>Ga0213920_1001448_pt1 | contig 12999 bp, 12 predicted proteins | sample McNCre1117MG_FD_161054 | JGI IMG/M metagenome (GOLD analysis project Ga0213920, IMG submission 161054) | Freshwater microbial communities from McNutts Creek, Athens, Georgia, United States - 11-17 MG | ecosystem: Environmental > Aquatic > Freshwater > Creek | place: USA: Georgia | collected...
ACACCCGCGCCGGTGCGGGTGGCTCAATTGGGACGGATGTGGTGGCAAAATCTGCAGCGGACGGCTACACCCTGCTCAACACCTCCTCTAGCCATGCGAGCTTGCCCGTGGTGTCGCCTAACTTGCCTTACGACCCTGTCAAAGATTTTGTCCCCATCACCTTGGTGGCCAACAGTGTGGGATTTGTGGTGGCCGCACGCCCTGATCTACCCGTGAAAAACTTGAAAGAGTTGCTCGCAGACGCCAAAGCCAATCCGGGCAAGTACACGTTTGGTTCAGGTGGTGTCGGCAATGTGATGCACTTTGCAGGCGAGTTCTTAAGTACCAGCGCGGATGTGAAGATGACGCATGTGCCCTTCAAAGGCGTGAGCCAATCGCTCAACGATTTGGTGGCAGGTCGCATCGACTTTGTCATTGGCGCACCCACTGCCGTGCTGCCCTTGGTCAAAGCGGGCAAGCTCAAAGCCTTGGCCATCACGGCGCGCAAACGTTGGAGTGAATTACCAGACGTGCCCACCATCGATGAAGCGGCGGTGAAAGGCTTTGTCTACACGCCTTGGTATGGGTTTTGGTTTCCTGCGGGTGTGCCCGCTGAGCATGTCACGCGCATGCGCAACGAGGTCAACAAACTGCTAGAAGACCCTGACATCAAACGTGCGTTTGCAGAACAAGGGTTTGCCACGGTGGGCTCTAGTTCTGCAGAGTTCAGCAAAGTCATCGTCGACGAAATTGCCATGAATAAAAAATTGGCGACTCGCGTGGACTTCACGCAATAAGAAATTCCATCAGGAGGTTTTGATGTTTCACACCACGTCCGACAGTTCTTGCAACCACTGCACACCACGGCGTAGCTTTTTGACTGGTTTGCTGACGGCCACCGCCGCCACCGTCCTGCCCTCGTGCGCCACAAGCTCGAAAAATGCACCGCTACCCGCTGAAGCCAAACGCGCCTTGGTCGACGTGCATCACCATGTGTGGGCCCCTGCGTTTTTGAAAGAACTGGAGTCACGCAAATTGGCGGAACCCCCGGCTCGCAACTGGTCACTCAACAAGACCATGGACGACATGGCCAAAGCCGGCGTGACCTACACCCTCACCTCACCCACCACACCCGCAGCGGGCTTTGGCGATGTGGCCACCATGCGCAGCATGGCTCGCATCAGCAACGAATACGGCGCACAGCTCGCGCGTGACTACCCCAACCAGTTTGGTTTCTTCGCCACGCTGCCGATGCTGGATGTGGACGGCGCATTAGCCGAGATTGCCTACAGTTGTGATGTGCTCAAGGCCAACGGCATTGCCATGCTCACCAGCTACAACGGCAAGTGGCTGGGTGACAAAGCGTTTGCACCCATCATGGATGAAATTAACCGCCGCAAGCTCATCGTCTACACCCACCCTTCCAACACGCAGTGCTGCAACAACTTGCAAGAGGGCGTACCGGGCTCCACCATTGAGTTCGCCACTGACACCACACGTACCATCACCAGCTTGCTGTTCAGTGGCACGGCCACGCGTTGCAAGGACATCAAGTTCATCTTCTCGCATGCGGGCGGCACGATGCCATTTTTGGTCGAACGCCTCGTCATGCTGCCCAAGCTCAATGCCAACTTCGGCAAGATCTTGCCCAGCGACCAAGTGCTGCCGACCTTACGCAGTTTTTATTACGACACCGCACAAGCGTCACACCCCGGCGCATTGCTGTCACTGCTGAATTTGGTCGATGTGTCACAAGTGGTGTTTGGCACAGACTTCCCGTACCGCACCTCACTCGACCATGTAAAAGGCCTCATGGCCATGGGCTTTGACATGAACGACCTCACGGCCATAGAAAGCCGAAACGCACTGCGTATGTTGGGTCGCGCTTAATCACCCACCGTTTGTGTCTCCTACTTCTTGAATGAATAACAACATGACTTCCAGCTTCACACCCACAGATACGCTGACCGGCAAAGTTGCCGTCATCACCGGCGGCACAGGCGCCATTGGCTTGGCCAGCGCGCACCGTTTAGCCAAACTCGGGGCTCGCTGTGTGTTGCTCTACAACTCTGAGTCTTCCGAAGCTGCTGCGGCCAAAGCGGCGTCTTTGCATGGCGCTGGTCATTTGACGTTCAAAGCGTCTGTGACCGACAGTGCATCACTCAAAGCGGTGGCCGACCAAGTGGCGACGCAATGCGGTGTGGTCCACATCCTCATCAACAGCGCGGGCTACACCCAAGCCGTGCCGGCCCATGATTTAGAGGCTTTGACCGATGACCTGATTGACGATATTTTGAAAGTCAACTTTCGGGGTGTGATGGCCACCATCCGTGCGTTCATGCCGTTGCTCAAAAAATCTGAAGATGGTTTGATCGTCAACATCTCCTCCATCGCAGGCTTCACGGGCACGGGCAGCAACTTAGCGTATGTGGCTGCCAAAGCCAGCATCGACGTGGTGGGTGATGCATTGGCGAAAGCCTTTGCACCGTTTGTGCGCGTGATCTCTGTGTCGCCAGGGGTGGTGGACTCTACCTTTGTGCCGGGTCGTGGCGCGGACTTTAATGAAAAAGTGGCTGCCACCATTCCGCTGCGCCGGATTGGCACCGTCGACGATGTGGCGGCTGTGGTGCAAGCCTGCGCCACCACCATGCGTTACGTCACGGGGACACGTATCGTGGTTGACGGCGGTCGCCACCTTTGATTTGAAAGCGAACCTTGTATGAGCCAAAAAACATTTCTCACTTGCGCAGTCACCGGCAATATCACCACACCTGACCAAACTCCGCATTTACCTGTCACGCCCGCTCAAATTTCGAATGAATGTTTAGCAGCAGCCGAAGCCGGTGCCGCAGCCGTGCACATCCATGTGCGCGACCCAAAGACAGGTAAACCGTCGATGGATCTAGAGCTCTACCGCGAAGTGTTTGACACAGTGCGTCGCGAAAACCCAGAGCTGATCATCAACCTCACGACAGGCCCTGGGGGACGCTTCATCCCCAGCGTGGAAGACCCGCGCGTTGCAGCGCCTGGCTCAACCTTGGTGCAACCGGAAAAGCGTGTCGAGCATGTGCGCGTGCTCAGACCCGATGTGTGCTCGCTCGACCTCAACACCATGAATTCAGGTGGGGATGTGGTGATCAACACGCCACGCAATGTGCGCATCATGGCCAAGATCATGCGCGAAGCCGGGGTGAAGCCTGAGCTTGAAATTTTCGATTCTGGCGATATGCATTTGGCACGCGACCTGATCGCCGATGGCACGCTGGACGGTCCCGGTATGTGGACTTTTGTCACGGGCGTGAAGTACGGTTTTTCGCCCTCCCCTGAAACTTTGTTGTACGCCCGTAGCTTGTTGCCTGCAGGCGCGATTTGGTCAGCCTTTGGTATTGGACGATTTGAATTTCCCATCGTTGCACAAGCGTGGTTTGCAGGGGGTCATGTGCGGGTGGGCATGGAAGACAACATCTATTTGGAAAAAGGCGTGCTGGCCAAAAGTAACGCAGAGTTGGTGATCAAAGCGAAACGCATCATCGAGGACTTGGGCGGCGAATTGGCCAATCCACGCGAAGCGCGTGCCATGCTGAACTTACCCAGCCGAAGTGGATCGAAATAAGGAACATACAGAATGTCGTTTGAAAAAGAAGACTTACGCGCGGTGCGCGTAAACGCCAAAGCAGCCTCTGCCGACGAACTTTCCCCCACCCTTGAAAAGCAAACGCCACCCACCTTGCAAAAAGGTGAAGCCTTGCTGCGCGTGCGCAGCGCCGGGGTGAATCCCAGTGATGTGAAAGCGGCGTTGGGCATCATGCCGCAAGCCGTTTTTCCACGCACGCCGGGTCGCGACTTTGCGGGTGTGGTGGTGGATGGCCCCAGTGCTTGGGTTGGCAAAGAGGTGTGGGGTTCGGGTGGGGATGTGGGCATCACACGCGATGGTTCACACGCCGGTTGGTTGGTGCTGCCTGAAGCGGCGTTGCGCGAAAAACCTAAGAACTTGAGTTTTGAAGAAGCCGGCTCGGTCGGCGTGCCATTCATCACTGCCTATGAAGGTTTTCGCCGCAGCGGCATGCCACAACGCGGACAAACCGTGGCCGTCATGGGCGCCAACGGCAAAGTTGGCCAAGCGGCCGTACAACTCGCCGCCCAAGCCGGTGCGAATGTGATTGCGGTGCGACGAGACAGTGGTGCTTGGGATGGCCCATCGACAGGCGTGCACACCATCGATGCCAAATCCGAAGACGTGGCCGCACGCATCCGTGAGCTCAGTGACGGCAAAGGCGCGCACATTGTGTTCAACACCGTGGGTAGCCCCTACTTTGAAGCCGCCAACAAAGCCATGGCCAAAGGCGCCACACAAATTTTTATTTCCACCCTTGAGCGTCCCGTGCCGTTCGACATCTTCACCTTTTACCGCGGCATGCACACCTATGTGGGCATCGACACCTTGGCACTCAATTGCATCGAAACCAACGAACGCATGGAAGCCATGCGTGCTGGTTTTGAAGCAGGCACCTTGCACCCCTTTGTGGTGAGCTCTGACGCGGTGTTCTCGCTCGACCAAGTGTTAGCTGTTTACAAAGAAGTGCTGAGTGGCGCCAGCCGACGCGTGGTCTTCAACCCTTAAAACACAAAGATCACTATGAATATCACACGTTTGAACCAAGCGCCTGAATATGTGGCCCCTAACCACTTTGACATGCAATGTTTGCGTCTACAAGGTCGTGAGGCTGGCCCAGCCGTTCAACTCTGGATGGGCATGTCCATCTTGAAACCCGGCGGCCACACGTCACTGGACGGCTCGCCCATTGAAAAACATTACGTGGTGTTGCAAGGCGAACTCACACTGGTGAGTGAACTCGACGGCGTGGAAACACGCGAGGTGCTGCAGACCTTCGACTCATGCCGCTTTGCCCCTGGTGAGAAGCGTCAAATCATCAACCACACCCAGCAAGAAGCGCGGATCTTGTTGGCCATGCCTTTTGATCCCCCCGCCGCTTGAATTATTAAAAACATCAGGAGACAAAACCATGCACAACGCCCCCTTCACACGTCGACAGAGTTTGCAATGGGCTGCGGCTTTGGCCGCAGGCTCGGCATTGCCCAGCTTTGCGCAGTCGGACTGGCCCAAAGACAAAACCATCACCTTCATCGTCCCATTCACGGCAGGCAGTGGCACAGATGTGATTGCGCGCACCGTGGCTGAAAAGCTCGGCCCCCTCTTGGGCGCACAAATCGTCATTGATAACAAAACAGGTGCAGGCGGCACTGTAGGCGCAGCGTTGGTGGCTAAGGCGCCTGCCGACGGCTACACCATGTTGGTTCACAGCTCGGGGCATGTGGTCAACCCAGCGCTGTACCCCAAGCTGAGCTACGACACGCTGAAAGACTTTGATGGCATCAGCCCTCTGGCCAGCTTGCCCAATGTGATCGTGGTGTCACCCGCCAAAGGCTACAAAGATGTGGCCGACTTGGTGGCCAAAGCCAAAGCGCAACCGGGTGTACTGAACTACGCCTCGGCAGGCAATGGTTCTGCGACACACATGAATGCCGAGAAGTTCCGAGTCGCCGCTGGCGTCCAAGCCCAACATGTGCCCTACCGCGGCACCCCTGAGGCATTGACGGAAACCGCATCGGGTCGCATCGACTGGTTCTTCGCACCCCTAGTGTCAGCACTGCCCTTGATTCAAAGCGGTCGGCTGCAAGCCTTGGCCGTCAGCACAGCACAGCGTTCGCCCTTGCTGCCCAGCGTGCCATCCATCGCAGAGGCCGGCTTTGCCAACGCAGCCTATACCTTTTGGGTGGGTTTGTTTGTCACAGCTAAAACGCCCAAGCCCATCGTGCAAAAACTGCATGCCGGTGTTATGAGCGTGTTAGCCATGCCCGATGTCAAAGACCGTCTCGAAAAGCTGGGCGCAGCCGCCATGCCCATGCAGCAAGATGCGTTTGAGAAATACTTAGATGCTGAAACGCTCGCTGCAGCCCAACTGGTCAAGGCTGCAGGTATTCGCATTGAGTGAGTGATCTCAGTCTGCTGCGGTCTTGGCTGACTTGATCACACCACCCCAATAATCCAATTCTTTACGCGTGAAGTCCCCCAGCTGCGCGGGGGTGAATGCCTCGACAGAGGTGCCAGACTCTTCCGCTTTTTTACGTCGCGCCCGTACGCATGATGGGCCCTTCCACAATCGACCAATGTGCCGTGTTGAGTTTGGTGATTACTTCATCGAGCGGCACAGTCGCAATGAAGCACAAATCCAAAGCACCCGGAACAGGCACATGGGCTTTGGGTTCAAACTCTTTGCCGCGCACATGCAGGTTGATTTTTTTGATTGCCGAATTTGAAGGCTTTGCGCGTGGCCAGCGGTGTGCCGCCCACAAAGCTTTCAAGGGTCATGCCGATGACACGGGTGTAGAAATCCACACATGTATCTTCGTTGAAGGTGGTCAATTATTCGGCGTCTCCTTTCAAATCATTCACATAGGCAGGGGCTGGGTGCAAGTCGGTGATACGCCCCGCTTTGGCCACTTGGCTGGGCACATCATGGTCGACGATGGCAGGCAAATGCCTCGCCACATTCAGCAACTTGCTCAAATCAATACCGGTGTCGTAACCCATGGCATCCAACATGTGAATGGCGTCTTCGCTGCAAATATTGCCGCTCGCGCCTGGTGCATAAGGGCAGCCGCCGAGACCACCTAACGAGCCATCAAAACGCGTGATACCCCCTTGCACGGCGGCAAGCACATTGGCCAAGCCCATGCCGCGGGTGTTGTGAAAGTGCAGTGTGAGTTGCGTGTGCGGCAATTGCTTTTGCAACAGCGCCACCATGCGGCTGACTTGTGCTGGATGCGCCATGCCTGTGGTGTCACAAATCGTGAGACCACGTACGCCTAAGTCTGCAAAACGCTGCGCATAGTGCTGCACTGCGGCCAAAGGCACATCGCCTTCCATGGGACAACCAAAGCAAGCGGACAAGGACACATTGATGGGCGTGCGGCCATTCACATGGTGAATGACATCCGCCAAAGCCGCAAAGCTCTTGGCGCGTGTCATTCGCAAATTGGCAAGGTTATGTGTTTCGGATGTGGACATGACCAAGTTCAACTCGTCTGCACGCGACTCCATCGCTCGCTCGGCACCCCGAAGATTGGGCACGAGCACGGTGTATTCCACGCTAGGCACGCGCTGAATTCGTCCCATGACCTCTTCTGCATCACGCAGCATTGGGATGGCTTTGGGAGACGTGAACGAGGTGGCCTCGATCTTGGCGTAGCCACATTGGCTAAGCGCATCGATCAGCGCGATCTTGTCGTCGGTCGGGATGAAGTTGGGTTCGATTTGGAACCCATCGCGTGTGACGACTTCGTTGAAATAAATGCGTGTCATGCCACGATTCCTTTGTCTTTTAGCATTTCAATTTGTGCGGAGGTCAGGCCAATCTCGGTCAACACCGCATCCGTATCTTGCCCAATGTGGGGCGCGTTGCGTCGGTGGCTACCGGGTGTACGCGAGAGTTTTGGGATGATGCCTGGTACCGCCAACGATGTGCCATCGTCCATGTGTACGTGTTGAATCATGCCGCGCGCTTGGTAGTGTGGGTCAGCGGCAATGTCAGCCACGGTGTAGATACGACCAGCAGGCACGGCTGCGGCATCTAAAGCGTCTAACACTTGCGCCACGGTGCGTTGCGCCGTCCACGCGCCCACCGCTGCATCAATCTCGGTCACACGTTTGACGCGACCCGCGTTGTCGGAGAGCGCTGGATCGTTACCCAAATCGTCACGGTCCAGCGTGTGCATGAGGCGTTTGAAAATGCTGTCGCCATTACCTGCAATCAACACATAACCGTCGTCTTTGCAGCGATAGGCGTTGCTGGGTGCAATGCCGGGCAAGGCACTGCCTGCTGCTTCGCGCACCGCACTAAAGGCGCTGTATTCGGGCAACAAGCTCTCCATGCAGTTGAAGACGGCTTCGTACAAAGCCACATCAATCACTTGGCCTTGGCCGCTTTTTTCACGCTCATGCAAAGCCATCAAAATGCCAATCACGCCGTGCAACGACGCTAAGGTGTCGCCAATGCTCACACCCACACGCACCGGCACGCGGCCTGGCTCGGCGGTGAGGTGACGCAAGCCACTCATGGCCTCGGCTACCACGCCAAAGCCTGGCTTGTCGCGATAAGGCCCAGTTTGCCCATAGCCACTGATGCGCAACATGATGAGGCGCGGGTTGATGGCAAGCAATTCATCAGGGCCTAGGCCCCAACCCTCCATCGAGCCCGGGCGGAAGTTTTCAATCAACACATCCGTATCTTTGACCAGTTGGCGCACGATGTCTTGCGCGGCCGCATCTTTTAAGTCCAAGGCCACAGAGCGCTTGTTGCGTGACTGCACTTGCCACCAGACCGACGTGCCGTCTTTCAGCAAGCGCCATTTGCGCAATGGGTCGCCGGTCTTGGGCGTTTCAATCTTCACCACATCGGCCCCAAAGTCGGCCAAGGTTTTGGCAGCAAAGGGGCCTGCGATGAGCTGGCCAAGTTCGACCACTTTTAATCCGGTTAACGCGCTCATGGGTTCAAGCCAAATGAATCAAACATGTGCGGACTATAAAAACAAAGCCTACAGCTAGGAATTGCTAATGCGTACAATTTCCTTCGCATTTCGCGAAGGATGAAATACGCACCATGAAAAAAAACTTCAACCTAAGCCGATTCGACTTTGTCACGCTGCGCTTGTTTTGCGCCGTGGCTCAAACCGGCAGCATCACCAAAGGGGCGGAGACCTGCCACCTGGCCTTGTCAGCCGCGAGTCGTCGGTTGTCTGAATTTGAATCAGCCACAGGTGCGCAGCTCTTAGAGCGCAGCAAAAAAGGCGTGCAACTCACCCCAGCGGGGCACTTGGCCTTGCAACACTGCATTCGCTTGTTTCAGGGCTTGGAGCGCTTCAACAGTGAGTTGAGCGATTACTCCCAAGGCATTCGGGGACATGTGCGGCTTTGGGCCAATATGTCCTCGCTCACCGAATACTTGCCCAGCATCCTTCACACGTTTTTGTCTGACAACGCCGACATCGTGGTGGAACTGGAGGAGCAACTCAGCGGCGACATTGCCCGCGCCTTGGTGGACGGCATTGCTGACATTGGCGTACTGGCCCATGAGACATCCATGGATGGGCTGAGCGTCATCCCGTTCAAAACCAACGAACTGGTCCTGCTATGTCACGCCAGCCACCCGTTGGCCAAACGCAAAGCGGTGGATTTCAAAACCTGTTTGCAGTATGACTTTGTGGGACTGAATCCAGGCAGCTCCTTACTTGAACTCACGTCCCGTGTTGCCGAGAAAGAAGGCATGCATATGCACATGCGTGTTCAGGTGAGAAGCTTTGACGCCATGTGTCACATGATTGCCGCTGGCCTAGGTATTGGCGTATTGCCATTGGGCGCGTGTGTGAGCCAAGTGCAGTCACTTCAACTCAAAGTGATTCGTCTCAAAGACCCATGGGCGCAGCGGGAGTTGGTAGCAGCCTACAACCCAAAGCGCGAACTGTCCCCTTCTGCACAACTTCTTTTAGCAGCCCTAAAAGGCAGTTAGAACTCGGCGTGGAACCGCAACGCATACACATTCACCGGGCCACGGTCAGCGTTGTACGCGGGATTTTGGATGCGTTGGTAGTCGGTGGTTAACCAAGTACCGCGCGCCATTTGAAAGCTGTAAAACGCTTCCAAAACTTGTTCTGGCTTGTAGCTCAGTGTTTGCGTGGCGCTCGCCGCATCGCCAATGAAGTAAGACATACCGCCCGCCGCCAAGAAGCCGCGACGCTCACGCGACAAGGTGTTATGCATGAAAGCCACGCCCACGGCATCGTCAGCACGATCCCACAAACCACCTTTAAACACGAGACCCGTCGACAACGAACCATCAGCTTCGGTAAACGCATAGGTTTCAGTACGGCCATCGGCTTTCATGGCGCGCAAGAAAAAACCAACGCTTGGGTTGATGGCTTGCTCAATGTTCACGCCCAAACCGTATTTGATTTTTTCGCCAACGCGCACATCGATCAAAGCTTGCGGCGTGGTTTGCACACCGGGGTGGCTTTGCAGCCACTGCGTGGCATCGTTAAAGCTCGCGACTTGCGCACGGTTGCGCCACGCCAGCACACGCACTTTGCCTGGCTGGTCGGCCAGCATGTGGCCTCGTTCAATTTCCACTTGATCGCCATAGTGTTTGCCCAAGGCAAAGTCCACGGGTAAGCCATTTGGCTCTTTGGGACCCGTCATGCGGCCAAAACGCAACACCCAGTTGTCTTGGTACCACTCGCCGGCAAAGCCCCAGCCGAAACCACGGGCATCGGCTGCATAGTCGTAAGAGGCATACGTCCAGTTGCCCCAGTTCATAAACTGGGTGCGTGGGTCTTTGGCATAGGCGTTGTCATCAAACACGTCTAGGGTGGAGAAGTTGCCTGCGGTCAACACAAAACGGTTTTTGTCGACCCAGCCTGCCATTTGGTTGAAATCAGACTCCATATGCTCTTGCTCGCCGCCATGGTTCCACGTTTGACGCACAAACAAGCGCTGGCGATACAGCTTAGGCGTGCTGCCGCCAGCGCGGGTGATTTCGCCGTTGGTAAAGCCGCCCATGCCCACCAAGTTGCCAGAAAACGGGATACCCGAGGTCACTTCAGGGTTGAAATACAACTCACCGTCTTGCCATGGGCGAAAGCCCCAGTGCGCCGTGGTGCTGAAGGTATACATGCGCTCGCTTTGAGGCGACAGGCTGTTAGCCCCCGAGTAACCGGCCTTGAACGCGTTGTGGTGCTGCCAGTTGTAGGTCAGTTGATAACGGGCTGTGGTGTCTTCAGTGTCAGCCACGGGTGCCGCTTGCGCCCACGCACCGAACGCAGCCAAGCTGCACAGCGCCAAAGCGATGAGTCGTTGAAGCGAAAAGTGGGGCATAAAACAGTAGGCAGATGAAATAAAACGAAGTGATAGAACTTCTAAAGCTCATTGTAGGAAGGCTTTATTTCATTTTCATGAATCAGCACCCGCGCTCCCGCATAAAATCACAGCCTCCATTTAAGGAAGACTCATGGGACGCACCCTTTACGACAAGATTTGGGACGAGCACGTCGTCCACACCGAAGAAGACGGCACAGCCATCCTCTACATCGACCGCCATTTGGTGCACGAAGTCACCAGCCCGCAAGCGTTTGAGGGCATTCGTCAGGCAGGCCGCAAGGTCTGGCGCGTCAGCTCCATCGTGGCCACGGCCGACCACAACACGCCCACCACCGGCTGGGAGCTGGGCTACGACGGCATCACAGACCCCATCAGCAAAGAACAAATCACCACGCTGGACGCCAACATGGCGGAGTTTGGCTCTGCAGCGTTCTTCCCGTTCATGTCCAAACGCCAAGGAATCATCCATGTGATTGGCCCTGAGAACGGAGCCACCCTGCCCGGCATGACCGTGGTGTGCGGCGACAGCCACACCTCCACCCACGGCGCATTTGCCGCGCTGGCCCACGGCATCGGCACCTCTGAGGTCGAGCACGTCATGGCCACGCAAACCTTGTTGGCCAAAAAGGCCAAGAACATGCTCATCAAAGTCGAAGGCACGCTGGCCAAAGGCGTGACGGGCAAAGACGTGGTACTGGCCATCATCGGCAAGATCGGCACGGCGGGCGGCACGGGCTACACCATTGAGTTTGCAGGCTCTGCCATCCGTTCGCTCAGCATGGAAGGCCGCATGACGGTGTGCAACATGGCCATCGAAGGCGGCGCGCGCGCTGGCTTGGTGGCGGTGGACGACAAAACCATCGAGTACGTCAAAGGTCGTCCTTTGTCCCCCACCGGCGTGGAATGGGACCAAGCCGTGGCTTATTGGAAAACTTTGCACTCTGATGCCGACGCCAAGTTTGACGCCGTGGTCGAACTCAAGGCCGAAGACATCTTGCCGCAAGTCACTTGGGGCACCTCGCCCGAAATGGTGTTGGACATCAACGGCATCGTGCCCGACCCTGACAAAGAAAAAGACGCCAACAAGCGCTCAGCCATCGAACGTGCATTGACCTACATGGACTTAGAGCCTGGCAAAGCCCTGAACGACTTGTTCGTGGACAAAGTGTTCATTGGTTCTTGCACCAACAGCCGCATCGAAGACATGCGCGAAGCCGCTGCCGTAGTCAAAAAGCTAGGCCAAAAAGTGGCCAAAAACATCAAGCTCGCTTTGGTGGTGCCCGGCTCTGGCTTGGTCAAAGCACAAGCCGAAGCCGAAGGTCTGCACGAAATTTTCAAAGCCGCTGGCTTTGAGTGGCGCGAGCCTGGTTGCTCCATGTGTTTGGCCATGAACGCCGACCGCTTAGAGCCCGGCGAGCGCTGCGCCTCCACCAGCAACCGCAACTTCGAAGGCCGTCAAGGCAACGGTGGCCGCACCCACTTGGTCAGCCCAGCCATGGCAGCGGCTGCCGCCATTCACGGTCACTTTGTGGACGTGCGCAAGTTTGCGTAACTGAGGAGCATCGCTATGAAAAAAATTCTATGGATCGCTTTAAGCCTGGTGGCTGTGGTGGGCCTCAGCGCTTGCAACACCATGCGCGGCATTGGTCAAGATGTACAAAAGGCCGGTACGGCCATTGAAGACGCAGCGAAGAAAAAATAATGCAGAAATTCACCTTACACAAAGGCCTCGTGGCCCCCATGGACCGCGAGAACGTCGACACCGACGCCATCATCCCCAAGCAGTTTTTGAAGTCTATCCGCAAGACGGGCTTTGGCCCCAACCTCTTTGACGAATGGCGCTATTTGGATCACGGCGAGCCAGGCCAAGACCCTGCCAGCCGCAAGCCTAACCCAGACTTTGTGCTGAATCAGCCGCGTTACAAAGGGGCTTCTGTGCTCTTGGCCCGCAAAAACTTTGGCTGCGGCTCATCACGCGAACACGCACCTTGGGCGATTGACCAATACGGCTTCCGTGCCGTGATTGCGCCGAGCTTTGCAGACATCTTCTTCAACAACTGTTTCAAAAA
>Ga0213920_1001449_pt1 | contig 12996 bp, 11 predicted proteins | sample McNCre1117MG_FD_161054 | JGI IMG/M metagenome (GOLD analysis project Ga0213920, IMG submission 161054) | Freshwater microbial communities from McNutts Creek, Athens, Georgia, United States - 11-17 MG | ecosystem: Environmental > Aquatic > Freshwater > Creek | place: USA: Georgia | collected...
GGGCGCATATTATCATGCCTAAAGTCACCTGCGTAAACATAACGAGTGATAAAATACTTACCATCAATAATGGCATCCTGCTCACTCTTAGCAGCTGGTCTTGCAGCTCCTGTACGCACTGCGAATTCGTGCTGTATTTCTTCATCCGCATTGTAGGCATCAATCAATATCCAATCCTCACTTCCATCTTCACCGAGTGCAATTAATGCACTTGCCACTTCGCTATCATCTACTTTTTTTTTTAACTCAACTGCGGATTGAATGACCTGCGAAGGCTGAAGTGTACCCGGATTAACATCCACAAAAATGGCATCAACAAGTGCAGGTGGTAATGTTGGGAAGGCTGCACCAACGATAGCCTTTGCACTGCTAACAGGTACTGCACCCGCAGCACTTTGCATAACAATGTCCACAAGTGAACTAATCTGCGCACCATTCAACGCTGTTGCCGCTACATCTGCAGTGCCTGTTGCTGTAGTGTCTACTGCTACTGCTTCCTGCTGTGCGGTAAGCGGTGTATTGGGTACAATCTCAAAGCTAACACCTGGCATTTGATTGCTCAATAGTTCAGTGATACTTTGGTTTATCTTTTCCTGATATGGCTGAATGACCTGCTTATTGAATATCTCAAGACCAACAGCCATTTCATCCTTGTTGCTTCCGAATCCTGAAGCTTCACGAATACCGAATAGCAGTGGTGTGGTCACGCGATGCGCAGTTATAATCTTCTGCTGTGCCGTATCATTCATTAGTTGATATTGCTTGTCTGCATCATTAACAGGGAATGGAGTGATTTCGGTTTTTGGTTGATCACGTTCATTGAAGAACATAACAACCTTTCCTGCATTACGTGCGCCACTCATCTTATTTTCCCAATCCATCATCATTTGCTGCTTCTGTTCAGGCGTTGCTTGCCCGTTGTAGAAGTTAATGATGGTAGATGGAAAAAGACCGTTACTGATTTGGTTGATATGGAAGATAGATATTTGCTTATCTAATTCGATGTAGTTGATCGCACTCCAATAGTCAGGGCGTGGGTATACATCGCTACCCGTATAGGTAAAACACCAATAGATTTGGCGCGGTTCTTCCGTGCGTGTGAGGTAGTTATATTTGGGAATGAACTCAGGTGTGTTCTTCTTTTTCCGGGTATTGTTCCAATCATAACTGTGGAATATACCAATCTCTTCTTCATCATCCTGATTCACCGCAATACGGCACTCTTCAAATGGCAATGCATTTAGCTTTGATATAACCGTTCTATCGTTGCTCCAAATTACTTCAATAAAGAAACCACCAAACAACTTTAAGTCATGCGCACACGCATAAGTCAAAGTATCGATGTCCAGTGCATCAAGTTCAGCCTGGTATTGTTCAGACTGAATACCCTTGCCTGCTATCATATCACCAATAGCCACCACCAATGAACCATGCACGGGTGATTCATGAGAAAGGTCACGCAGGTATTGTGGAAAGTCATTCTGCGCACCATAGTTAACCCATCCTTTGCGGTCAACTTTTTCAGCATCACTTTTAGCTACGTATTCTGATAGCTTTAGCGATACAATATTTGATTCATTAAGGCTCATATATGATGTCGTTTGGTATGGTATCCGTTGGTACATCAAACCATGAAGTGTTGGAAGTTAAGACAGCATAACCACGCTGGCATAAACCAACAACAACAGGATTTGTCGGGTCAGTATTAGTAGAAGAATTTTGTCCGTACACCTCATAGCGGTATCTGCCTGCTAATGTAAGGCCAACTGTTGACATTGTGAACTGGGTAACACGCACAGTTTCACTCATGACATTAACAACCTGTGCAAGGTCATTACCCGTTGTGCTGTTTTCTTCGTGTGTTAACACGATTAAATAGTCCGTAAATGCTGTTGCATAGTACTGCCTTGCCTCATCAAGTGACAAGAACACTATTTGATTTGGTGTGTCAGTAAATAGGTAGATCATTTGCTTAATATTAAAAAGGGCAAGTTATAACACCTGCCCCTTTTCACACAATACAACAGACACAAAACGGAAAACAAAGCTTAGTAAGCAGGGCTTACAGTGATACCTGCGAAGTTATCGAAAGGTACCGATGTAAATGGTTCAAGATGAACAGCAGGTTGCAGTTCTTCTGCAATAGCAGTCACTTGGTAACCCATCAAATCTGCCTTTTGCGCACCTGATTGAACAGTACCAGCAGTAAGCTGCGCACCTTCACCGGCACCAACAAGCAATATTTGGTCATCATTTGTACGCACAAATACGATGAACTTCGCCTTAGCTACATTCAAAAATTCATTGCGCATTTCTTGATTAAGTTTACCGAAAGTCCATTGAATTTCTTGTGAGAAAAACAAAGTTCCAGTTTCCAAGTTCTTTTGTACTGTTTCAACATAAGACCCTGAATTGCGGAATGGCACATAGCGGTAAATTGTAGCGGTAGGCAATCCGTCAACTTCACCATTGGTACCACCATAAGTGATGCCTGATGAAAAATCACTACCACCCGCTAAAGTATAGTTAGCAATCAAAATTTCCTTTACACCACCAATACCTTCGAGGCATCCGAGGGTAAAACCTTTTGTTAAATCACAAGCCATATCTAAAGAGATTTTTAAAAGGGGGCTGTTACACCCCCTTGATTAGTTAAGATTATTTCCAGTAGGTGATGTCTTCACCAACAGCAATCTGAGCACCGAGATAGAATCGAGCACCGTAGCGTACATTCTGTGAACCATCCAAGTTCTGCATATCCAAGATGAACACTTCGTTCATTTGGTTTTCCTGCCATGTTCCAAGCATCAGGTTAGACTTCTGTGCGAAGATGATGGTGTTTGCAGACATACCTGGGCATACTGCGATGTCGTACATGCCTACGAAACGCTTAGCTACTTCAGGACCTGCAGTTGCATACCATCCGTTACCACCGTCAATTTGAGCTTGTACATATGCTTCCCAAGCAGCCTGACCCATGAAAAGTGTTGGCTTCTCAGCAGCACCTTTAACAGCTGTAGGAGCAGTATTGATTACATCCCAAATGTTGGTCAGGATGTTCGCTGCAGTCAATGCACCTGTACCGGCTGATACAGCACCTGAACCACCTGCAGTAATCAAGGTTTCAAAACCATCGTACTGACCAGCAGTAGCATTTACACCTGACCACATGATAGTTTCGTTAGCAGCAGCGATACCACTTACCAAACGCTCAATGATAGCATCTTGGATTTGGCTATTTACACGTCCTGACATTACATCAGCAGTAGACCAATCTGTGAAGAAGTCCTTCTTACAGATTTGGCGTTGAACTTGGAACTCTTCCAAGGTCAAGATACGTTCAGTCAAAGTGATAGTACCGGTTGGTGTAAAATCACATGTTGGCGCACCAAAGGTTACAGTGTCGTCAATCTTACGAGCCACTGATTTGTAAGGTACGTTTGGCTTGAAGTTAACATACTGAGTAGATACGTTAGAAATCAAGGCCTTTTTTACGATTTCACCAGCTAATTCACCTGCATAGGTGGTGGTGAGTGAAGTTGTTGTTGCCATCTTAAATTAAAATATGAGGTGAATTAATTTGCTTGTTTAGCACGAATGCTTGCCATGAAGTCGCTGAATGAGTTACCATTCGATGCAACTACAGGAGCATTGTTCTTTTTAAATTCTTGAGATTTTACAGAAGGGACTGCAGGTGCTTTCTTAACCGAAGCAAGTTCAGCCTTAACAGCATCAGCATCTTTCTTAGCAGATTCTACTGCTGCAGCAAGTTCAGTCTTTTCAGCTTCAAGTGCAGCAATACGTTCAGAGAGTGAGCCGATAACAGCAACGAGGTCTTCGCTGCTCATTTCGGTTGCAGATTCAACAGCGGATATTTCCGCAACTTTTCCATCAGAACCAACTGAAATGGTGCTACCATCTTGCAACATGTAGTCGCCTTCCGGAAGTGGAACCGGGTTACCTTGGTCATCCTTTGTGAAGATGTCCACCCCAATACCCCATGCATCAGCAGTTGAATAAATCATGGTACCATCTTGCAAAGTATTTTCCACAGCAAACTGAATTTCCACAGTAGTGGCTTCAGCAGCTGTTTCTTCCTCGAATTTGATACCAACAGTTGATGGATCAATACCGTACTTTGAGAAGACGGATTTGATTTGTTCTTTGATGTTTGACATTGTTGGATATTTCGGTATTGTAGCAAAAACCGAGTTTTGTTACATCCAACTTTCTTTCTATCTTAGCATTATAAATTATTACTCACTTTTATGAATGCAACAAAGACACCCTATGCGCACAAAGCAACTGTGCGACTAACAGACAAACAACTCAAGAGCGTGAAGAAGGCAGCAAAAGCAAACAAGATGAACGTTGCGGAGTATATCCGTGCGTGTATCTTGTAGGTGTTCATTGTATATAAGGGTTAAAAAAAGAATAGGGCCACGTTTGGCCCTATCTTTTTTGTACACCTTGATTCCTAAATCAAACTTATGCGAATTAACCAAGCCAAAAGTATCAAAACATAGTTTCAATACCAGTCTCAAGGCTTATTTGTTTTCCACAATTCTCATTCTTACCACCTGCAGGCAAAAACTCCATATATGCAATCACACTTGCATCATAACTCAAATCAGGATTATACGTCAAAGTCTTGGTGGCAATGTTGTAAACATTAGTGCTACCCGCTTGCAGATTGATGGTGCTATCCGTACCGGGTGTAAGTGGTATGTTTAGCGTGCTGCCATAGACATTATCCGTAGTTATTTGACCAGGGCCGTTCATTAGACGATACATGTACATGTAACCATCGTATGTCTTACCGAATGAATTGATAAGCTTCTTATAGTCGAATGTATCAGCATCGATACCATTGATGTATACGGTACTTTTCAATGTAGATCCACTTGGTTTATCAATGTCCATAGCGATGGATGTGATATGCGTTTCACCTTTAACGGGTACTATGTTGTAGGTCACGCGATTCTTCCAAATCACATCATCCATGGTCATGCCCGGAACAAGAGTCAAAAACTCACTGCGTGTTAATCGCTTCTTTGGTGTAATAGCATACTTGCTTGTCCACTTGATTACCGTGTTCCCTGCGGTATCCTTACCCCACAAACGGGCGCGATAGCCAACACGCATCACAGGGTCTTTCATATCGGATGCAATGCCATTAATCACCGTATCATACGGCTCATAGGTTTGCTCTATGGTGGTTGGCGTGAAATGTAACGCTTCTGCAACGTAGTATACGTTTTGCCCTGCAAGTCCTGAATTGGATGGATGCGTTACCCACTTACCATCTTTGCCTATGGTATAGCCTTTTGCGGTTTGACCAACTACGCTATAACCCATGTGGTAGATGCTGTTTGCTGCAAAGTTGAACGGGTAAAGACCAAATGCGACGGGTGTAGGTTCAGCAAACTCCACCGTATAGTATGTCTTCATTGTGCCGGATGTGCTGTCATAATTCTCGTATACAATGATGTTGCGGTAGATGCGTGATTGCACCTGCCCGTTGTACGCTTCCATCTCTTGTGGAAGACCAAGCACCTCAAGTGCCTTTTGGATGTTTATCATTTATTTATTTATTGGTTGCATTGCTCAGTATATGATCTAACTCCAGCACCAATTCCGCCTCGTAATTCTTGACACCACTCATAGCCACACCTACCTCATTAAAAAATCCTTCAATGCTATAGCCTTTAATCTTACCATCCTTCACATCATTCCACACGTGGTCTTCTTCCACCTTAGTGCCAATAAACCATGTACCATCGGGAAGTTCAGGCAATCCGAGCTGCAACGATTTGTCCGATTTACCTTCTTTCAACCATGATTCTACAACGGTTACACCTGTTACTGGTATTTCATGCTGCAGATTGGTAGTGTGTTGCAAATTCTTTTTGAAAAACTGATGGGCGATAGCCTGCACAGTTGCCTTTTCAAAGAACACATAGTATGGTTCACCCTTGTCATCATAGCGAAGTATCTCCTTATCCGGTATGAGTGCAGGACCATACAGCATCCTACGTTCTTCATTCATTGCACTCATCTGCATTTTGCTAAGTGCTATCCAATTCTCTTCGATAGCAGGTGCATCTACAAGGCCCATTGCGGTTATACCCAGGCGACCTTCCTCATCAATAACACATTTTACGACTTTTCTCTTTTCCATGTTACAAAGTTATATATATTTGGACATCCATTTTTCATCATAGTTTTTGGTTTCGATAGATAAGGCTGCCCTAACGTGGGCAGTTCTTATTTCTAACCTATCCTGCTCAAGTCTTCCACCTTCTGTCTTACTTCTTGTTGACTTGCCACATCACCGGCAAGTACAAATGCACGCGGTGTTAGCTGTTCAGGACGTTCACCAAGGTTCATTCCTGCAAGTGGGTTGAATTGTGGCACAGTTACTCCACCTTCTGCACCACCACCACCACCAAATGACGGCGGTGCTGTTTCAGTATTTCCACCACCACCACCTCCACCTTGAAATTGCTGTTGAGCAATAGTAGCAACATTCGCAAGACCAGCTGCAATAGCAACACCCGCAGCAATAAATGGTTGCGCAGGGAATAATATTGTTTCAGGATTCAATGCAGCATTTGCAAATATGGCGTTAGCACCCTTATACGTATCAACTGTTGCCTGTGCTATACTTAATGCTTTTTGTACTTGAAAGGCTTTTCTTGCACGTGCATTATCACCTTTTGTAAATGCAGCAACTAAGCCATTGATTGCGCCAAGTGCATCTGATGTAGCTTGTAGCTTTGCATCTTGTACTGCAAACTCATTAGCTTTTCTTCTTTCGGCACTATCCTTTTCTTGTTGCTCTAAAGCAGCCTTATATGCTGCATCAATTTCTACAGTACTCTTACCAGCTGCTATTGCCTTTTCACGCAAGTCTAAATACTTGTTATCAATGGCAATGATTTCCTTTTGATCTTGAGTTAATTTAGCAGCATCTTGTTCAGCACGCAATGCGGTTATAGCTGCATCATATTCTTCTTCTGCCTTCTTTCTTTTTGCTGCTTCAGCTTCTGCTGCTGCGGTTTTCTTTTTTTCCGCATCTTCAAACTCTTTTACATTTTCTTCGTACAACTGGTTAAGCAAATCACTGACTTCTTGTTCAGCTTTAAGTTGTGCATCAGCTGCATCTTTTATTGCTTTTTCTTGTGCCTCTTTTTCCTTTTGTCTTGCTGCAGCCTTGTCATCTGCAGCCTTCTGATTCATCTGATTGATGGATAGCTGAAAACCTGCTTGTGTATTCTCTAAACCTTGCAGTACCTTCTTCGCTTCTTCAATAGACTTATCACCTTCTTTGGCTACTTCTTCCGGGTCAAAGATTAAACCCGTAATAGATTCGTTTATGTTTTCACGCAGACTACCAATGCTTGCAAAAGTCTCATCACTAATTACACCTACTTTGTTCAAGCCAAGGATAATGTAATCAACAGCACCAAGCAACAGCTGCAATGGTGCGGTAAGGAATTGCAGGATACCTTTTGTAATATCAGCATTGCGCTTGGCTGCATCAATCTGCTGCTGCCTTTGTATTTCCAGTGTGGCGATAATCGCCTTTTGGTCAAGTATCGCCTGTTGCGCTGCAGCAATCTTCAGATTCAATATTTCGCGTTCGCTCTTACCAGCAAGACGCAGAATATTTTCCTGTGCGCTGATGGAATCTAATTGCTCTTTTGAAGCTTTAGCACTTGCTTCTTGTGCTGCTAAACGCTCTTGATCTGCATTGCTAATACCATCGACAAGTGATAGCAATTCTTCACTGTACGCTATGGCACCTGCAATGGCTGCACCTAATAAGAAAATGGGATTGGTAAGCAATGCCTTACCAATGGAAGCAAATGCACTTCCAATGCTCTTAACTCCATTAGCAATATCACCCGGCTTGATTTCGGTGATGTTCTTAGCAAGCAATTTTGCACCTTCCGCAGCACCTGCAAAGTCAAGGTTGGCTATACGCGATGTGACAAGTCCAAGTGATCCACCAACTTTTTCAAATGCACCACCTGCTTGTGTACCCACTGCCTGTGAAGCATCCTGTATCTTATCCTTCAATTCACCCGCAGCAGCAGCAAGTTCGCGGTACTTTGCCGAATCAGGTTCCGTCTTTGCAAGTTGTGCCTGTAATTCACGCAGTTGCGCCTTCAGTGACTTACTCGATGCACCTACTTCGTTTTCAGCAGTAGCTACGTTATCAAAGGACTGCGCAGTATTATCAATAGCCGTAGATGTGGCATTGATTTGAACGTTCAACTCCTTTAGATTTTGCTCACTTTCGGTGGTATCAATTACAAAACTTTGAACAATCGGCTGTGCCATTAGTATATCAGGTTATAGATTAAATAAAATATTCCAAAAAGGATTGCAAAACGCCACGTGTATAGGGTAACATACCATAGCACACGTTGCCATTTACGCAGTTGTAAGTTGTGCTTACCACTTGTCTTAATTCCGAGCTGCAAATAGCGCATTGAGTTCTTAATTGTATCCATTATGATATTTTGCTTTGTTGGTATTGTATAGATGCTGTCGTGATTAGGTTGGCAGGGAATGTACCACCACCCGCTACATTCAAATATAATCGATGCTGTGCAGTGTTAGCTGTAACATTTACACCAACTGTGAACGTGTAGGAAGTATTATTAATTTGGTTGATTGCAGTCAACGCACTAACCGAAGCCACACCACCAACCTTACGCATAGCAAATGAGAATTGACCAGTGTAATAGTTATTGCCTGCATCGATTACCGTTACATTAAGCAAAGCACTCCACACAGTGTCATTCGCAAGTTCAAGATATTCACCCGTCTTGCCTTCGATATAGTAAGCAAAGTTACTTCCTGAGGTTAGCCATGATTCTTTGCGGTGCAGCATAACTATGCCATGCTGTGACCATCCTTTTTCATTGCTTGCACTGGTACCATCTTTCCAACCACCACCGATATGTATACCGGGCAGGTTGGTATAGGTATTTTTACCGAGTAGATTACTTCCTGCCACATCCTTAGTCAACTCCATAGTATTCCCAACAGCGAGCATACTGCGATTACCTAATGCAATATTGATATCCGAACCACTCAATACCGAGTTAGTCACAGCGCGATTTTGCACGGCTGATGGTATTGTGGCAGGTTGGGTAGGTCTACCACTAATGCCAATGCTTGGACGTTCGTTAGGTGCAACATTAGCCCAGCATACACCATTGGTTTCATCCCAACTATATCCATAACGTGTACAGCAATCCTGCGTTGGGTCAGTTGGATTACCATCTGCATCGATGAATTGAACGTGACCGCTGTAAGATACGGTTGAAGGTGTAGCCGTGCAGTCCTCCTGATCATCAAGAAACTTGAGCAGCGTTACCTTAGTACTTTCAAACATACCAATCTTATAATCGCTAATCTCAAGAATGCGCCACCATGAATCCTGAATCCATACCTTATCGCTAAACTTAAAGCTATAAATGTCCGAAAGGTCAAGCGCAAAATAGGCTTCCATAATGCGTGCCTCTTGGCTATATAGCGAGTTCATATAACTGCGCCAATACAAGTTGAACAGATTATTGTAAGGGCTACCTGTAATATTGTAAGGTGGTACTTCAGGTGACCAGTTCAAATCATAGTCATCAATGGATGGGTATGTGGTGCTATAATGGTTTAGTGTAGGTATTGCAGTTAGCGTTGAACCCGCACCTCCATCATCAAATACAACAATATTAACTGCGCCTGATTCATACAAGCACTTCATGCCCGGTGCAACGAACTGCTGCGAATCATTTAAAAACTGAGGTATGATTTTATTGGTACCATTGATAGGGCCACATGGTGTTGACTGAGTAACAAGCTGTACTTTTTGGTCACCAATAGCGAAGTCAGATGGTTCGATATTAGGATTAATGCGGTAACCTATGGCCTCATAGTCACCATAGATGCGGTTCACATTACGATACTGCTTGCTTAAATAGTCTTCACCTGCGCTGTATGTAAATTGGAACCTTGCCTTTTGAAGATCTACAGTGCTGCTTAACGTGATGTCTTTTGATACATCAAGCTTACCAGTCCAATCCAATGTAGCACCACTACCCAAATAGCTGTTCTGTGGCACTATGTATACACGATTCGGTATTGCTCTATCCGGCACAATAGCACAGTTATGCATCTTGATTACATCCGTGATAAAGTCTATTTGCTTTGCATTCGGTGCGTTTAATGCATACAACATGTCCACATTGAAATAGACATTGGTAGATATGAGACTTAATGCTGAATTGATTTCAACAGTAAGTAAACCAGACACGCCAAATTGAATTGTATCTCCTTGGTTTAATGTGAATGTTTGAACATAACTTATTAAATTCACACCTATAGGCAAGTCAAACGATGCAAATGGCGCAACAACAAAACCTGCCCCATTAATATTAGCATGCAAAAACACTCCGTTTTCATCACCCATTGTGCAATCCAATCGAAAACCGAAAGTGAATTGTCCAGCAGATGGTGCGGTATATGTTCCCGTTACATTATCAAAGTTACCATTATTATCAAATAATATTGTATCAAATGGAATCGGTATTACAAAGCCAGGAAATGAACCACCTACTACTGAATTCTGTGCTGTAAATAAAAATTGATTACCCGTTGCACTGGTATTTAACGATTGACTATTGCACCAAGGCATCCAATAATCACCTAAGATGCTATCCAATGTGCTGCCAACAAACTCAAATCCTGCTTCCTCTATGATTTTATGGAATAACCAACGCCAACTTATTGCTGGTGTAAGGTCGGATGCATACACGGGGTAGGATGTATTCATTACCGAGCGTGTGTTTACCTCACCACCTTCACTCCATCTTTGACCACGATCGCATAAAGTCCAAATTCGGTTAGCATTACCAGTAGTTACATTGTCATAATTTATTTGCTCATTCAGTTCGTCAAGTGCTGCAATATCTGCTAATGTTTTATCACCTATGTTGCGTACAAGGTCAGGTGTTTCAGCGTAGAATGCCAGTTCAATCTCGTTGATTTTGTTCAGTTGGCGGTATACCTTACGTACTCGGAGATACCCGGATGCAATGGGTAGCGTATCAACCCTAATTTCAGCAGGTAGTTTATAATGAAAGTAGTTTTGCTCACCTGCATTTACGTTTACATCGAACAATGCGCCAAGTGCTAACTGATTATTGTCAGTGTATGGTATGCGAAATTCACGGCTAAACGCACCTTGTGAGGTGAAGTTGTTAAGGTCTTGGAACTTCCAATTTTGACTTATGCTTTCGTTCTCGAATAAATCAAGAAATAATTGTTTTGTGGTATCCGTAAATGTTTCAATGCTAAGTAAAATACTTGTTGGTGATGGAATTAAATTGGAATAATCTAATCCCACATCAGTAGTAATATCACCTGTAATTGTGTTAAATGAGGTTACTACGCAAGTCTCAACATTACCTCCAATGCCTGGTCCATTTAGTATTGTTCCAACTGTAAAGACAGAATAAGGAGGTACACTACCTCCAACACCAACTGCATTTACATTCCACGATGTTTGCCCACTCCATATATTATTTGTCTCCCATGTGCCGTATGGGATATAACCAGTTGAACCCGATGAAACTATTAATTGTACTTCTCCATTCATGTTATGTCCAGTATTCGTTAGCCATTCTTAATTTCAATGTCACATTGTAGAGCTTGCCGTCAGCTGTGTTCTTTTCAGTATACGATGTGTCATCGATGTTCACAGGTATGAATGTTCCATCATCCTGCAACCAATGCACCTGATTCGATACGAATAATCCACGCAGTAATTCGAATTCGCCCTTTTGTATGTAGTCGCTGTTAATAGTCAGAACACGATTGACAATGTTTTGTCGTTGCTTCAGACCACGGTCAAATGGTTCAAATACTGTTGGTGTGTTGTTGAGCAATACCTTGCGGTATGTCTTGCGCTCTATCTCATTTGTGAACTCACTGCGCTTATTGAAGTTAAAATAATCCCAACCGCTACGACTATTCACCCAACCAAGGCGTATGTTCTCGAATGTGCAATCACACATATTGAACTCGCATGCATTGTAGAATATGTAAGTAATTGAATTCTGTGATCCACCGCTTCCCTTTATGTTAATTCGGTAGTACTTCCATCCAGGATAATCAGCAGGTCGCACATCGTATCCCGATTCAGCATTGATATTGGCAGGATATACTGGTAACCCTTCAATAGCATATCCGCTGCATGTAACATAACTACCAATGTGTGAATCATAATCGCTATCGTAAAGTATAACGCGATATTGATACACGTCATTTGTAACGAGGTAATGCGAATTGCCTGGTATATACAGCAAACCATAGTCTTGTTCGCGAACCGGTATAAAAATATTGTTGGCATCAGGCCCAGCAATGTACTTATTGATGTGTGTAGATGGCAGTCTATCGCTCATTGCCCGTGCAGTAGAATTTGAAAGCGAATAACCTTTGGTATATACGGGTGTATCAGCAAATACTTTGTATCCATCACTCACTTGATAGTACCCATTCACCACTGCTATGGCATCACCACTTACAGCACTTCCTTCATTTAAAGTAAGCGCTCCTGCGACTAACCACCATTCCGATATTGAAAAAGTAATTTCATTCAGCGCATTAGTGCTATCATCATAAGAGGTATATAAGCCAAGGCTATGCATGTATTTTTCTTCCTTATTCCACAGCTGTATCAATGGCTGCATATCGAAATACATACGACCATCGGGTGAAGGTGTAAAATAAAAGTCAAACGATTGGCCCGTTGTTGCGTTATTAATGGTCACACCATAGCGAAAACCATTCTGCCCTGTTTCGGTACTCGATGCAATTATCATTAACTTTTGACCTCGCGGTGCCCATGTATAGGGCTGGTCTTCTATTGATATAGCCATTATTTTTTACGCGTTCGTTTGTTCAGTAATAATCTTGTCTCAA
>Ga0213920_1001450_pt1 | contig 12990 bp, 13 predicted proteins | sample McNCre1117MG_FD_161054 | JGI IMG/M metagenome (GOLD analysis project Ga0213920, IMG submission 161054) | Freshwater microbial communities from McNutts Creek, Athens, Georgia, United States - 11-17 MG | ecosystem: Environmental > Aquatic > Freshwater > Creek | place: USA: Georgia | collected...
ATCGGGGATGTGTTGGCTGGCTTCAACTCCATGCTGGACCAGATTGAGCACAAAGACAAAGCCCTCGGCCAATACAGCCAGGAGCTGGAGTCCGAGGTGCAAGCCCGCACGGCCGAGTTGTTGCTGGCCAAAGAGCATGCCGATGCAGCCAACCGGGCCAAGAGCCAATTTCTGGCCAACATGAGCCATGAGATTCGCACGCCACTCAATGGCTTGATTGGGGTCTCGGAGTTGCTGGGTTCAACCGATCCGACCGAGCAGCAGAAAAAACTGATCAGCATGATCAGTTCGTCCTCGTCGACCTTGCTGTACTTGATCAACGACATCCTTGATTTTTCGAAAATCGAAGCGGGCATGCTCCACCTGGAAAAAGTGCCCTATGGCCCCGAGCTTGCCGCTCGTCAGGTGTGCGCCTTGTTCGAGCCGCATGCCCAGGACAAAGGTCTCAAGCTGGTGTTCCAGCCGCCCGCCGATGGTTCGGCCTTGATGATTCTGGGCGACCCGCACCGCTTCACCCAGATCATCAGCAACCTGATTTCCAATGCCGTCAAATTCACAGAGCACGGCCAGGTGACCGTGAGCCTGAGTCATACGGTTCAGGAAGATGGTCAGATCCGTGTGCGATGCACCGTACAGGACACCGGCATTGGCATCAGCGAAGCAGAAGCGCAGCGCTTGTTCAGTGCTTTCTCGCAAGCGGACATTTCGATGGCCCGGCGCTATGGTGGCAGCGGTTTGGGCTTGGTGATTTCACGCCAGCTTGCCGAACTCATGGGCGGCCAGGTGGGTTTTAACAGCCAACTGGGGCAAGGCTCGAGATTCTGGTTCGAGGTGTGCGGCCCCCGTCTCAAAGACATGCCGGTCGAATCCCATGCCCATGTCGCGCAAGTGCCCTTGTCCCTCGACTGCACCGTCCTGATTGCGGAAGACAACGATGTGAACCGTGAAATTCTGGTCACCATGCTCAAGACGGCGGGTTGTCGCATCCGGCAAGCCCACAACGGTCAGGAAGCGGTGGCGCTGAGTGCGTCCGAGCCTTACGACATCATCTTGATGGATGTGCAAATGCCCCAGATGGACGGCATTGCGGCCACCAAGGCCATCCGTGCCAGGGAACAGGCCTTGGGTCTGGTGCGCAAACCCATCCTGGCCCTGACCGCCAATGCCCTGGCCGATGACAAAGCCAATTGCCTGGCCGCAGGCATGGACGATTACCTGACCAAGCCCTTCATGCGCAGGCAGATTCTGGAATTGATGGGGCGGTGGCTGCATCAACCTCAAGTGACCGAGCCTGCGAGCCGCACTTGAATCTCGCGCCTCCTCTGGCGGTGGAATTTTTGCTTAGCACATCCGGCTTTCATTTGCTGAAATATTAAGCAATTACAATCGTGCCTCCTTTTTAAGCAAGCCCCCTTCGAGCCCAACCCCAGTCATGCAGATTGGCCCTTACCTGTTGCCGAACAATTTGTTTGTTGCCCCCATGGCCGGGGTGACGGACCGGCCATTTCGCCAGCTGTGCAGACAGTTCGGGGCAGGCTATGCGGTGAGCGAAATGGTGACCTCGCGGCCCGATCTGTGGGCTTCGCTCAAAACTTCGCGCCGCGCCAACCACGACGGTGAACCCGGGCCCATTGCGGTGCAGATCGCAGGCACCGAAGCGCAGATGATGGCCGACGCCACCCGCTACAACATCGACCGGGGCGCTCAGATCATTGACATCAACATGGGCTGCCCCGCCAAAAAAGTCTGCAACAAATGGGCCGGTTCGGCCCTGATGCAAGACGAGCCGCTGGCGCTTCAGATCATCAGCGCTGTGGTCGAGGCGGCCTTGCCGCACGGTGTACCCGTGACACTGAAAATGCGCACCGGCTGGTGCGACGCCGAAAAGAACGCCCTGAGCCTGGCCCGCGCCGCCGAAAGCGCCGGGGTGCACATGGTCACCGTGCATGGCCGCACCCGCGAACAAGGCTACAAAGGCCTGGCCGAATACGACACCGTGGCCGCCGTCAAGGCCGCACTCCATATTCCGGTGGTGGCCAATGGCGACATCGATTCGCCCGAAAAAGCCCGGGATGTGCTGAAGTTCACCGGCGCAGATGCCGTAATGATTGGCCGCGCCGCCCAAGGCAGCCCCTGGATTTTTCGCGAAATCGGCCACTTCCTGGCTACGGGCGAGCACTTGGCGCCGCCCTTGGTGGCCGAGGTGCGCCGCGCTTTGCTGGAGCACCTGCAAGACCACTATGGCCTGTACGGCGAATACACCGGTGTGCGCTCGGCGCGCAAACACATCGGCTGGTATGTACGGTCGCTGCCGGGTGGCGACGATTTCAGAGAACACATGAATACCCTCGAAACGGCGCAGCAACAGCTGGATGCGGTGGCGAACTTTCTGGATGGCCTGGCCAGCCAGATGGACCGCCTGCCCGTCATGGCGGCGCAGCCGGTTTTGGAGACATTGGAATGAGCGAACCACAATCGATTGAACACTGCATCCGGGGCAACCTGGAAACCTATTTCCGCGACCTGGACGGCACCGATCCGACCGGTCTGTATGACATGCTGGTCAAGTTGGTGGAAAAGCCACTGCTGGATGTTGTCATGGCCCAATCCGGTCAGAACCAGTCGCGCGCCGCCGAATGGCTGGGCCTGAACCGCAACACCTTGCGCAAGAAATTGCTGGAGCACGATCTCCTCAAATGAATTCAGGCTGAGCGCATGCCCAGCCTTTGATGACGATAGGCCGAAACCGTGTACCTCGGCCACTCACTGCACATTTTTAAATTTTGAAGAAAGTCCCCATGAGAGCCCTCATCTCTGTCTCTGACAAAACCGGTATCGTCGATCTGGCGAAAGACCTGCACGCCCTGGGCGTGAGCTTGATCTCTACAGGAGGCACCGCCAAACTGCTGGCCGAGCAAGGCCTGCCCGTGACCGAAGTGGCCGAAGTGACCCAGTTCCCCGAGATGCTGGACGGCCGTGTGAAAACCCTGCACCCCAAGGTGCACGGCGGCTTGCTGGCGCGTCGCGACACGCCCGAGCACATGGCTGCTTTGAAAGCGCACAACATCGACACGATTGATTTGTTGATCGTGAACTTGTACCCGTTTGAAGCCACCGTGGCCAAGCCCGGTTGCACACTGGCCGACGCGATTGAAAACATCGACATTGGCGGCCCCGCCATGGTGCGCTCTGCCGCCAAAAATTGGAAAGACGTGGGCATCGTCACCGACGCCAGCCAATACGCAGATGTGATCGCTGAACTCAAAGCCAACGGCAAGCTGAGCGACAAGTTGCGTTTCGCTTTGTCCGTCGCTGCGTTCAACCGCATCAGCCAGTATGACGGTGCGATCAGCAACTATTTGTCGAGCGTCAGCTTTGAAGCCCAGAAGCTGAGCGAAGAATACGTGCCCGAACGTGCCCAGTTCTCAGCTCAGTTCAACGAGCAATACGTCAAAGTGCAAGACCTGCGCTACGGCGAAAACAGCCACCAGCAAGCCGCCTGGTACCGCGACCTCGTGCCCGCTGCGGGTTCGCTCGCCACCGGCGTGCAACTGCAAGGCAAAGAACTCAGCTACAACAACATCGCCGATGCCGATGCGGCTTGGGAATGTGTCAAGAGCTTCGATGGCGCTGCATGCGTGATCGTCAAACACGCCAACCCCTGCGGCGTGGCCGTGGGTGCCAACCCGTTTGAGGCCTACAGCAAAGCTTTCCAGACCGACCCGACCAGCGCGTTCGGCGGCATCATCGCCTTCAACCGCCCCGTGGACAAAGCCGCTGCCGAAGCCGTCAGCAAGCAATTCGTTGAAGTGCTCATGGCCCCCGACTTCAGCGCCGAGGCGCTCGAAGTGTTCAAGAGCAAAGTGAACGTGCGCTTGATGAAAATCGCTTTGCCCGCCGACTACGGTAACGTGCGCAACGCTTTGGAAACCAAGCGCGTGGGCTCGGGCCTTTTGCTGCAAAGCGCCGACAACCACGAGTTGGCTTTGGCCGACCTGAAAGTGGTGACCGTCAAGCAACCCACGCCTGAAGAACTCAACGACTTGTTGTTCGCTTGGAAAGTGGCCAAGTTCGTCAAGTCCAACGCCATCGTGTTCTGCAAAAACGGCATGACCATGGGCGTGGGCGCTGGCCAGATGAGCCGCCTCGACTCGGCCCGCATCGCCAGCATCAAGGCCGAAGCCGCCAAGCTCAGCCTGCAAAACACCGTGGTCGCCAGCGACGCCTTCTTCCCCTTCCGCGACGGCCTCGATGTGGTGGTGGATGCCGGCGCGACTTGCGTGGCCCAACCCGGTGGCTCAATGCGCGACCAGGAAGTCATCGATGCTGCTAACGAACGTGGTGTGGCGATGGTCTTCACCGGCGTGCGCCACTTCCGTCATTGAAACTCCCCCGTCACTGCGAGCGAAGCGTGGCAGTCCAGTGATGGGTCACTGCGGCAGCAAACAGTGACCAATTTTTCTCAACCAACACAGAAACCACTGAGTGAACTTTGATCAACTCGGCCTGACCCCGGCGCTCTTGCGCGCCGTCGGTGACATGGGCTTGTATGCCCCCACCCCCATCCAGGCCGAGGCGATTCCGGCGGTGCTCAAGTCGGCCGACGTGTGGGCCACCGCGCCCACCGGCTCGGGCAAGACGCTGGCGTTTGCCCTGCCGCTGGTGCAGCAGCATGTGCTGCAGCCGCGCCAGACCAACTTCCGCCGCCCCATCCGCACGCTGGTGATGGTGCCCACGCGTGAGCTGGCCGTGCAGGTGGGCGACATCCTCACGAACTTGGCCTACCAGCTGGGGCTCAAAGTGGCGGTGGTGTACGGCGGCGTGTCGATCAACCCGCAAATGATGGGGCTGCGCGGCGGTGCCGACATGGTGGTCGCCACGCCGGGCCGTTTGCTCGATCTGGTCGATCACAACGCAGTGCACCTGGGCAGCTTGCAGCACCTGGTGCTGGACGAAGCCGATCGGCTGCTGGACTTGGGTTTTGCCGATGAATTGCAACGCGTGCTCGCGCTCTTGCCCGCCAAGCGTCAGACGCTGCTGTTCTCGGCCACGTTTGCACCCGAGGTGGAGGCCCTGGCCACCGAGCTGCTGCACGATCCGGTGCGCATCACGGTGGAGGCCTTTGAAGGCCACAAGCCCGACATCACTCAACGTGCCGTCCGCGTGGACGAGAAAAAACGCACGGCCTTGCTGCGCCACCTGATTCAAGAGAACAGCTGGAAGCAGGTGCTGGTGTTTGTGGCCACACGCTACGCCTGCGAGCATGTGGCCAACAAGCTGTACAAAGCGGGCATTTACGCCACGCCTTTCCATGGCGAGATGGGCCAGGGCGCACGGCAGGACGTGCTGCGTGAGTTCAAGGCGGGCCGCTGGGACGTGGTGGTCACCACCGACCTGGCTTCGCGGGGCATCGACATCGCCATGCTGCCCGTGGTGGTCAATTACGATCTGCCGCGCTCAGCCACCGACTACACCCACCGCATTGGCCGCACCGGCCGTGCGGGGGCGCATGGCGATGCGGTGAGCTTTGTCACCGCCGAAGCCTTGGCGCACTGGCAATTGATCCAGAAACGCGAAAGCCTGGAACTCGCTTTGGAGCAAATCCCAGGCTTTGAGCCGACCGACGAGCCACCTGCGCTGCAAGGCAATGGCGGCATCAAGGGCAAGCGGCCGAGCAAAAAAGACAAGTTGCGTGCGGCAGCCGCCGCTCAACAGAACTCATGATGAAGGCCCCTGACGGGGCCTTTTGATCATTCGTCGTCGAATTCGTTGAATGCGCCGTGCTCATCGCTTTCGGGCGATGCAGGCTTGAGCACGCGCACGCCGTGCTTGCTCAAAATCTCCACATACACCGAAGCCGCACCGGACTTGGCGGCAGCATCCACCGCCTCAATCACCGCGCCCACGCGCACCACTTGCGCGGTATCTGCCGTGGCACCCACTTTGCAGTCAAAGTCCCAGAAGTCAGCGCCCTTGGGTACGTCACGGTTGCGTTCGCGCTTGAAGTATTTGCGGATCTCGTGCTTGACGGCTTCGAGCACGCGGTCGGGGTGCTTGCCTTCGGCTTGCAGGGAAAAATTCTTTTTCATGAGGGGGTCCTTCGGGGGTTGGCAAGCGCCCGGCAAGGACGTGAATGCAGGCCCGGATTATCGCCGCCTTCCTGGGGGCCTGAGCCCAGATGTTGCGCATCTTGATGCTTTGATGCGAAAATGCCTGTATGCGCACCACGATTGATTTGCCCGATCCCCTGCTCAAGCACCTCAAGGCCCGTGCGGCCCTGGAGGGGCGGACCTTGCGCGACCTGGTGGTGGCGTTGGTGGAAAAAGGCTTGAATGCCCGTGAAAAGATAGATCCACAGCAGCGTTTTGCAGCACGGCCGCTGATTGGTTCGGGTGCGCCTTCGGATGTGCCTCTGCACCAGATGAGCAATGCCGAGTTGTACGAACTCATGTACAAGGACGACGATGAGCGAGCTCTCCAACTCATGGCAGGTCGCTGAAGCCTTGCCGGCCTGGCGTCTGGCGGGCGGTGATTTTCTGGATGTCAATGTCTGGCTGGTCTTGTCTTACCGCTCACATGCTTTTCATGCAGACGCAACACGTTACTGGCAAGAAGCGTGCGAGCGCGGAACGCCTTTGTGGTTCAGTCGAAGCACCATGATGGGCTTGGTGCGCTTGTTGGTGCAGCCCCGTGTGATGGGGCGTGATGTCATGACGGTGCATCAGGCCATGGCGGTTTATCGCCAGTGGTTGACGTCAGCAGGCGTGGCATTTTTGCCAGAGCCGCCAGGTTATGACGATGCCTTGGTTCGGCTGATGGGTGATCCGGTCACGCCAGTGCCTGCCCATTTGTGGACCGACATGTGCCTGGCCGCCACAGCACAGGCCGCCGGTCTGCGCATGGTCACGTTTGACCGCGATTTCGAACGCTTCGGTCTGGAGCGTTGTCTGGTTTTGCCCAGGGCCTGAAACTCAATCGGCCTTGATCTTGCCGTCGCGCACGATGGCGCCCATGTTCTGGTGTTCGGCGGCCACGATGCGCGCCAGCTCCGTCAGGCTGGCGGGCGCGGCCACGCACTCGGCGGCTTGGAGGCGTTCGCGCAGGGCGGGCATGGCCAGCAGGGCGTTGATGTGGGTGTTGAGTTTGTCCAGCACCGCTGCGGGTGTGCCTGCTGGCGCAAACAGGCCAAAGCGTGAATTCAGGTTGGCCGAAGCGAAGCCCAGTTCGCTCAGTGTCGGGACATGGGGCAGAGCCTCCAGCCGGGCCGGAGCCCCCACCGCCAGCGCACGCAGCTTGCCTTCACGCACATGCTGCAAGACCGGTCCCGAAGTGTTCACCGAGAGGATTTCAAACTGGCCGCCCAGGCCATCGGTGATTTGTTGTCCGCCGCCCTTGTAGGGCACGTGGGTCATTTGCACCTGGGCCGTGGCTGCAATGCTCTCCAGCATCAGATGGCCCAGCGAGCCGTTGCCCGAAGTGGCCCAGCGCATGTGTCCGGGCTGCTGGCGAGCACGGGTCAGCAGGGCCTTGAAGTCGCCTTGCGGCAGGGCCGATGTGGTGGCCAGCAGCACGGGCGAAACCATGACGCTGGCCACCGGCACCAGGTCCTTGAGCGGGTCGTAGGGCAGGCTGCCCAGATGCGGGCTCAGCGTCAGTGGCGACAGCGCTGAAAACACCAGGGTGTAACCGTCGGCCGCACTCTTGGCCACGGCGTTGACGGCCAGTGTGCCGCTGGCACCCGCCCGGTTTTCCACCAGCACAGAGGTCCCCAGGCGCGGCGCCAGTTGTTCGGCCAGTGCGCGGGCCACCACATCGCTCACCCCGCCGGGGGGATAAGCCACCACGATCCTGATCGGACGCGATGGCCAGGCCGAAGGTTGAGCCAGCACCGAGGGTGCAAGGCCGCTGCAGAGGGTGGCCAGCAGCCAGTCGCGGCGTGTGCGCATGGGGACTCCTCAGGGCAGGCGGAATTTGATCTGGAAACTCAAGGCGCCGTACAGCCGGTCCTTGAGCGGCGGGACCAGCGCCACGTTCAGGCCCACGCGCTCGCCCTCCCAGGTGGCTACCGGGATGACGGCCGGGAACCAACCGCCGTTGACGGCCTTGGGGTAGCCGTTGAACGCACCGCCGACCACGCCCAGTTTGGCGCCAGCCAAGGTCCAGGGCTGGTAGTAGGCCCCCACATAGCTGGAGTGCGCGTTGTCGCTGTTGATGAAGCGGCCCGCCGTGGCGCTCCAGGTGTCATCGATTTTGTATTCGAGGCCCAGCCCCGGGTTGGCGTTGCGCAGGCCTTTGTCGGTGTCAAAGTGCGCCGAGTAAAAACCGGCATTCACCCACAGGCGGCTGGTGTCCAGGTCTGCCCGCGCCAGACCGGCCGACAGCAGCAGGGTCAGGACGAGCAGGCGCTTCATGTCAGAGTGTTGCAAAAACTTCGCTGGCCGCTTGCACCGTGGCGGCGATGTCAGCGTCTGTGTGGGCGGCGCTCACAAAACCGGCTTCGTACAAAGCGGGGGCGATGTACACACCGCGGTCCAGCAGGCCGTGGAACAGCTTGTTGAATTTGGGGCTGTCGCTGGTCATGACCTTGGCGTAGTTCTGGGGCAGCTCGGGCAGCAGGAAGAAACCGAACATGCCGCCCTGGCAGTCTGCCGCAAAGGGCACACCGGCCTGGGCGGCGGCGCCCTTGAGGCCGTTGACCAGGCTTTGTGTGCGGGCGCTCAAGGCGTCCCAGAAACCGGGTTGGGCAATCTCTTTCAAAGTAGCCAGACCGCATGCGGTGGCCACAGGGTTGCCGCTCAGGGTGCCTGCCTGGTAGACCGGGCCGGTCGGTGCCAGCTGGCTCATGATCTCGCGCGGGCCGCCAAAGGCCGCCAGCGGCATGCCGCCACCGATCACCTTGCCCAGCACCGTGAGGTCAGGCTTGAAGCCGGGGATCAGCTTGGCATAGACGCTTTGCGCGGAGCCCAGGGCTACGCGGAAACCGGTCATCACTTCGTCAAACACGAACAGCGCGCCGTGCTCGGTGCACAGCTCGCGGCAGCGCTTCATGAAGGGCACGCTGGCCCGCACAAAGTTCATGTTGCCTGCGATGGGTTCGATCATCACGCAGGCCAGCTCCTTGCCGTGCAGCTTGAAGGTTTCTTCGAGTTGCTCGACGTTGTTGTACTCCAGCACCAGCGTGTGCTGCACCACCTCGGGTGGCACACCCGCGCTGGTGGGGTTGCCAAAAGTGGCCAAGCCCGAGCCGGCCTTGACCAGCAAGGCGTCGGCGTGGCCGTGGTAGCAGCCTTCGAACTTGATGATCTTGCTGCGACCCGTGGCGCCACGCGCCAGGCGCAGCGCGCTCATGCCCGCTTCGGTGCCCGAGCTGACCAGGCGCACCATTTCCATGGAAGGCACGTGCTTGAGGATTTCTTCGGCCAGCTCGATTTCGCGCTCGGTGGGGGCGCCAAACGAAAAGCCGTCGAGTGCCGCTTTTTGCACGGCTTCGAGCACGGCAGGGTGCCCGTGGCCCAGGATCATCGGGCCCCAGGAGCCGATGTAGTCGATGTATTTCTGGCCGTTGGCGTCCCAGAAATACGCTCCTTGAGCGCGCTGCACAAAACGGGGTGTGCCGCCCACGGCGCGAAAGGCGCGTACGGGCGAGTTGACGCCGCCGGGAATCACGTTGGCGGCGCGGTCGAACAGTTCTTGGTTACGATCGGTCATGTCGGGTCTCAAATATCAGTGTTTGGTTTCGTTGAAAGGCACTTCGAAGTAATCCGCGCCGGGATGCACATCGGGGCCTTCCTCTTCATCGTCGGTTTCTTCGCCCTCGGGCAGCGCCCAGAACAGGCGGTCCGGAATGACCTGGCCCATGCCGGGCCGAAAGCCTTCGTCCAGGCACCGGTCCAGGTAGTGCAGCGCTTCGTTGGTGGCTTCTGGCAAGTCCATGCCGGTGGCCAGCAAGGCGGCCAGTGCGGCGGTGAGCGTGTCGCCCGCACCGGCAAACACGGCTTCGATGCGTTCGAATTTTTCGTGGCTGATCACGGTTTCGGGTGAGGCCAGCACGTTGTCAATGTGTTGCTCGGGCAAGGGCAGACCGGTCACCAGGGTGTAGGGCACACCCAGCTCGGACGCGGCTTTGGCCAGGTCGCGGGGGCTGGGGTTGCGCTCACCGCTCCAGTCGGGCAGCAGCCAGCGGCGCAAGGTGCTGTGGTGTCCCACCAGCACGCTGGTTTGCGGAAGCAGCAATTCGCGGAAAGCGTCCAGATAAGCGTCGATCTTGTGGTCTTCCCACCAGGACAGGTTGGGCATGTAGGCCACCACCGGCACGCCGTCGTAGTCGTCGGCCAGCTCGGCAATGACGGCCAGGCTTTCGGGCGTGCCCACAAAGCCGACCTTGATGACTTGCACCGGCATGTCTTCGGCCACGGCACGGGCCTGGTCGTTGACAGCTTCTTCGTCGAGTGGGTAAAAGTCGGTGATGCTGCTGGTGTCGCGCACATAGGCGCCGGTGCACACCGGCAGGCAGTGCGCCCCGACCGAGGCCATGGCTGTGGCATCGCAGGTCAGGCCACCCGCACCGCTGGGGTCGTTGGCGTTGAACGACAGGATGCAGGCCAGACCCGCCGATTCTTCGGCGTCTTCCGTGTCGGTGTCGGGGGTGGGGGTGTCAGGGTTGTGATCGGTCATGAAAGCGGATTGCAGTGGGCTTCAGATGGTCTTCAGCCGGGCGCACAGCGCGGCCCGATACAATGCAAATCATTCTATTCGACTCTCTGATTGCGACACTGTGATGGAACACAAAACCTGGATGTGCCTGATTTGCGGCTGGATTTACGACGAAGCCGAGGGCGACCCCGAGCACGGCATTGCCCCTGGCACCAAATGGGAAGACGTGCCCATGAACTGGACTTGCCCCGAATGCGCGGCCCGCAAGGAAGACTTCGAGATGGTGGCGATCTGATCGCTGGCACACAGACCCGTTTGTCGGAGCTTCAGCTCCGACATCGCATGTTCTTCACTGGCCCGTGTCGGGGCTAAAGCCGCCGACCTACCATGCCAGACAAGCCGCCTGATCAGGCGGCTTTTTTCTTGACCACGGCGTAGCGCTCCAGCGTTTTCTCGCGGGCCTGGGCGTGCTCCACGATGGGGGCCGGGTAGGTTTTGCCAATCACCACCTCAGTGGTCTGCAGTTCCATCGGTTTGGCCAGCCAGGGCGCGTGCAAGGCGGCGGTGGGCAACTGTGTGAGTTCGGGCACATAGCGGCGGATGAACTTGCCCTCAGGGTCGAACTTTTCGCTTTGGCTGATGGGGTTGAAGATACGGAAATAGGGCTGCGCATCGCAGCCGCTGGAGCTGGCCCATTGCCAGCCGCCGTTGTTGGCCGACAAATCAAAGTCGTTCAGATGCTCGGCAAAGTAGCGCTCGCCCCAGCGCCAGTCGATGCCCAAGTCTTTGTCCAGAAAACTCGCCACCACCATGCGCAGGCGGTTGTGCATGTAGCCGGTCTGGTTGAGCTGGCGCATGGCCGCGTCCACCAGCGGGTAGCCGGTGCGGGCTTGGCACCAGGCATCAAACAGCTTGTGGGCATGCGTGCCATGCTCCCATTTGATCTGGTCGTACTCGGGCTTGAAGCTCTCGCCGCGCCCCACATGCGCAAAGTTGTGCAGCACCTGCACATAAAAGTCGCGCCAGATCAGCTCCGACAGCCACACTGCCGCGCCAGCGCTGCCCGCCGTCATGCGGGCATGCGCCTCGCGGGCCAGCTGGCGGATCGACACGGTGCCAAAGCGCAAATGCACGCTCAGGTAGCTCGGGCCTTTGATGGCCGGAAAGTTGCGCGTGTCTTCGTAATGGTCGATGCGGGTCAGAAAATCAGCCAGCAAAGCCTGGCCGCCGGATTCACCCGTCGGGATTTTCAAGGCCTTCAGATTGGTGGTTTCAAAGTCGATGTCCTGCAATCCGGGCACCGGCTGGGCCAGGTTGTCCGGGCGCGGGGCCAGGTGCTGGGCGTATTTCTCGACCGGGTAGGCTTTCAGATCAAACGGCGTGAGTTTCTTGAGCCAGGCATTTTTGTAGGGCGTGAACACCGCAAAAGGCTTGCCCACCTGGGTCAGCACCTCGTGGCGCTCAAAGATCACATGGTCCTTGTAGGTGTGCAGCACGATGCCGTGGTCGGCCAGGTGGCCGCGCACCTGGATGTCGCGCGCCAGCGCATCGGGTTCGTCGTCGTGGTTGGCAAACACCGCTTGCACCTGCAGGTGGTGGGCCAGTTTGGGGATTTTGTCCTGTGCCACGCCATGACGCACGATCAGGCCCGCCTGCGCATGCCCGGCCAGCTGACGCAGCTGGGCATCGACTTCCACCAACGATTCGCGGATGAACTCGACGCGGCGGTCGGCGCGAGGCAGTTTGTCCAGGATGGCGGTGTCAAACACAAACGCCACATGCACCCGCTGGCAGTGTTTCAGCGCGTGGTACAGCGCGGCATGGTCGGCCACGCGCAGGTCGCGGCGCAGCCACACCAGGCCGCTCGAAAAAGTGGTTTCCATGACAGGTCGTCCGCTGGGATCAATAAGTGCGCCGCATGGCCGTCCCTCGGGGGCAGGGCCGTTAAAATCAGCGCATGACCGATTGTGCCTCCATTGACCTCAAGCATCATTTCCTGATCGCCATGCCCGGGTTGGAGGACGAGACTTTTGCCCGCAGCGTGGTTTACGTGTGCGAGCACAGCCCACGCGGCGCCATGGGCCTGATCATCAACAAACCCGCCGACATCAGCATGCGCCTTTTGTTTGACAAGGTCGACCTGCCGCTGCGCCGCGAAGACCTGATGAACAAGCCCGTCTCGCACGGCGGCCCGGTGCAGACCGAACGCGGCTTTGTGCTGCACGACCCTTTGCGCATGGAAAAAACCGAGGAAGACGGCGGCTCGATTTATGCCTCCACCCTCACCGTGCCGGGCGGGCTGGAGATGACCACTTCGCGCGATGTGCTCGAAGCCCT
>Ga0213920_1001452_pt1 | contig 12982 bp, 12 predicted proteins | sample McNCre1117MG_FD_161054 | JGI IMG/M metagenome (GOLD analysis project Ga0213920, IMG submission 161054) | Freshwater microbial communities from McNutts Creek, Athens, Georgia, United States - 11-17 MG | ecosystem: Environmental > Aquatic > Freshwater > Creek | place: USA: Georgia | collected...
GCGATGAGGCACAGCGCGTTGCAAACTCGATTCAGGCTGCGGTTGCCGGTGGCGCAAAACTTGTGACGGGCGGCCAACTGGACGGTGCATTCGTACAGCCCGCCATCGTGGCAAACGTTGACCCATACTCGGCCTTCGCCCAAGACGAACTATTTGGTCCCGCAGTTTCAATCTCCACGGCGAAGGGCGTTGGGCACGCCATCGATCTAGCGAACAGCACCATCTACGGCCTCGGGGCTGGAGTGTTCACCAACAACATCGCCAACTCCATCCGAGCAATGCGCGAGATCGAGAGTGGTGTGGTGCACATCAACTGGACCCAACTGTGGCGCGCAGACCTAATGCCATACGGAGGATTCAAGTCATCCGGCATTGGCAAGGAAGGCCTGCGTTCGGCCGTCTCCGAAATGACCGAAGTAAAGACCGTGATCATGCACGGTACCCCCTGGAACAACTAACGATTCACCTGACGCAAAGAAGGCACAACATGACTCAGAAAACCATCCGCCTAACCACCGCGCAGGCGCTGGTGAAGTACATCGCAGCACAGTATTCGGTTGCGGACGGCGAGCGCCGTCGATTCATCCCCGCGGCCTTCGGAATCTTCGGACACGGCAATGTGGCTGGCCTTGGCCAGGCGCTCGATGAGTTCAACGCCGACCTACCATTCATTCAGGGTCGCAACGAGCAGGCTTTGGCACACGCCGCCATCGCGTTCGGAAAGGCAACTAAGCGTCGTCAGGCTCTGGCTGTAACCGCTTCTATTGGGCCGGGTGCGCTAAACATGGTCACCGCCGCGGGCCTTGCCACGGTAAATCGCCTGCCTGTCTTGCTGCTGCCGGGAGACACCTACGCCACACGTAGGCAGGGACCGGTGCTGCAGCAGTTGGAGGACCCAACCGCACCGGATGTTACGGTGAACGACGCCTTCCGTCCAGTTTCCAAGTTCTTCGACCGAATCACTCGCCCCGAGCAGCTGCTCACCGCCCTTCCGCAGGCTTTCCGAGTGCTCGCCAACCCGGTTGAAACCGGCGCAGTTGTGATCTCGCTTCCTCAGGACGTGCAATCGCACGCCTTTGACTACCCGGTTGAGTTCTTCGAGCCACGTGACTGGAAGATCCGCAGGCCAGAGCCAGAGGCCGACGACATCGCGGCAGTAGCGGCTGTACTCCGCGCGGCAAAGAAACCGCTAATCATCGCCGGTGGCGGAATCATCTACAGCGACGCCACCACCGAACTCGAGTCTCTGGCCGAGGCCACAGGCATCCCGGTTTCGGAAACTTTCGGCGGCAAGGGTGCGGTTCAGTCCAAGGCGCCGTGGCACGTTTGGGGCATCGGCCTTGAGGGCTCGCCTGAGACCAACAAGCTGGCCCATGAGGCAGACGTAATTTTGCACGTGGGTACCCGCCTGACAGACTTCGCTACCGGTTCGCAGTCCATCTTCCAGAACCCAGATGTGCGTTTTGTCTCCATCAACGTGAGCGAGTTCGACGGCTACAAGCAGGGTGCCAAGACAATCGTGAGCGACGCCCGCGTTGGTCTAGAGGCACTGCGGGAGGCACTCCAGGGTTACCGCGTTCCTACCGAGTGGACTCATGAAGTTTTGGCTCGCAACGAGGCTTGGGTTAGCGCCCGTAATGCTGCGATCGACCCAGATGTCGTTTTTGTCAAGACGAGCGAGACCGACCCAGACGGAACCGACGCCGTCATCACTCAGGGTCAACTTATTGGCGTATTGCAGGAGCACGCGCAGTCGGGCGACACCATCATCGCTGGTGCTGGTGGCCCTCCGGGAGACATTCAGAAGGTATGGGACGCCACCGATGGCCGCTACGCACACCTGGAGTTTGGCTTCTCCTGCATGGGATACGAATTGCCTGCCGCAATAGGCGTGCGGTTTGCCAACCCCAACCCGGCCAATCGGGTAACTACCTTCATTGGTGACGGCACGTTCCTGATGGCTCCAACCGAACCCGTCACTGCAGCGCAGGAGGGCCTACCGCTTACCATCGTGGTCTCCGAAAATCACGGCTACCAGGTAATCCGCCGCCTCCAGATGTGGCGAGTCGGTCACAACTTTGGCAACGAATTCCGCTACCGCAAGGACACGGACAACGTGGTTAATACCGTTCAGTCCGAGTCGCCCGCCCCTCGCCTGGACGGCTCATACCTGAACGTTGACCTCGTGCAGATTGCCCGCGGCTTAGGTGCACACTCGCTGCGCGTAAAGACTGCCGATGAGTTCCGCGAGGCGTTGCGAAGCACCCGCAAGCACGCGGGCCCAGTTGTCATTGTGGTTGCCACGGTGCCGCACGCAAACCTTCCATCTTCGGAACTCTGGTGGGACGTTGAGCCGGCGCAGGTTTCGGACCAACCTTGGCTGCCAGCGGTGCGCGAAGACTACGCCGCCGGCAGGGCTAACCAGCGTTGGCACGGCTAGGAGCTGCAGTGACTACACCACTCGATAGAGGCGCATTCCGCGACCGCCTAGCCGCCGGCGAAACCGTGCACGGAATATTTACAGGGCTAGCCGCCCCGATGGCCGCAGAGGTTGCGGCTGCAGCCGGTGTGGACTTTGTCCTGTTGGACCTGGAACACGGCGCTGGCGGCGAGGAGCAGGTTTCACCCACGGTTGTTGCCACGGGAGCTTACGGGGTTCCAACCCTCGTGCGGGTAGAGACCGGAGGCAGGATCCGCATCGGTAGGGCACTTGATGCAGGCGCGGCGGGAATCATGGTGCCGAGAATCACCTCGGCTGCCGAGGCGGAAGAAGCCGTAAGCCACTTCCACTACCCGCCCATCGGAGATCGAGGGGTTGCCAGCTACAACCGAGCAGCGGCCTGGGGCATGGATCCAAGCGCACTAGAACCCAGGTCTAAGGCCACGGCAATCATTCAGATCGAGACCCTCGGCGCTCTTGATGAGGTTGAAGAAATCGCCGCGCAGGACGGTGTGGATGTGCTGTTTGTTGGGCCACTCGACCTCAGTTTCGCACTAGGTGCACCACGGGACTTCAACACCGCCGAATTTTCTCGGGCCTTGGAGGCAGTGGTGGCCGCCGCCTCCAGGCACGGTAAGACGGCGGGAATTCTTTGCGCCGACGTGGCTGCGGCTAAGCGTTTTGCAGCGATGGGTTTCCGGTTCCTGGCGCACTCAAGCGATTCGGTGCTGTTGGCGCGCGCGGTAAGGCAGACCCTCGAGGCGGTTCGCTAGTGTCCGTTGTAGTCGCCCTTGGCCCAGTTGATTACCAACTGGTGTCCGAGACGCTCGGAGCCGAACACACGCTAGTGACCGAACCGACCGAGGCAGACCTAGCCACGGCCGCAGGGGCGATTGTTCGCGCCAACTTCACTGTGGACCGGCAGATGTTCGCGAGAATGCCGCATTTGCGCGTGCTGGCGCGAACCGGAGTTGGCACCGAGAGAGTTGACCTTGCTACCGCCACGGAGCGCGGCATTCCGGTGGTTGTAACCCCGGGCAGCAACACAAATGCCGTTGCCGAAGGCGCGCTCGCCCTGATGCTCCACCTGACCAAAAAACTCGCACCGCTAACGGCATTGGTGCGCGAGGGCCGCTGGGATGAACGCTCAAGTCAGATATTGGGTGACATCGACGGCGTCACCGTTGGAATCGTTGGTTGGGGCCGCATTGGTCGCCGACTGGGATCGATTCTTGAGGCGATGGGCGCGAGGGTCTTGGCTTTCGACCCATTCGCGGAGGTGCCCGCAACTAGCCGCGTGGATTCGCTGGGTGACCTTTTGAGGCAGTCGCAAATCGTTTCACTCCACGCCCCGCTGACTCCCGAAAATCGCCACTTGCTGAACGCTTCGACGCTGGCTCTCCTGCCCCGTGGAGCAATAGTTATCAACTGCGGCCGCGGCCCATTGCTCAGTCTGGATGACGCACTTTCGGCCTTGCTTTCCGGTCAGCTCTCAGGCGTAGGACTTGACGTATTCGATGACGAACCACCAGCGCACCACCCGCTTTTCGACCAACCGGGTGTGGCGTTGACTCCCCACGTGATGGGGCTCAGCCAGAAGGCTGCAGCACAGACATTCATAGATGCCGCCCGCGGGATTCGCGACGTGCTTGACGGCCGCGACCCAGCTGCCAAAGCCAACTAGGAGAGTCATGCCAAAAACCATTGCCATAACTGGATCAACCGGATTCGTGGGAAGCAACGTGGCCGCCGTTCTGCAAAAGGCAGGCCATCGCGTCATCGGCCTTGGACGCAAGCCGGCAACTGCACCCTGGGAAATCCGGGTTGTGGATTTCGACTCGGTATCGTCGATTTCGGCAGGACTCGAAGGCGCTGACGCCGTCATTCACGCGGCAATAGCGAATGACTTCACTCGCCTGATCAACGATCGTGAATTTGCCTACGACAACTACGTTTTGATGACTCAACGAGTTGCCCTCGCCGCACTAGAGCACTCCGCTCAGATGATCTACATTTCGACAGACTGGGTACTTGACGGAACCCAACACCTGACCGTTGAGACAAACCCAGGAAACCCGGTCAATTTTTACGGCTATTTGAAGGCCATGGGTGAACAGGTGGTACGAGACCTGCACCCCCTAGATGGCGCGGTCTGCCGCATCAGCGGCGTGATGGGCCAACACCAACTCCAAGACGAAGGCCCGAGGTCTCAGGACGTGGGCTTTGGATATTTTGTGCACACACTGGTGACCACGCTGCAACGCGGAGAGATATTTACAGTTTGGAATGGCCCAAACGTGAATTCGGTTGCCGCTCCATCGCTGGCTGCAGAGATCGGCGCACAGCTTGAACGCGTGGTAACTCGCCGGGCTGGTGGAACATTCCACCTGGTGGGCGACGATGCCGTTGAGCGGTTTGAGTTGGCCAAACTTGTCTGCGATGTTTTTGAGTTGAATCAAGGGTTGTTGGCACAGGGCCTGCCGCCAGAATCAGAACTGTTCCCAGCACCCGTGCCCGTGGATTCGTCGCTGAGCAACAGGCTCACAAAGCAGCGCTTAGGGCTCGCCGCCACACCGCTGCGTGACCTTCTCGATGCCTTCAAACGCGAACTCGCCACTGGCCAAGCCACACCACTTACCCAACCCGAGTAGGGTGCACTGCGACAGCGCGGATAGTCTGTAACGGTGTACGCCGTTGTAGCCCTAGGATTCTTGACCGCCCTGGTTTACGGTTTCGGCGACTTCTTTGGCGCCATCGCATCTCGCAAGGTCAAACCCATTCTGGTAACCGGCATGGCTGGCTGGTCTGGGCTTTTGCTTCTCCTCGCTTTTCTAGCAACCGGTTTGTTCCACGCGCACTTCTCCGCAATCTCACTAATCGCCGGCGCCGTAGGCGGCGTCTTCAGCGCATTCGGACTTTTCTGCCTGTATCAGGCCCTGGCCATCGGCCCAATCAGCATCGTCTCTCCCCTGGCCGCCGTTGTCGGCGCCATCGTGCCGGCGGTTGTTGGGGCGGTGGCACTGAACGAGCATTTTGGATTACTGGCCTGGTTGGCCATCGGTGTGGTCTTGGTTGCCATTGTTTTGGTTGCCTACCACCCGGACGGACACCACGCGCAGCGGCCATCGGCACGCGGGCTTGGATTTGGCGTTGGCGCAGGGATCGGAATTGGCGTTGTTCTGGTTATGCTGCACCTGCCGCCGTCCAGCGATGGAATCGCTGCCATCACTTTGATGCGTGCCGAAAATGCCGTGATTCTTGGCAGCGTCGCGGTGAGCCTGCTGGTCCGGGGTAGGGCTGGAAAAAAAGATTTTGCTGACATTAGTGTCAGTATGTGGTTTACTATTGCTGCAACAGGAATACTGGACGCAATCGCAAACCTGCTGTTTGTGTTTGCGTCCGGCATGGGCAGCCTGACCGTGGTGAGCGTGCTCACCTCCCTCTATCCTCTGGGAACAATTTTCCTGGCCAGGGTGGTTCTAAAAGAAAGGCTCGCGGCCAACCAGCTGGTTGGCGTGCTCCTGGCGCTTGGCGCCAGCGCACTGCTTGCCCTCAACTGACAGTCGAATAATCGGAGGAACCATGGCAAAGCTACTCTTCAACCGTTGGGTTGGGCTCGTATTCATCTCGATGGGAATCTCGCTAGTCATTATCGACGGCACCATCGTCAACACCATCTTCCCCACCGTCATCAAGGCGCTGGACCTAACTTCCACCCAGGTGCAGTGGGTCCAGGAATCGTACGTCTTGGTGTTTGCCTCGCTCCTGCTCATCTGGGGTTCTCTTGCCGACCGATATGGCCGCCGCCTGATGATGATCATCGGCGTGCTGCTATTCATTGCAGCCTCCGTCTGGGCCGGCACCTCCACCAGCGCCAACAGCATGATCCTCGCCCGCGTGGTCCAGGGAATCGGTGGTTCGATGGTTCTGCCAACCACGCTCTCGCTGGTCAACGCCAACTTCTCGGGCCGCGAGCGCGGTATCGCATTTGCCGTGTGGGGTTCCACCATCGGTGGCATGGTTGCACTCGGCCCTGTTATCGGCGGCTGGCTCGCCAGCGCCTACCACGATGGCTGGCGCCTGGCATTCAACGTTAACCTCCCTATCGGCATCCTTATCGTCATCGGTGTGCTGCTCTCGGTTCACGAGTCGAAGGTGGAATCCAAGCACGATGGCCTGGATGTAGTTGGTGCGCTCATCTCCGTTGTGATGTTCCTCACGCTGGTTTTTGGGCTCATCGAGGGCCGCACTTACGGCTGGCTTACCGTGAACAAGCAGTTCGAACTCGGCTCCTTCAAGTGGGCCACCTCCGGAATCAGTGTCATTCCGGTTGCCCTTGGCATCTCGGTTCTGAGCGCCGTCCTATTTGTGCTCTGGGAGCGCGGCCGTGCCAAGCGCCAAAAGAACGTGATTCTCGACCTAGACCTGTTCCACATCGCCAGCTTCCGCAACGGCTCCATCGCGGCGCTCATCATCAGCATGGGCGAGTTTGGCGTGATCTTTGCGCTGCCGCTTTGGCTTCAGAACGTGGAGGGCCTCTCGGCCGTTGACTCCGGTCTGGTGCTGCTCTGGCTTGCTGGTGGCGCGTTCCTCGCGAGCGGCGCGGCCGGATCGATGTCGGGCAAGGTATCACCTGCCACCGCGGTGCGCGTTGGCGTTCTGCTAGAGCTGGTTGGCGTTGCCGCGGTAGCGCTCGCGATCGGCAACGATGCGGGTTGGGGTTGGGTTGCGCCCGGCCTGCTCCTGTACGGAATCGGCGTTGGCTTTGCCACGGCTCAGCTAACCGGCGTGATCATGATCGACGTCAAGCAGGACAAGGCCGGTCAGGCCTCGGGCACCCAGAGCACCGCCCGCCAGGTTGGCTCGGCGCTCGGCATCGCCGTGATCGGAACAACCCTCTTCACCGCCACCTCGAGCATCATGACCGACAAGCTCAACGCCCTCAATCTGCCATCGCAGTTCTTCAGCGATGCCCAGAAGAAGGCCGTCGTGGACGCAGTGGTTGACTCTTCGGGCGGCGCCATTCCTGTGCTGAAGCAGCAGCTCATTGAGAAGTCGCACGGAATGCTGCCTGCCAGCACAGCTGCACAGATCTGGGATGCCGCGGGCCATGCATTCAGCCAGGGCGCCATGTGGGCGGCCTACTGCGCGGTTGGATTCCTGCTGCTGGGCTTCCTCAGCACCTTCAAGCTAAGTTCGAAGCAGCATAGTGAAGGATCCCACGCCGAATAAACTCGGCGAGGCCTTCACCAAAAGAGTTGTATGTGGCGGCGAATCTTTCGTCGTCCACGTACATCTGACCGAGCGCCACGTAGGCCGCCAGGTCTGGAGTCCAGAAGTTACAGACCCAGCGATAGTGGTTTGCGATTTGCTGCTGAACAGCCTCGTCGGTCGGCGCGGCACCCGCAGCCATGAGCGCAGTCAAAGCGACGGCGATTTCGCCGTGCTGGGCAAAGATGGTGCGCTGTTCTTGAAGGGTTAGCTTTGCCATCCGCTGCTGACTCTCGGCGAAGTTATCCGGCCAGCGCTGTTCTGCCTCGAAGGCGTACGGGTTTTGCGTCATATCAATCTCTTCCACACCTCGAGGCTACCGCTCAGGAGTAAAGTTTTTCCTTGTGAATGAATCACTGATTCCAAAACGCCTCCTTATTGGTAAGAAGTTGTCCAACGACAACCTAGAGGGCCAGCTACTTCCAAAGTTCATCGCCCTCCCAGTTTTTTCCAGCGACCCGCTCTCGTCCGTTGCATACGGCCCGCAGGAGTTGCTGATGATTCTTACCCTCGGTGGAGCAACGTTCCTGTCCTTTGCCCCCACCATCGCCGCCATTGTTGTGCTGCTGCTCACGGTGATTGTGCTGAGCTATCGCAAGATCGTCGAGGCGTATCCGGGTGGCGTTGGCGACTACGAGGTTGCCAAGATCAACCTCGGCGACCGCGCCGCGCTCATCGTGGCATCGGCACTCTTGCTCGACTACGTGATGACAGTGGCCGTGTCTATTGCATCGGGCACTGACAACCTGATCTCGGCGTTCCCCGTGCTCAACACGTATCGAGTTGAGATAGCCGTTGCCTTCGTCCTGATTCTCACCGCGGTGAACCTGCGAGGCGTCAAGGAGTCCGGCGTGGCCTTTGCAATCCCCACCTACATCTTCCTGGCATCCGTGCTGGCGATGATTGGCGCAGGCGCCTACCGAGTGATGCTGGGCCACAACCTGGTTGCACCATCCGCCCACTACGTGGTTCACGTTTACACCTCCGACCTACAGAACGCCACCCAGGCTGCAATCATCCTGCTCTGCCTTCGCGCATTCGCTTCCGGCTGTTCGGCGTTAACCGGTATCGAGGCCATCGCAAACGGCGTGCCTGCATTCCGCAACCCAAAGGTGAAGAACGCTCAGAAGACCATGGTCATGATGGGTGCCGCGGCAGTCACCATGTTCATCGGTGTCACCGCACTCGCGCTGATCTCCAAGGTGCACTACGCCGAAGACCCAACGCAGGGTCTTATTGGCTGGCACGGAAACGGCCCGCAGCTCACGGTTATCGCCCAGATCGCCTACGCGGTCTTTGGCAACAACTCCTTCATGTTCTACGTGATTCAGGCAGGAACCGCAGCGGTTCTGCTGCTTGCGGCAAACACCGCATTCAACGGCTTCCCGCTGTTGTCCTCCGTGCTCGCCAAGGATGGCTTTGCGCCTAAGGCGCTGCTGACTCGAGGCGACCGCCTGGTTTACTCCAACGGCATGTTCTCTCTGATGGCAGCCGCGCTGTCGCTCATCATCATCTACCAGGCCTCTGTCACCGGTCTCATCCAGCTGTACATCATCGGTGTATTCACCAGCTTCACCGTTGGCCAGATGGGCATGCTCAAGCACTGGCGCCGCGGCAAGGCAGACGGCAGCATTAGCCGCCGCGATGCAAACAGCGGTCTTGCAATCAACGGCCTCGGCGCAACCCTCACCTCGATCGTTCTGGTCATCGTGACTATCACCAAGTTCATGCACGGCGCCTGGCTGGTCTTCATAATCATGCCGGTTCTGTACTGGGTGATGTACAACACCAAGCGCTACTACGCCGAGGTTGAGAAGGAGATCGCACTCGATTCCAAGACCGTCTTTGGCTCGAAGGGCGACTACGCCGTTGTGATGATGGACAAGCTCAACAAGCCACAGCTCAAGGCCCTCGACTACGCGCTTTCTTCGCGCCACACCGAGATGGAGGCCGTGCACATCGCGGTTGATCCAGAGCGTGCCAAGGAGTTTGAGGCCGAGTGGAAGCAGCTGGGAATCGAGGTTCCGCTGCGAATCATCGAGAGCCCATACCGCGAGTTTGCCGCCCCGCTCATCGAGTACCTCACCAAGCACCGCGAGGCTAACGGCTCTGAGCGCATCAGTGTTTACCTGCCAAAGTACGTGGTTGGTCACTGGTGGGAGCACATCCTGCACAACCACCGCGCCAACCGCATCCGCAAGCAGCTGATGTACGTTCGCGGCGTGATGGTTACCCTGGTGCCTTGGCGCCTGGAGAGTGCGGACAACGTGAATCTGTTCGAGCGTCGTCCGCTTCCTGGTGACGTTCGTCGCGGTGACAACATTCGTCCGGCCTCGCGTCGCCACGCTCGCGGCCGCAACATGGTCCGCCGCTTCCAGAGCACTCGCAACCCAGAAGAGCACGAGTAGTCCTTGAAGCTAAACCCACCACCAAGAGCGGTGCTGCTGGCCTTCCTAGGCGGAGCGCTCGGCTCGGTGCTGCGGTTTAGCATCGGCGAGGTCCTCGACACCCCAACCACGCTTTTGGTGGTCAACCTTTTGGGTAGCGCATTTCTCGGATGGGTCAACGGCTCGTCCGGCGGACCAAAGCCAAAGTTTGTTACGGCGGAGGCCAAGTGGTTCTGGGGAGCCGGCTTTGCTGGCGGTTTCACAACGATGAGCGGCCTGGCCCTTGGCTTCATTCTGCTCACCGCCCAGATCGGTGCCGTGATGGGCATCGTCTACCTGCTTGCCCAACTCTTCTTTGGCCTCATCTGCTACGGCTCTGGTTTCCGCGCCGGGCGAGGAGAGTGGCCAAGTGTCTAACGCCAACTTCTTCCTCTCGGTTCTTGGAGTCGCCCTCCTGGGTGGCGTTGGATCCGCCGCTCGGCTCATGCTCTCTCACTGGCACGGGCGCCTGCCTTGGGGCATCCTGGTCGGCAACACCGTGGCCTCCGCGATTGTTGGCTACATGTTTCCAATCAGCCAGGCTGGCGATCAGTCGGCAATGTTTACTGCGACTCTCATTGCCACCGGCTTTGCCGGCGGGCTCTCCACATTCAGCTCTTGGGCCGCTCAGACTATGCACCTTATGGTTGAAAAACAAACCCGGATGGGTTACCTAAACTTTGTGTTGAACATGGCACTGCCGGTCATCGGTGCACTCGTAGGCATGCTGGCGAGCATGCAACTGCTAAAATAACCGCAGGTTTTTATTGTTTTGCCCGCTAGTGGGCGAACCAGACTTTGATTGGGGTCTTAGGCATGGGCCGTGGCCGTCAAAAGGCGAAGCACACCAAGGTTGCTCGCGAGCTGAAGTACTTCAGCCCAAACACCGACCTCGACGCGCTCCAGCGTGAGCTGGGTCACGAGGAAAACGGCAACGCCGAGCCAGACTACGAAGATAAGTGGGCTGACATGTACGCCGACGATGACGACGAGTCTGAAGACGATGAGTCGGACGAAGAAGCCAAGTAGAGAATTTCAGCAACCGCCGAGGGAGACCCGGCGGTTTTGCTTTAACCGAGGTTTCGGCGGTTCTACTCCGTGGCGAACATTGGACGCGAGACCTGGGCGTCCGGAGCGCTCAGCAGCGATGCCACCTCTGCGGGGAAGTTGCCGCTTAGGACGTCGGCAAGGGTCAGCTCCTCCAACACCTTGCGCAGAGCCACGCGCACCGCAAACCATACGTCCTGCAGGTGCTGGGCCGATCCGTGGTAGCTCACGGCCTCGGGCCTAAGCCCGCGCACGGCGGCCAGCGGGCCATCGAGAACCCTCATGATGTCTGCCAGCGGAATGGCGTTTGGCGACCGGCTGAGGCGGTAACCGCCAACGGCTCCTCGCTGGCTGATCACAAAACCGGCGTGCCTTAGCTCGGTGAGGATGGCCTCAAGGAACTTGAAAGGAATCTCCTGGCCGGTGGCAATTTCTTCGCTCTTGATGAGCCGAGTGTCCGGACCCTCGTAGGCGTCGGCCAGCACAAGGAGCGCACGGAGACCGTAGTCGAGTTTGGCCGAAATCTGCATGCATTCATTCAAGCAGCGGCTGGCCGCTTGGGCAAATCTCGTGCATTATTTCGAAACATTTCAGTGTTTCTTTTGGGTCAATTTGCGCGCCCCCTAGGCGAGACGTAATCTAGACATACGCTATTTCCTACTAAATCAGTAGAAATAGTAGAAATAAAGGAAATCAGGAGATCCGCATGGACATTCGCAAGCTAAGCAGAGGAGTCGGAATCACCGCGACGCTCGCGGCCGTTCTGATGGCTCCAACATCATCATGGGCTGCCGTAAAGGCGCAGCCAACGGCAACCACTATCAACATCGGCTACTTTGCCAACCTCACACACGCCCCGGCGCTCATCGCACGCGAGCAGAGGCTATTCGAGAAGTATCTAGGCGCAGGTGTGACCGTGAAGTACACTCTGTTCACCGTTGGAACCGCCGAGATTGAGGCCCTGAAGGCAGGCGCCATCGATGTGGGCTACGTTGGTCCAGCGCCGGCAATCAGCGGGTACCTAACCACTGGAGGAACCGGGCTGAACATCGTTTCTGGCGCCACCAGCGGCGGAGCCAAGTTCATCGTTAAGCCTTCGCTGATTGCCACCCCCGGAAAACCAACCCCGGCCGAGATCGCCGCCCTGACCGGCAAGAACATCGCCGACCCTGGCCTGGCGGGCACTCAGGATGTAGCCCTCAAGAAGTACCTGAACAACAACAAGCTCTGGGCCAACGGGGCGCCGACCGTGAACGTAGTTCCGCTGGCAAATGCCGACACCCTCACCCAGTTCAAGCTCGGCAACATCGATGGCGCGTGGGTGCCGGAGCCATGGGCAACCCGACTGATTCAGGAGGGATCTGGCAGGGTATTCGTTGATGAGGCGTCGCTATGGCCAGGAAGTTCTTTCCCGACCACCGAGGTGATTGCGCGTCAGTCATTCCTTAAGCAATATCCGGGCAGTGTGAAGGCGGTTCTGCAAGCCAACCTGGAGGCAATCGCCTACCTAAGTAAGGCTTCTAACCAGACCAACGCCATTAAGCAGGTTCAGAGTCAGCTGCTCAAGGGAACTGGCAAGGCTCTCGCCGATTCCGTCATTCAGTCGGCCTGGCCTGCTCTTAAATTCTCGGCAGACCCGGTGGCGCCAGGAATCCGCCAAAACTTCCTAGCCGCATCCAAGTTCAACCTGCTTCCATCGGGTAGCAGCTACAGCCAGATCAAGGGAATTTTGAACTTGTCTCTTGTGAACCAACTCCGAGCTGCCTCGCACAAGAAGCCATTCACAGTACCAACCTCA
>Ga0213920_1001454_pt1 | contig 12966 bp, 12 predicted proteins | sample McNCre1117MG_FD_161054 | JGI IMG/M metagenome (GOLD analysis project Ga0213920, IMG submission 161054) | Freshwater microbial communities from McNutts Creek, Athens, Georgia, United States - 11-17 MG | ecosystem: Environmental > Aquatic > Freshwater > Creek | place: USA: Georgia | collected...
GCCAGGAATCTTGATGCCGTCAACACCGCGCTGGTAGGTCTCTTTACCGTCTACACCGGCAAGGCACTTGTTCTCGCTGACCTCGAGCCCCTCAAGTGGTTGACCCTCGGTGCCCACAAAGCCAAGCAGGTTTCCGGCCAGCGCACCGTTCGGGTAAATGCGCTTGGGAACCTGAGCCGGGAACACCCAGGGAATGTCGAGGTTCTTGATTTTGACGTAGGTGGCACCGTCAACCTGTTTTGCAACCTGCGAATAGTGCGAGGTGCCTTGCAGCTTCTGGGTCACAACCGCCGGATCCATCTTTAGGATGGCGGCGAGTTCCTGTGCCGCTTGGTCAACCGTGACGTCGGTGCTGACGTTATTGACTAGCGTCTTGAATGGGGCAACCAGGGTTGGGTCCACGTTGATGTCGTAGGACATAACCGTGGTTGCCAGAATCTTGCCGTTGGCATCCACGATGTCTCCGCGCATGGCCGGAACAGTTGTGGTGATGCTGCGCCTCGAAAGCGATTCGGCGTTGATTTGCGGTGCCTGAATGATCTGAAACTGCACTAGACGCAGGCCGAAAATTACCGCGAGGACCGCGATTATGGCCATCAGCCGACGAAGGCGGAATGCCTCGAGGGAAGGCGCACGATTCTTCATCGGGCCACCTTTACTGCCCTTCCGGGCGGGTTGTTACTAGCCACCTAAAAGCAGGTGGCATTTTCCTTAGTGCGTTGGTGCGGCTGGGATGCCGCCACCAGCCAAACCTACTTGAGAGGTGGAAGATTTTGCGCCACCGACATACCCCTGCGCAGCGTTCGTCCAGCTACCGGTAACGGTGGCTGGCTTGGTTGACGACGCGGTAGCAGTGCTATCGGTGGCGACACTTGGAGCAACGGTTTCAGTTGCTTTGGCTTGTTCGGCGCTCAATGCGGCGCGGATCTGGTTGGCGTGAGACTTGGTGGTCCACTGCGCGTTGGCAATCAAGTTGCCGGAAACACGACTGTCGGCACCGAGGGTGGCGGCCGCTGGCTCGCCATAAACCTTCTTCTCGGTGACGTTCAGGAAGACTGGGTTGGCGTTGGCAACCATGCCCATCGCCTGTGCGGCACTTGCCAGGTTCTGGTTGCTGGAGAGCGAGTCAACCTGCTGCTTTACGATCTGGCTGGAAAGTTCGAGGCGAGCTTTCTGAGCCTTCAGCCCTGCCAACTGGTAGACACCGGAACTAGTAGCCAGGTTGAGAAGCAGGTTAAGGATGGCGATTCCCAGCAGACCAACTGTAAGGAGACCGACGAATGCTAGGCGTGGGTTGGCCTGGCGGTCGGTCACCGAACGCAGACCCTGAACCAGCGACAGTGCCGGACGGTTTGCGTTTGGCTTCAGATTGAATACTGCGCTCATGCTGCGTTCCGAATCTTCTCGACCGCGCGCAGGCGTACCGAAGCCGCACGTGGGTTGGTTTGGATTTCTTGCTCCGATGCCAGCTCCGCACCCTTCACCACGAGGCGAAGGTATGGGGCGTGTTCGGGAAGCTCAATTGGCAGGTCAACCGGCGCACTGCTAGTTGCACCCTTGGTGAATGCCTGCTTGACGATTCGGTCTTCTAGCGAGTGGTAAGCCAGCACCAAGATGCGGCCACCTACTTTGAGAGCACTGATTGAGGCTGGCATGGTCTCGGTCAAAACCTCGAGCTCGCCATTTACCTCGATACGCAACGCCTGGAATACGCGCTTCGCTGGGTGGCCAGTGCTCTTACCTGGAATGAAAGGAATGACCTTGGCGATTAGCGCGGTGAGCGCGGCACTGCTGGTGAATGGGGCGTTGGTGCGTGCGGCCACGATTGCCTTGGCAACTGGCTTGGCGTAGCGCTCCTCGCCGTATTCCTTGAAAATGCGGGCCAGTTCGGCCTCGGTGTAGCTGTTGACAACCTCTGCCGCGGTGATGCCGCGAGTGGTGTCCATGCGCATATCCAACGGAGCATCGTAGCTGTAGGCAAATCCACGGTCGGCTTCATCCAACTGCATCGACGAAACGCCTAGGTCAAGCAAAATCGCGTCCACCCCGTCAAAGCCGAGCTCAGCAACTACATCTGCGATCTCGTTGTAAACGGCGTGAACAAAGTGGGTACGTCCGGCAAAGCGACTCAGGCGCTCCCCCGCTAAACGAAGAGCGTTGGTGTCGCGATCAATGCCAATCAGGGACAGCTGCGGGAAGCGCTCCAGGAAAGCCTCGCTGTGGCCACCGAGACCCAGGGTGCCATCAACCATTACCGAAGGCTTGCCTTCAAGCGCAGGGGCCAAAACCTCGATGCAGCGTTCTAGCAGCACCGGTGCGTGGATCTGGTCAATTGGCTTGGAGGACATGATTTCCCGGACCTAGAAGAGGCCGGGAATCACCTCCTCGGCAATCTCGCTGAAGGAAGCGTCACGGTCGGACTGGCTCTCGTTCCAGGCCTTTAGGTCCCAGATTTCGGCGCGGTTGCCCATGCCGATAACCGCAAGCTCGCGGTCCAGGCCGGCGTAGTCGCGCAGCATCACCGGAATAGTCACTCGCCCCTGGCGGTCCGGAAGCTCATCGGTTGCACCACTCAAGAGGCTGCGAAGAAAATCTCGGGCGGCCTTGCTGGAGATTGGAGCCTGGCGGATTCGGTCGTTCATGGCCTCGAATTCGCGCGCGCTGAAAACGTAGAGGCAACGGTCCTGACCGCGGGTGATCACCAAGCCGGAAGCGAACTCGTCGCGGAACTTGGCAGGAAGGATCAGGCGGCCTTTTTCATCCAGGCGTGGGGTGTGAGTGCCTAGCAACATCAGAACCCCTCCTCTCCTGAACTCCACCTCGGGTCCTCTTTACTCCACTTTACTCCAAAACGCACCACAACTGTGGATATTCGCCCATTTTTTGCATGATTTTTATAACATTTTCCGCGTCGTGTCGCGCTTTTTTCAAGGTGGAGGGAAAAACGCGGTTACCCCCAGTTTTTGACCCCAAAATGGCTTAAATTGGTGGGATTTTGGGCAAAATAAAACCGCCCGACGCAAAATCGGGCGGTTGTGGATGGATGTGGAGTCGGCCTAAGCCGCGACGAAAACAGATGTGGAGTCGGCCTAAGCCGCGACGAAAACAGGGGTGGGGGCTAGTCGCCGTTCAGGCGCCGATTCCAGCGTTCCTCAAAGAACTCATTGAGCGCCTGCCAAGGTTTGCTCTTGTCGTCGGACCCGTTGGCAGCTTTTTTGGCGCCTGCACTTTTGGCACTGGCATTTTTGGCACTGGCAGCCACGGTCATCTCCACCGGAATTTTGCCCGTGCTGGTTGCCAGCAACAGTCCGGCAAGAGTGAGAATGAACCCTCCGACACCCATCCAGGAATAGTGGACGATGGCTCCAACCAGCAACACGCCTAAACCGGCCAAGGCTACCGATGCGCCGGCGATTCTCCTGGCCGCCACCTTCTGCGACCTGCGCTCAGGCATTTGCCCAGCGGCCTTTTGGAGACGACGTGCAAGTTGCTCATCTTCGGCGTAAAGGCCGCGTTCGAGCTCGTCTAGTACGCGCTGTTCGTGTTCCGAGAGAGCCATGCTTCGCCTTTCGCTACATCGAGTTTAAGCCCGCACAACACCGCCGACAAGAGGCAGCCGGTAATCTGGTCGCATGACTGAAACCGCGAATCTCTTGGCTCTGATTCAAGAGACTCTGGATGACTTCTGCGAACAACGCGCAGTCGAGTTTGAGGCGATTTCTCCTGATCTTGCGCCGATTGTCAGCTACAGCAAGGCTTTGCTTCAGGGTGGCAAGCGCTTCCGGGCACTTTTTGCCTATTACGCCTGGGCCGGCACTTTGCCCGTCGTAGCGCGCAAGCAATCGCCGGCTGAACTTGCCGCTTCCTCCGAGGCAATGGTTGGCATCACCAGTGCGCTGGAGATGTTTCACGCAGCCGCGCTGGTACACGATGACATTCTTGACCAGTCCGCCACCCGTCGCGGTGAGCCAGCGGTGCACAAAAAGTTTGAGGCACTGCACCGAACCTCGGAATTCGCCGGTTCGGCCGACCGATTCGGGACCGCAGGAGGCATCCTCACCGGCGATCTGCTGCTCAGTTGGAGTTCGGAGATGTTCGGTCGCGCACTTGCCGGCGCGCCAAGCCAGGAAATTCAGGACTCCTGCCGGGACCAGTTTGCTCAGATGCGCACCGAGGTCATGGCCGGCCAGTACCTAGACGTTCTGGAAGAAAACGCGGCACTCACCCGCCCGGTCTCCGAGAGTGTTTGGCGCGCTAACCGCGTGATGCTTTACAAGACCGCTAAGTATTCGCTTGAGGCTCCGATGTTGATCGGCGCTGCCTTCGCCGGAGCCGACGAAGAATTGCTGCACGGCTTCAGCACATTCGCCGTGCCGCTTGGCCTAGCTTTCCAGCTGCGCGATGACATCCTCGGCGTGTTTGGAGACCCTGCAACTACGGGCAAGCCGGTCGGCGATGACCTTCGCGAGGGCAAGCGTACGGTTTTGGTGGGTTACACCCGCGAGGCCCTAAGCAACTCGGTTGCGAAGGTCTTTGATGAGATGCTCACTAGCCGCGAGTTGGATGAAGATCAGATCAAGTCGCTCCAACAAACCATCGTGGGTTCGGGAGCGCTTGCAAAAACGGAGCGGCTAATGGAGGACCTGGCGGATCAAGCGCTTGAGGCACTTAGCTCGCTTGAGATTGCGGAACCGGCTCGCCAGCAGCTTCAGGCGCTGGCATTGAAGGTAATCAACCGCAACAGTTAGCGGCCAGTGGCAATCGGCCACCGATTAGCTGCCAGTAGCTAGCGGCTAAAGCAACGCCTGAGCGATGCGTCGCACCTCTGCACGCTTACCAGCCACCATGGCGGCCATCGGGGTAATACCCATCGAAGGCTCAACAGTGTAAAGCCATTCCAGCGCCTCTTCGTTGTCGAAACCGGCGTCCAACAAAAGCTGCAGGGTGCCCTTGAGGGTGTGCAGCGGCTCGCCGTCTTGGATGGCGTCGGCTGGCACCTTGCGAATGCCGTCGATACGAGTCTCGATAAGGTGATGTTCTTCGATTAGTCGGTGAACCTTGCCCAACGGCAGGTCCAGGACCTCGGCAACATCTGGGATTGTGAGCCAACTCACTGTGGCAAAAACTTCCTTCACCCCAATAGATTGCCACAAACCTACCTTGCCCGTGGCCGAAAGGTGAGCTTCCGTCGGCAAGAATTTGGCAAACCTCCACACCGATTCAGAATCGAAAACTACGCTGGTATCGGTGCCGTGCGCTGAATTTGGCGCTTTGCGGCACGAAAGGGTTCTTTTGTCACTGGTACATCAACTGCTAGCCGACCGGTATCGGATCGAGCACCTGCTGGCGCGCGGCGGAATGGCTGACGTTTACCTTGCTACCGATGAACGCCTCGACCGACAGGTGGCGGTCAAGGTCATCTACCCACACCTTGCCGCCGATGCACGATTCACCGAAAAGTTCATTCGTGAAGCCAAGACCGCTGCCAAGTTAAACCACCCGAATTTGGTCAATGTGTTTGACCAGGGTTCCGCGGACGGTCACACCTACATGGTCATGGAATATGTGGCTGGAATGACGCTACGCGACGCCCTGGACAAATTTGGAAAGCTTGCTCCGGAACGCGCACTCGATCTGCTTGATGCAGTGCTTCGCGGTCTTGCGGCAGCCCACCGGGCCGGAATTTTGCACCGTGACCTAAAGCCAGAAAACGTTTTCCTAGCCGATGACGGGCGCATCAAACTCGGTGATTTCGGGCTGGCCCGCGAGGCCAACTCGGCCACAAGCACGGGTGGGCTGATGGGCACTATCGCCTACATCGCACCAGAACTGCTAACCCGAGGTCAGGCAGATGCCAGATCTGACGTTTATTCGGCTGGCATCATGCTGTTTGAGTTTCTTACGGGAAAACAGCCGTTTGACGGCACCGAGATCGCACACATCGCCCACCAGCACGTTGCCGTAGGTGTTCCGGCACCAAGCACGGTGAATCCTGCGATCCCACCTCTGGTGGACGAACTCACGCTTTGGGCGTGTGCAATGGATCCGATGTACCGCCCAGCCAACGCACAGGCGTTTGGTGAGGTAGTGCAGCGAGTGCGTAGCGAACTTCGTGCCGGCAACGGTGCCACAACTCGCCTAGACCTGCCGCAGTTTGCGGACTCCGCGGCGACCAAGTTGATTTCGGTGGAGGCTACGAACCTACTAACCCCTGCGACTACCCCGGTGCTGGATACCGGCGCGACGACGGTTATTGGAAACACTTTTTCAACGGAAACCGGTGCGACCACGGTAATCGGAAATACCAGTGATTTTGCAACTCATGACCCGGGTGCCACAACGGTAATCGGCGATTACAGCGCTGAACTGCCGCTGCACCCATTGGAGGAACTTGCAGCAACCCGTCGATCTCGGGGCAAGTGGATGGCTGCCGGCATCGTGGCCTTTGCTCTCGCAGCCTCAGCGGCGGGATGGTGGTTCTCGGCCGGCCCAGGTGGCATGACCGCACTTCCAGATCTGAAGTCCACCGCTCTGGACGCAGCGGAAAAGGTTGTAGCTGGGTACACCGGCAACATCTCGGTGGCAAAAGAATATTCCACTACCGTCAGCCAAGGGCTGGTCACCCACACTGACCCTGCCCCAGGCGCACTGTTTTGGAAGGGCAGCCACGTAACCATATTTGTCTCCAAGGGCGCTCAGCTGGTAGCAGTCCCAAGCCTGAAGGGCCTCACCCTGGACCAGGCCAAGGCCAAACTGGTAGCGGCGGGTTTCGCAGTTGGAACCGCAAAGAAGTACTACTCGGCGGCACCAGCTGGAACCGTTTTTGATTACCTGGGCAGCGACGGCACAAAAATCGGTTTGGGAAGTTCAATAGCCCTACAGCTCTCCGGTGGTGCAATGCCTAATGTGGTCGGCAGCCAGCAGACCGATGCAATCACTGCGCTGCAGGCAGCGGGCATCAAGATTTCGGGCATTTCCAAGGATTACTCAGACGCGGTCGCCACCGGAGCCGTCATGTCGGTGACCCAAGCGCAAAACCCTCTTCCGGTTGGTGCTAGCGTGCAGCTCACGGTCTCACAGGGCCCTACCACCGTTGTGGTGCCCAACTTCATCGGTGAAACGCTGGCGGCCGCCCAGCTTGCCCTACAGAGCCAGGGCCTCAGCGTCACTGTGAACACGGATCAGCTGCAATCGGCTTGGGGTGTGGCAAAGGTGCGCTTCATGAGCATTACCCCGGGCACAGTTGTGAAGCGCGGCACCCAGATCATCATCTCCAACCACAAGTAACTTAAATGTTTGAGGGCCCACCAATGCCGGTGGGCCCTCAAACGCTTAACTTTGGGTTCTTAGCTCTAGTGCTTGGTGCGACTAGCCAGCAGTTCGGCAACCAGGAACGAAAGTTCAAGCGACTGCATGTGGTTCAGGCGCGGGTCGCAGAGCGACTCGTAGCGAGCCTCCAGTGCAGCCTCATCAATCTGCTCCGAGCCACCGAGACACTCGGCAACATCGTCACCGGTCAACTCGATGTGGATACCACCAGGGAAGGTTCCGGCAGCCTCATGCACCTCGAAGAAGCCACGAACCTCGTCCATGACGTCGTCGAAGCGGCGGCTCTTGTAACCGTTCTTGGTGGTGATGCCGTTTCCGTGCATTGGATCAGTGATCCACAGCGGCAGGCAATCGGTGCTCTTGACAGCCTCTACAAGCTTCGGCATTTCCTCGCGGATCTTGCCGGCGCCCATACGGGTGATGAAGGTAAGACGGCCAGGCTCGCGGTTCGGGTCCAGCTTTTCAATGAGTGCGCGGACATCGTCCGGACTGGTGGTTGGGCCCAGCTTTACGCCGATTGGGTTGCGAACGCGCGAAAGGAAGTCGACGTGTGCGCCGTCCAACTGACGGGTGCGCTCACCAATCCAAACCAGGTGACCGCTGGTCACGTACGGAGTTCCGGTGCGCGAATCGATGCGGGTTAGCGGGCGGTCGTAGTCAAACAGTAGGCTCTCGTGGCTCACGTAGAACTCGGTGGTGCGCAGGCCCTCAAAATCGGCTCCAGCGGCGGCCATGAATGCAATTGCGCGGTCAATCTCCTGCGCCAGCTTCTCGTAGCGTGCGTTTGCAGGGTTGTCGGTGAAGCCCTTGTTCCACTCGTGTACCGAGCGCAGATCTGCAAAACCACCGGTGGTGAAGGCACGAATCAAGTTCAAGGTGCTTGCCGAGGTGTGGTACGCCTGCACCAGACGAGCTGGGTCGTTGCGGCGGCTAGCCTCGGTGAAGTCATAGCCGTTGACTGCGTCACCGCGGTATGCCGGCAGTGTGATGCCATCACGGGTCTCGTTGTCGTTGCTGCGAGGCTTGGCAAACTGGCCCGCCATGCGGCCCATCTTGATTACCGGCATCGACGAACCGTACATCAGCACTACGGCCATCTGCAGCAGGGTCTTGACGCGGTTACGGATGCGGTCTGCCGTGGCATCGGCGAAGGTCTCGGCGCAGTCGCCACCCTGCATCAGGAAGGCCTTGCCAGAGGCGGCCTCGGCCAAACGAGCGCGCAGGGTGTCTACCTCACCCGCGAAAACCAGCGGTGGCAACACCGAGAGGGTGGCCTTGGATTCGGCGAGCGCCTCCGCGGAATACCAGGTTGGCTGCTGAGCTGCTGGAAGGTTCAGATAGTTGTCCAGGCCCGCAACTACCTGCGGATCTGCTACAACGTACGGTTCATTCGCTCTTGCCAATTTGGTTTCCCTGTTCGTTTGGGTTTTCGGATTTTAGGTTTGTGTGGCGCTTAGCGTGCTGCGCGGGCCAGACGGTTCTTGACGCTGGTGGCATAAACGTCTTCATATACCTGGCCACTCAATTTCTGAAGCTCGTACATGATTTCGTCGGTCACGGCGCGCAACACGATGCGGTCGCCTTCCATGCCCTCAAAGCGGCTGAAATCCAATGGCGTGCCGATTGCGATTCCCACGCGACGAATCCGAGGCATTTTCTGGCCAATCGGCTGCACCTTTTCGGTGTCAATCATCGCCACCGGGATCACCGGAACCTTAGCCTCTAGGACCATGCGCGCGATGCCGGTACGCCCGCGATAGAGCTTGCCATCCGGTGAGCGAGTGCCCTCAGGGTAGATTCCCAGTAGGTTGTCGCCGGCCAGAACCTCTAGACCGGTGTTTAGCGATGCCTCAGATGCCTTGCCACCCGAACGGTCAATTGGCAGCTGGCCGGTTGCGGTGAAGAACCAGCGGCTAAGTGCGCCTTTGAGCCCCTTGCCGGTGAAGTACTCACTCTTGGCCAGGAAGGTCACCGGACGGCGCAGCATTAGCGGCAAAAAGATTGAGTCGCTGAATGACAGGTGGTTGCTGGCTAGAATCGCCGCACCATTTGCCGGCACGTTTTCTGCACCGCGAACCCATGGTCGGAATAGCACGCGCAGCAACGGACCGAGCACGAAGGTTTTCAGAAAGAAGTAAGTCACTCCCCCGTCCTTTCCCTTGGCGCTATTGCAACAGGCTTAAAGTTTACCGAACGCCACTCGGGCAAGGTCGGCTGCGCCAACGAGTCCGGCATCATTCAGGAACTCTGCTGCACGAATTTCTAGCTCCGGACGGAATCCACGAGCCGGCATGTGGGTCTGGAAGGCTTCGCGAATCGGGTCAATAAGCACGGCACCGAGCGCCGATACTCCGCCACCGATGACAACAACCTCTGGGTCCAGTACCGCACTCAGCGAGGCGATTGCCTGGCCCATCCAACCACCGAGTTCGCGTAGCAAAGCCACCGAACCAGGGTCGTTGTCCATGATGGCCTTGCCAACCATCCCACCGTCAAGGTGTCCGGCCTCGCGCTGCAGGCTTGCAAGGTGCGCGCCTTCTGGCTTCCCGCTGGCGGCCAACTCGCGCGCGGCACGAAGCAGCGCGGTACCGGATGCGTACTGTTCGATGCAGCCGTGTTGGCCACAGCCGCACAGGCGGCCCTGTGGTACCACTCGCATGTGACCTAGTTCCGCAGCAACACCGAAGCCACCGCGAAGCAGGTTGGAGTCCACGACGATTGCGCCACCGACACCGGTGCCAATGGTCAGCATCGCCATGTGCTTGGTGCCGCGGCCAGCGCCGTATCGGTACTCCGCCCAACCGGCAGCATTTGCATCGTTTTCCAGCAATACCGGAACCTTAACAAGGGCCTCAACCTCCGCCTTGAACGGGCCGTTACGGTAAGCGAGGTTGGTGCCGTAGTAGATGTTGGACTGTGCAGCATCGATGAATGCCGGAACTGCAACACCAGCACCGACCACATCTTGGCCTTCAGCAAGTTCGTTAATGATCTGGGCAGTGGCGTTTACCACCGACTGCGGGTCATCACCCGGGGTTGGTACACGCAATTCCTTGAGCAGATTGCCTGCAGGGTCTACGAGTGCACCAGCAATCTTGGTGCCGCCAACATCGATGCCAATAGCGTGCATGTCAAACCCCTACTTTTGTCTTGGCTTTGTTCTAAAAGTCTAGCTCGCCGATGCCACCGAAACTGCCCCTGCTGCCCTAGAGTAGTGGCTAATAACAAGCCAAGGAGGGCGCTTAAGCATGCAGCAGTACGATGTGCCGTCGCTAGTTGAATCGGATCCAAAGTCCAACATCACCGACCTCCTGCTTGAACGTGCCGCCAAGACGCCAAACCTGCCGCTTTACGCGGTGCAAACCGATGTAGACGGCGTCTGGGACAACGTTTCCGCAGTCGATTTTCTCGGTCAGGTTAGGACTCTTGCCAAAGGCTTCATTGCTGCCGGAGTTCAGCCGGGCCAGCGCGTGGCCATCATGGGTCACACCTCATACGAGTGGACCCTGGTGGACCTCGCACTTTGGTTCGCCGGTGCCGTCTCGGTGCCGATTTATGAAACCTCTTCGGCTTCACAAATGGCTTGGATTCTCACCGACTCCGAGGTAGTGGGCATCTTCCTTGAATCCCAAGAGATGTTGGACAAGTTGAACGAGGTGCGCCACCAGAGTGCATATCTTCGCGAGGTTTGGACCGCCTTCGACGGGTCGCTGGATCGACTTCGCGAAGCTGGCGCGGCAATCGATGATGCCACCCTGGAACGCCACCGCGCCCACGCCACCCTAGACGACATCGCCACCATTATTTACACCTCTGGTACCACCGGTCAGCCTAAGGGTTGCGAGCTGGCCCACCGCGGCTTCGTAGATCTCTCCAAGAACGCCAAGCTGGAACTACCGGTAGTTATTGCCGATGGCCAGACCACCCTGCTCTTTTTGCCTCTTGCACACGTCTTTGCCCGCTTTGTGGAGGTTCTTGCAATCCACGCCGGAGTCAAGGTTGGTCACCAGGCAGACATCCGCAACCTGGCGAGCGCCATGCAGACCTTCAAGCCAAACTTCCTGCTGGCCGTGCCACGTGTTTTCGAAAAGGTTTACAACCTGGCGGAGCAAAAAGCCGAAGCCGGTGGAAAGGGCGACCTATTCCGCCGGGCGGCCAGCGCAGCCGTCAAGTATTCGATGGCCATGGACACTCCGCACGGGCCAAGCATCAAACAGCGCATTCAGTTTTGGGTTTTCGACCGCCTGATCTTCTCCAAGATCCGCGCCAACATGGGTGGCCAGGTTCGCTACGCGGTTTCCGGCGGTGCCCCACTCGGTGTGCGCCTTGGCCATTTCTACCGCGCCATGGGCCTTATAGTCCTAGAGGGCTATGGTCTCACGGAGACCACCGCACCAGCAATGGTTGCCCGTCCGGAGAGCATCCGAATCGGCAAAGTAGGACGCCTTCTGCCCGGCTGCGGAATTCGAATCGCCGAGGATGGTGAGATCCTGCTACGTGGCAGCAACCTGCTGGTTGGCTACCACAACAACCCTGCGGCAACGGCGGAAGCCATGGTGGATGGTTGGTTCCGCACCGGCGACATCGGTTCGCTAGATGATGACGGCTTCCTGAGCATCACCGGTCGCAAAAAGGAACTCATCATCACCGCGGGTGGCAAAAACGTGGCACCGGCACCGATGGAAGACCCACTGCGTGCAGATCCGCTAATCGGTCAAGCGGTAGTGGTTGGCGATAACAAGCCATTCGTCGCCTGCCTGATCTCGCTCGATGGCGAAATGCTGCCAATCTGGCTAGCCAGTCACGGCCTGAGCAAAGAAATGACGATCGCGGAGGCCGCCAAGCACCCTGCCGTAATCACCGAGGTCCAAAACGCAGTGGACCGGGTAAACAAGACAGTTTCGAAGGCCGAAGCAATCAAGAAATTTGTGATTCTAGAATCCGAACTGACCTTGGAATCCGGGCACGTTACTCCGAGCCTCAAGGTCAAGCGCAAGTCGGTTATCGAGGACTTTGCTCGGCAGATCGAAGAAATATACGGCCACTAAAGGCCTTTAGCTACCCGCCCTTAATGGCAGGCACTAACGACTGAGGAACCAGTCTTGTTCGCGCAGCTTGCGCATTGCCAGCTTGCGCTCTTCCGGCTCTAATCGGTCCAGGTATAGCAAGCCATCGAGGTGATCGCACTCGTGCTGGAGCGCCTGAGCCATCAATCCAGTGCCTTCGAGCACAATCGGTGCTCCGGTGGCATCCTGGCCCTCTACTCTGGCGTATTCGTGTCGAGGGGTTTCATGCCAAAGACCCGGCACCGAGAGACAACCCTCTTGAACCAACTTCTTTTCGCCGCGGACCTCGACTAACACCGGGTTGAAGATGACTCCGCTAGCACCGTCAACATTCCAGGAGAAGGCGCGCAGTCCAACACCGATCTGATTGGCCGCAACCCCGGCCCGGCCGGAAATCTGGGTAGTGGTCTCCACCAAGTCAGCGGCAAGGGCGGTAATACCCTCGTCAAATTTGGTCACGGGGGCACAGACACTCTTCAACACAGGGTCACCGAATAGGCGAATCTCGCGGACCGTCATTGTTTGTCAGACCTCTAGAAACGGGCAGTTTTAGCTGCGGTAAGAAACAGCC
>Ga0213920_1001455_pt1 | contig 12965 bp, 10 predicted proteins | sample McNCre1117MG_FD_161054 | JGI IMG/M metagenome (GOLD analysis project Ga0213920, IMG submission 161054) | Freshwater microbial communities from McNutts Creek, Athens, Georgia, United States - 11-17 MG | ecosystem: Environmental > Aquatic > Freshwater > Creek | place: USA: Georgia | collected...
CGGCACCCGCTTGTCCAAGTTTTTCCACATTCGCAATGGTTTTACCGCCCTTTTCAATCAGTGCCTTTAGTGCATCGTCAGAAGCTGATCCGACAATGTTTTTAAGGCTTCCGGCTGTCTTAGACAAGGCCGCGCCACCGGCACCGGCAAGGGCAGTTTTGAGCAGGTTTTGACCAAGTTTTTCAGGGTCGGACCAATCCGAGGTTGCAGCACCGCCAGCAGCACCGAGGCCACCAAGGCCAAGGGCCGCGCCAATCTGACCCTTTTCAAAGGTCGGTGAACCGGTCCCCTTGACACCAAATTCGGCCACCTTATCGGCCATGTCAGCATCGGAGGCTACGCGAAGGGTTTTCCAAACCTTTCCGGCTTCCTTGAGGCTTGCATCACCGCTTGCTTCGGCCAATTGGTCAATGGCATCATCATAGCCCGAACGGAGGGATTGGGCGGCTTTCATGAGGATTGGATCGTTTGAACCGTAACCTTTCTTGATAGCGTCCTGCAAAAACTCCCGTTTAGAGGCCATATCGGGGAATCCTTTCAGCTTGGCCGAAAGGTCATCAATGGAGGTTTGCAATTCGGGAGAGCCTTTCAAATACTGAGAATTGTAGGCAATGGCGTTCTTTTTAGCCGACTCTTCAAGGGCGTCCCCGGCGTTTTGTGCGATTTCGTCAAGTTTGGCGTACATTGGGCGTGCTTTTTCGGTCAAAGTCTTGACGACATCTCCCTTGTCTAGCTCACCTCTAGCACCGACTTTCTTGAGTACGTCTTGAATATCATTTAAAGCATTGTCGATCTTTTCCGACTTGGCAACATTGGTTCCGACTCCCATGCCATTCTTGACCATTCCACGGATACCTTTAGCGGCCTTGGGGCCTAACATACGGGTCAAATCGGCGGTTTGCGTGCCTTCGCGGAGCTTTCCGAGTACATTGCCGGCTTTAGACAAACCTGCCCCCAAGACGCCTCCTGTGAGGCCACCAAGGGCCGCGCCGGACAGGGTGTTAGATATACCGGTTCCAAGGTCTTCTTCGTTTGCAAACGATCGGGCGGCTTCACCAACGCCGGACTCAAGGGCGGCCTTTGCGCCAAGTTTGGTTGCCATCTGTCCAAAGTTCATGTCCTTGGTGACCTTGCCAATATCGGCAATCTTTTCACCGACACCGGCCAACTTAGCCAATCCTGGGAGTTTGGACGCGCCCTTAATGCCGGCTCCAACGATACCACCAACGGGAATAAATGCCGATCCAATGGTGCCGGCAGTGTTACCGATGTTATACGCGTCTTTATTGCGTTCTTTCCATGCCTCAAAATCTTTTCGGTCAAGCTGTTTAGCAATCCATTCAGGAAGATCAAACAACGCACCGGAAACGGCACCGGCAGCACCGGCACCTAACGACTCAAGCCAATCGGGGTTTGCCATTATTTGCCCCCTTGAATAGCCTGCGCGCCAAGTTGGGCAGGGTTAAGCGGTGCGCCACCGGGTCCACGTAGTCCGGCCAACTGCAATTGCAGGCTACGCTGTAGGGCGTTCTGTTGTTCTTGCCAAGCGCGGTCAGATTGTTTGGCCGCTAATTCGGCATCGCGTTGTTCTTTAATGAGGCGTTCTTCCCGCTGTTGATCGCGGCGAAGGGTCCGGGTGGATGCCTGGTCATTTTTTGCCATGGCGCGACCGGTGGCCTCGAGGAAATCCCAAATTGTGACATCACCCTCGGGTGATCCGGTGAAGAACTTGGAAACTTTATCCCAAAAATCCTCAAGTTTTTTGGTGTCTGTGCCTTTTGTATCAAACTTTTTGATGGCCTTGTCGATTGCGGGGTTGCCTGTTTTTTCGGGAACCTTGCCGGTTTCAGGAGCACCGACAGCGGCGGGAGTTTTGGGGGCAAACGCGGCGGGAGCTTGCATCACACCCTTGTTTGGTTCAACAAATCCGGCCGCAGTAACAGCGTCGGCATTCTTTCCGATACCAAAGGACGAGGCTTGGGCATTGGCAACTGCCTGCATTTTCTTGGGGTCTTTTTTCAAAGACTCATTATATTCGCGTTCGGCGGCAAGGCGTTTCTCCATGCGCTGGACAGGCGAAAGACTTAGGCCGTCTTTATTTTCAAGGGCATCTTGAATGTCAAACTTGCTAGGGTAATTAGGCTTGGCCGGGGTAGTGGGCGGGGTCACTACGGGGGCAGGCGGAGGAATAACGGGATTTCTAGGCGGATTGGGCGGAAGTCCCAAACTCGGTGGATTAAAGGCGTCAGGCATTATTTTCCCTCCCAGGCTTTGGCAATTTTATCAACTTTACGGGCCAAATCGGCAATCATTGCGGTATTTTGAGTCGTCAACCGGTTAGTATCGACCATTTTGACACCGCCCGGACCTTGGAAAACCGATGTTTTGAGCGGGGTTTTCTCTAAATCCTGCGCCAAAACGCCAACTTCGGGCCGGCTTTGGCCCTTGTAGGTGTAGGAAACTGTCTTGATATTGTCCTTGACATCCTTGTCGGAGAACAAAGCGCCGGCAAGCGGGGCCATTCCAAATAGCATTCGGCCCCAAAAATCCCTTTCGCTGTCATCTTTGGCGTTCTTATAGCCCTGCATAGCGGCTTGATAGTTGAGTTGGTTGCCTTGCATTTGGACGGCGGAGGGCAAAAGTTGGCTTTGCATTTGTCCGGTAAGTCCTGCGGCTTGGATTTGCTGACCACGGCTTGTGTTGTATTGGGCAAGGGCTTGCTGTTGCTGTTGTCCCAATGCGGTGTTGTAGGCATCCGAGGCTTTTTGACCGCTAATCAAGGCGGCTTGGGCGGGATTGATTCCGGCGGTACGGGCGGCGCGGATAGCAGCACGGCTTGCGGCATCGGTATCACGAACAGCGGCATCTTGGGCCTGTTGTTGGGCAAACTGCATAGCTTGTGCGGGATCATAGGAGGCCCCGGCAACATCACCCATGAGTTTGTCGCGGTAGCCTACTTCCTTGCCGTAAGCCTCCTGCCATTGTTTGTAAACGTCTTTCATCCAATCGGTTGCGGCGGCGGGTTTGGCGGGGGCGGCGGTAGGCACGCCCGAAGAGGTGCCGGCACCGCTAGAGGGCGAAGGTGCGGGAGTTGGAGTGGTTGCGGTGTTGGTCGGGCTAGGCGTTGGTGTCAAGCTAATGGTTTGTCCGTCAGCGGTGGTCAGGTTGGCCGCCCCTTCCTGAGAGGTGATTTGCGGCAAGGGGTTGCCTCCTGCGGGTGCGCCTTGGGTGGTTGCCGAGGCTTGCATTTCGGCCAAGGCTGTGTTTTTGTTGCGTTCAATCGCGGCGGCGCGTGCGGCCTTTTGTTCGGCATCCGTCCAGCCCAATTCTTGACGTTGACGCTGTGCGTCAGTCATCCCGTGTTGGGCAGACTGTTCGCGATATTTTGCATAGTTATCCATTTGGGCCTTGTACCGATCTTGATACTTGGCCGGGTCAAGACCTGCGGCTTTCATTTGTTCATCGGCGGTTTTGGTATCATATCCAAAGCCGACACCGGAAATGATTTTTTGGGCCTTGGCCTCATTTTCGTCTGGTTGCTTGACGGGGTTAGTTTGTGTTGCCGGATTAGCAACAGCCTTTCCCGTTGCGGTGTCGATCCAGCTATTTTGGCCGGTTTGTACTACTGCCATTTTATACCACCTTGACCGGTATTCCCGGCCCGCCCTCGTTCATGTACTGAACACAGGACAATATTAGCACTTTTTCAGTGAATTGTAAACCGATAGAACTTGCAAGCGCATAGTCTTGCACGGGGCAAAACCTAACTACCGCGTAACCGTTGGCATCAAAATCTCCGGCAACCAAGCTGACGGATTTGGTTTCCGTTCCGTTCTTTTCCATGGTAAACCAGTTGTAATTGATGGTAAACGTCATGGACCCCGCACCGGCTTGACGGTAAAGGCGAATCAGGTACATTGGGGTTTTGATCATCTGACCATCTTCGGGGCCAAAGTATCCAGACTGCCAAGTCAAGGTTTGGACCACCTCGCCGGAGTATGTGTCGGGCTTGTAGAGCAAGGTTGACCACGTGCCATTTTGTTGATTTATGACACCATTTTTAGTGCTGTTTTGGTAGATTGTTCCAGAGACAAAGGGGCGGGTGTGTTCGGTAACAAGGCCATCACGGACAATCAAGTAACTAGACGCAGTAATGATGTGGAGGGCGTTTTCCTCTACGTTATAGATCGCCTGTTGAATAGCGGGCTTTTGATTGAAGAACATGGCGCGCTGTACCGACCGTCCACCGTCAAAGGCAAAAAGGCTGTTGTCATATTCAGCCAAGAACCATGCGGCTTGAGGCGACTCACACAGGAATGTAAGGCCCGTTGCCGGCGCAATCCAGATTGGGTTTTGAATTACGTTGTTGTTGAAAGGCAACAACCAAATGTCTGTCCCGTCAAAGCCGTACAAGTTACCTTGCAACCTGAAAACATTGTAGAATTTGGCAATTTCGTTTCCTAGCGGGTAGGTCAATGTCCCCTGATTCAAAAACAATGTTTTTTTAGGGCCAACTGCGCAAGAGTCTGCTACAGTATACCCTGCCGGGGCTGGAAGGTTGCTATTTTCAACGTAAAGCGTTCCGATCAAATCCTGATTATTGTCTCGGGTAATAGTTGGCGTTGCGGTTTGACCATTAAATTCAATCTGCGAGTTTGAATAATTTCCTGCCACGTAAACATCAATTGGTGAATTGAGGAAGTTGGCCGTTCCATAAAGCGGGTAAATTGTATTTTGTACGGTTGTGCCTGTATTGGTTAGAATGGGACCAACATCAACAGAATTGCCATATTTCCCCTCTTGCTTTAGTACAACAAGGCTTGAATTTGTTCCTGAAACATCGTTTTGAATAAATGCGCCATTGTAAGGATTAAACGCACGATGAATACTGTTGTCATTAAGGTCAAAAACATTGTAACCAGAGCAGTTTAAGACTGCCACAACATTGGGAGCAATTTCAAACATGAGCGGCTTGCGCGTGTAGGATCCCCACCCGCTAGATAATGAAAGTTGATTCAGAGTGAAAAATGTTCCATTAACATCCTTGAAAATCATAGTTGCAAGGGCTTGCGCTCCACCGCCAAAATAAATTCCTTCAGGCTGATACAGTGGGTCAACCTCGCCAACTTCAGTAGCTAGAAGGCCACCTCCAGACGATCCACCCATTAAAGAGATGTGCGAGAACTTACCACCAACGGTCCAAAGATAAGATGAAGTATATCCACCCGCAGAAGAGGCTACAAAGTTTGAGAAATTGGAGTTTCTAGAACTTGCAAGAACGTAGTCAGTAGTATTTATGGTAGACCATTGTTGATTGTATGATCCAACCCCGGCACCGTTTGTTACTTGTGTCATTCCATGACTAGAAACTCGATTAACCAAAGTTCCTGCACTTGTGGCCGTATTGGTTGCCGTAATTCCGGTTGTTTGCAGGAGAATGTCAGAATAACGCCATCCCGAAGTATCGCCAGAATCAAAATCCCAAGTCAGACGCACGGTGACTTGCGTGCTAGTCCAAGTTGTCATGGTGTAGCGTCCGGGAATGTGGGTTATACCGGTGTTGTCTAGCTTTCCATAGGTGGCACATTTAGGCTGACCACCCACTAATGCTTGAGTAATTCCGGGGAATACCGCCAAGAAGTATTGACCGACAATGTACAATTTCATGTTGTCGTAACTGTCAATTGTGTAGGTAGTGGTAACGGTGACAACGAAACTAGAGGTTTGGGTGTCGTAAATCTTAAAGGTTGTCGGGGTGTCGCTTACTAAATAATATCTGATATTTGCAAAAGTAGTGTTAGGAGTGCGCGCAATCGCAACCTTTTTTGCTCCACCTGCTAGGGTGAAATACGCGTTTGATGTAACCAGATTTCCTTCGTAGTCATATTCTGACAAGTAGCACCTAGTATTGTTACCTGTTCCAAAGTAAAGCGTTTTTAATGCTGCATAACGGTGATTGCCCGATGTTACCTGGCAGGCCATTGCGTCATCAAACTGACCAATTTTTCCGCGTCCGATGAAAAAATAAGAGGTTGGGAAAATTCCAAGAGGCGTTCCATTCTTGTAAAAATATCCGGCTGTATCAATTGAACATTCATCACCTGCGCTAGTAACAAACGTATCAAGGTTTGAGGCGTTGCCGCCGGTTTTAGTGTACAGGTTTGTGATATACCCGTCCCGCATAATGCCGTTATTTTGGATATGCTTGCCTGGATTTACACCGGGGACGGGCATTGGCTGGACATCGTAGTCAACGGTATCGGTGTTGAGGGTAACCCCGAGCGGGATTTCATAAGCGGTGCCAAGGCTGGTTTGTTTCATACTATCTCCACGGCTGCCAACCCTTGGCAAATTCGTTCGTTACCTTTTCGGGTCGGAAGTCATCGCGGCGCAATTGCTTTGCCATCGACCCAAAAAGCTCATTTCTGCGGCGTTCGTATGCATCGGTATTCAAGGACTGTTTGCGCCGGATATCTGCGGCAACCTGATAGCTGATAATTTCAGGAATCACGGCCAAAGGGTATGCCAAGTCGGTGTCAGGGGACAAGGTCAGCGTAGCCGGCTGAGGATAGTACCACATTTCGTAATTGTAGGAATTACGGGCAAAAATCCAAAGTTTTGTTCCCTCAATTCTATAGGCTGGGTCAGCCTGCGGGCTTCCAAAGTTTTGAATAGTCATCTTATCCACGGGCCTCCAAAAGTCCCCGGCCTGGTATTGCAAAAGGCGAAGGCGGTACATTCCACCCGATACGCCGGAAAAGTCGTAAGTGTAAGTATTCTGCCGGTTCGACACAGCCGTCAGAGAGGGAATTGCAAATTGAGTGACAAAAAAATCGTCATCGTTGGTGGCAAGTTGGCTATAAATCTGTTTCCACGCCATATTGACCGATCGCAGGGCATCGGCATCAGTATAAAAGGAGGTGTTGGGAACATCGGCTTGGCTTCGGCCAATGGCAATTATTTCGCTTACTAGCACTTGAAAAACCTCCAAAAAGTCTAGAAAAGAGGCGGGGAAGGTCTAAGAAGACCAACCCCGCCCCGGAGAAAGGGGGTCAGGTTAGAACACGCAGACGCCGTTGTGGCCGGGGGCGGTCACAATGAAGCTGGCGTACAGGTTGAAGGCAACCCGGATACCGTCACCGCTGGAAGTGGTAACGGGCACGGTGCTGTACATTTCGTCAACCAAGAACTGGTAGTTGGTGGTCGGTTCACCCTGGCTAGAAGCCTTGGGTGCGCCGGGGTCATTACCAGCGGGGGTGGAGGACTGGATCGGTTCGCTGTTCGACAGGCTCAGCAGCATGACGGTAGACGAATCAAGCACGTAGGCTTTGCCCTTGGGGCAGAAGGGATCGTCGTAGGTGTACTGCAAGAAGTTTGTCGAGAAGGCGAACTGATAGTTGCTGATACCGTTGGTGACGGTATTTTTGCCGGTAGCGGCGGGGGTGGTGTTGATCGACTGCCACAGGGTGCGCGAAGTGTTGGTTTCGCTGATCAAGGTCTGGTAATCATCGTCATTGACGACGATCATGTCAGGGTTTCCACCGTTGCGGCGAACGTCCTTGATCAAGCGGGTCAGAGCTTCGTTGTATTTTTCAGAAGCACCGGAGTTACGCAGGACAAAGTTACCGGCCAAGCGGATGGGGTAGATCGAGCGGTCAACGCCAAAGAAGCTGGTACCGATGTAGGTAGTCCAAGTACCACCGGTGCGATTGCCAACGGTGGGTAGCCAAGCATCAAGGCCGACAGGGGCGTTCGGTCCAAGGCTCACGTCGCGGCCACCGTCAATAAAGATCATGTCGCCGTTGGTGACAGAGGCATCAAGGGCGGAGTCAACGGTAATGGTGTAGCCGGTAGCGGCTACGCCGGAGTATTCAACCTTAGTAACGGTACGAGTACCACCGGCACGAGCGGCAGAGGCGGTGTCAGCGGCCCAGTAAATCACAGAGCCGATGTCCAAGGCCATAGCGGTGGAGGGGTCACAGGTGAAGGTCGAGCCGGACTTGGTGAGCATGGTGCCAATTTCCAGATAACCGGAGCGGTACAGACACGAGGCCAAGACCTTGCGCAAACCTTCCATCGAGGCAAAAGCCTTGAGGGCGTAGATGGAAATAAAGGCGGCGCGGTCATTCTGGCTGGAAAGAAATTCCTTGGGGTCCAGAACGAAAGCGGAGAACAACTGACCGGGGACAACCTGCATGGAGCGGCCACCGTAGTTATTTGCGGCCAAGGCGGTCACCTTAGTGAAGTCAGAGCCGACAGCACCGGAGCGGCTATAGACCATGGGCAGGGGGTAGGACTTACCACCAACGCGGAGTTTGCGGAGCTTCATCAGCACGGGGGAATTGCGGAACAGCAGGTTTTCAACTTCCTGTTCCCCGTAAAATTCCTTGAGTACCGACAGAATGCTAGTATCAGTAGAAACTGCAAGAGACATTTGTCACCTCTTATACTTTTGCGCCGGGAATCAAGGTCCGGAGGCGCAGGAGTTTTTGTTTGTCAGAATCGGTCAAGGCCGACGGCCCTTTTTTATCCGGTTCTTTTTGTTCCATAGGTTCAGAACCTTCTGCCGGTTCTTCGGTCTTTTCAACCGTGATTTCGGCGGCGGGTTCTTCGGCAAGTTTCAGACCACCAAAACGGCCTTTGAGGCTTCCCAAGAGTTCCTGGATTTTACCGTCAAGACCGTCGTCGGAATAGTCGTCGCTTTCCTTGTATTTCATGAGTTCGCCGGTCAAATCCTCGTAGGGATCGGAACCGACCAGCTTGGAATAAATCGGGCTAATGCCGTCAATATCCGAAGCGTGCTTTTCCTTGAGAAGCTGCAATAGACTGCCCTTTTCACGGTTCTGTACCGCGCCATAGGCACCCATCACAATTTTCTCAACAATGCTTTCAAGGGCGTTGATTCGTTCGATCAAGAACTCGATCTTGGGGTCAACTTCCCTTTGAAGCATTTCCTCATCTTGCGCTTCGTCCGGGTGGTTATCTCCGCCCCCGACTAACTGCAAAATAAGCTGGGCTTTATCTTCGGGGCTAAGGTTCGCAAAGTCCATTAGACTGGCCCTCCTGCTGTGTTAGGTATTCCCGGCATTGCCGGGGGCGGCCCGGGAGGGGCCATCGGAGGCAACGCCTCCGGCTGTGGCGGCATACCCGCCTCATCGCTTGCATCAATATCGGCCTTGACCTTGACCAACAAATCCTTGAGGTTGTCAATGATCTTGTCGTCTTCGTCCACAGCCTCAAGGTGATTGATCATGGTGGCTGTTTTCTTTAAGAGCATTTTGAGGGGGACGGTTTCCACATAGTCGGTTTGGCCGTCCCGGATTGCCCGTTCAATAATCTTGTCGCAGTAGTCTGCCCCTGCGGTAATGTGCGAGTAAACTCCCTCAAGGTCGGGCAGGTCAAGGAATTGGCTTGCAGATTCCTGGTCAATGAATCCCATTTCAAGTAGCTTTTCAATTTGTTGCAGTTTGGTGGCCGGGTCTTTAGATAGGGCCGATCCGGCAGAGAACTGGATAGAGAAGTCTTTTCGCTGTTTTTTGACATCACCAAACTTAACCTTGGCACGGCCACGGCCCGATGGCAGAACGTTGGCGTCCTTGGGGAAGCAGTCAATGATGACCTTGGCAATGTCCACAAAGCTGGCAATGTACTTTTGCAGAAGCGTGTTGTGGCGTTCGCTTTCGATGTCTTCAAAGGTTTGCAAGGCCACCCCGGCATCAAGTCCGGCGGGTTTTTTGGATTGGGCAGAAAGCTGACTAATGCCTGCCATATCGTAGGCCAATTGAATGTAGTATTGCAAGAGGTCATGATACTGCCCATGAATGGCGGGAGGGGTCGACACAGTAGGCTGTCCACCGTCAGGGCCGGGGATGTACCCGACAACGTTTCCGGCACCGTTGGTAAGCTGAGATGCCTTGATGTTGTCCGATCCATTGGGGATGAAAATCGTGTTGGTGATACCGTTACGGGTCGCAGCATCAATTCGTTCGGTGAGTTCATCAACCTGGCACTGAATGGGGTAAAGAACGTCAACCAAAGACACCGAGAAGAACGATTTCATTGGATCGTCAAAGAACAATTCCACGAAAGGACGCTGTTGGAGGCCGTCATAGACTTCAAAATTGGTATCGGTAGGATCACAAATGGGCTGCCCGTCAAAAAAATCGTGTCGTTTTCCGTCAATCAGGTCGTAATAAATGACATATTCGCCCTTTGACCGGGGGTCTTTTTCGAGCTGATTTTTGAGCTTTTCATCGGTAATTTCGTCTTTTAGGCTGATAATCGGAACGTTTTTGCGGTAAATCATGGCCCGGGTGACATTGCCAAAGTAGAATTCGGCAGGATCAATGAAGTACTCCCACGGGTTAACCTTGCATAGCTTGGATTTCTTTTCATCGGCCCACCAAACGCCAACATCAAAGACTAGGGCATCGCGTAGAACGTGCGGATTCTTTTTGTAAACCCCGGCCATGTCGAAGAACTGGTCAAAGAATTGCTGGATTTCCTTGCACGCCTTTCGGGTTTCATAGTCGCCGTTGAACGGATTAAAGAAGGGTCTGACCTTGGCCTGCGACATCTTAGACACAATTGTGTCAACGGCGGACCGAATAACGTTGATTTGGGTTTGGACGCCATCGGTTCCGATTGCGCCGGAATTGTAGGTGATGGGCGGTACGTACTGCGACCACAAGTCAATGCGCCGATTTCCGTTAGACAAGTAGCGGTTATAGTTGCGAATGTACTTGCCCTCGCGTGCAGAGAGTTTACCGTAGAGGAATCTAATATCCTCGCGGATTTGGGCAAGTTCCATGTCGCCTCCTAGTAGTAGGCCCGGGCTTGGCTTGTATTCGCCTGCCTGTCAAAAATCCTAATAATGGTCCCGTCAACCAACTGAACCTCGATGGTTCGGTCAATCCGGCGGCCAATCTGTTCTAGCACCGTATAGTCAAGCGACATCGCCGTCAGCGGGTCGGTCTTGGGTCTACGAAAGAACTTTCCGATTCCCCACATTACGCGCTCCTGCCTTGCGGCTTTTCTGGACGGCATCAAGGAAAAAGTTTTCGATCCGGTAGATCGCGCCTTGTTCCCCGAAGTTTTCCTGCATCAACGCCTGTAGCATCAACATAACCTTTTCGGCATCGCCCAAGGTAATCGGTTCGCCGGCATTGGCGTACTCGACCACCATCTTTGCCCAAACCTCGTGGATCTCATCCACGTTCTTGCACTTCAAAAGGGCCGATTGGGTAATCAAATTGATTCGCTCAAAAGGCGTAAATTGCTTTCGGACGATGTTGCCGTCCTGGTCAATAATATCGGTGTCTATCATAGAACAGTCCCCCTGTCTGCTTTAGTATACACCTGTCTACAAAAGTATACAAGGGGGAATTTCAGATTTTTTTAAGGGCGGGAACATAAGACCATAGGAACCGGAATGGATAAAGTACCGCGTCCATCATGTCGGCGTGGAATGCGTTGTCGTCAATTTCACGGATGACCGGACCTTCGGCTGATCGTTTCCAGACAATCTTGCCGGTTTCATCATGGAACTGCCCGCCATTGATCATACGGAAATTACCAGACGATACCTCATCAATCAAAAGCTCGATCCCCATTTGCTTGTCGCGTTTGTAGGCTGTGGTGATTGGGAGGCCGTGAACGCTTGCAAGTTCGCTTGCGGCTTTCTTTCCTCCACCGCCCGTGTCGGTGTAGAATATCAGATCGCGCCTAATTGGGGCGTATCCGTCCGGCGTGTTGGTTCCCTGCTCGATTGCCATTTGCGGGGTGGTTATCCGGTAGAACGATTGCGGAAGGCGCACGCGCATGGCCTCTATAGCATCCTTTAAGGCTTTGGCTAGGTCGGAAACGCTATTGCCACGCGCCTTGTATTCGTACAGCTGCCAAACGATTGGCGAGTCATTGCGATATGCCAAGATGGTGAACGCGTCCGCGTCAGCAAAACCAAGGTCAAGGCCGCCAACTATTTGGACATCCTGCCACCGATCCTTGCCCCATGCCTGGAACTCGGATTCGTCAAAGAATAGGATCGGGGCAAAGACTGACAGTTCGGATGTGGTTTGGAATTCGCCATCAAGGAATCGCCTGCGTGCATTGCCGGTCAATGATCCTAGACGATCGCGGATGTAGTCTTCGGGCAATCCCTCGTTATCCTGCGGGTTAATCTTGAACCGGCCATATTGTTCGGGGTTACGGATAGGCGAACCGTCGCCGGGGTTAATACCCTCAAAGAATAGTTTGTAGGCCCAATGGTTGCTTGATCCTGGGTTAAGGTCGGCCATGAACTTGCGCGGGCAATCGCCAGGCTGTGAAAGGCGGGTCATAAGTTTGTCGATGGTCAGGTATGGCACGTCTTGGCATTCGTTGACAAAGATTGTTGCGTATTCAGTGCCGAGAATTTTATCGACACGGGATTGATCGTCAAGACCATCGCACCGGATGACGGACCCATTGGGGAACGTTACGCGCATATCGACAACGTTGACGGTGTAGTCTGTTCCGGGGTGCAGGTCAAAGTCGCCTAGCACACGAGGGAGCGTTTCCTCAAAGATCGAGCGACGAACGTCCACAGAGAAACGGCGAGCAATGATATGGCGACTACCACCAAAGCGAAGAGCGCGGGAAACAATCGCCGAAACCTCAACATAGGTCTTACCCCCACGTGATCCACCATAAGCCAAAACGTTTTGGTGGGCATGAAATACTTTTAGGTACTCTTTTTGACGGGCGAATAATTTCACTCGACAAACTCCGCCGGAATGACGATAGGCCGTTCTTTGGCAGCCTCCGGTTCGGCAGGCCCGGGCCTACCATAGGCAATGGCCCAAAGGTTTTCCGCCGCGCGGATACGGTCGGAATCCCTTTGACCATTACGCATAATTTCTGCCCAAGTGTGGATAACTTCGGGGCAAAGGTCCTTGGCAAGGACTTTCAAGTCGGGGTGGATTTTA
>Ga0213920_1001457_pt1 | contig 12959 bp, 11 predicted proteins | sample McNCre1117MG_FD_161054 | JGI IMG/M metagenome (GOLD analysis project Ga0213920, IMG submission 161054) | Freshwater microbial communities from McNutts Creek, Athens, Georgia, United States - 11-17 MG | ecosystem: Environmental > Aquatic > Freshwater > Creek | place: USA: Georgia | collected...
GGCACTGCCAAACCCTAAGGGCCACCTTGCATTCAACGACGTTGAGTTCCACTACTCCAACGGCAAGACCGTGCTGCCGCCGTTCAATCTGGATATTCCCGCAGGCCAGACCATCGCAATGGTTGGAACCACGGGAGCCGGCAAGAGTACGCTCGCAAAGCTGATCTCGCGCTTCTACGACCCAACTCACGGCAGCGTCACCCTCGATGGCGTTGACCTGCGCGAGATTGCCGATGAGAATCTGCGCCAGGCCGTTGTGATGGTGACCCAGGAGGCATACCTATTTGGCGGCACCGTTGCCAGCAACATCGAGCTGGGTAAACCCGGTGCAACCTCCGATGAAATTGAGGCCGCGGCCAAGGCCGTTGGTGCGCACGATTTCATCATGGCGTTGCCAGATGGCTACAGCACCGATGTGAATAAGCGCGGTGGGCGAGTTAGCGCTGGCCAGCGTCAGCTGATTTCATTTGCCCGCGCGTTTTTGGCTAGCCCGGCGGTGTTGCTGCTGGACGAAGCCACCGCGAGCCTGGACATTCCGAGCGAGCGACTAGTTCAGCAGGGCCTGCAAACCCTACTCGCCGGCCGAACCGCGATCATCATTGCCCACCGCCTAAGCACCGTTAGCATCGCCGACCGCGTTCTGGTGCTTGAACACGGAAACATCATTGAGGATGGCTCGCCAGCCGAGTTGATTGCCGGAACAGGTAAGTTTGCCAAGATGCACAAGGCCTGGCGAGACTCGCTGGTTTAGCAAAAGCCAACTGGTAGGCAGAGCTTAAAAGTTGATGCCCCCAGCCTCGAAGGCTGGGGGCATCAACCCGCTATTGAGTGTTACTTGAGCTTGCTGGCTGCATCGATCGCAACGGCGGTCATAGCCGGCACGGTGAGCTTCGCGGTTCCGTTTGCTGCCACGGTAACCGAGGTGCCGCGGCACTGCCACTTGCCCTTTACCTTCACCTTGGCGGTTGCGCCACCCGAGACCACATCGCAGTAAACGCCCTTGGCCAGGCCGGTCTGCATGGTTGCCTTCATGGTGTGCTTAGTTAGCTGCTGGTTGCCGTTCATTGCAAAGAATGCGGTTCCGCGCTGGAAGCCGAGAAGCTGCTGCGAGTAGTAAACATTCGCCATGGCGTTGTCGGCTGCCTCGTGGTGCCACTGGATCATTCCCTTGATGGCGGTCCAGCGCTCCATGCAAACGAAGGTTCCAACCTTGTACTTCTTCTGCGGGGTGTTGCTCTTAGTTCCCGCTGGGCAAACTGCAGGGGCAATCTTGTCGCCGCTCGAAACCGCCGGGCCTGCATCCATGTTGTTCACATCAAATGCGTAGCCGGTGTAGAGCATTGGCTTACCAAGCGAATCCGCCAGCAGGAACGCACTCGCGGTTAGGTACTTCTGCGGGTCCATGTAGGTGATTGCGCTTGGGCCGTGGTGTTCGGTGTCGTGGTTGCTCACCATGATGATGGTGCTGTTTGGGTCACCGATGAGCGCCTTGCGAGCATCGCTCGGGCGAGCGTAGCCGGTCTGGCCGCTGAAGATGTTGGCAAACTGCGCCTGGTAATCCCATGCGAACACATCGCCGTTGGCGGTCCAAGGCGAGTTGTAGGCTGCCGAGCCAATCGACTCCTGCAGGAAGTACGGGGTCTGGCCGTTTACTGGCTTGAGCAGCTGGTGGATGGCGGTTAGGTCTGGCAGGCCAATGTGCTTAGCGGCATCGATGCGGAAACCAGAAACACCGAGGTCGATCAGGTGGTTTAGGTAGCCGGCGATGGTGTTACGAACCGAATCCTGCTCGGTTGCCAGGTCTGGCAGGCCGCTCAGCTCACAGTGAGTTGCCTCAAAAGTGTTGTCGTAGTTGGTGATGTCGCCGTAGCAAGCGTTTGGATCGTTTGGAGCCAACTCGTTGTGGAACTCGGATGGGTCGTAAAGACCAGGGTAGTTGTACTTGCTAAAGCCGGTGCCAGCAAAGCCCGTGCCGGCCGAGTTGGCCATGTGGTTGATAACCGCGTCAACAATCACCTGCACACCCGCGGTGTTGCAGGCCGAGACCATGTCGGTGAACTGCTGCTCGGTGCCAAGCTGGCTGGTGAGCTTGTAGGAAACCGGCTGGTAGTGCACCCACCAGTTGGTTCCGGTGATGTCTTCCTGCGGTGGCGAAACCAGAATCCAGTCAACGCCCTCAGGGCCCAGGGTCTTGGTGCACTCTGTCTTGAGCGAAGCCCAAGGCCAGGTGAACATCTGGATACCAACACTCTTGGTGGTGATGGTCTTATTTGGTGCGGCAACAACCGAGGCGTGCAGCGGGGCAACTGGGGCGGCCATCGATGGGGCAATTGCGGTGGTTAGCGTTAGCGCCACGCCACCGATTACCGCCAGAGTGCGGGCTGCGTTTTTACGCGAGAAAAGAGACATGCGTTCATCCTAATTTGCGTAAGCGATTACAGGTGAGCGGTGTTTTGACATTGTGATAAAAGGTAGGCTTAAACCCGAGGGGCTTGACGTTACAAAGCCCCGATAATCAGCGATTTTTAGCAAATTTGGAGTGCCATAGTGTCCAAAATCAAGGTAGTTGGCAAGATCGTCGAGCTCGACGGCGACGAAATGACCCGCATCATCTGGCAGAACATCAAGGACAACCTGATCCTGCCGTTCCTGGATGTAGAGCTGGAGTACTTCGACCTCAGCGTTACCAAGCGTGACGAGACCGACGACCAGATCACCATCGATGCCGCACACGCAATCCGTGAGCACGGCGTTGGCGTGAAGTGCGCCACCATCACCCCGGATGAAGCCCGCGTTGAGGAGTTTGGCCTCAAGAAGATGTGGAAGAGCCCTAACGGCACCATCCGTAACATCCTCGATGGCGTTGTATTCCGCGAGCCAATCATCATCAGCAACGTTCCTCGCCTGGTTCCAGGCTGGACCAAGCCGATCATCATCGGCCGTCACGCTCACGGCGACCAGTACAAGGCAACCGACTTCAAGGTTCCAGGTGCCGGTACCGTTACCATCACCTACACCCCAGCCGATGGCAGCCCAGCGCAGACCCTCACCGTAGCCGAGTACCCAGAACACGGTGGCGTTGCAATGGGTATGTACAACTACATGGACAGCATCCGCGACTTCGCACGTGCCTCGTTCAACTACGGCCTGAGCCGCAACTACCCGGTTTACCTGAGCACCAAGAACACCATTCTTAAGGCCTACGATGGCGCCTTCAAGGATGCCTTCCAGGAAGTCTTCGACGCCGAGTACGCCGACCGCTTCAAGGCAGCCGGCCTCACCTACGAGCACCGTCTGATTGACGACATGGTTGCTGCAGCTCTCAAGTGGGAGGGCGGCTACGTTTGGGCTTGCAAGAACTACGACGGCGACGTCCAGAGCGACACCGTTGCCCAGGGCTTCGGTTCGCTTGGTCTCATGACCTCGGTTCTCACCACCCCGGATGGCAAGACCACCCTGGCCGAGGCCGCTCACGGCACCGTAACCCGCCACTACCGCGACTGGCAGGCAGGCAAGAAGACCTCCACCAACCCAATCGCATCGATCTTTGCCTGGACCCGCGCCCTCTCGGCACGTGCCGCCATTGATGGCACCCCTGAGGTTGCAAAGTTTGCCGAGACCCTCGAAGACGTAATCATCAAGACCGTTGAGGCTGGCAACATGACCAAGGACCTCGCGATGCTTGTTGGCGGCGACCAGGGCTACCAGACCACCGAGGACTTCCTCGCAACTCTGGCGGAGAACCTGCGCGCTCGTATGGCGTAAAGCGTTTCAAGGAAGAGGGCTGGGTCGAAAGACCCGGCCCTTTTCTTTTGGCTGTTGCTGAATAGTACATAACTATGTACATTATTAAGTACGGCAAAGAGGGGCTGAGTATGGAAGCGATTCACGCAAAAATGACTACCAGCATTTCCCAATTCCGAGGCGACATTACCGGCGCAATCAAAAGAGCAGCAGGAATGCCATTCGCAGTTCTAAATAACAACAAGCCAAGTTTCTACGTAGTGAGCCCAGAGCTCTTCGAAGAATTGAGCGAGTTGCTATTTGAAAAGGAGATCGCGGCCAAGGTGAGATATCGAAAAGAGAGAGGCGAATTCGTTTCGGTAAATATTGAAGACCTATAAATGGTCTACCGGCTCGAATTTGATAAAGACGCACTGGCCGAATGGGAAGCCCTAGACAATAGCGTCAAATTTCAGCTTCGCAAGAAACTTCTCAAGAGGCTCGAAAATCCTCATGTTCCTTCTGAAATGCTTCACGGTGACCTATCGGGATGCTACAAAATCAAGAACAACAAAACAGGGCACCGGCTTGTCTACGGCGTTCAAGACCATGTTTTAGTGGTTTACGTTCTGGCCGTCAATCGGAGGGACAAGTTAGAGGTTTATCGTCTAGCCAGTGAACGATTGAAGTAATTCGATAAGACTTAGGCAATTTGATCGCAAGATCTTCGCGTGATCTAATAAGGAGATCAAGCGAAGGGGGCGGCATGGTTGCCGGCGGTCAAATTCAGAATTTCAGTCAACTTATTGGCTCAAACATTCAAATGGTTGTTCCAGACTTCCAGAGAAACTATTCGTGGGAGCTCAAGCAAGTTGAAGAACTCTTCACCGACATAGAAAACACAGCCAATAACCAGGACACCCACTTTCTTGGTGGCGTAATTTTCCTTCGCCACAACAACGCCCACCCGACTGAGCCATACGAAGTTGTTGACGGGCAGCAGCGTCTAACTACCCTCTTTCTGCTAATTTCGGCCATCCGAGACGCGGCGGCAAAATTGCCACTCCAGTCCATCGAGGGCATCGGTGATGGCGCTCCAGTAAACCCGACTTTCGACGCTCAGAACCTGCTGATTTTCTCAACCCAAGCAGGGACCGAACACAGGTTTGTTGCCCACCCGATGATTGCTCAAATGGTGGCAACCTCGATTTTCCCTTATCCAAGGGACGCTCGACCAAAGCTGCCTGCCAGACACTTCAAGTACAGCCTCGCCCTTCGACGAGCGCACAAGCGTCTAGCGGAAATGATCAAAGTGTCGCTTGATGTGCAGCTCGACGATGAAACGCGGGTCAAATACCTGCACCGACTACTGGACACCATCAAATACAGACTGAAAATTCTCAACGTCTCCTCCGATTCAAACTCAGAGGCCTATGAGATTTTCATGACACTGAATAGTCGTGGAATGGCTCTTGGGCCATCGGACCTTGTCAAGAGCGAAATCTTCAAACACTTAACTCGCGACTTATCTGGGGCTGATTTGGAGCTGAGAAACGCTTCGCTTACCTCGGATTGGAAATTCATTCTCACCAATCTAGAAGATGGTGATATTGAACAATTCTTGAGACACTATTTGGTATCCAAATGCAGGTACAGCGTGACCGCCAAGAAGATTTTCGACCAGTTCAGTCACACGATCAACCGCGAGGGCATTGACCCAGTCGCACAGGCACAGGCTGTACTTCAAGAACTGATGTTCAGTTCAAAGTTGTACAAATACCTACTTGACTGCGATTCTCCCGACATCGTGGGCGAAGAGGCCAGCCTCCTTCTTCTCAAGGAAATCGCGGACTCCTATCGTGTCTTCGCTCTTGTAGCGATTGACCCACGAGTTACGCAACTGACAGATGCGCAGCGCGTGGAGTTGATTCGCCTATGCGAAGTAATCGTCATTCGGTGGGTTCTCGCTGGGCAGAACGCTCAGAAACTAGAGGACCAAATGCAGGCGTTGGCCATGGACCTCCGCGAAGGAAAGGACTTTGCATCGGTTGTTTCGCGCTTCAAGACACTAATGGCTTCGGACGAAAAGATGTCGCAAGTGTTTGAAGAGACGGTTGACAGTGCGAGTCTGGTGCGAATCGTTCTATTCAGGATTAACCGACGATGGGATGCGGGCAACCTTATTACGTTCGACTCTTCTGCAATCCATGTTGAACACATAGCCCCATCATCCCCAACTCCGCATTGGATGGGTGTTCTGTTCCCCGATTATTCGAACCTGGTTGATCGCGAGGTTGAGTACGAAGCGGCAACCGAACTCTGGGGAAACAAGACAATCCTCGAAGCAAAAATCAACCAAGAAATTCAACAGAAGCCGTTTGCGGAAAAGCGGGTTGGCACCACTGAGACGCTACCGAATGGCAGAATCCGTCACTTCAAGGGCTACAACGAGTCTCCGCTGAATGTGACTTTGGATCTAGGCACTAATTTTGATGCGTGGGACCGCGACCTGATCGCTGCAAGAAATAAATGGATTGCCGATTGCTTCGTCAAAATTTGGTCGATAACGCCTACAGTGGCTGCGATTCAACCGTTCAGCGAATGGCTAAACAGTCAGCCTAACTAAAGATGATGGTACGAGCGCCATCCATGAGGACACGGCGCTCAGCGAACCAGCGCACTGCCTGGGTGAGGGTCTTGCTCTCAATATCCTGGCCAATGGAGACGAGCTCCTGCTTGCTGTGGTTGTGTGCAACGCGCTGCACGTTCTGCTCGATGATCGGGCCTTCATCCAGGTCTTCGGTTACGAAGTGGGCGGTGGCACCGATGAGCTTTACGCCGCGCGAGTGCGCCTGGCCGTAGGGGTTTGCGCCCTTGAAGCCCGGCAGGAACGAGTGGTGAATGTTGATGATGCGGCCGGCAAATTCCTTGCAGAACTCTGGCGAGAGAATCTGCATGTAGCGGGCCAAAACAATGAGTTCGATTCCGGCGGTTGCGATGTAGTCGCGCAGCATGTGCTCGAAAGCGGCTTTGTCGGCGTCGGTTTTGATTGCGTGCGTTTCGAACGGGATTCCGTAGAACTCCGCCATCGGTGCTAGGTCTGCGTGGTTGCCGAATACGGCCGGAACTTCAATCGGTAGCTGACCACCACGCTGGCGGAAAAGCATGTCGTTGAGGCAGTGGGCGCTCTTGGAAACCAGGATGAGGGTCTTCATTTTGCGGCCAACAACGTCTAGTTGCCACTGCATTTCATAGCGGTCGGCAACCGGCGAAATCTGCCGTTCGAGGTGCTCACGCGGAGCCGCGCTTTCAATCTGCAGGCGCATGAAGAAGCGGCCGGTGTCATCGGAGGCGAACTGCTGGCTCTCTGTAATGTTGCCGTTTGCGGCCACAATCGCACCGGAAATTGCGTGCACAATGCCGGGCATGTCCTTGCATACAAGGGTTAGAACCCAGTGGTTGTTTGTGGCGGTTTGCTCGCTGCTCATGAGGCTCAAGTTTACCGCCGTTAGTGGCCTAAACCCATAGAATTGGATGGTCGCAACTGGCGCTAAAGATGGGTTTCCATCGGGGAGCGATGGCATCAAATTTGGTCGTGCGCCTGGGCCATAGCCGCAAGTTCCAATACCGAGAAACTCAACGGCCAGCCCGGCCGAGCCAAGTCAAGGAGCCAACATGAGCAACCTGCCAAGTACCTTCAACTCCCCACTGAGCGAGGTGGACCCAGAGATCGCCGCAGTTCTGCAGGCAGAACTGAACCGCCAGCGCACCTACCTTGAGATGATCGCCAGCGAGAACTTCGTTTCGCGCGGTGTTCTGCAGGCACAGGGTTCTGTGCTCACCAACAAGTACGCCGAGGGTTACCCAGGCAAGCGTTACTACGGTGGTTGCGAGGCCGTTGACGTTGCAGAAGACCTGGCACGCGACCGCGCAAAGGCCCTGTTTGGTGCCGACCACGCAAACGTTCAGCCACACTCGGGCGCCAGCGCAAACGCCGCCGTTCTCATGGCCTTGGCTAACCCTGGCGACAGCATCCTGGGTCTTGAGCTTGCCCACGGTGGCCACCTCACCCACGGCATGCGCCTCAACTTCTCGGGCAAGATGTACCAGGCAAACGCCTACGAACTAAACCCTGAGACCCACCGCGTTGACATGGATATCGTTCGTAAGCGCGCTCTCGAGACCAACCCAGCCGTCATCATCGCGGGTTGGTCGGCTTACAGCCGTCAGCTCGACTTCGCGGCTTTCCGCAGCATCGCCGATGAGGTTGGCGCAAAGCTTTGGGTTGACATGGCTCACTTCGCCGGCCTCGTTGCCGCAGGCCTCCACCCATCGCCGGTTCCATACGCCGATGTGGTTTCCACCACCGTGCACAAGACCCTCGCGGGTCCTCGCTCGGGTCTGATTCTTGCCAAGGAAGAGTTTGCCAAGAAGATTGACTCCGCAGTGTTCCCTGGTCAGCAGGGTGGCCCACTCATGCATGTTGTTGCAGCGAAGGCAGTTGCTTTCAAGGCGGCAGCCACCGATGAGTTCAAGGACCGCCAGGCTCGCACCATCGAGGGTGCACAGATTATTGCCGAGCGCCTAACCGCAGCCGATGTCGCTGCAAACGGTGTTCAGATTCTCACCGGCGGCACCGAGGTACACCTGGTTCTGGTTGACCTGCGCAACTCGCCGATTGACGGCAAGATGGCCGAGAACCTGCTGCACGAGGTTGGCATCACCGTAAACCGCAACTCGGTTCCTAACGACCCACGCCCACCTTTGGTTACCTCGGGTGTTCGCATTGGTACCCCGGCACTTGCAACTCGTGGCTTTGGTGCTGCGCAGTTCACCGAGGTAGCAGACGTCATTGCATCGGTTCTCATGCCAAGCCCAGACATCGAGGCACTGCGTGCCCGCATTGCCAAGCTCGCCGATGAGTTCCCGCTGTACGACGGCCTCGAGAACTGGTAACGGGCATGACCGCCATTCGTTTGGACGGTCTTGCCACAGCTAAGGCGATCAAGGCCGAACTGGCTCAGCGCGTTGTTGCACTAAAGCAGCAGGGCGTTGTGCCAGGCCTTGGCACCCTGCTGGTTGGCGACGACCCAGGTTCGCACTCCTATGTTTCGGGCAAACACCGCGATTGCGCCGAGGTTGGCGTTGAGAGCATTCGAATCGACCTGCCTCAGACCGCCTCCGCTGCTGATGTACGCGCTGCGATTCGCGAACTGAACGAGGCCAAGGAGTGCACGGGCTACATTGTTCAGTTGCCACTGCCGTTTGGCATTGACACCAACGAGATGCTTGAGCTGATTGACCCAGCAAAAGACGCCGATGGCCTGCACCCAACCAATCTAGGCCGTTTGGTTCTGGGCGTTAGCGGCGAGCTAAACAGCCCACTGCCATGCACCCCTGCCGGCATTGTTGAACTGCTGCAGCGCTACGGCGTGCCAACCAAGGGTGCCGAGGTTGCTGTTATCGGCCGCGGCGTCACCGTTGGCCGCCCTCTGGGCTTGCTCATGACCCGCAAGGGAATCGATAGCACCGTTACTCTGCTGCACAGCGCAAGCCAAGACCTTGAGCACGCCGTGAAGCGCGCCGATATCGTTATCGCGGCCCTAGGCGTAGCCCACTTTGTTCAGCCAGAGTGGATCAAACCAGGTGCCGCCGTGCTGGATGTTGGCATCACCCGCATTCAGGATTCCGAAGGCAAGTTCAAACTGGTTGGCGATGTTGCGCCAGGCGTTGAGAACATCGCCGGTTGGTTATCGCCTAACCCAGGCGGCGTTGGCCCGATGACCCGCGCCATGCTGGTGAAGAACGTGGTTGACACTGCGGCTCGTAACGCAGGGTTGTAAACTCCAAACTCAAGACGAAACCCCCAGTTGTTCCTTTCACGGAACGGCTGGGGGTTCTGTAATTCCACCCCAACCATAAACGTGTAACTGTAGACACCGAATATTGGGGGATGCCATGAAGCATATTTACCGCGTAACCGCTGGCGTTACTGTCATGCTTTTAGCCCTGGGCATTTTGGGCACAGGGCCTGCGCAGGCTACCACGTCATCTGTGTACATAGATTGCAACGAGAAGGTTCTGAACAGCTACGGCAAGGTGAGCCGCCCGTTGCCTCTGCCGAGTGTGGCAACAGATGCGTTCGTATGCATTTGGAAGCCGGGCCAGTCCGGCAGGCTCACCGCGGCGGCCGGCATTGTTGGTCAACCTCAAAAGTTCAGTGCCGAGCTGCAAAAATCGGTGCTGGTGAAAGGTACCACCTGCAACCGGCCGTTGAGTGGCGCGCGCTACGGATTCTTCTTTGCCCTGCCAAACGGTAAGGCTGCCCACGCACTGCTGGCCTGCGGTTTGTTGCACACCAGTTACAGCTCGGCCGCTTTCAAACTCACGCCAGCAGCAAAGAGTATGCTCGCCAAAATTGAGAAACAGACCAGAGCCTTGGTGATTCAGGATATCAAGGCCACTCAAAACCCGCACGTCTCCGCTGTTCCTTGCCCGGCAAAGATGGGTGTGAAGGCTGGCATCTCAAACAGCAACCGACTGCTGCCACACACCGTGGTTGCCGGCCTTGTTTGCCGCTACGACCACGCCAAGAACGAAGCGCTAACCCAGGTGAAAATTGCACACCCCAGGCAGTTTGCCAACCTTCTAAACTCCAATGCCATGAGCGCGCAGCAACTGCATCAGCAGGCAATGTTGTGCACGGCCGACTACTGGGGTGCGGACTACATGGCGCAGTTCACCCTTGAAGACGGCTCAAGCGTCACGCTGGATTTCGCCTGCCACGGCGGTGCGCAGGGCACCTATTCATCGCGGTTCTTTTACCTAGGCGTGAAGAGCGCCAGAGCCCTGATGCGCTTGGGCAATCCGCAGCCCAAGCCCTAGAACTGGCTGCGAATAGCCCAAAGATCGGCGAAGACCGGACGAAATAGGGTGCTGGAGAGGTAGCCAACGCCACTGCTGCCGCCGCTGCCCATCTTGGCACCGATGGTGCGCTCCACCATCTTCACGTGGCGGTAGCGCCACTCCTGCAGGCCTTCGTCGAGGTCTAGTAGCGCCTCACCGATTAGGTCGGTTTCTGGGTTGTGGTGTGCCTGAATGAGTGCCTGCTGAACGCGCTCATCGGTGGTGTAACCCTGGGTGACATCGCGGTTGAGCACTTCTGCTGGCATGGCAAAACCCTTGGCGTCGAAGTAGCGCAAGGCGCTGTCCCAGAGCGAAGCGCGGCTCATTGCGGCTTCAACGCGGGCGCGGGCGGGCGAGCCCTCAACCAGGTGATCTGCCATGCCCATGCCCGAAGATTTATCGGCGTTGGCACCGGCTTGATCGCGGCGGCCAAGCACGGCCTCAAACTCGCGGAACTGCGCGCTTTGGAAACCGCTGGAGCTCTTTAGGCGGCTGCGGAACGAGTTGAACTGCAGCGGGGTCATGGTCTCCAAAATGTCAACCTGGCTAACCAGAGTCTTCATGATGGTGCGCACGCGGCGAAGCAAGGAGAGGCTGCGGAAGGTGTCGCCGGCCTCGAGCGCAGGCTGAAGCGCCGTGATTTCGTGTAGAACCTGCTTGAACCAAAGTTCGTAGGTTTGGTGAATCACAATGAACAGCAGTTCATCGTGCTCCGGGCCATCGCTGAGGGGTTCTTGCAGGGCTAGTAGTTCGTCTACCTTGAGGTAGGAAATGTAGCTAACGTGCTTGTCGGTGTTTGGCATTTTGCTCCTTTGCTATCTGCCGATATGGCTTATGGAAATAACGTGCACTCCGTCTGCGCGACGGTAGGACGACGATGAGTTTGTGATTACAGCCAAGAATGAAGCCTCGCCCACGACAGATGTATCTACTCGTGAAGCGAATTTGAGAAGTTGCGACGCGGCTGCCTCGACTGCGTTAAAACCTAATTTGATTTCAACGGCACCCCAGCGTCCCTGGTTGTCTTCGAGGATTGCATCGATCTCGAGCCCTGATTCGTCACGATAGTGACGCACAGTTCCTTCTAGGGCATCCATAAAGGTCAGCAGGTTTGTGATTACGAAATTTTCAAAGAGGAAACCGGCCGTTTTGAGGTCTTTTATCAAATTTGCCGGGTTGGCAGACAGTGCCGAAACTGCCAAGGAAGCGTCTCCAAAATACCGCTTTGCTGATTGATTCACGGAATACCGTGAACGCAGGTGTGGCACCCACGCACTAATCTCTTCCGTGATCCAAAGTGCCTCGAATTGAGAAATGTACGCCTGCGCTGTTTGAGGTTTGAGAGGTGTGCCAGCCCCCGCAACTTCGGCGGCTAGTTTACTGACTGGGGTCTTGGATCCAAGAGATCTGGCGATTGCAGTGAGCAGGCGTTTTGCCACTTGCGGGTCTGACGGGCCTTCTAGGGTCTTCAGGTCGAGACTAACTACGTCCTGCAAGTAGTCACGATGTAAGCGAAGCGCTTGGCCTGCGCTCAACCCTTGATAAGCTGGCCAACCTCCTACGCACAGCATTTCAAAAAGGGCCTCCAACGGTACTGCCTCGGAAACGCAAGAAGTGGGGTTGTGGCCTTTGAACAGTTCTGACAGTAGGTAGGCTGCCGATGAAAATTTCGATTCTTGCACAGAAAACGTGCGCATTTTAAGTTTTCGAACTCGTGCACTACCTGGGTGGCTTGAACCATCCCGGAGTTTCGAAGAGGACCCAGTGAAAATGAAAACGCCGCGCTCTTGCTTTTCATCCACCTGATGCCTGGCCTCGTTCCAAAGTGCTGGCGCGAGCTGCCACTCATCAATCAATCTTGGATACTTCCCGCCAAGAACAACCGCGGGATCCAGTTGCGCGACTGCAAGCATGTTTGTATCTCTATCTAAGTAGACAGCAGACCTCGCATACCGTTTCGCAGTTTCGCTTTTGCCGCATCCTCGTAAACCCTCAATCAACACCATGCCGCTAGACGCAAGTGCTTCGCCAAGCGCCGGGTCGACTAGCCGAGGAATGTAATTCATGATCTGATGTTATGCCAATAGGGGCAGAAATTCCAGACATTTAAGGGCAGAAATTCCAGACATTTAGGGGCAGAAATTCCAGACATTTAGGGGCAGAAATTCCAGACACTAGAAAACGCTATTACGGCTAGGTAACGCGGCTTCCGTTGTCTTCGATGTTGAGGTATTCGCGGCTTTCCACTAGGTCGCGCAGGCGCGCGAAGCCATCCCAGACCTCAACGAACGAGGTTGGCAGTGGGGCAATTGCCAGGCGAATGCCGCTGG
>Ga0213920_1001461_pt1 | contig 12944 bp, 15 predicted proteins | sample McNCre1117MG_FD_161054 | JGI IMG/M metagenome (GOLD analysis project Ga0213920, IMG submission 161054) | Freshwater microbial communities from McNutts Creek, Athens, Georgia, United States - 11-17 MG | ecosystem: Environmental > Aquatic > Freshwater > Creek | place: USA: Georgia | collected...
GCAAACCAGCGACGAAACTGGTGAAGGCCATGTGCTCACCCGCTGGGTAAGCTGCTGTAGCACCAATAAAGACCATCCACACAAACAGCAAGCGTGAGAGTTCTTCACTCGCCGCAATGCCGCTGCCAAAACCGTAACGCAACACCACGTTGAAAAACACGGCCACCGCCATCACACCCAAACACGCAGCCATCAGCGCATGCGCAAGGGATTGGCTACGTGAGGTGGTTTCATTTGTATTCATACACATTCCTTTACTTGCAACCAAGCACACACCTGCGCTTGGATGGTTTCTATGCTTTGTGTGGCATCCACAATGATGACGCCAACTTCGTTGACAGGTTTTTCTAACGCTGCAAACTGGCTGTCCACCAACGCAGGTTGAAAATAGTGATCGGCTCGTTGTGTGACACGTGCGATGGATTGTTCACGCGTGAGATCCAAGTGCACGAAACGCAAATGTGGCACGCTTTGACGCAAGCGGTCACGGTAAGCCTTTTTGAGAGCAGAACAGGTCAGCACAGCTTGCGGACCGCGATGCACCAACTCATCCGCCAACACATCGAGCCAGCCAGCACGGTCTGCGTCGTTCAGTGCAATACCTGCCCGCATTTTGTTGACGTTCTCTGGTGGATGAAACTCATCCCCTTCAATCAGCTGCCAACCCAAGGCTTGCGACAACGCGGCCGCAAAACTTGATTTACCGCAACCGGCCACACCCATGATGACAACAGGAGCATTCATGTTTAAATTACGGATAGCGCTATCCCATTTGAATTAAAAGGAGAGCGATTTCAGTGATAACCATCACATCATTCGCTCTTGGATAGCGCTATCATAAATAAATTCAAACGCGCACAACCTAGCAAAAACCCGTAGCCAAGATGACAACTAAAACCACTCGATCTCGCGCCACTGGCCGTGTCACGCTGGCAGATGTGGCCGCCTTGGCTAAAGTCAGCCCGATCACCGTGTCACGTGCCTTGCGCGGTGAACGTGCCGTTGCAAGTGATTTGACCGAACGTGTGAAGGCAGCTGCTTTGAAGCTGGGCTATACCCCCGACCCTGCTGCACGCGCCCTCGCCTCGCGTCACAGTGACCACGTGGCGGTGTTGATTCCTATGCTGTCAAACAATTTGTTTGTGGACGTATTGGAATCCATCCAAAAAACATTGCGCAAAGCTGGCTACCAAACCCTGATTGGTATCACGCACTACAACACGCAAGAAGAAGAGCAGCTATTGCGTGAACAGCTGCAACATCGCCCAGCGGGTATCTTGGTCACGGGCCTAGACCGAAGTGATGCAGCACGCGCGTTGATTGAAAAAAGCGGCATCCCTTGTGTGCACATGATGGAGCTGGCTCATACAGCCAACATCAACAGCGTGGGGTTTTCACAAACACAAGCCGCCATAACAATGACCGAGCATTTGTTGCAACGCGGCCGCAAGCGCATTGCCTTTGCCGCCGCGCAGCTTGACCCTCGCACGATGCAACGCTTGGAAGGATGGCGCAAGGCGTTAAAAGCAGCCAAATGGTATGACAGCACTTTGAGCTACACCAACAAGTCCGCATCATCCATGGCGCTGGGTGGAGAAATGCTTGAAAAAATTCTGCGCGATACACCAGATGTGGATGCCGTCTTCTTTTGTAACGACGACTTGGCCCAAGGCGCATTGCTGGCCGCTCAACGTTTGAAAATCAAAGTGCCACAGCAGTTGGCCATCGCGGGATTCAACGATTTAACTGGCAGTGACCTCATTGGCCCAGGCCTGACGACCATCCGAACCCCGCGTGCAGCCATTGGTGAAGCAGCTGCGCAAATGCTGTTACGTTTGATGCGGCAAGAATTGGTTGAGACAAGCAGCGTGGATGTGGGCTATGAATTGATGGTGCGTGGCAGCACCTGAGTCGCCTCAAGGACGGCGCGGATTCAATGGCTTGATTACACTCAGCTCATGCACACAAAAACTCTCACGACCATTCCCCGTTTGGCTGGCAAAGTTAGCCTCATCACAGGCGCTGCACAAGGCATCGGCTTAGCCACTGCGCTCAAGTTTGCAAAAGAAGGCGCGATCGTCATCGTTTGCGATGTCAAACAAACAGCTGTAGATGAAGCTGTTAAACAATGTGTCGCGTTGGGCGCCCAATGCCAAGGCTTTGTAGTCGATGTGACGCAACGCCCGATGGTGGATGCCACTGTCAAAGCTGTGCTCGAAAAATTTGGTCGCATCGATGTGTTGGTAAATAACGCTGGCATCACACAAGATGCGCGCTTGCAAAAAATGACGCTTGAGCAGTTCGATCGCGTAATTGATGTGAACCTGCGCGGCGTGTTCCATTGCGCACAAGCCGTGACCGATGCCATGGTGGCCCAAGGCAGTGGCGTGATTTTGAATGCCTCGTCCGTGGTGGGCATTTATGGCAACTTCGGTCAAACCAACTATGCCGCGACCAAATTTGGCGTCATTGGCTTTACAAAAACATGGAGCCGAGAGCTTGGCCCCAAAGGCATTCGTGTGAATGCCGTGGCACCGGGTTTCATTGCCACACCCATCCTCTCGACTATTCCTGAAAAAGTGATTCATGAAATGATGGATCGCGTGCCACTCAAGCGACTGGGTCAACCCGAAGACATTGCCAACGTGTACGCATTTCTCGCCAGTGATGAAGCGTCTTACATCAACGGCACCGTGATTGAAGTCGCGGGTGGTTTGACCGTATGAGCGACATCTCTCCCACACTTCACAGCGCAGCATCTCACGCACCCAATAACAAAACCGATTTGTTTGTGTCATTCACGCTACTGGCCTTGCAGGGCTTTGGTGGCGTGCTTGCTGTCGTACAACGTGAGTTGGTAGAAAAAAAACAATGGCTGACCACAGATGAGTTCGTAGAGGACTGGGCTGTTGCACAAATTTTGCCCGGACCCAACGTGGTCAATCTCGCACTCATGATCGGTGGACGAAGTTTTGGCATTGCGGGCGCATTGGCTGCATTGAGTGGTTTGCTATTGGCACCTACGGTTCTTGTCTTGCTATTTGCTGCGGCTGTCGCTGGTGTTGCAGACACCCCTGTGGCACAAGGCATGTTGCGTGGCATGGGCGCGGTTTCAGCGGGGCTGATTGCTGCAGTAGGGATCAAGCTCATGGGCGCTCTCAAAAACAACCCCATGGGACTGCTCACCTGCATGGGCATTGGCACACTCACCTTTGTAGCAATTGGCTGGTTGCGCTTGCCTCTCGCTTGGGTACTGCTCAGCCTTGGCCCGTTGGCCAGTGTGTGGGCCGCCCATTGCATCAAACAACGAGGTACTGCATGAGCATCACCCTGACTTTGGCCGATTGGGGCTCGTTGTTTCTGCACTTCATTTCGCTCTCACTTTTGGCCGTGGGTGGTGCAATCACCACAGCACCCGACATTCACCGCTATTTGGTGGACGAAACACATTGGCTCAGTGACACGCAGTTCACCTCATCCATTGCTTTAGCACAAGGCGCACCGGGCCCCAATGTCATGTTTGTTGCCCTGATGGGCTGGAACGTGGGCTTGAATGCCGGTGGTGGATTAGCCGCTGGCTGGCCCGCTGTGGCCTTGGCCTTGTGGGGTGTACTCATCACCATGGTGGGCATCATGATCCCTTCATGCACCCTCACCTTTGTGGCCACGCAATGGGCCCACCGCAACCGCGAGATGTTGGCGGTCAAAGCGTTTAAGAGCGGCATGGCCCCTATCGTGATTGCGCTACTGATTGCGACGGGTTGGCTACTCACAGGTAGCCACGACAACCCTGCGCGTGATTGGCCGCTATGGGCGCTGACAGCAGCCACCACACTCATCGTGTGGAAAACCAAAACGCACATGCTCGTACTGCTAGGGTTTGGCGCGCTGCTAGGCGCCTTAGGCTGGGTCTAAATAGCCAGCTAAAAATCAAACAGCCGTGCGTTGGCGGCGCGCCTCGTACAAGCACACACCACTGGCCACCGACACGTTCAAGCTCTCAACACCACCACACATAGGAATGCTGATGAGCTCGTCACACGTCTTGCGCGTCAGTTGACGCATGCCGTCACCCTCTGCACCCAACACCAAAGCCGTCGCACCTTTGAGGTCGACTTGGTACAAAGTTTTGGGTGCATCGTCGCTGGTACCGATGATCCAAATGTTGCGCTCTTTCAGCTCGTTCAAGGTGCGCGCCAAATTGGTCACCATGAAATAAGGCACAGTTTCTGCCGCACCGCTGGCCACTTTGGCCACGGTGGCGTTGATGCCTACGGCGTGGTCTTTAGGCGCGATTACCGCATGTGCACCTGCACCATCCGCCACACGCAAACAAGCGCCGAGGTTGTGCGGGTCGGTCACACCGTCGAGCACCAAGATCAGAGGTGCTTCAACTTTCTCAATGCCTTCCAGCAATTCATCCAAAGAGTGCACTTGCTTGATTTCACTCACACGCGCAGCCACACCTTGGTGGCCGTGGCCGCCTGAGAGCTTGGCCAGACGTGGGCCATCGGCTTCGATCAAACGCACACCTGACTCGGTGGCACGTTCAATGAACTGACGCATACGCGCATCGCGGCGCGTGGGGTCAAAGTAAATTTCGATGATGGATTGCGGCGCTGTTTTAACGCGCACGCCAACGGCGTGAAAGCCGAAGAGAACTTTAGGGGCTGAAGACATATGGGAGCATTATCCCTTGACCTGCCCTGCCTCAATCGTGATCGCCTGATCGCACCTTGCGGCAAGCTTTAAATCGTGCGTCACCAACACCAGCGTGGTGCCCAATTCTTTGTTGAGCTCAAACATCAAGTCCATGATGCGCTCGCCACTGGCGTGATCTAAGCTGCCTGTGGGCTCGTCTGCCAGCAGCAGCTTGGGCTTGACGACAAAGGCACGAGCCAAGGCCACGCGTTGTTGTTCGCCGCCCGAGAGCACTTTGGGGTAATGGCCCAAGCGTTCGCCCAAGCCCACGCGCACCAACATGTCTTTGGCAGCCGCACGCGGGTTAGGCAAGCCTGCCAGCTCCAACGGCAGCATGACGTTTTCTAACGCGGTCATATTGCCCAAGAGCTGAAAGCTTTGAAACACAAAGCCCACTTGGCGGGCGCGCAGCGCGGCGCGTGCGTCTTCGTCCATCGCAAACATGTCCACACCACCCAGCCACACCGTGCCCTGCGTGGGGGTGTCGAGCCCCGCCATGATGGACAACAAGGTGCTTTTGCCCGAGCCCGAAGCGCCTACGATGGCCAGCGATTGCTGGGGCGCAAGGGTGAAGTCGATATCGCGGAGAATGTGCAATGTGCCGCTGGCGTCTTGCACCGATTTCGACAAGTGCGAGACAACCATCAAAGGCGATGTGGATGAATTTTCAAATGAAGGCTGGGTCATGAAGCGCAATGGGTTGTTGAGACGTGACTTTAACTTGGGCGCACTGAGCGCTACTTTGCTAGGGACTTTGAGCCTTGGCACAGCCTCGGCCCAACAAAGCATCATCACCTCCACAGGCCAAGGCATGGAGGGCGAAATCACCTCCACTGGCCCACACCGCCGTCGTGGTCAGCCTTACCCCAGCCAAGTGCCACCACCAGGCTCTGCGCCCGCACCGGGCACCGTCCCTGCGGCCACTGTTCTGATACTGGGCGACTCACTCAGTGCCGAGTACGGCATCCCCCGTGGCAAAGGCTGGGTGGCCTTGTTGGCCGACAAACTGCAAGCCGAGCGCCCCGATGTCCGCGTGGTCAACGCCAGCATCAGCGGCGACACCACAGCCGGTGGCCGCTCTCGCCTGCCCGCCATGCTCGACCAAGTGCGCCCCGTGCAAGTGGTGATTGAGCTCGGTGGCAACGACGCTTTGCGTGGGCTCGATTTAGACAGCACTCAAAACAACCTCGAAGCCATGATTCAAGCGTGCCGCGCTGTCAACGCACGCGTGGTGCTGGTGGGCATGCAAATACCGCCCAACTACGGGCCAGACTACAGCGCCAAGTTCAGCGTGATGTTTGCCAACCTCGCTAAGAAATACCGTACAGGCTTGGTGCCGTTTTTCCTCAAGGGTATTGCCGATGCGCCAGACGCCACCGCGCAATTTCAACCCGACCGCATCCACCCCAAGGCCGAAGCGCACCCGCGCATGCTGGCCAATGTGTGGCCCGAAATCAAAAAGAATTTATAAACCGTGAGCGTGACCTTTATCTCGGCGCAAGACGCCATGGCCCGCATGGCCATTCCACTGGGTGCACCCGGTGGCTTCAGCACCATCATCGACGCACGCAGTGAAGACGAATACGCCCTTGACCACTTGCCGGGCGCCGTCAACTGGCCATCGCTCAACAACGAAGAGCGTATCTTCGTGGGCACCATGTACAAGCAGGTCAATGCGTTCGAAGCGCAAAAGCATGGTGCTGCCATGGTGGCTGCCAATATTGCACGTCACATCCAACGCGAAGTGCTGGAACTGCCCAAGAACTGGCAGCCCCTCATTTACTGCTGGCGTGGCGGCAAACGCAGCGGCTCGTTGTCGTTGGTGCTGGGGCAAATTGGCTTCAAGGTCAACCTGATCGAAGGTGGCTACAAAGCGTTTCGTGCGGCCATTGTGGAAGACATTCCTAAACGTGTCGCCCCGCTGCAATTCAAGGTCATCTCAGGCCCCACAGGCTCTGGCAAAACACGTTTGCTGTACGCACTGGCTGCTGAAGGTGCTCAGGTGTTGGACCTCGAAGACCTCGCATGCCACCGCAGCTCAGTGCTGGGCCACATCCCGGGCCAGCCCCAGCCCAGCCAAAAACGCTTTGACACGTTGGTGTGGCAAGCCCTGCGCAGTTTTGACCCCACACGCCCTGTGTTTGTGGAGTCCGAAAGCCGCAAGGTGGGCAACTTGTCTATTCCTGAATCGTTGATGCTGGCTATGCGCGACAGCCCGTGTTTTGAATTGCAGCTCAGCTTGGATGAACGCGTGGCTTTGTTGATGGAAGACTACAACTTCTTCGTTGACGATCAAGCGTTGTTTTGTCGCCGTCTTGATGCGCTGGTCGCCATTCGAGGCAAGGCTGTGGTGGAAGCTTGGAAAGAACAAATCCAAAATGGGCATATTGAAGATGTGGTGCGCGACCTCTTGGTATTGCACTACGACCCAACCTATGCCTCATCCATGGTGCGCAACTTCACACAAACGGGCCAAGCCACCGCCTGTGTGGCAGACAACCGCCACCCCGACAGCTTACGCAAAGTGGCACAGGCTTTGTGCCAACACGTCGGCGCTTAAAGCTTCATACTGCGGCAACTTCAGTCACACGCACCGAACCTCGGTAGGCGTGCCAACTGGCAAAGCCCAACCATGGCCCCACCACCAACAAACCTGCGGCCGATGGCAGCATGGCCACACCCACCAGCAGCGTGATGAGCAGGCCCCAAAACAGGGCCACCAAGGTGTGATCAAAGAAGACTCTAAAGCTGGTGATGCAGGCCGTGATGGCATCGGTGTCGCGGTCCAAAATCATCGGGATAGACACCATCATGCTGGCAAACACCAGCCCTGCAAAAAAGCCGCCCACACAGACATAGGCGGCAATGAATTCCCAGTTTTGCGGATTGAACACTGCCTCAAGCACTGTGGCCGTGGTGGGCATGCCACCTGAATTGAAGAACACAGCAAACACCACCAACGATGCGCGTCCCCACAGCAGCTCCATCACCACCATGACCATGATGAGCATGCCCATGCTGCGAATGTGTGGTTCCCAGCATGTGAGCGAACTGCCAAAACTAGGCGGCATACCGCGCTCTTTTTGCAGACTCACGTCATACAAACCCATCGCCAAAAATGGCCCCAGTAACAAGCTGCCTGACACTGCCGACAAGGTGTACTCGGGATTGTTTTTAAACACAGCTGACACGATGAGGGCCATCACCCAAAAGCAAGCGCCATAGAACAAAGAAATCCAAGGTTGCGAAACCAAATCACACAAGCCACGCCACAGCCAACGCAAGGGATCTGCGAGGCCAATCGGGTTGATATCAATTTGCTCGCGAGGTGCGTCTGACTCCGATGGCTGCATGTGCTCCCCTCTTATTTTTATGTTTGCAAGCTGACCAGTTGCAGCGCTTGCAAGATGTCGTTTTGTAAATCGTTCACGTCTTCAAGGCCAATGCAAAAACGCACCACCCGTCCACGTTGCAAGTGTTCGGTAGAACGCTTGCGGCTCGAAGCCATGTTGTAGGGCATCACCAAACTCATGGGGCCACCCCAGCTGTATCCGATCTTGAACAGCTTGAGGCTATCGCAAAACGCATCCACGGCGTGAGCGGGGAAACGCGCATCCATCACCACGCTAAAAATCCCCGCAGCCAAACCTTCGGGCTCTTGCGGAGTGACACACAGTTTCTGCCAATGCGCGTGTCCGGGTGAGCTGGTCAGCGCAGGATGCAACACTTGGCTAAACGCCGACTGCGAAGCGCACCACGCAGCCAAGGTGCGTGCAGCCGCGTCTTGCGCTTTGTAGCGCAGCGGCATACTGGCCAATGAGCGCAACACCATTTCGGCATCGTTCGCACCCACGCCTGTGCCCAAACGCATGTGCGTGAGTTTCAACTCACGTGCCAATTCGTCGCTGCGCGTGACGATGCTACCCATCAACACATCACCACCACCGCTGGGATATTTGGTCAGCGCATGGATGGTCAAGTCCACGCCCAGCTCGCCCTGCCCTGACGTGAGATCAAAGGCATTGAAAGCGAGGCCGGCCCCCCAAGTGTTGTCGAGCGCGCACAGCACACCGCGTGCTTTGCACAGCTGCACCATGGCAATCAAATCTGGAAATTCCATCGTCACAGAACCCGCAGCCTCAAGCCACACCAATCGTGTACGTTCGTTGATACGTGCAGCCAAGTCATTCACATCCAATGGGTCGTACAACTGATGTGTGATGCCAAACTGCGCCAACTCGCCTTCAACCAATGATTTGTTAGGCGCATAGGCGTTGTCCGGAATCAACACCTCATCGCCTGTTTTAAGCAATGCGAAATCCACATGCGCAATGGCAGACAAACCACTGGGCGTGAGGATGCAATGCGTGCCGCCTTCCAGCGTGGCCAAACGCTCTTCGAGCGTGAAAGTGGTGGGCGTGCCGTGCAAGCCGTAGGTATAAGCCGACTTGTCCATCCACTCGCGCGTGCGCATGGCGGCAACGTTAGGAAAAATCACCGTAGACGCTTTGAACACGCCGACTTGCGGTGCTTCAAATTCAGCGGGGGGAAGGTAGGCGTGGTGAATAAGGTCGGTGCTTCGTGACATGACCACATATTACGACAGGCAAAAAAAACTCCGCACGAGGCGGAGTTCAGAGCGACAACCCGCAGTCAAGCGGTGAAGTCTGTGTGCGATGTGGCGATTTCCTGGCGCGCAGCGACTGATGAGCCACAGCGCGCACAGGCTTTGCCGCTTGACGGAGCTAATACAGCTCGCCCAAGCGGATCTCTCGAACTATTAAACCTTCCACTTCTCCAACAAAGCCGCTGGACGCATGTTGTCATAAGGCTCAAACGGTTGGTGAATCCATGGATTGGTGGGCAAGTAGTCCACAGAAAAATCTGGTGCAAATGCAGACACGCCTTTGGTCCAAATCACAGCAGTGCGCAATTCAGTGATGGGCTTGTAGTTGTTCTTCAACTGGTCCACCACAGCCTTCAACGTGTGACCTGTGTCAGCCAAATCGTCCACCAACAACACACGGCCAGCGATTTCGCCTTTGGGTGTGGTGATGAAACGTGCGATGTCCAAGTGACCTTGCACCGTACCAGCGTCAGCGCGGTAAGAGCTGGTCGACATGATGGCCAAAGGCTTGTCAAAGATACGCGACAAGATGTCGCCTGGGCGCATGCCGCCACGTGCCAAGCACAGGATGGTGTCGAATTCCCAGCCCGATTGGTGAATCTTGATGGCGAGTTTTTCGATGAGGTTGTGGTACTCGTCGTAAGACACGTACAGGTGTTTGCCGTCTTCAGTCAACATGGTTTGATCCTTTAAAAAATTAAGCGATGTAGGGGTGTGTCAGCAAGATCGTGTGGTCACGGTCTGGGCTGGTGGACACCATGTGAATTGGCACGCCAGTGGTTTCGGCAATGCGGTTCAGGTAATGCTGAGCGGCCTTGGGCAGCTTGTTGTAATCAGTCACGCCCACGGTGCTGTCGGTCCAGCCAGGGATGGTTTCGTAAATGGGTTTGCAACGGGCAATCTCGTCTGCGCCCATAGGCAAGATGTCGATTTTTTCGCCGTCTAATGCGTAACCCACGCACAAAAGCAATTCGGTCAAGCCATCGAGCACGTCGAGCTTGGTGATGCACAAACCTGTGAGGCCGTTCACTTGAGCGCTGCGCTTGAGCAACGCAGCATCAAACCAACCGCAGCGGCGTGAGCGGCCTGTGGTGGTGCCCTTCTCTGCGCCCACGATCGACATGTGGTAGCCGGGTGTACCTTCTTTTTCCCAATCGAGTTCAGTGGGGAATGGGCCGCCACCCACGCGTGTGCAGTAGGCCTTGGTGATGCCCAAGATGTAGTGCAGCATGCCGGGGCCCACGCCTGCGCCTGCAGCGGCGTTACCGGCCACGCAGTTGCTAGAGGTGACGAAGGGGTATGTGCCGTGGTCCACGTCGAGCAAGGTGCCTTGTGCGCCTTCAAACAACAGGTTGGCACCTGCCTTGTTGGCTTCGTTCAACTCGCGTGACACGTCGGCCACCATGGGCAAGATTTCTTTGGCGTAAGCCATGGCTTCGTTGTAGACCGTATCAAAGTCCACAGCGGGTGCGTGCAAGATGTCGGTCAACACATGGTTGTGCAACTCGAGGTTCTCACGCAACTTCGTAGCGAAGCGCTCTGGATGTTTCAGGTCTTGCACGCGCAAAGCACGGCGTGCAATTTTGTCTTCGTAGGCGGGGCCAATGCCGCGGCCTGTGGTGCCGATCTTGGCGGTACCCGCCTTCTCTTTGGCAGCTTCACGGGCCACGTCGATGGCAGCGTGGTAAGGCAAGATGAGTGGGCAAGCCTCGCTGATGCGCAAGCGTGAGCGCACTTCCACACCAGCTTTTTCCAAGCCTGCAATTTCTTCGAGCAGCTTTGGCGCAGACAACACCACACCGTTGCCGATGTAGCACTTGACGCCGGGGCGCATGATGCCGCTAGGAATCAAATGCAAGGCGGTTTTCACACCGTTGATCACCAAGGTGTGTCCTGCGTTGTGGCCGCCTTGAAAGCGCACCACGCCAGTGGCGGTTTCAGTCAACCAATCGACCAATTTACCTTTGCCTTCGTCACCCCATTGGGTGCCGACGACGACGACGTTACGGCCTTTGGTGGCGGCCACGGTTTGTCCTTGGGTAGTGCTCATATCTACTCGATTACTTAAAAAAATTAAAGGGCTTGACCGACGGGAATCGCTTGAACGGCCCATTGGCCGGCCACTTCGATCAGTTCACGATCGCAATTGAATTCATCTACTTCGCTCTCGTGGCCGGGCATCACGCAGACCACGGTTTCACCATTGGCACGCAAGGCGGCAATGGCTTCGCGCAAACCTTTGGCCGTGCCCCAAGGCGCACGAATGGCGGCTTTGAGGGCGCGCTCGGGCACCACGCTGACCAACTCTTTGAGGTCCAAGCTAAAGCCGACAGCGGGACGCTTACGGCCAAACACCGCACCGACTTCGTCGTAGCGGCCACCACGCACCAAAGCGTCACTGGCACCCGGCACAAAGATGGCAAAGCGCACACCGCTGTAATAGGCATAGCCGCGCAAATCGGCCAAGTCAAAGGTGATGGCCACGCCGCTCAAGTCAGCAGCAATTTGGCGCAACTCAGACAAAGCTTGCATGACCACCGGCCAAGCAGCAAAGGCTTTTTCGGCTTGGGCCAACACAGACGCATCGCCATACAAGCCAACCAGAGCCACCAAAGCGCTGCGCACGTTGGCAGGCAGATCTTTCGTCAACGCTTGCACGCCAGAAGTATCTTTTGCGGTCAAAGCGCTGTGCAAGGCGTCGCGATCTTGGGCACTCAAAGTGACGTCAGCCAGCAGTGCGGGCACGATGCGGGCGTCACTCAGGTCAACCGTGAATTGATGGATAGAAACGGCCTTCAAGCTGTCTAAAGCCAAGTGCAGCACTTCAAGGTCAGCCTCGATACCAGCATGGCCATAAATTTCGGCACCAAACTGCAAGGGCTCGCGGGTGGCAAACGGACGGTCTGGGCGGGTGTGCAGCACGGGGCCGCAGTAGCACAGGCGCGTCACGCCAGCACGGTTGAGCAAATGGGCGTCAATGCGGGCGACTTGCGGCGTGGTGTCAGCGCGAAGCCCTAGGGTGCGACCAGAGAGTTGGTCGACCAGTTTGAAAGTTTGTAAATCGAGTGCGCGGCCGGTACCGGACAGCAGTGATTCGAGGTACTCGAGCAGCGGTGGCATGACCAGCTCGTAGCCATAGCCTCTAGCAGCGTCCAAATAAAGGCGACGCAGCTCTTCGATGTGCCGGGCCTCAGAAGGCAGAACATCGGCGATGTGATCCGGCAGAACCCAAGCAGACATGAAATTAAGGGAGGCTGTTAAAACCGAGATTTTACAGGGCTTATCACCCTTAACCCAGCCACCAGAGCATCAAAAGACCACCCAAGATGCACACCAAGCCAAAAAAGCGGATTTGGCCGTCTTGCAAGACCAGCAGCTGCGCCATTTTGTCGCGCCAACCTTGAGGGGATGCAAAGGGCATGATGCCTTCAAAAATCAGCATCAGCCCGAACGCGGCCCACAGCGTATCGCTGTCTAAGCTCATACGAGGGGCCTTTTACTTCTTAGGCGCTGGGGCGCTGCCGCCACCGCTGCCACGCAGGGCTTTGAAGAAGTCGCTCGATGGGTCCACCACCATCACGTCGCTCTTTTTGCTGAACGTGGTTTTGTAGGCTTC
>Ga0213920_1001463_pt1 | contig 12934 bp, 4 predicted proteins | sample McNCre1117MG_FD_161054 | JGI IMG/M metagenome (GOLD analysis project Ga0213920, IMG submission 161054) | Freshwater microbial communities from McNutts Creek, Athens, Georgia, United States - 11-17 MG | ecosystem: Environmental > Aquatic > Freshwater > Creek | place: USA: Georgia | collected...
GAAGATACGTCCCGCAAAGGTCTTCCTGAATATGGATATCTATACCTGGGAGATCCAGGGTGCTGGCATCCAAGAAGTGGCCAAGATAGTCAACTATGTGATGGTGGCCGGTGTGATACTTACAGTGGCATCTGCGCTGGTTGCCATGCGCCGCGGTATCGAGGTTGGCAGGGTTGTTGCGCTCACCACGATGGGCATTCTGCTCGACCTGATCCTTTTCAACAAGGTGGGGAGCCCACAGTACATCGCTTGGCTGCTAGTGCCACTAATTTTGCTTTTGCAATCTGTGGACACCAGAGGGTTGCGGGCTATGGTCTGGCTGGTTCTCTACGCCGCTCTGTTCACTGGTCTAATTGCGCCAGTGTTCTACGACGACATCACAGACCGCAGCTTGCTCGGGTGTGCGCTACTCCTTGGTAAAGCCCTGAGTCTGCTTGGACTCTGGGTGCTCGCCCATTTCCAGATGCTTCGCAGCCATGAGGCAAACGTTCAATAGTTCCTCGGGCAAACCATAGATTGCCCCATTTATCCTCTAGCAGTTCGCATAAACTTCAAAGGTTGACTGCCATTATTGGCATCCAAAATGGCAACCCCACATCGCAGTTAGGTGACTCAAGTGCTCAAGCTCCAGAACCGTTGGACCAAGCTAGTTACGGCAATCCTCTCCATTGGATTGTTGGGCGGTGTGCTCACCCTAGGGTCTCCTGCCAACGCAGCAGACCTACTTCCTCCGGTTATCGCCACGGTAAACCCTTCGAGCGGCACCATCACCGGTGGCGAACGTGTCACCGTGACCGGTACCAACCTCCAGTACGTCACTGGTGGAACCATGGGCACTAACCCAATCGACTTCAACCACTGGGTGCAGCGCGATCCATACGGTAAGTGGATCAGCTTCGAGTCGCCTTGGTCACGCACCACCGGCAAGGTAGACCTCACTCTTTACGGCAGCCAGAACAACATCACCGAGCCTCAGGTGTTCACCTACACCGCCACCTCGATCACGTCTGTCACACCAAACCTTGGCCCACAGAACGGTGGCACCAAGATTGACATCAAGGGAACCGGCTTTGGCCCTATGGAGTGGGGCGACGCCTCGCTCGCAGTCCGCATCGGCACCGGATACGCAACCAGCGTTGTGCGCGTTAGCCCAACTGAGATCACTGCTGTAACTCCTGCAGGAACCATCGGTCAGCAAGACATCACCATCAGCTTCAACAACTACACGGGCATGACTTTCTCGGGCAACACAGTTGTTGGTACCAAGATGTACACCTACGCGGTCGGAAACGTTGCGCCAGTCATCACATCCATTAGCCCAAACAAGGGAACCATCGCCGGCGGCAACCAGGTGACCATTAAGGGCCAGTACCTGCATGACGCCAACAACGTAAACGGTGCGTTCACCTTCGATGGCCTCAACGCGACCCTGGTTTCGATGGACCCAACCGGCAACAGTGCCGTTGTCACAACCCCTGCTCACGCACTTGGTGCCGTTGACGTCAAGGTAGTTACCTCTGCCGGTAGCTCCACCCTACTCGGCGGCTTCACCTACAGCCCGCCTCCAACTGTCACCGCTGTAAACGCAAACAGCGGTGTGGTTCAGGGTGGCACAAAGGTCACCATCACCGGAACCAACTTTGGTTCTACCGGTGCCCCGGTTGTAAAGATTGGTGGCAAGCTTGCGCTCTGCACCAAGCTGGTTAGCGCAACCACCATCACCGCTGTAACCCGCGACAACGTTGCTGGCCCCGCAGACGTTGAGGTAACCGCCACCACTGGCGCAGGTGCCGCAACACTAACCGGTGGTTACACCTACCAGGCAGCGGTATCCACTCCGGTGATCTCGTCGATCACCCCGAACAGTGGTCCGACCACCGGCAACACCACCATCGTCATCAAGTCGAACGACACCTTCCCAACCGACACTCCAAACGTGATGATCGGTCAGCTATGTGCACTCAGTGCCACCCGTGTTGACGCGCACACCATCAGCGCTGTTGTTCCTGCTGGCCCTGCTGGTGCAAAGAACGTATCGCTCACCTTCGGCAATGCCTACAGCCTGTCTTCGCTCGGCTACACCTACGTCACCCCTGTGGTTCCTGCAATCACCAGCGTCTCGCCTAACTGGTCGTTCACCTACGGCATGATCACCGTTCAGATCAACGGTGTTGGCTTTGGAACCACCGGCATCCCAGCCGTCACCTTTGGCGGAGTGGCTGCCACCAACGTAAATCGCTTCAGCGACACCCTGATGACCGCAACCGTGCCAGCCAACTCGGTGGGCGCAAAGACCGTTGTTGTAACACCAGCCGGCGGTACCGCAATCACCCTCGCAAACGGATTCACTTACAAGCCGTCGAGCATCACCAAGGTCACTCCAGACAGCGGTGACATTGTCGGTGGCATGGCTGTAACTATCGAGGGCTCCGGCTTTGGTCAGTCGGGCACGCCAACCGTTACCTTCAACGGCGCTACCGCCACTAGCATCGTGCGCGTCTCCGACACCATGATCACTGCGGTAACTCCTGCCGGAGTAGCTGGTTTGGCAAACATCGTAGTCACGCCCCAGGGTGGCACCGCGCTTACCAACAACCTGCTGTTCACCTACCTGGCCACCCGCTACACCCCGATGATCTACTCGAGCACTCCTTCGATTGGCCCATCGGTGGGTGGCGAGACCGTAACCGTTGCCGGTCTTAACTTCAAGGGCACGGGTGTGACCTCGGTCAAGATCGCCGGCCAGGCCGCAACCAACGTGGTAATCAACTCGGCCGGTACCGTAATCACCTTCACCGCACCAGCTCTGGCTCCGGGAAGCTACGAGATTTCGGTGACCACCGACAAAGGAACCGCCTGGCAGACCCTCTACACCGTTCTGCCTCCTCCTACTCTGCTCTCCTGTCCAGCGGTTGTAAGCAACGCGCCTGGAATGGCAGTTCAGGGTGGCAGCGTTGTCACCGTTTGGGGTGACAACTTCGGCACCACTTCCGTAACCCCTACCGTCACCGTTGGTGGCGTACAGATGCCGGTAAACGGCTGGGGCTACGACAGCAACAAGCACCACTTCTGGCTGACCTTCACCGATGCTGGTGGTTCGTTCGGTTACCAGACCCTTACAGTGACGCCTGGAGACAATTCCGGTAGCACCACCATCAACAACTGTCTGTATCGCCACAACTACAACTCCAGCATCACCGCGGATGACAAGTCCAAGCTGTTTGGCGCGCCAGATCCAACCTTCACCTTCTCCACCTCCAACATCACCAGCCCAGATGTAGTGGGATCGGTTACCTACACCTTCACTGGTACAGGCGGCGTAACCTATGGTCCGTCGACCACTCCACCTCAGGCCGCTGGTGTCTACACCATCACTCCAAGCAACGCCGTGATGACTTCCGGTTCGCTAACCAACTACGAGAACCTCTCGTACATCGCTGGCACCTACACCATCTACGGAATCCCTGCTGTGGTCACGGCCGCTAGCTACACCAAGGTGTACGGAGATGCCGATCCAACCGGCGCTTTCGCGGCTAGCGTTTCGGGACTTACCGGCACAGGTGACAACCTGAAGGCCGGAGCGGCCGGTGTCACTCTAACCTTCACCGGCACCGACACCGCAGGTAACTCGTATGGTCCGAGCACCACTCCGCCAATCAACGCGGGTACCTACACCATCACCCCACACGATGCACACATCATCTCGGGTAACGAGGGTTCCTACCAATTCACCTATATTGCTGGTACCTACACCATCACCAAACGTCCGCTTTCGATCACTGCACCAGATACGCAGAAGACGTACGGCGATGACGACCCTGCCTTTGCTTGGGAGTTCACCGACCCGTTCAACACCAACTTGGCATACAGCGACACCAAGGCATCCATCACCGGTGCACTCGGACGCGTTTCCGGCGAGGACGTTGGAACCTACCAGTTGAACCTGGGCAACCTGGCCAACCACAACCCGAACTACGAGATCACCTCAACCACTCTCGGTGTGCTTTCTATCAACCCGAAGCACATCACTGTGACTGCGGATGATAAGAGCAAGATTTACGGCAACGATGACCCTGCTCTGACCTACAGTTCGGCTGGTCTTGTTGGCGACGACACTTTGAGCGGTGCGCTTTCCCGCGATGCCGGCCAGGATGTTGGCACCTATGCAATCACCCAGGGAACCCTGGCTGGCGGCACAAACTACGTGATCGACACTTTCAACCCTGGCACCTTGACCATAACCAAGCGCCCGGTGGAAATCACACCAATCGAGTTCTCTAAGATCTACGGTGAGACCGACCCGACCGATTTCACCAGTGGTGGAAACGGCACTGCCTACACCATCACCAGCGACCTTGGCCTGGTTTACAGCGACACCTTCGGCGGTGCGCTTGGCCGTGCTTCTGGCGAAAATGTTGGAACCTACAACATCACTCAGGGAACCGTTGCATTGAGCAACAACTATGAGCTGACGTTTGTTACTGGCAAGAAGTTCACCATCAACAAGCGTCCTATCACCCTGGTTGCAGACAACAAGACCAAGGTCTACGGCGATGCAGATCCTGCGGTATTTACCTACAGCGTGAAGACCGGAACCGGTTACTACGACCTAGTAAATGGTGACACCATCTCGGGTGCCGCGTCGCGTGACTCTGGCGAGGACGTTGGCGATTACAGCGTAACCCTGGGAAGCCTTTCTGCGGGCAGCAACTACGAGCTCTCGTTCGAGAGTGGCAAGCTGACCATCACGCCTAAGGCAATAACCATCAAGCCGGACTCTCTCACCAAGGTTTACGGCGACACCGATCCTGAGATCACCTACACAATCACCGATGGCTCGCTGGTCAATGGCGACACCAACCTTGGAGGTAGCGTTGGTCGCGGCGACGGCGAAGACGTTGGCACCTACAACTACAACGACGGTTCTAACTGGAACTCCAACTACACCGTCACCGTAGACAAGACCAACCACTTCACCATCACCAAGAAGGACATCACCGTAACGGCGGACGCAAACTCCAAGACCTACGGCGACACCGACCCAACTCTGACTTGGACCACCAGCCCGGCAAGCATGCCAAACGGTGCATCCATCAACCTGAGCGGTGACCTGAGCCGGGCGTCGGGCGAGAACGTTGGAACCTACGCCATCGGCCAGGGAACCCTGACTGGTGGAAGCAACTTCAACATCACCTCGTTCACGGGCGCTAACTTCACCATCAACAAGCGCGACCTGTACCTGCAGGCGGATGATCAGAGCATGACCTACGGTGACACTCTGCCAACCAACACGTTCTTCGTGGAGTCCGGTTCGTCGCTGTACTTCAGCGATGCTCTGGGCAGCGCAACCTACGCGTACAACGTGACCACTCCCGTGAACGCTGGAACCTACAGCATCACTCCGAGCGCTGTAACGTTTACCACCGGTAGCGCCGACAACTACAACATCTACTACGACAATGGAACGCTCACCATCAACAAGATGAAGCTCTACGTCACGGCAGATAACAAGACCAAGAAGTACGGCGAATCCGACCCAAGTTTCACCTACACCCTCACTGGCGGTTCGCTGATTGGCGAGGACAGTCTGAGTGGCAGCCTGTCGCGCAACACCGGCGAGGACGTTGGCGTCTACGACATCACTCCTGGAACTCTCGGCGCGGGCGACAACTACGAACTCTATGTTTCGAGCGGAACCCTCACCATCGAGAAGCTGCACGTCAAGGTAACTCCTGACGCCGGTCAGAGCAAGGTTTACGGTGCGGTTAACCCGACCTACACCTACACCACCGATGTGACCCTGCCTTTTGAAGAGTCGCTGAGCGGAAGCCTCGGTCGTGCGGAAGGCGAAAACGTAGGTAACTACGACTTCACCCTCGGCGACATCGCCACCGGCAATTCGAACTACGACGTCGAGCTGGTTCCTGCACAATTTGGAATCACCAAGCGCGACATCACTGTGACTGCGGACGACGTAACCAAGACCTATGGTGACGCTGACCCAACCTTCACCTACACCTACACCCCAGGCACCATGCCAAACGGCGAGCCAATCGTGCTTAGCGGAACGCTTGACCGCGTTGCAGGTGAAGACGTGGGCCAGTACAACATCACCCAGGGAACCCTGACCGGTGGGGACAACTTCAACCTGACTGGGTTCACTGGGGCCAAGCTGACCATCACTGCAAAGACCATTCACGTGGTTGCTGACGACCAGAGCGCCAATTACGGCGCCACGCTGCCGGCAAACTCTTGGCACCTGCAGACTGGTGAGGCCATGGTGGGATCCGATGCCCTCGGCACCCCGACCTACACCTATAGCACTGTTCCACCGGTACACGCTGGCACCTACGACATCACTCCAAGTGCCATCACTTTCGACAGCGGCTCTGCGTCTAACTATGACGTCCAGTACGTGAAGGGAACGCTCACCATCAATGCGCTTGCCATTACGGTTACCGCAGATGACAAGAACAAGTTCTACAACCAGAGCGACCCAGCTACTTGGACCTACCAGGTCACCTCTGGTGCGCTGCTGGACGGCGACTCGTTCTCGGGTCTGCTGACTCGTGACCCAGGTAACAACGTTGGAACCTACCCGATCACTCAGGGCGCCCTGAGCGCGGGAACCGACTACGTTCTTACCTTCGTTCCAGGTGTATTCACCGTCAACAAGGCACACGTCAAGGTAACTCCAACCGCTGGTCAGGCCAAGGTCTATGGCGACAACAACCCGACCTACACCTTCAGTGTTGACGTTGAGGACACGCTAAACGGAAACCTTGGCCGTACCTCCGGTGAAGACGTAGGCAGCTACAACTTCACCCTCGGAAACCTTGTTGAAAGCAACCCGAACTACGACATCGAGTTGATGCCAGCAACCTTTGCCATCACCAAGCGCGACATCACCGTGACTGTGGTACCTATGGAGAAGTTCTACGGCGACGAGGACCCTGCGTACAGCTTCACCTACAGCCCAACCGAGCTGCCAAACGGCACCCCGATTGTGCTGAGCGGAACTCCTTCGCGTGAGACTGGAGAGAACGTTGGCCAGTACAACATCACTCAGGGAACTCTCGATGGTGGAAGCAACTTCAACCTGACGGGCTTCACCGGAGCCAAGCTGACCATCAAGAAGCGTCCGATTACCATCACCGCAGCAGACCAGACGGCCAAGTACGGCGCTGACCTGCCAGTTAACAGTTGGACTCTGACCTCTGGTTCGCTTGCCTTCACCGATGCGATCTCGGGTATGAGCTACGACTACTCGCCGGCACCACGCCTGCACGTAGGCAGCCACGAGATTGTTCCTTCGAGCGCAGTCTTCAGCACAGGCGATATCGCTAACTACGACATCACCTATGTCAACGGAACCATCGTAATCACCAAGGCTTCGCTGACAATCACCCTCGACAACGCCTCGAGCAACTGGGGCGAGACCCCAGCCTTCCGTGTGTTGAATACAGAGGGCCTGGTTGACAGCGACTCGATCGGCAACATGACCTACACTGCGGATGGCAACACCACGCTGCCAACCGGAATCGGTCAGTACGAACTTGGCGGAACCTTGGACGGAATGGACGTGGGCTCGCTAGACGACTACGACGTCACCGTGATTCCCGCGACCTGGATCATCGACGGACCACAGTTGATCAACTTTGATCCACCACAGGGCCCAACCGCTGGCGGAACGGAGTTCACCATTTACGGAAGCGGCTTCGGTTTCGATGCCCCAACCGTACTGTTCGACGGTCTGCCTGCCACCAACGTTGTGCTGCTTGACTCTGGAACCATCACCGGAATCACTCCTCCACACGCCGAGGGTCCAGTGGACGTTCAGCTAGTGATGGGTGACAATACCGTTGACCTTGGAACTGTATTTACTTACATTCCGCCACCACCAGCGCCAACCATCGACGTGTTGTGGCCGGGTGTTGCTCCAACCACTGGTGGAAGCACCATCACTGTGAATGGAACCAACTTCTGCGGTAGCGACGGCAAGGGTGCGACGGTTTACATCAACGGCATCCTGGTTAAGGGAGTTGTGGTCTCTCAGGACTGCAAGACCCTGACATTCACCTCGCCAAACTACAAGCTAGGTGTTTACCGCGTGGAGGTTCGCACAAAGGACGGAATCGTCGGATTCGACCAGGCGATCGAGTTTGTTCCTGGAACTCGCGCATTGTCCAAACTGCTGATCTTCAAGGGTGACTCCTCGGTACTGCAGCCAGGCGCAAAGAAGGCATTGAAGGCGCTGGCCGCGCACCTGAAGGGTAAGCCAGATGTAGTTGTAAATGTGTTTGGTTGGGTTCACAAGACCGCCAGCACCAAGATCGACGCCCGACTTTCGCTGGCCCGAGCCAAGGTCACAGTGAACTACCTCAAGCGCCTTGGCGTGACCGGCACATTCAAGTACGCGGCTAAGGGTATTTACCACAAGGGTGACTACCGCGACCGTCGCGCCGAGGTTGACGCCACCTGGACTGAATAGTTCAATCAGAAGATCGCCCCGCAGGCTAGCGTCTGCGGGGCGATTTTCGTTTGCCGGTTTGACCGTTCAATGCCCATCAAGGCTTACGTGTTTTCGCTGTGTCCTAAATACGATTGAAGTGAAATCGAGGGGTTTTATGCGTAAGAGTCTTATTGTCCTAGCGGCATTTACCATCGCGGTCGGTAGCGGCTTGCTTCCAGCGTCGGCAGATGAACCGACCACAGGATTTGGGATCACTGAGGGCGGAATACACGATTACTCGGCATCTCACATTACAAGGTTCCATGCCATATCAAATGGCTGGGGTAGCGACTCAACTTGCTATGACTTCACAGGCGACTGCTCGCTCGATACGGTTCAGTCTCTAGGCGACTCGCTCTGGATACACGTGCCGATGCCATACTGCACTGATCCAACCCAGGATTACTGCATTGAATCTGTAATGATTTACCCTTCGGGGACTACCCCAACAGAAGCTACGTTCATCAAAGACGCTTTCCCTATAGAAAATTCGGTTCCAGCTAACCCTGATATCGGAATACCGCACGGTGGTCAACCAGTAATTGTTTCTGCACCGGGAGCGCCTGACGCCATTGGCGGCGACACGTATATGGTTCAGTCGGCCATTCACTATTCCTATGAAAAGTCTGACGGTGCCTACGGCAAAGTCAGAATAAGTGAAATGAAACTCTCGGTATTTCCTGTTAGCGAAAATGGAGACGGGTTCTATAGTGTGCATGACTTCACTCAAGGCACACGTGTAGGGCTAACAGTAAGGGCTCCAAAAGAGGTTGGCGGTTGGTTCAAGGGTCGACTCGGCGACGCCCAGGTGCAAATTAAACCTTTTGACAACAACGATTATCTGCTTTCTATAGACGCGCAAAGCGTTCGGGTTCCCCAGGCTTCGATTCAAATGACGCAGGCGCAGCTAGATGCTCAGAAGGTCAATTATCCGCTGATCTATGGAGGAATACAGTTCAACTCGAGCGGTGGCGTTGGCTTCGAAGGCGACGGCATGTACACGATGCTAGACAGCATGCGTTCTGTAGCCAACGACACTAGCTCATCGGTGCAAACGGACTGGTATGCAGCCTCAGCGGGTGGCAACATCGGGAACTGCGCCTCTATGGATCAGGGCCTGGCGGGCTTGGTGGCAACGAATGCAACCGTCTATAGCGGTTCTGCTCCGAGTTACGACAGCACGACTGGCATCGGATACAAAATCGCAAGCATGCACCTGCTTCCAGATGGTCTGACCACAGCAATGGGAAATTACGACCTGGTTATTCGCGATGACTTGGCGCGCTGTGTATTTGGTTTTAAGCCAGAAGACACGCTGTCCACATCAATTACGGTTTCGGAGGGCGGCACCACAAGCCAGGCAACTACTGCAGTCACGGACGAAAACGGCTATCTGCACGTTTCGGTAAAAGACTTCCACTTCTCAACGCCAACTATTTACGTGAAACTGACTACGGGTAATGGTTCCGTGAAACCTCCGGTGGTTACACCGTCCAAAACGCCTTTGCTAAGTATCGTAGGTAAGACCAAGGTTGGTTCAAAACTAAGGGTTTCTGTTCTGCAAGCACCAGCCGGAACAAAAATCAGTTACCAATGGCTACGTGATGGCAAAAAGATTGCTAAAGCGACAGCAAAAACTTATAAAGCCGTGGCTGGAGACACGAGACACTCCCTTTCCGTGAGGGTCAAATTAGTTATGGGTGAGGTTATCAAGCTCCTAACGATGAAAGCCGGCAAGGTTGGTTAAGTAGGGTGCTGTAGCCTACTTGGATGAACGATCCCAAGGTTCTCGTCGTAATCGACGTGCAGAACGGCTTCAAGCATCCGTCTATGCCGGCAAGTAATAACCCTGCATGTGAGGCCAACGTAAAGCGTCTGCTAAACGCCTGGCGTCAGCGCGAGTGGCCAGTGGTTCTGGTTCGGCACGACTCCAAGTCGACAACTTCGGTGTTACGTCCTGGCCAGGTGGGCAACGAGTTTCAGCCTGGCGTCGATGGCGCTAAGGACCTAGTTGTCTCTAAAAGTGTTCACTCCGCTTTTTTGGGCGAGCCATCCCTGGATGCCTGGCTGAAGGCTGCCGGCCACAACCAGCTGGTGATCTGTGGAATCCAGACCAACTATTGCTGCGAGACAACGGCGCGAATGGGAAACAACCTGGGTTACTCCGTGGATTTCGCGATCGATGCCACCCGAACCTTTGACTTGACCGACCTCGACGGCAACACAGTGACGGCTGCCGAGCTGAGTCGAATAACAGCAACCAACTTGCACGGCGAGTTTGCGCGAGTGCTGACCACCGAGGCACTGTTGGCTGAGTTGCCCGAACTGGGCTAAATAGCTGGAAAATGCAAAGGCGGTGATTCTTTCGGAACCACCGCCTTTGACTATTTGATTTTGGCGCTAGCCGAGCTCCTCGGCCTCAACCTCTGGCGGCGATACCCGGAATCCGCGGGTGATGATTGCCAGCACAACCAGGCCAATGCCGGCCCAGATGAAGCCGAGCATCAACGCGTTTGAGTCCAGCTGGGTCAGCAGGTAGGCGCAGACAACGGCTCCAACGGCTGGCATCACGATGTGGGTCAAAACATTGTGCGTGCGGCCAGCTTTCTTCTCGCGGTAGTAGTGAGCAATCACCGAGATGTTTACCAACGTGAACGCGGTAAACGCGCCGAAGTTGATGAACGAAGTCGAGGTGGCCACATCGAGACCAAGGGCCAAGAGACCGACAACGCCTACGATCGAGATGCCCAGCACAGGAGTGTGGAATCGGCTGCTGATGGCCGCAAAGATTCGGCGTGGGAGAACGGAGTCGCGACCCATTGCAAACAGCAGGCGCGACGCAGAAGCCTGCGCTGCCAGTCCAGAAGTGAACTGTGCCACGATGAGCCCTGCAAGGAAGATTGCGCTGAAAAGTGCGCCACCAATTTGGCCCGCGATGTCAAATGCTGCTGCACCGGAGTTGGTGAACGTTCCACCGGGGTGGACCAGCTGGGTGATGTAGGAAACTACAACGAAGATGCCGCCGCCGAGCGCAGCCACCAGCATGATTGCCTTAGGAACGGTGCGCTTTGGGTCGATGGTCTCCTCGGTGAAGGTAGTTACGGCATCGAAGCCGAGGAAGCAGTAGGCGGCGATGGCTGCGCCCGCGGTGATGTTGCTGAAGGTAGCGTGGTCGCCTACAAACGGACCTGAGTTTGCGAGACCTCCGGCACCATTGGCCGAAACTACGAATGCAATGGAGAAAGCAACGAACAGAACCAGTACCAGGGTCTGGAACAGCATGAGAACAAAGTTGGTTCGGTCGGCTACCTTGATGCCCAAGATGTTGAGTCCGGTGGTGATTGCGATGAACCCGATGATCCAGACCGCATTCGGCACGCCAGGGAACTGTGCGTTCAGGTAGCTGGCGCCGATAAGCCAGATCACCATAGGCAGGAAGATGTAGTCCAGCAGGATCGCCCAACCAACCATGAATCCTACGCGCGAGTCGATGGTCTTTCGCACGTAGGTATAGGCCGATCCCGCCACTGGGAAGGCTGCCGAGAGACGGCCGTAGCTGGAGGCAGTGAAGATCATGGCAACGAGTGCCACGAGATATGCGGATGCGCTAGCGCCTGCAGTGGTTTCGGCTACAACGCCGAAAATTCCAAGCACGATGATTGGGGTCATGTAGGCCAGTCCAAGAAGGACTAGCGAACGCAACCCGAGGGTACGGGTGAGGGTGGGTTGTGGTGCCATTTTCTGTGTCTCCTTGGATTGGTTTTCTAAGGTTGCTTTCGGGCAGGTGCCCAAGTCTTGGGGTCGATGCGACCCGCGTAAAGGGGGAGCGGAATCTGCGGGTCGTCCTGACGGAACTGGTCCCACATTCGGTTGGTGCCGGCGGTACCGACCTCGCGTACATGATCCGCATGCTGGCGGCTGAAGTCGGTGACAATCACGCCTTCGCCCACGCCAACCACCTCGTCCAGGACCTCGCCTTCGGGCCCTACCGCGATGCTGTGGCCGAAGCCTACTGGGCCAGCGGTATTCACCGACACGGTGTAGGTCTGGTTGACGATGGAGTTGGCGCGCGCCAGGACTACCTCTTGGGCTCGGTCCGGCGTGGTGGTTTTCACAAGGTTAAGCACGATGTCGGCGCCAAGCCACGCCAACTGACGCGAAACTTCTGGGAACCATGCGTCGTAGCAGATCGAGATTCCGAACCGACCCACGGCAGGGATATCGAACACCACGAACTCGGTGCCGGGAGTGTACGGCTCGAAAGGACGCCAGGGGAAAATCTTGCGGTAGGTGGCCACTAGCTCGCCGTCTGGGTTGAAAACAAGTGCAGTGTTGTAGATGTGGTTTCCTTCGCCCTTTTCAACGATGGAACCCGGCACAAACCATATGCCGTTGTTGCGGGCTGCCTGGGCGAACTCTGCG
>Ga0213920_1001465_pt1 | contig 12924 bp, 6 predicted proteins | sample McNCre1117MG_FD_161054 | JGI IMG/M metagenome (GOLD analysis project Ga0213920, IMG submission 161054) | Freshwater microbial communities from McNutts Creek, Athens, Georgia, United States - 11-17 MG | ecosystem: Environmental > Aquatic > Freshwater > Creek | place: USA: Georgia | collected...
TTGACTGGCATTCCTTTAGAGCAGCAAAAAGTAGGGCCTCTCTCTAACTTTGAGCTCATCACCATCCGTCCCTCAGACCAAGTGGGAGACGCATTGGCGTTGTTGCTGCGTCATCGTGTGCATCGTTTGGTGGTTGCGGACGGCGAGCGCACTCTCGGCGTGCTCGAAGCGCTGGACTTGTTCAGTTTTCTGTCTAACCACTCACACCTGATCACGGTGCAGATGGAGGCCGCAACCGACATCGACGGTTTGGCGCAAGCCGCAGCGCAAATCACCCGCATGGTCACCACGCTGCACCGCAGCGGTACGCGGGTGAGTTTGATTGCACGTTTGGTGCAAGATTTGAACGCGCGTTTGTTTGAACGCGCTTGGCAGCTCATCGCGCCACCTGATTTGGTGGCCAATAGTTGCTTGTTTGTGATGGGCAGTGAAGGTCGGGGTGAGCAGCTGCTCAAGACTGACCAAGACAATGGCCTCATCTTGCGCGACGGGTACACACCACCCGAGAATTTGGAACTCATCTGCCAAACTTTCTCACAAGCCTTGTCGGCCTTTGGCTACCCCGAGTGCCCAGGGAGCATCATGGTGAACAACCCCATGTGGCGCAAAACAGCGTACGACTTTGGGCAAATGGTGCAGCAATGGTTGCTCATGCCCGATGCCGATAGTTTGATGAATTTAGCGATCTTCTTGGATGCGCATGCTGTGTGCGGTGATGCGCATTTGTTGCAGCAAGCCCAGCAGGCGCTCATGCGTTTGGCCACCGACAACGACGCCATGTTGGCGCGCTTTGCGGCTGCGATCGATGCGTTTGGCAATAGCCAGGGTTGGTGGAACCGGTTGTTGGGGCTTGATGATCAACAGGGCCTACACCTCAAGAAAGAGGGCATCTTTCCGTTGGTGCATGGCGTGCGAAGCTTGGCATTGGCCGAGCATTTGCAAGAAACAAGCACTACGGCGCGTATCGATGCCTTGGTGTCTAAGAACGTCATCACGCCAGCTTTGGGCGCCGACCTCACGCAGAGCTTGCATTTTTTGATGGGCATGAAACTCAAGGCTGGCTTGACAGAATTAGAAACGCAACGCCCCGTGTCGGGTTTGGTGAATGTGGGTAAGCTTTCGACCTTAGACCGTGACTTACTCAAAGATGCGCTGGGTGTGGTCAAACATTTCAAGACCTTGTTGCGTAACCGCTTCAAGCTCGACGTGCTCTGATGCAGTCGTTGATTTCACCTTCTCGTTGGTGGCGTTCGCTCAAACGCGAGTGGCTCATTTATCACTTGGGGCTGCCCGAATTTCGCTTCATGTTTGATGAGCCCCCTCCGAATGAGTGGGTCTCGTTGGATTGCGAGACCACGGGCTTAAACGTCGGGACAGACGAAATTATTTCTATCGGTGCCGTGCGTATCGTAGGCAACACCATCATGACCAGCGAGCGCTTGGAACTGCTGGTGCGTCCTGAGCGCGGTGTATCTGCGGACAGTGTGCGTATTCACCGTTTGCGTGAGCAAGATGTGGCGCAAGGTTTGCCGATTGATGAAGCCATGAAGCAACTCATGCGCTTCATTGGCAGCCGCCCTTTGGTTGGATACTTTTTAGAGTTTGATGTAGCCATGTTGCACAAGGCGATCTGGCCAATCCTTGGTCAGGGCTTGCCTCAGCCCAAGATTGAAGTCTCAGCGCTGTATTACGACTATAAGTTCCGGCAAATGATGCCCTACGAGCAGCAAACCAATCCCGACATTGATCTGCGCTTTGCCACTTTGATGGCTGATTTGAATTTGCCTGTGCGTGAGGCGCATGATGCGCTGAATGACGCGGTGATGGCAGCCATGGCCTTCATCAAGCTACGTCAGTTACGCGGGGAATAGCTGCAATAAGAAGCAGGTTGGGGTAGGTAGATGCGATGCTATTCATCGCGAAGCGATGTAAGCCGCGGCTGCCTACCCCAACCTGCTTCTTCTTTCAACGTAAACATAAAAAAACCGGGCAGCCCTAAAAGGCTGTCCGGTTTTTCGTGGAGCGCACAAGGCGCTCTAGCGATTTGCAGATCAGTGACCTGAAGCGCCCGAAGCGCCGAAGCCAGTTTCTGAACGCACTTGCTGTGCAGCAAATGCAGCACGCTCGTTTGTGGCGTCTTGGCTGCGGTCAAACATCGAGAACAACCAGATGCCAACGAAGCCAATGGTCATGGAGAACAAGGCTGGTGAAGCATAAGGGAACCAGGCTGAACCTTTGGGGTTGCCCAGTGTGGCTTCCCACACAGATGGCGACACCACAGTCAACGCGACGGAAGAGATCAAGCCCAAGAAGCCACCAATCACGGCACCCTTGGTTGTGCAGTCTTTCCAAAGCACAGACATGAACAGCACGGGGAAGTTAGCCGACGCAGCAATCGCGAAAGCCAAGGCCACCATGAAGGCAATGTTTTGCTTTTCAAACGCAATACCCAACACCACGGCAATGACGCCGAGAGCGATGGTCGTGATGCGAGACACGCGCAATTCAGCAGCACTGTCGGCATTGCCCTTCTTGAACACCGTCGCGTACAAGTCGTGTGACACAGCAGATGCGCCAGACAAGGTCAAGCCAGCCACCACAGCCAAGATGGTTGCGAAAGCCACAGCAGAGATGAAGCCGTAGAACACGTCACCACCAACCGTCTTCGCAACCAACACAGCAGCCATGTTGGCTGTACCTGCGCCGCCTTTGATCACGCCTTTGGCCACATCAGCCATTTCGGGGTTGGTCAAGACCAAAGTGATTGCGCCAAAACCGATGATGAAGATCAACACGTAGAAGTAGCCAATCCAAGTGGTTGCCCACAACACAGATTTGCGAGCTTCTTTGGCGTCAGGCACCGTGAAGAAGCGCATCAAGATGTGTGGCAAGCCAGCCGTACCGAACATCAAAGCCATACCGAAAGAGATGGCAGAGATAGGGTCCTTGATGAAGCCGCCTGGGCCCATGATGGACAAGCCAGCTTTGTCTGGATCGATGGCGGTTGCAGTTGCCAATGCGGCAGATGCAGCAGCTTGTGCTTCAGGTGTTGTTGCCAATGCAGCAGAGGCAGCGGCAGCGGCCATAGCAGCTTCTTTTGCGTTGGCGGCGATCATGGCTTTCACGACCACGCCTTTGGCAAATAAAGCTTCAGGGCTGAAGCCAAACTGAGCCAACACCATGACGGCCATAAAGGTCACGCCAGCGAGCAACATACAAGCCTTGATGATCTGCACCCATGTTGTGGCAGTCATACCGCCGAACAACACGTACACCATCATCAACGCGCCCACGATGACCACAGCCATCCAGTATTCCAAGCCGAATAGCAACTTGATGAGTTGGCCCGCGCCAACCATTTGTGCAATCAGATAGAACGCCACCACCACCAATGTGCCGGAGGCAGCAAAGGCGCGGATAGGTGTTTGTTTGAAGCGGTAGCCTGCAACGTCAGCAAATGTGAATTTGCCCAAGTTACGCAGACGCTCGGCCATCAAGAAGGTGATCACAGGCCAGCCGACCAGGAAGCCGATGGAGTAGATCAAACCGTCATAGCCCGATGCCATCACAGCAGCGGAAATGCCGAGGAACGAAGCCGCAGACATGTAGTCGCCAGCAATCGCCAAGCCGTTTTGGAAACCCGTGATGCCGCCGCCTGCGGTGTAAAAGTCAGCAGCAGATTTGGTTTTAGATGCAGCCCACTTGGTGATCCAGAGTGTGCCCGCGACGAACGCTGCAAACATGCCAATGGCTGTCCAGTTGGTCGCTTGCTTGGCAGTTTCGCCAACATCGCCACCGGCTGCCATGGCTGCGCCACAAGCCGCGAAGGCCAGCAGAGCGGTCAAGAGAGTAGAAAGCTTTTTCATTTGGTGGCGTCCTTCAAGATTTCTTTGGTCAATGCATCGAATTCGCTGTTAGCGCGACGCACGTAGATGCCAGTGATCACGATGGTGAACACGATGACACCCATGCCTAATGGGATACCTACGGTTGTGACGCCTGCGCCGATGGGTTGAGCGAGGAAAGGTTTGTTAAATGCAATCAATGCGATGTAGCCGTAGTACACGATCAACATCAACACGGCTAGGAACCAACCGAAACCATTACGCTTGGCACGCAACTCTTTGTACTTCGGGTGGCTCTGGATCTTGTCGACCACTGGATCACTCATTGTTATCTCCCTATTTGGGTTATGAAAAAACGCAAGAAGGATGCTTCCTTCATTGACTCGGACATTGTGAGAACGGGGACTGACCAAGTCCTTACGCGGTGATAAAGCAAGACCTCATTTTTCAGAGGAGAATGCTTAAAAATTAAACAAATTTTCTCGGTGTAAACCCCTACGTTTTTCGGTAAAAAATTCTCTGTTTTGAGGTCCAATTCGGAACGGTATTTCGCATCCAGAAAAAACACCAAAGGGTTTCTACTGGCATTCGCAGTTTTTCATTTTTCCTGATCAATCGTTGGTGCCTCTTGTGCGTCAGAGATTGGTCAGTTTGTAAACAGATAGTCACAGCTGTAGCTGCTGTCCCAGTCGCTGCAATCTAAAGTCTTAGGAGACACAACACAATGGCAACACTAGATGCCGACCGTCCGATGACGGCCGAGGAAAAGAAGGTCATCTTCGCGTCCTCTTTAGGTACCGTTTTTGAGTGGTACGACTTTTATCTATACGGTTCTTTGGCCGCCATCATCGCCAAGCAGTTTTTCAGTGGCTTGGATGAGGGCTCTGCGTTCATCTTTGCGTTGTTAGCGTTTGCTGCAGGCTTTATCGTGCGGCCTTTCGGTGCCATTTTTTTTGGCCGCTTGGGTGACATGATCGGTCGCAAGTACACCTTCTTAGTGACCATCCTGATCATGGGCTTGTCCACCTTCATTGTGGGCATCTTGCCGAACTACACCAGCATTGGCGTGGCCGCTCCGGTCATCTTAATTTGCTTGCGTTTGTTGCAAGGTCTGGCCTTGGGGGGTGAATACGGTGGCGCCGCGACATACGTTGCTGAGCATGCACCACACGACAAGCGCGGTGCATACACCTCTTGGATTCAAACCACCGCAACTTTGGGTTTGTTCCTGTCATTGATGGTGATTTTGGGTACACGCACCGCCATCGGCGAAGCTGCTTTTGCTGAGTGGGGCTGGCGTGTGCCGTTCATTGTGTCGATCGTGTTGTTGGCCGTGTCCGTCTACATCCGTTTGTCGATGAACGAATCACCTGCTTTCGTAAAAATGAAATCCGAGGGCAAGACCTCCAAAGCACCATTGACCGAATCATTTGGCCAATGGAAAAATCTGAAGATCGTGATCTTGGCTCTGATTGGCTTGACTGCTGGGCAAGCCGTGGTGTGGTACTCGGGTCAGTTCTACGCTTTATTCTTCTTGACACAAGCATTGAAAGTGGACGGCGCAACAGCCAATATCTTGGTGGCGGTGTCTTTGATGATCGGTACACCGTTCTTCATCGTCTTCGGCTCGCTGTCTGACAAGATTGGTCGCAAGCCCATCATCATGTTGGGTTGTTTGTTGGCTGTGCTGACTTACTTCCCTGTGTTTCAAGCCTTGACCAAGGCTGCGAATCCAGACCTGTACGGCGCGCAGCAAAAGAACAAAGTCGTGGTTACGGCTGACGCTGCAGAATGCTCATTCCAGTTCAACCCTACAGGGACGGTGAAGTTCACCAGCTCGTGCGACATTGCCAAGCAAGTGTTGGCCGGTGCTTCTGTCAGCTATGAAAACGCGATAGGCCTTGCAGGCGCACCTGCTTCTATCAAGATCGGTGAAACTGAAATCGTCAGTTACGACGCCAAGGGCTTGCCCGCAGACGAAGCCAAAAACAAGTCGGCTGAATTCAAGAAAGCTGTGGCAGATGCGTTGAAGGAGGCGGGCTATCCCACCAAAGCAGACCCCGCGAAGGTGGATCAAGTCAAAGTCACCATCATCCTCACGTACTTGGTGATTTTGGTGACCATGGTGTACGGCCCTATCGCAGCGATGTTGGTGGAGATGTTCCCCACACGCATCCGTTACACATCCATGTCTTTGCCGTATCACATTGGCAATGGTTGGTTTGGTGGTTTGCTACCTACCACGGCCTTCGCGATCGTGGCACAGACGGGCAACATGTACAACGGATTGTGGTATCCGATCATCATTGCGGGCATGACCTTTGTCATCGGTATGATCTTCGTGAAAGAAACCAAAGACGTCGACATCTACGCAAACGACTAAGTCTGTACGCTACGCGGGGTAACCTGGGTGCTACATTCAAGCCCTCCTTCGTGGAGGGCTTTTTACTGATTTCGGAGACTTGATATGTTGAAAATTTTTGTGGGCTTTCTGATCTTCGCGGCGCTGGCGTTGTTCGTCATCATCAAAGGCGGTAGCAGTCTAGATATGAGTGGCGAAAAGCGTGCCGATGACGCGATGAATGCACCCGCAGAAGCCATTTCAGATGCGGCCTCTGACGCTTCTGCATCCAAGTAATTTCACATCATTTCTTACGTCAAAACGCCACGGCTGGTCCGTGGCGTTTTGCGTTGTGCAAGTTGGATTGAATGCTTATGTTTGGCAATGCCCCGACACAAAGGTCGGGCGGCGTGAATCTCTAGAATATTCGCCACACTCTCAAAGGCCCCGCCATGACAGGCACCATCCGCATCCGTGGCGCACGCCAACACAACCTCAAAAACTTAGACCTCGACATTCGCACGGGCGAACTGACGGTGGTCACCGGCCCCAGCGGCTCGGGCAAATCGAGTTTGGTGTTTGACACCCTCTACGCCGAAGGTCAGCGCCGGTATGTGGAAACCTTCAGCGCCTACGCCCGTCAGTTCTTAGACCGCATGGACCGCCCTGCCGTCGATAAGGTCGAAGGCGTCCCCCCCGCGATTGCGATTGACCAAACCAACCCCGTGCGCAGCTCGCGCTCCACCGTGGGCACGATGACCGAACTGAACGACCATTTGAAGTTGCTCATCGCGCGCGCTGGCCATTTGTTTGACCGCCAAACTGCACAACCCGTGCAACACGACACACCGCAAAGCATCTATGCCGAGTTGCAACGCCGCTGCGCTGCGCAGCCGCAAGACCCGCGCCTCATCATGACCTTCCCCGTGGAGTTGCCCGCCAACACCACCGCTGCCGAAGTGGAGCAGTGGCTGAGTGCGAGTGGCTTTACCCGCATCCACGCCGAGCGCGAAGTGGCCACGCCCACAGGTCCGCGCAAATTGTTGGATGTGGTGGCCGATCGTTTCAAACTGGGCAATACCGAACAAGCCCGTGTGGTGGAGGCGATTGAGCTGGCTATCAAACGCGGCGGTGGCCGACTCAATGTGTATTGGTCATTGGATGCGGAAGCGACGCCAGAACTCTGGCGGTTCTCCACCGGTCTGCATTGCCCCGACAGCGACCTACGCTACAGCGACCCCATCCCTTCGATGTTCTCGTTCAACTCCGCTGTAGGCGCGTGTGAAACCTGTCGTGGTTTTGGTCGCGTGATTGGGGTCGACTACGGGCTGGTGATTCCGAACGACAAGCTCACGCTGCGTGCGGGCGCCATCAAAACCATCCAAACACCTGCATGGGTAGAAACGCAACAAGACTTGATGCGTCACGCTGAAGCAGAAGGCATTCCGCGTGACACGCCTTGGTACAAGCTGAGCCAAGAGCACAAAGACTGGGTCATTAACGGTTCACCTTTGTGGAAAGGCAAGTGGAACCACCAGTGGTACGGCGTCAAACGCTTCTTCGAATACTTGGAGAGCAAGTCGTACAAGATGCACATCCGTGTGCTGTTGTCCAAGTACCGCAGCTACACGCCCTGCGGCACCTGTGCGGGCGCACGTTTGAAAACCGACAGCTTGCTGTGGCGCATCGGTACCAAAGAACACGCCGATGTTGTGCTACCGCCTGCCAAACGCTTCATGCCGCAAGGCGTGCAATGGACCCGCGCACAACTCGAAGCCATGCCAGGCCTGTGCCTGCATGACTTGATGCTCTTACCCATTGACAAGCTGCACCAGTTCTTCAACGCCACCCAGGTCGATGTGGCTGGTGCTGACGCGCAAGCCTTGCACTTGCTGATGGACGAAATTCGCACGCGTTTGAAATACCTCAGCGATGTGGGTATTGGCTACCTCACCCTGGATCGTCAAAGCCGCACGCTGAGCGGTGGCGAGGTGCAACGCATCAACCTCACCACGGCGCTTGGCACTTCGTTGGTCAATACCTTGTTTGTGTTGGACGAGCCCAGCATCGGTTTGCACCCGCGCGACATGAACCGCATCAACGAAGCCATGCTGCGCTTGCGCAATGCGGGCAACACGCTGGTGGTGGTAGAGCACGACCCTGCGGTCATGCTGTGCGCCGACCGCATCATCGACATGGGCCCAGGTCCCGGTGTGAAGGGAGGGCAGATTGTGTTTGATGGCACGACCGAAGCTTTGAAATCGGCCGACACCTTAACCGGTGCGTACTTGGGCGCACGCAAAACCATTGGCTTAGGGTTGAAGCGCGTGGTGACAGACAACACGCCGCGCCTGATTCTCGAAGGCGCACGCGAGCACAACCTGCAAAACCTGAGCATCGAGTTTCCCCTGCAACGCTTGGTGTGCATCACGGGTGTCAGCGGCTCGGGCAAGTCCACGCTCATTCAAGATGTGCTCACGCCAGCCTTGCTGCGTCACTATGGCCGCGCCACCGAGACACCTGGCGCACATGACCGTTTGCTGGGTGCAGACTACCTCAGTGATGTGGTGTTTGTGGATCAGTCACCCATCGGCAAAACTGCACGCTCCAACCCCGCCAGTTATGTAGGCGCGTGGGATGCTGTGCGTGAAATCTTTGCAGTAGCCCCGTTGTCCAAGCAACGCGGCTACACCGCATCCAAGTTCAGTTTCAACAGCGGCGATGGCCGTTGTCCAACGTGCGGCGGCTCGGGATTCGAGCACGTCGAAATGCAGTTCTTAAGCGACGTCTACCTACGCTGCCAAGATTGCAACGGTCAACGCTACCGACCAGAAATTCTTGAGGTTCGCATCGAGCGCAAAAAGCCGGTTGGCGCTGGGGCAGTGCTGACGCCGCGACATTCTGAGCAAAGCGAAGAGGAGCAAGGCAGTGCTGCCTCAGCGCCAACCAGCGTCTTCCTCAACGTGGCAGATGTGTTGGAGCTAACGGTTGGAGAGGCGCTAGAAATCTTTGCAAACGACCGTGAGGTTGTGCGTACCTTGCAGCCCATCGTCGATGTGGGTTTGGACTACGTCAAGCTAGGTCAGCCTGTGCCCACACTCAGCGGCGGCGAAGCCCAACGTTTGAAGCTCGCAGGCTTCTTGGCCGAAGCCGCCAAAGCCAAAACATCGAGCCGCCAAACGCTCGCCAAAAAAGGCGTGTTGTTCTTGTTTGACGAGCCCACCACGGGCCTGCACTTTGACGACATCGCCAAACTCATGCGCGCCATGCGCCGCTTGCTGGAAGACGGCAATTCGCTCATCGTCATTGAACACAACCTCGACGTCATCCGTGCCAGCGATTGGTTGATTGATCTCGGTCCCGAAGGCGGCGACGCTGGTGGTTTACTGGTCGCCGAAGGCACGCCTGAAGACGTGCGCTTACATCCCACATCACACACGGGCAAAGCCTTGCGTGACTATGCGGCATCGATGGGGGTGGTGTACGAGATTGATGGCGAGAAAGCTTCTGCTGGACTGCTTGCTGCTGAAGGCGCGGCTCGGTTTGCAAAAGCCGCACGCGTTACGTCGGTGGCCGATGGCGCGATTCAAATCATCAACGCCAAAGAGCACAACCTCAAAAACCTGAGCGTCAACATTCCACGCGGCAAGTTCAACGTCATCACTGGCGTATCTGGCTCGGGTAAGTCCACGCTCGCGTTTGATATTTTGTTCAACGAGGGTCAGCGCCGATATTTAGAAAGCCTCAACGCCTACGCGCGCAGCATCGTGCAACCCGCAGGCCGTCCTGAGGTAGATGCGGTGTACGGCATTCCACCCACGGTGGCGATTGAGCAGCGCCTAAGCCGTGGTGGCCGCAAGTCCACCGTGGGCACGACCACCGAGGTGTGGCACTTCTTGCGCTTGTTGTATGTCAAGCTCGGCACGCAGCATTGCACCCACGATGGCGCTGCTGTGCAGCCGCAAACGGCCGAGCGCATTGCGGCGCAGCTGATGCGTGAGTTCAAGGGCCAACACATTGGCCTGATGAGCCCGCTGGTGATGAACCGCAAAGGCGTGTACACCGAGCTGGCCGACTGGGCGCGTCCTCGTGGGTACACGCACTTGCGTGTGGACGGCCACTTTTTGCCCACCAATGGTTTTCCACGTTTGGACCGTTTCAAAGAACACACCATTGAGCTGCCTGTAGCCAGCCTAGAAGTGTCTGCACAAAACGAGGCTGCGTTGCGCCAAGCACTGACCACCGCGCTAGAGCATGGCAAAGGCGTGGTGCACGTGCTCAGCCAACTCGATGGCTTGCGCGAGGCCATGGAAGCTGGCACTGACACCAACAGCATTGGCCGCTTGGATGTGTACTCGACCAAACGTGCCTGCCCGGTGTGCGACACCTCGTATGCTGAGCTAGACCCGCGCTTGTTCTCGTACAACAGCAAACACGGTTGGTGCCCCGACTGCGTGGGCACCGGTGTGAAGCTCAACAAAGACCAGCGCAAGGTGTTGGACGATTCGGTGCGCGACGACAAAGACAAAGGCCGCGAACAAACCTTTGCCGAGCCCGATGTGGACGACTTGGTGGATGTGGCTTGCCCAACCTGCGAAGGCACACGCCTCAACGCCACTGCACGCGCTGTGAAATTTGCGGGTGTCGCTATCACTGACATCGCTCGCTTGAGCGTGACTGAGATTCGCAAGTGGGTGGAAAAGCTTGAGATGAGCGGGCGCGATGCCGACATCGCCCGCGACCTGTTGCCAGAAATCAAGAGCCGCTTGGAGTTCTTGGAGCAAGTGGGCTTGAACTACCTCACGCTCGACCGTGGCGCTCCCACGCTCAGTGGTGGCGAGGCGCAACGCATTCGGTTGGCTGCGCAACTCGGCAGCAACTTGCAAGGCGTTTGCTATGTGTTGGATGAGCCCACGATTGGCTTGCATGCACGTGACAACCAAATTTTGTTGAACGCACTGCATTTGCTCAGCGACAAGGGCAACACGCTGGTGGTGGTGGAACACGACGAAGACACGATTCGCCGTGCGGACCACATCATCGACATTGGGCCTAGCGCGGGTAAGCGCGGCGGGCGGCTGATGGGGGAGGGGGCTGTGTTTGACATCACCTCTCAGAGTGAATCGCAAACGGGGCGATATTTGTTGCACGCGATGCGCCATCCATTGCAGGCGCGACGTCCTGTGTCTGACGCTGCGTTGGCTGCTTTTGCCGCTGCTGCGCTCGCTGCGAAGGATGAGGCATTGCCGGGCTCCTCATGCGGCGAGCCAAAATCGTCACCCGGCAACGCCCCATCCTCCGCGAAGGTGGGGAAGCGCAAGGCGGCTGCGCCTGTTGCTGAAGTTGTTTCTGCTGAGGTGGTTGCTGCGCTTCAGTGGCTGTCGCTTGAAGGTGCGTCATTGCATAACTTGAGTGATGTGAGCGTGTCGATTCCGCTCAAACGTTTGGTGGCTGTGACAGGTGTGTCTGGTTCGGGTAAGTCCACGCTTGCGCGTGATGTGTTGTTGCACAACGTAGCCGCGGCTGTGGCGCAGCGCTCTACTCAGGCGGGCCGCAAACTTGACGACGAAGGCAAGCATCCTGCGTGGGTCGGTTGTACAGACCTCGATGGTTATCAAACCATTGACCGCGTGTTGGAAGTTGACCAAACACCGATTGGCAAAACACCGCGTTCGTGCCCCGCAACCTACATTGGTTTTTGGGACACGATTCGCAAACTGTTTGCCGAAACACTTGAAGCCAAAGCGCGTGGCTATGGCTCAGGGCGCTTCAGCTTCAACACGGGTGAGGGGCGTTGCCACACGTGCGAAGGTCAGGGCCTACGCACGATTGAAATGAGCTTTTTGCCCGATGTGAAAGTGCCATGCGAAACCTGTCGTGGCGCACGCTTCAACCCCGAGACCTTGGCGGTGAGCTGGCGGGGCAAGAGCATTGGTGATGTGTTGCAAATGGAAGTGGACGAGGCGGTCGAGTTCTTCGCAACCATGCCCAACATCGCGCATCCCTTGCAGTTGCTCAAAGACGTGGGCTTGGGTTACCTCACCCTCGGTCAACCTTCACCCACGCTCAGCGGCGGTGAAGCCCAGCGCATCAAGCTGGTGACGGAGCTGAGCAAAGTGCGCGACGACGTGACGCGCCGAGGTAACAAAGCCCCACACACGCTGTATGTGTTGGACGAACCCACGGTGGGCCTGCACATGGCCGACGTGGACAAGCTGATTCGTGTGTTGCACCGTCTGGTCGATGGTGGTCATAGCGTGGTGGTGATTGAGCACGACCTTGATGTGATTGCCGAAGCGGATTGGATCATTGATCTCGGGCCTGAAGGTGGCGACGGTGGTGGCTTGATCGTGGCGGCTGATACGCCAGAGGCGGTGGTGGCGCTCGGTACACACACGGGCGTGGCGTTGAAGCCGGTGTTGGCGCGCGCATGATGACGCTGACTTTGAAAAGTTTGCTGACGCATCGCAGCTTTGTGCGGTTCATGGGCGCTCGATTTTTGGTGGTGACTGCAAACCAAATGTTGATGGTGGCCGTGGCTTGGCACATGTACGACCTGACCGGCAGCGCGTGGGACTTAGGCCTAGTGGGCCTTTTTCAGTTTGTCCCCGCGTTGTTGCTGACACTGCCTGCTGGGCATGTGGCTGACCGCGTGCATCGTGGGCGCTTGTTTGCGGCGTGTGTGGCGGTTCAGGCCACTGTGTCAATGTTGCTGGTCTGGGCGACGATGGGCGAGTT
>Ga0213920_1001468_pt1 | contig 12911 bp, 2 predicted proteins | sample McNCre1117MG_FD_161054 | JGI IMG/M metagenome (GOLD analysis project Ga0213920, IMG submission 161054) | Freshwater microbial communities from McNutts Creek, Athens, Georgia, United States - 11-17 MG | ecosystem: Environmental > Aquatic > Freshwater > Creek | place: USA: Georgia | collected...
TAGTACTTATGAAGAAATTAGCAGACAATCATTCTCGTCAACTCCTTTTGCATTTACGGCCAATAACATAAGTGGAATTGCCTCTATTGCAAATGGAGGAACGGGCGCCTCAACGGCAGCAGAAGCATTGGACAACTTAGGAGCACAGCGTGTTTCTAATTTAAGTACCGATATAAATGGAGATGGTACCTCGATAGTAAAATACCCCGCAGTAAAAACAGTTAAGGAGTATGTGGATAATGCATTGACAAATGTTGTAATAAATGCCACTCCAGATGCTACAGATATATCAAAAGGAAAAATTCAATTAGCGGGAGATTTGTCGGGAACGGCAGCTTTACCTACAGTTCCTGGATTAGCTTTAAAAGAAAATGGAGCTAATAAATCGCAAAATATTGCTGCAGATGGCATATCTGAACTGAAATTTCCATCTGTTAAAGCTGTAAAAAACTATGTAGATAATCAAGTTACGACTGCTAGTGCTCCACTAGTTAAAACAGGTAATGTTATTACTATTTCTCCAGCAACTGCTACTGTTAATGGGTATTTGACGAAAGAAGATTTCAATACCTTTTCAAATAAAATTGGTAGCTCAGAAAAAGCTGCTAGTAATGGAGTAGCTACATTAGGCAACGATGGGAAAATTCCATCGAACCAAATTCCTTCAATTTCATTTCAAAGTGCTAATGTAGTTACATCTGAATCAGATATGCTTGCCATTTCAGGTGCGCAAGTAGGAAGTATTGCTATTCGAACAGATGTTAATAAAAACTATGTGTTAAGTACTTTACCTGCTTCTACAATTGGAAATTGGTTAGAACTAAGTACACCAACTGCTGTTACAAGTGTAAATGGAAATTCAGGACCTAATGTTAGTTTAACAAAAACAGATATCAATTTAGAGAATGTAGATAATACAAAGGATATAGATAAACCTATTTCAACTTCAACACAAACTGCTTTGAATTTAAAAGCACCATTAGCTTCACCAGCGTTTACAGGCGCACCATTAGCTCCTACAGCTGATGTAAATGATAGTTCAACTAAATTAGCAACTACATCTTTTGTAACTAGAGCAGTAGCCTCGGCAGTAGTAACTTCAACTACACCAGATGCTACAACATTATCAACAGGAAAAATTCAATTAGCTGGAGATTTAGCTGGAACAAATTCATCAGCTACTTCACCCAAAATAAGCAATTTAGCTGTTACAACTGAAAAAATAGCCGATGGAGCAATTACTGATAGTAAAGTTGCCACAGGAATAAGTGCATCAAAAGTAGGTTTAGGGAATGTAAATAACACAAGTGATAAAGATAAACCAGTTTCAGCTGCAACACAAACTGCTTTGGATTCTAAATTAGGTAATGATAAAGTTGGAGTTAAATTGGGTGTTGCCACTTTAGATGATAAGGGGAAAATTCCTACATCTCAAATTCCCCCAATATCTTTTACTAGTGTTGGTGTAGTAAGTAGTGAGTCTCAGATGTTGGGTTTGGGAGCAATAGTAGGTAGTGTTGCAGTTAGAACAGATAATGATAAAAATTATATTTTATCATCTAATGATCCGTCACAATTAGTTAATTGGATTGAATTAAGATCAAAACCACAAGAAGTTGTATCGGTTAATGACCAAGTAGGAAGTGTTGTACTAACAAAAACAGATATTAGTTTAGGGAATGTAGAGAATACAAAGGATATAGATAAACCTATTTCAACTTTAACACAAACTGCTTTGAATTTAAAAGCGCCATTAGATTCGCCAGCGTTTACAGGCACACCATTAGCTCCTACGGCTGCTGTAAATGATAATTCAACAAGATTGGCGACTACAGCATTTGTAACTACAGCAGTAGCTTCGGCAGTAGGAACTGCAACAGCCACACCAGATGCTACAACAACACTACTAGGAAAAATCAAATTATCGGGAGATTTAGCTGGAACAGCTATAGCTCCAGAAATAGGATTAAATAAAGTAACTTTTGCAAAAATGCAGAAAGTTGATACTAATACAGTATTAGGAAGGTCTACATCAGGTAATGGAGAAATTGAAGCCTTAACGACCTTACCGTTGTCTGTTTTACCTGTATTAACAGGCGATATAACCACTACGGCAGGAAGTGTTGCAACTACTATTGCAGATAAAGTAGTAGGATTGAGCAAGATTAAAGATTTAACGGGTTCAAATAAGTTATTAGGTACACCATCCACAGGGGTAGCTGTATCAGAGATTACTCTTGGTACAGGATTAACCATGACTGATGGTACATTGAATGCCACAGGAGGTACTGTAACTACTGTTGCAGGTTCAACAAATAGAATTACGGTAACTAATGGAGCAACTACACCGGTTGTTGATATTGCATCTGATTATGTAGGACAGACCTCAATAACTACCTTAGGGACAATCACTACCGGTACTTGGAATGGTACGGCTATAGATGTAGCTCATGGAGGAACAGGCGCAAGCATTTTAACGGGTTATGTAAAAGGAACAGGTACCACTGCTATGACAGCAAGTGCAAATATTCCAGTTTCAGATGTAACTGGCGCTCAAACAGTGGGTAATTTAAGTACAGATTTCACAACTGATGGAACTTCAACTTCAAAATATCCAGCAGTAAAAACGGTTAAGGAGTATGTAGATAGCGCAATATCTTCTGTTCAAGCAGGAGGTATTTCTGCGGCTGATTCTTCTAAGAGAGGTATCATTAAATTAGGGGGAGATTTAGCAGGAACAGGTTCAATCGCTGACGCACCTGTTATTTCAGATTTGGCTATAACAACTACTAAATTAGCCGAAACAAGCATTACTACTTCAAAACTGGCTGACAATGCAGTCACAAGTGCTAAAATAGACGATGGTACAATTGTTACAGCAGATTTGGCAAGCGATGCAGTCACAAGTGCTAAAATAGTAAACGCAACTATAATAGCAGAAGACATTGCTGATGGAGTAATTACAACAAATAAAATTTCAGGAGCCATTGCCATTGCTAATGGAGGAACAGGCGCAACCACAGCATCAGGGGCATTAACAAATTTAGGAGCAGAAGCAGCAGCTAATAAAGCGATGGCTACTGATATGGGCGGAGCTAATGCTGATGATGTAAAGTACCCAACACAATTAGCAGTAAAAACCTTTGTTACTGATAAATTTAATGAAGCTGCTGGAACAAGAGTACAAGAGGCATTAAATTTAAAAGAAGATAAAACTAATAAATCAACATCAACAACTTTAGGGACAAGTGATGATTTATATCCTTCTCAAAAAGCTGTTAAAACGTATGTTGATGATAATTTAGCTAAAATAAATGCTATATCTAGCTTAACGTCTTTACCTAATATTGCTACCAATACTATTTTAGGAAATACTTCAGGAGCAACAGGAACACCTCAAGAGATTCTTATAACAGGAACGGGAGATGTGGTATTGAAAGAGGATGCTACTATTACTAGACCAAAAATCACCTCGCCAGAACTAAATGGAACTATTTCGGGTACTGCTATAGTGCCAATAACTCAAGGGGGTTCAGGTGTAAATATGAGTACAACAAAAGGATATTTAAAGCAAGCTAACATTGGAGATAATTTTACTACAGTAAGCTCAATTCCTGTTGCAGATGTAGCAGGAGCGGTGAAAACAGTTAATGGAGTTGTTCCAGATAACACAACAGGAAATGTTGTAGTAGCTATAGGTAACGTGGCTACGGGAATAGACTCAACACCTCCTGCCTTAATGGGAACAAATCCTTTAGTGGCATCTGATATTTACATTATTGCAGGTCAACCTGGTACTGTAAATGATAATGGAAGAACTTATATTTATGATGGTTTAAAGTGGCAGGAAATTACTTCAAATCTAGCATCTACAGATTCGAGGTATGTTAAGTTAGCAGGAAGCGAAATGCAAGGTAATTTAAGTTTTCCTACAGGAAAGAAGATTACTATTGATGATGCACCAACAAGCGCTACAGATGTTGCTAATATGAAATATGTTGATGATAAAATTCTTGCCGCCACACCAGATGCTACAACAACACTACTAGGAAAAATCAAATTATCGGGAGATTTAGCTGGAACAGCTATAGCTCCAGAAATAGGATTAAATAAAGTAACTTTTGCAAAAATGCAGAAAGTTGATACTAATACAGTATTAGGAAGGTCTACATCAGGTAATGGAGAAATTGAAGCCTTAACGACCTTACCGTTGTCTGTTTTACCTGTATTAACAGGCGATATAACCACTACGGCAGGAAGTGTTGCAACTACTATTGCAGATAAAGTAGTAGGATTGAGCAAGATTAAAGATTTAACGGGTTCAAATAAGTTATTAGGTACACCATCCACAGGGGTAGCTGTATCAGAGATTACTCTTGGTACAGGATTAACCATGACTGATGGTACATTGAATGCCACAGGAGGTACTGTAACTACTGTTGCAGGTTCAACAAATAGAATTACGGTAACTAATGGAGCAACTACACCGGTTGTTGATATTGCATCTGATTATGTAGGACAGACCTCAATAACTACCTTAGGGACAATCACTACCGGTACTTGGAATGGTACGGCTATAGATGTAGCTCATGGAGGAACAGGCGCAAGCATTTTAACGGGTTATGTAAAAGGAACAGGTACCACTGCTATGACAGCAAGTGCAAATATTCCAGTTTCAGATGTAACTGGCGCTCAAACAGTGGGTAATTTAAGTACAGATTTCACAACTGATGGAACTTCAACTTCAAAATATCCAGCAGTAAAAACGGTTAAGGAGTATGTAGATAGCGCAATATCTTCTGTTCAAGCAGGAGGTATTTCTGCGGCTGATTCTTCTAAGAGAGGTATCATTAAATTAGGGGGAGATTTAGCAGGAACAGGTTCAATCGCTGACGCACCTGTTATTTCAGATTTGGCTATAACAACTACTAAATTAGCCGAAACAAGCATTACTACTTCAAAACTGGCTGACAATGCAGTCACAAGTGCTAAAATAGACGATGGTACAATTGTTACAGCAGATTTGGCAAGCGATGCAGTCACAAGTGCTAAAATAGTAAACGCAACTATAATAGCAGAAGACATTGCTGATGGAGTAATTACAACAAATAAAATTTCAGGAGCCATTGCCATTGCTAATGGAGGAACAGGCGCAACCACAGCATCAGGGGCATTAACAAATTTAGGAGCTCAGAGTGTTTCTAATTTAAGTACAGATTTCACAACTGATGGAACTTCAACTTCAAAATACCCAGCAGTAAAAACGGTTAAAGAGTATGTAGATACTTCAGTTTCATCTGGTGTAACAAATATTAACACTGACATTATCACAGGTAATTATAATGTACTTACTACAGATTACACTTTGTTATGTGATGCATCTACAGGATTTACTTTGACATTGCCAGCAGCTAACACTGTTAAAGGTAAAGTTTATATCATACGTAAAATAGACGAAACAGAGAATGCGTTGACATTTAGTCCTGAAATAGCGGTATCTACAACTACAAACATATCCAACTTAAATTTTAGTAAAACAATTAGAGTTCAATCAAACGGTACCAAGTGGTACCTTATCGATTAATTTTAATTAGAATAGCCATCCAATTTTTTTAATAATAAAACACTTATGAAAAAAAATATTTTAATTCTACTATTGTTATCTAGTACTTCTTTAATGCTAGCACAACAAAAGCTTAAGGTAGGTAATAATCCTGCAACATTAAATCCCTCGGCAGCATTGGAGGTAGAGAGTACTACTAAAGGGTTCTTACCTCCTCGTATGACTTTAGTTCAAAAAGATGCAATACCAGTTTCTACTGCTACAAAAGGGTTGACGGTTTACTGTACTGACTGTACTCCAGAGGGACTGTACACTTATAATGGTACAGCTTGGACAGCCGTTGGGTCATTATCTGGTGCTAGTTTAGGAAATGGGAAGATACTAATAGGAAATTCAGCTAATGCAGCCACTGCAATTGCACCATCGGGAGATGTTACTATAGACAACACAGGAGTAACGGCTATTGGAACAAACAAAGTAACTAATGGTATGCTAGCGGGTAGTATAGATTTAACCACTAAAGTTACGGGAATTTTACCCGTGGCTAATGGAGGTACTGGTTCAAGTTCAATTACAGGATATGTAAAAGGAAACGGTACGGGTCCATTTAGTACTGAAAGCTTAATTCCTGTTGCAAATGTAGAAGGAGCAGTGAAAAAAGTTAATGGAGTTGAACCAATTGACGGAAATGTTGCGGTAGCCATAGGCAATGTGACTACAGGAAGTTTAGCTTTAAAGCCATTATCAGGCACGAATAACGGAGATATTTACGTAGTGTCTGGAGATTCAACTAGTGATAATAACGGAAGAACTTATATCTGGGATAGTTTTAACTGGCAGGAAATTACTTCAAATCTAGCTACCACAGATTCGAGGTATGTTAAGTTAGCAGGAAGTGAAATGAAAGGGAATTTAAGTTTCCCTACAGGATATAAGCTAACTATTGCTGATGTACCCACATCTTCAACAGATGTTGCAAACATGAAATATGTAGATGATCAAGATGCATTAAAAGCACCACTATCCTCACCTATATTTACAGGTACTGCTACAGCGCCTACTTTTACTTCTACTGCAAGTACAGGTACTGCACCATTTGTGGTTACTTCTACAACACCGGTAGCTAATTTAAGTATTGGTGGTAACGCCGCTACTGCTACTAACATTGCAGCAGGTACCCTTGGGGCAGTTCCTTACCAGTCTGGAATAGGTACAACTGGTTTTTTAGCAGGAAATACAACTACTACAGCTCAATTTTTAACTTCTAAAGGAGATGGCACTACTGCTGCGGCACCCGCTTGGACTAATTTTGATGATATTGCTGTTCCATATAACGGCGCAACACAAGCTGTTAATTTAGGAGATCATGATTTAACAGTCAATGGATTAACAGTAGGTAAAGGTGGTGATGGAACACAAGTTAATACTGCTGTAGGGTTAAATTCTTTAAAGAGTAATACCACCGGTACTGCTAACACGGCTCTAGGTACTAATTCTTTAAAGGCTAATACAGTTGGAGAAAATAATGTAGCTATGGGAGACACGGCTTTATACATGAATACAACTGGGTGGAATAACACTGCTATAGGTAATGCCGCTTTAGAAAAAAATACAACAGGTTTTTTAAACACTGCTATCGGACAAGCTGCGTTAGACTCAAATACAACGGGTGAAAATAACGTTGGTATTGGACAAACGGCATTATTTTCAAATGAAACAGGTAGTAATAACATTGCTATAGGTTTTTCTTTGTCAAATAATACAACGGGTAGTGGTAACACTGCTATTGGAGAAACTGCTTTAAAAGCTAATACAACTGGGGATACTAACACAGCTGTAGGTTTAGCATCTTTAATGAGTTTAGAGAGTGGTAATTCAAATATTGGAATAGGAAATTTCTCAGGAAATAGTGTTACTTCAGGAGAGAAAAACATTTTTATTGGTAGTCAAACTGCTGGTACAGGTATGACTACAGGAAATTTCAATACCATTATAGGGTCTGATATCACTGGGCTTCCAGCTACATTAAACAATAATATCATTTTAGCAGATGGTGCAGGACACATACGCGCTCAACATGATGGTACTGCGTGGAATTTTGGAGGTAAAGTATCAATATCAGGAGATACATCTGGAACAGCTACTTTAGTTGCGCCAGCGGTTGCAGGGACAACTACAATTACTTTGCCTTCAACAACAGGAACTCTAGCTACCACTGATGATGTAGCAGCAGTAGCTATGCCCGATGCTACGACAATAGCAAAAGGTAAAATTCAATTAGCTGGCGATTTGTCTGGTTCAGCTGCTGCACCTACAATAACTAATGCTGCTGTTATAGGGAAAGTACTAACAGGTTTTGTTAGCGCTTCAGGTGTTGTCGCAGATTCAGATAACATATTGGAAGCAATCCAGAAAGTAGACGGGAACGTTGCTTTGAAAGCACCACTATCTTCACCTATATTTACAGGTACTGCTACAGCGCCTACTTTTACTTCTACTGCAAGTACAGGTACTGCACCTTTTGTGGTTACTTCTACAACACCGGTAGCTAATTTAAGTATTGGCGGTAACGCCGCTACTGCTACTAACATTGCAGCAGGTACCCTTGGGGCAGTTCCTTACCAGTCTGGAATAGGTACAACTAATTTTTTAGCAGGAAATACAACTACTACAGCTCAATTTTTAACTTCTAAAGGAGATGGCACCACTGCTGCGGCACCCGCTTGGACTGATGTTAGTTCAGTAGCTGTTCCATATACTGGTGCTACTGGCGAGGTTAATTTAGGGTCTTATGATTTAACAGTCAATGGATTAACAGTAGGTAAGGGTAGCGGTGGAATAGAATTTAATACCGCTGTAGGGTTAAATTCTTTAAAGTCTAATACAACTGGGGGTTCTAACACTGCTATCGGAGAAAGAGCGTTATACTCAAATACAACGGGTTTTAGTAACACTGTTGTAGGACCGGATGCTTTATACAATAATATAGAAGGTACTAGTAACATCGTCATGGGAGATTCTGCTTTATACAACAATACAACTGGTAATTCTAATCTCTCTATTGGTACATCATCTCTATTTGATTTAGGTGTAGGTAATTCAAATATTGGAATAGGAGATTCATCAGGAATTGGTGTTACTTCAGGAGAGAAAAATATTTTTATTGGTAGTCAAACTACTGGTACAGGTATGACTACAGGAAATCATAATACCATTATAGGGTCTGGTATCACTGGACTACCAGCTACACTAAGCAATAATATCATTTTAGCTGATGGTCAAGGTAATATACGTGCTCAATATGATAATGGATGGAATTTTGGAGATGTTAATTTACCTAAACAAGGAACTATAGTCACAGCAGAATTCGCACAAAACTTGGATTTAAAGACGTTAAGTTCGCCAACTTTGGTTACACCTAAGTTAGGAACTCCAGCATCTGGGATCTTAACTAATGCAACAGGCTTGCCTTTGACTTCAGGAGTAACCGGAATTTTACCAGGAGCCAATGGAGGAACAGGAGTTAATAACGGAAATAAAACAATTACGCTAGGAGGAAATTTAACAACTTCGGGAGCATTTGCTACTACTTTAACAACAACAGCAGATACTAACGTTACTTTACCAACTACAGGAACGTTAGCCACAACCGCTGACATCAATTTTCCTGCAATTTCGTCTCCAGCTAAAACTGCTGCTTATACGGCTCTTACTACAGATTATACTATTCTTTGTGATGCCACCACGAGTGGATTCACACTAACTATACCAGCTGCTGCGACTGCAAACACGGGTAAAATGTATGTTATCAATAAAATAGACGATTCAGCAAATGCGTTAACTTTTAATCCAGCATTACAATTATCAAGTACTACTACTGTATCCTCAGTGAATTTCAATCAAACGTTAAGAATTCAGTCTGACGGGACAAATTGGTGGATAATAAATTAATAACGTTAGATACGTTTTAGTATAAAAAGTAAGATTATTTAGTATTTGATTATATAAAAAATGAAAAAAATGAAAAAAATGAAAAAAATAACAATTATTTGTTTAGGATTAGTTTTAGTGAGTCATTTAGGATTTTCTCAAAAATCCAAAGTAAAAATTGGTAACAATCCGTACACATTAAATGCCTCGGCAGCTCTGGAGGTAGAGAGTACAACCAAGGGGTTTCTACCCCCTCGTATGACTCAAAGTGAAATGAATGCCATAATCGCTCCAGCCACAGGATTACAGGTGTATTGTACTAATTGTTCTCCTGCCGGGTTGTACAATTTTAATGGTACAGCGTGGGGCTCTTTAGTAACAACTAATTTTTCAACTGATATTACTGTAAATGGTTTAACAGTAGGTAAAGGTCTTGGTTCAAGATCATCTAACACTGCTATAGGAGTTACTGCTTTAAAGGGTAATACATCTGGGGATGTTAACACTGCTGTAGGTGCTGGTGCTTTACTTAAAAATACAGCTGGTAGTTTGAATACTGCTGTAGGTGCAACTTCTTTAAATACAAATTTAATTGGTAATAGTAATACCGCTCTAGGTTTCGGTTCTTTATATAATGTTGTAGGTGATAGTAATACTGCACAAGGTGTTAATTCTTTATATAATATTACATCAGGTAATAGTAATATTGGATTAGGAATTTATTCAGGTGCTGGCGTAACCACGGGATCGAATAATATTTTTATTGGTAATCAAAATGATGCTGGTCCGTTAGGTGTTTTGGGTATTACTACAGGTAGTTACAATACCATTATAGGGTCTAAAATCACTGGACTTTCACAGAATTTGACTAATAATATCATTTTAGCTGATGGTCATGGTACTATACATGCTCGATATAATAATGGATGGACTTTTGGAACTGTTGCGTTTCCTACTTCAGGAACCTTAGTCACTTTAGATGGTACAGATATCTTGACTAATAAGACTATTAATGGATTAACACCAACAGCACTAGAAACAGGTTTCTCTATAGCTGGAGGTACAACATCAAAAACATTAACAGTTAGCGGTGATGCTATTGTAAGTGGAACCAATTCAGGAGATCAAACTAATATAATGGGAAATGCAGGTACTGCCACTAACATTGCAGCAGGTACCCTTGGGGCAGTTCCTTACCAGTCTGGAGTAGGTACAACTGGTTTTTTAGCAGGAAATTTGACTAGTAAATCTCAAATGTTAATTTCTAAAGGTACTGGTACCGTTACTGCTGCACCCTTTTGGTCTAATGTTGATGACATTGCTGTTCCATATACTGGTGCTACTGCCGCGGTTAATTTAGGAGATTTTGATTTAACAGTCAATGGATTAACTGTGGGTAAGGGTAAGGCTAAAATAGAATTTAATACCGCTGTAGGGTTAAATTCTTTAAAATCTGATACAACAACAGGTAATTATAATACGGCTATTGGTGCTAGTGCTTTAGAACAAAATACAACGGGTGCGAGTAATACTGCACAAGGTTATTATTCTTTGCAAATGAATGAATCAGGCAATGGGAATACCGCTCAAGGCGATCATTCTTTAGCTAAGATTATGGCTGGTGTTGGTAATGTTGGTATAGGAAAATCATCTCTTGAAACATTAGAAGGGAGCTCAAATACTGCTGTAGGAACTAATTCAGGTAAGGGTTTAACTGGAGGAGATAAAAACATTTTTATTGGTAGTCAGACTAGTGATACGGGTATTACTACAGGAAGTAACAATACCATTATAGGATCTAATATCACTGGACTTGCAGCTAATTTGAGTAATAATGTCATTTTAGCTGATGGTGTAGGAAATATACGTGCTCAACATGATGGTACTTCATGGAATTTAGGAGATGTCAAGTCAAAAAGTGTAGTATTCTCTGGTACAACCTCTGGTACAGCAACTTTAGCTGCGCCAAATTCTCCGGGAACGTCAGCTACGGTAAATTCGGTAACAACATATACACCAGCAACTATTACATTGCCTTCAAAAACTGGAACCTTAGCCACTTTAGATGGTTCAGAAACCTTGACTAATAAGACTATTAATGGAGTAACACCAACAGTTCAAACCACAGGTTTCTCTATAGCTGGAGGTAGTACTACCTCAAAAACATTAACAGTTAGCGGTAACTTGACTACTTCAGGAGGTTTTGATACTACTTTAACCAGTACAGCAGAAACTGACGTTACATTACCAACTACAGGAACCTTAGCGACTTTAGATGGTTCAGAAACCTTGACTAATAAGACTATTAATGGAGTAGCACTAACAGCTCAACCCACAGGTTTCTCTATAGCTGGAGGTACTACAATAAAAAGATTAACAGTTAGCGGTAACTTTTCTACTTCAGGAGGTTTTGATACTACTTTAACTAGTAAAGCAGCAACTAACGTTACGTTACCAACTACAGGAACCTTGGCTACTTTAGGTGGTACAGAAACCTTGACTAATAAAACCTTGACTGCACCCAAAGCAACAAGTGTAGAATTCTCTGGTACAACAGCTGGTACATCAGCAATTTTAGCTGCGCCAAATTCTCCGGGAACGTCAGCTACGGTAAATTCGGTAACAACATATACACCAGCAACTATTACATTGCCTTCAACTACAGGAACCTTAGCGACTACTGATGATGTTAAAAGTAGTAGTAGACCATATAAAGTTTATACTTGTCACTTAGATCAGAACTTATCTAGTGGCATTCCTACTATGAGATTGTATGAAAATACATATAATGAGACATTCATTCTCTCAAAAGTTTCTGCTGGAACATTCGATCTCACTTGTGTCAATAGTGTTTTTCCAATTCCTAAAACAGTAGTATTTATTACAGCTGAAACTGGTACACCAGTAATTTTAGGAGCAGCTGTGTTTGGTGGTGATAAAGTTGTGAGAATTATTTGTAATAATAAAAGTGGAGTTCCAGTTGATGGTTCTTTACTATGCGCTTTAGAAATAAGAACATACCCTTAATCCTAATTAAAATATAATTTGAAATCGTATTGATATTTTAGTAACAAAAATTTTAATTTATGGTAGTGATTTGAAAAATTTAAATACTATAAAACGTCAGCAAAAAGTCATACTATTTCAAAGTTATGAATTTTGAAAACACTCTCTTAGTTATGAACTAAATCAGTCCACACAATGAAATTTATCTCTTTATTAACTTGCCTGTCTTTTATTGGTTTAAAGGCACAGGTGCTTCACCATCAGGCAGTATTGTCTCAAGGTAGCAAAACACTTACCCAGAGTGGTTTTGTAGTGAGTCAATCGATAGGACAAATTAGTCCATCGGGAACTTTTAAAAATCCAGGCGTAGTTGTTCAACAAGGCTTTCAGCAATATGCAGTTACTAAATACA
>Ga0213920_1001475_pt1 | contig 12887 bp, 12 predicted proteins | sample McNCre1117MG_FD_161054 | JGI IMG/M metagenome (GOLD analysis project Ga0213920, IMG submission 161054) | Freshwater microbial communities from McNutts Creek, Athens, Georgia, United States - 11-17 MG | ecosystem: Environmental > Aquatic > Freshwater > Creek | place: USA: Georgia | collected...
CTACACCAATGGGCGCTTGCACGACCGATTGATGAACGTGCTGAATGAGCGCTACGGCCACCACATGGCCCACGATGTGGAGCAAGCCAAAATTCGCTGCTCGCAAACCGATGGCGACACGGCCATTGACCTCTCGTATGTGGAAGCCAACTTGACCGCAACGCTTGGCAGCGCCGACTTGCACACCCATTTGGCGCAACTGCTGGCCAGCACCGTCGCATGTGCACGCGAATGCGTGCAACGTGCGGAACTGACACACGGCAAGCCTGACGCCATCTACCTGACGGGTGGTTCATCGGCCTTGCGCACGTTTCAACAAGCGCTGCAAGCTGAGTTTGCAGGCGTGCCTTTGGTTGAGGGCGACTTGTTCGGTGGCGTGGCTTCTGGCTTGGTTTACAGCAAGCACTGAACCCTGCGACACAAAAAAAAGGGGCCGCATTTGCGGCCCCTTTGTCATGCGTTCAACGCTTTACTTGCCAACTGCGTACTTGGCAATCAATGCTTTGGCGCCGTCCAGCATTTCTTTGCCGTTTTTGCCTTTGGCATTCATGTCAGCCACCCAAGCATCGGTCAAAGGTTGACCGATCTTTTTCCAGTTTTCCAACTCAGCTTTTGGAATCACATTGGTGGTGTTCTTGACCGTTGTTTTCTTGCCTTCCATGTCGGCTTGCAAGAATGCTTTACCAGCCAAACCTGACAGCGCTTGACCGCTGTTGTGATCAATGACTTTCTTCAAGTCAGCAGGCAATGCGTCGTACTTGGCTTGGTTCATCGCGAAGATGAATGTCGCCGTATAAAACGCGGGTTCTGCTGGATCAGTCTCAGAGTGGAATTTCACCAACTCTTGAATCTTCACGGCAGGCACCACTTCATAAGGCACCACAGCACCATCGATCACACCCTTGGCCAATGCGTCACCGACTTGTGGCACTGGCATGCTCACAGGTGTGCCACCGAGCAACGCGATGAACTTGTTGGTCATGCGTGTCGGTGCGCGCAGCTTCAAACCTTTCAAGTCAGCCGCTGTGCGGATAGGTTTGTTGGTCATGTGAAACACACCGTCGCCGTGCACATGGAAGGCCAAAGGCTTGACGTCTTTGAACTCGGCTTTGTCATATTGCTCCACATAGTCCCACAGCGCTTTGCTGGTGGCTTCTGGGCTTTGCATCATGAAAGGCAATTCAAACACTTCGATGGATGGGAAGCGACCTGCGGTGTAGCCAGGCAATGTCCAAATCACATCGGCTACGCCGTCACGCGCTTGTTCAAACAACTGGGGAGGCGAGCCACCCAATTGCATGGATGGATAGATTTGGCACTTCATGCGGTTGTTCGACTCTTTGGCGATGCGATCGCACCAAGGTTGGATGAACAAGGTTTGCGCATAAGACGAAGCGGGCAAGAAGTGGTGCACTTTGAGTGTCACCTCTTGCGCCATCACAGCAGGGCTCAATGCCACAGCGGTCAACGCAGCAGCGGCAACTTTAAGAAAACGAGTTTTCATTTTTGTCTCCAGGTTATAAAAATTAAGCCAACAAATGCACCAGCCACAAGGAGATGGCGGGGAACGCAATGAGTAATGACAAGCGAATACCGTCGGTGATGAGGAATGGCACCACGCCTTTGTAGGTTTCAACCATCGGCACATCTTTGGCTAAGCCGTTCATGATGTACACGTTCAAACCCACAGGCGGGAAGATCATGCCGATCTCACACACGGTGAGTATCAGGATACCAAACCACAAGGCCTTGTCTGAAGGATTCAAACCAAAGAAGTCCATACCCAAAATAACAGGGAACAAGGTTGGCACAGTCAGCAAGATCATGGACATTTCATCCATCACACAACCCAAGATGATGTAGAAAACCATGATGCCAGCCATCACCACCAAGGGTGAAATTTGTAAATGGCCCACCATGTCGGCCAATTGCGCAGGCAGCTGTGACAACGCCAACGAGGCGTTGATCATGTCAGCGCCAATGAAGATCAAGAAAATCATGCCGCTGGTCTGTGCCGTGGTGCGAATCGATGCGACCAACTTGTCAAACGTCATTTCGCGACGCATCAAAGTGATCGCAAAGGTCAACACGTTACCGATCGCGGCGCCTTCGGTCGCGGTGAACACGCCACCGTAAATACCACCGAACACCACCAAGAAGATGGCTGCAATCGGCCACACATTCACCGCCGTGGTCATCAATTCACTGGCAGTTGCCGCTTTGGCTTGAGGCGCTTGGTCTGGGTAAATGCGAACGATCACAGCAATCGCAAGCAGGTAACCCACAGCCGCCACCAATGCGGGAATGTAGGCTGCCAAGAACATCTTGGTGATGTTCTGCTCAGTCAAGATGGCGTAGACCATCAACGTGACAGATGGCGGTAACAACACGCCCATCGTGCCGCCCGTGGCCAACGCCGCTGTCGCGAGTCGACCAGAGTAATTGATGCGACGCATTTCTGGGTAAGCCACTTGCGCAATCGTGGCAGTCGTCGCCACGGTAGAGCCCGAGATAGAACCAAATGCAGCACAAGCCAACACGCCCGCCATAGCCATACCGCCTTTGAAGCGCCCGAGCAAAGCGTTGGCAAAGTCAAACAAAGCCTTTGACAAACCGCCGTGCACAGCAAATGCGCCCATCAGCATGAACAAAGGAATGACAGACAAGTCATAAATCGATACACGGCTGTACACCGCACCTTTGAGGTGTGACAGCAAAGGAAGCCAACCGGCCAATGCCATGTAGCCCACAGCGCCTGGCACAAACATAGAGATTGCAATCGGCACGCGAACGGCCATCAGCACCAACATGGCGCCAAACATGGACAAGCCAATACTCATCGTGCTCATACTTCTTCCTTCGCGATCAAACCAAGGTGTTGCAAGGTTTGAACAAACCCAATCACCGTACACAGCACCAAACCCGGCACCATCAACATATAAGGAATCCACAGTGGCAAGGCCATCAGCATGGACGTTTCTTGCGCTTCGCGAATGTCAACGCCACCCACAGCAACGCGCCATGACACCAAGGCCATCACGAGCGTGTAGAGCAAGGTGCCAAAAGCGTCGAGCTGACTTTGGCGCTTGGTAGACATATTGGTGGTAAAAAAATCCACAATGATGTTGGCCTGACGGAACTGTGTGTAGGGTAAGAACGAAGCCACCACCACCGCACAGCCCAATTGGACCAACTCCACATCGCCCAAAATGGGATGTGAGAAGAAGGCTCGACCAATCACGCTCACCACAGTGACGCACGCAATAGCGACCAACACAATGCCACCAATGGTGGCGCTCGCATCGCACAAGCGCTGCAAAGCACGATCGACACCATTACTTGGCGTCATGTTTTGACTCATGAGAATCCCCTCGTTATTTTTTTGAATTTGCACCGACTTTGACTTGGCGCAAAGACAGCAAGCATAAGTCTATTTCTTAAATGAACCGCTAAGTAGATGCCGTAACAAAGGGCGCGATAACAAAAGTCATCACCCCGATTGTCTTGGCGAATTTACTCACCAAAGTTCAAGGGCAAACCTACGTAGTTTTCTGCCACAGTGCGTGAACCGGACTCACTATGAATGATGTAATCCAGCTCAGCTTCTTGGAACTTTTGACCAATCTCACCTTGATCAGGGAAACGGTGCATCAAGCTGGTGAACCACCATGAGAAACGCTCTGCACGCCAAATGCGCGCCAAGCAACGGGTGGAGTAATGGTCAACACCAGCATGTGATTTTTCGACACAGGCTTCAATCAAAGCGTCTGACAAATACTTCACATCGGTGGCAGCAAGGTTCAAGCCCTTCGCACCCGTGGGCGGCACGATATGCGCTGCGTCCCCTGCTAAGAACAAAGTGCCAAAGCGCATGGGCTCGGTCACAAAGCTACGCAAAGGCGCAATGCTTTTCTCGATGCTAGGACCAGTGACCAAGTGGTCGCGAGCTTCTGGGTCAAGGCGGTTACGCAATTCGCCCCAGAAAGCGTCGTCTGTCCACTGTTCAACCTTATCGGTCAATGGCACTTGCAAGTAGTAACGGCTGCGTGTGAGACTACGTTGCGAGCACAGAGCAAAGCCGCGTGAGCTGTTGGCGTAAATTAGCTCTTCATGCACGGGAGGGGTGTCCGACAAGACACCCAACCAACCGAAGGGGTAAACCTTTTCAAACTCTTGGATTGACTTGCGCGGCACGCTGGCTCGGCACACGCCGTGGAAACCGTCACAACCGGCAATGTAGTCGCAACTGATGGTGTAGCTTTGGCCATCTTTCGTGTAACTCACGCTGGGATGGTCGGTGTCAAAGTCGTGAATCTGTACATCACCGGCTTCATACACGGTCGTTAGGCCTGCGGCTTCACGGGCATCCATCAAGTCGCGTGTTACTTCGGTTTGACCATAGACCATCACCTTTTGGCCACCCGTGAGTCCCGTCAAATCAATGCGGTGGCGCTCGCCTTTGAACAACAAATCAAAACCCGTGTGAACCAAACCTTCTTTGCTCATGCGTTGGTCTACGCCCGCCTCGGCTAACACGTCCAGGGTGACTTGCTCCAACACACCTGCACGGATACGACCCAGGACATAGTCTGGACTTTGGCGCTCCAAGATCACGGCATCCACGCCCGCCTTGTGCAACAGCTGTCCCAGCAACAAACCAGAGGGGCCCGCCCCAACAATTACCACTTGTGTGCGCATGTCTCAAATCCTTGTGTGTAGAAGTGCTGCGAGATTAAGGGCGCATTTGATCTAGCGCAAAGCCCAAATCCGATTGCTGCGCGGTGAATAGAATAGATGCACGATGATCGCGCAACCTACCTCACCCCAAAGCACAATCAACAAAGCCGACTGGATTGAAGGCATGGCCAGAGGCATGGCCGTGCTTGAAAGTTTTGACACTGAGCGTCAACGGCTGAACGCCACGCTCACGGCACAACGCACAGGCTTGACGCGTGCAGCAGCCCGTCGGCACTTGCTCACGCTAGCGCATTTGGGATATTTGGAAACCGACGGTCAGTACTACTGGCTGTCTGCAAAAGTACTGGGCTTTGCTGGCAGCTATTTGTCAGGTGCTCGCTTGCCACGCACGGTGCAACCTACCTTGCACCAGCTAAGTATGGCCACGCAACTTTCTTGCTCTGTCGCTGTGCTGCAAAACGATGCGGTCATCATCGTGGCGCGCGGTATTTGGCAAGGACCAGACCTACCCGCCAAAGCCAGCCACAACGTCTTGGCTTATGGCCTGCACGTGGGCACACGACTGCCCGCGCACGCCACATCCACAGGACAAGTGCTATTGGCCAATTTGAGTCCAGCACAACAACAAGCATGGCTGAAGGCCAACCCATTGAGCCGCTTAACGGCACACACCGCCACGCAAGCCAAGGACCTGAAAACAAAACTCAAGCAAATCGCCAAACAAGACTATTGCTTAGCCACGCAAGAACATGAACTCGGCGTAGACGCCCTGGCTGTGCCACTACGCAACCAGCGCGGAGAGACCATTGCCGCACTCAATTTGGTGCGATCGGGTGCGACAGCCAACGCACCCGATTTGGCAACACGTTGGCTACCTCTGTTGCAGCAAACCACCCAAGCGCTCAGGCCCTTGATTTAAGACCCACGTCAAACAAGATCAGAGTTTGCTCACTTTGTCTGCGTCACCCGCCACAGAGTAAATAGCACTAGGCGCATTACGCGTCTTCAAAAAGTCATCCAAGGTTTGACCTCGCATCGCGGCATAGATGTGAAGATTCGACGTGCCAATGACAGCACCTAATTTCTCGAGCATGAAAAAAATCACGCCGTAATGCAGCATGCCACGCCAGTCTCGGGAACTGACCAATCCAATTTCTTCAGAAGTCAACTGCGCACGCGCATAACTTTGCTCGGGGTGCTCTAAGAAAAAAGCCCGTTTTTCTGGAACGATCAAGTCATGCAAAAACTTGTTCAAGCGATAGGCTTTGGCGCTGCGCTTGAGATCAAACGGATACGTGCCCTCTAATTCTTCTAAACCAGCAAGCTGCTCGCCTACATGGCGCAGGTGCCTAGCTGCAGCATCACCACGCGCAACGGACGACATGTTTTCATACACAGCCACCGCAATACCGGTCATGGATGGCAAGTAATACGCCTCATGCAATTTATTCACTTGCGCTGACAAAGCGCCACGCATGATGAGCCACATGATGACCTCAGCGCCTTCATAGCCACCCAAAGTAGCCAACTCGGCCACGGTCATATCGGCCAAGCGCTGCGGATCTTTCTCAAAAGCCTCTAAGAACTCTCGATCCCACGCCGTATTGTTAAAGCCGCAACGCTCACCATGCACTTGATGGGACAAACCGCCAGTGGCAACGATAGCGACCTTGATGTCCTCTGGGAAGCTGTCAATCGCACGCCGCAGCGCTTGGCCTAATTTAAAGCAACGCTTAGGAGACGGTACAGGCGCTTGCAATACGCCTACTTGCAGCGGCACCACAGGCATTGGCCACTCAGACGCATGCTTGCATAGCAAAGACATCGGTGAGAAAAAACCATGGTCTAGCTTTTTCTCTTGGAAGAAAGACATATCAAACTCATCCGCCATCAGCGAATAGCCAATGTGTTGAGACAAAGCGGCATGCCCGTTGATAGGAGGCAAATTGCGAGCGCCGCCGCCTTCGTCCGCAACGCCATAAGAGGCCCCCGTCCCCAAAGCAAAGGCCGAGTAATGGTCAAAGAAAAAAGAGGTCACGTGATCGTTATAAATCACGATCAATGCATCTGGCTTCTTCTCTTCAAGCCAAGCTTTGGCGGGTTCAAACGCTTCAAAAATGGGTTTCCAAACAGGGTCGTGTTCTTTTTTACCGTCCACCGCAAAGCCAATAGTGGGTGTGTGTGAGACAGCGATACCGCCAACGATGGTTGCCATGTGTGATTCCAAGAATGAAAAATGATGAAACCTTGCAGTCTATGGAAACAAGCGCTCGGCGGGAAGATTCCACGATCCCATCCGTGATAACTGAAACAAATCAGTCTCAGAGATTCAGCTTTGCCGCTTGGTGCGCGGAACGGTGCAAATGTTTGATGAAGTGTTTCACCGAAGGTGATACCACCATGTCGCTACGCACAATCGCACCTACCGTTAAGGGCAATGCTTTTTCTTTGATCGGCACGATGCTGATGAATTGACTAGCGATTGGGGAACGTGCAATTTGCGCAGGCATCAAGCCCACAAAGTCTCCTGCCGAGACTAAGGAAAGCAATGTCAATGTAGAGTTCACCAAAGCGCCCACATGCGGTGGCACTAAACCATGCATTTCATAAAGCGTTTTGGCATAGCCCTCGTCTTTGGAATTGCCGGTGTAAACCCACTTGGCATCCACCAAATCCGTGAGTGATTTGGCTTTTTGCAACGGACTGCCTTTGCGCACAACCACAACCATGGAAGTTTCAATCAAAGGTTCGATCACAAACTCACCGCTGGACAAACCTTTGGGAATGCCACCCACAGCCACTTGCACGTCACCACGCCGCAAGCGTTCCAGTTGCTCAAAGTACAGCTCTTCACTGATACGTAAATTGATCTCAGGAAACTCACGGCTAAAAGTTCTGAGCGCTTCAGGGATCAAAAGCATGACCGCCAAAGGCACAGCCCCGATGGATAAATCACCCCGCATGCGCCCCGAGAGCTGGCTGATTTCATCAACCGCCGAGCCCAACTCTTTCGACACTTTTTTAGCACGCTCATAAAGGATTTGTCCTTGAGGTGTAGGCGCCACACCCTGCGTGGTTCGGGTGAGCAACGTGGCACCCAGCTCTAATTCGAGCTCACGAATCATCTTGGTCAGTGCTGGCTGTGACAGTTGAATACGTCGTGCAGCGCTTCGCAAACTGCCGTCCTCAACGGCAGCGACTAACGCTTTGAGAGCAATGAGTTTCACGAATCTGCCTCTGTGATTTCGAGGGATTCAGTTTACCGATAACCTATGGTTATCTCAGATGGCTAAATCAGATCATCACATCGACCTCAGTCAAGCTTGAGATTGAGATCACGAATGATCTTGCTGTACTTGACTTGGTCACGTTTAATCAATTGCGTCATCTCTTCAGGCGTTGTGATAAAAGGCTCGATGCCACCTGCATTGTGGAACGACTCGGCCAATTCAGGAGAATTGAGCACACGCGTCACCTCTTGACGCAAACGCTTCACAAGGGCGTCTGGCGTGCCCTTAGGTGCAAACAAACCAATCCAGATCGTGTTGTCAAAGCCAGGATAAAACTCTGAAATCGTCGGTACATCTGGCATAGCAGTAGATCGCTTTGAACCGCTGACAGCGATAGCGCGCAATTTGCCTGCCTTGATCAAAGCAGCATTAGATGTGCCAGAGAACATCGCCACCGCCTCGCCGCCAATCGTTGCGGTCGTGGCTGGTGAGCCTCCTTTGTAGGGCACGTGCAGCAAATCGATGCCTGCACGGGCCTTGAACATCTCCATCGTCAAATGATGCTGGCTACCGTTACCGCCTGAAGCGTAAGCAGGCGCCGGATGCGTCGTCTTCACGTAATCCACAAATTCAGGCAGAGTTTTCGCTGGAACACTCGCATTCAAAGCCAACACAAATTGGTTGGCGCCCAACGTGGCAATGGGTATCAGCTCTTTGTTGACATCGACAGGACCGCGCGCATAGAGGTAGGGGTTGATGACAAACAAACTGTCCATGCCAACCAGTAATGTGTAGCCATCAGGCGCTGCATGTGCAACAAAATCAGCAGCCAACTGTCCGTTGGAACCTATTTTGTTTTCGACCACCACAGGCCGCCCCCACCCCAATGACAAACGATGACTGACGGCGCGTGCAATCAAATCAGGTGCCCCGCCAGGCGGTATGGGTGAAATTAATCGAACAGCTCGATTGGGATAATCTTGTGCTTGTGCTTGTGCAAAACAACAAAAAAACCATAAAAAACTTGAGATGCAGCCCTTTTTAAACATCGTTCTTGGCATGTGAGCACTCCTTCAATTCGTTATGAAGCGGTAGGGCACAACGCTCAGAGTGCTCGCTTAATTTTTCGATTCAGATAATCAAAGTTGATCGTGTATTGCTCAGGTCGCGTGATGTCATGGTGAAGTTTTTTGATCTCTTCAGGGGCGAATGTGTCGCCCACACCAGCAGCCATTGCTGCCAATTGAATTTGGCAAGCGTTCTCCAGCATGATGGTCAGAATGGTGGCCTCATCAACGGTAGACCCGACCACGGCAACGCCATGATTTCGCATCAACACAGCTTTACAAGAGCCTAGCGCTGTTGCCACGCCGAGACCCAATGCAGGCGTTCGAATCAAATCAATCGCTTCATTGAAATAAGGCAGGCCATCCGCAAACGCCACACTGGGCTGGCTGATGGGTTGCAAGTGCTGACCAGTGGCGGAAAAAGCAACAGCGTAAGTCGGATGCGCATGGATCACACTGTTCACATCTGGTCTCATTTTGTAAATTTCTGAGTGGATGTAAACCTCGCTATGCTTTCGACCTGTACCCCCTACTTTTTCGCCATTGAGATTACAAACCACCATGTTTTCTGGTGTGATCTCGTCAAATCCAAAGCTATGAGGCTTCATGTAAAAGTGAGAGGGATCTCCAGGCACACGAATGGAAACATGGCCTCGCGTCAAATCACCCAAACCTAAGTGATCAATGATTAAACCAGCGTCAATTAATCGTTGTTGAGTAGGGTTAGCTGTCATCAAAATCTTTTGGAATTTAAAAACTGCAGGTTACATTGCACTCATACGAGTCACAACACAAATCGATCACACAAGAGACACCTATACATCGTGTTAGAGATGAGCATGGAGATCTCTGCCCATGCTGCATAGTGTGTGAACATGATTGCGTATTGACTGAAATTGGGACCACATATCAGCTCAAAAAAAAGACCCCTAAGGAGTGATCCCTAGCGGTCTTTATTTTTGCAAATGGTGGGCTGGGGGGATTTGAATGATTGGCTAAAACCCTTATTTTTTATGGCTTTATTAAAGTAAAAATTTCATTTATACCCCCGTTTGTACCCCCAAAACAAAGACCCTAGACCTGTGCTGTGCCTAGTCAGAACGATAGTTAGCGTATCGGGTGTATACCGCTCGATTGGGGGCTTACACGAACGTTGGTATATCGTCTGACAGTGGTCTCTATTTCGCATAGAGGTTGGTTTTAAGTTCAGATCTCGCAGTCCAGACAGTGTCATGCGGTCCTGATTGGCATTAGCGGAGCAGCCCTTTCAATCGCAAGTATGGGTGAACATATCGGGGGTGTATCGGTTCGGACAAATCAAGGGCTAAAGATAATTCTGCATTAAATTTTATATTGTGAAATTTAATCCAGTTCCATTAGAGGCCAGGCCGGTAAGTGTTGACCCACAGCCTAAACTTCCTGGTGTCGCGATTGGGTGCGCACGCTTGTGTCTGAACTCCCAAACCGTCACAGGTTCTACATCGGCCTGCATCTGTCTCATGTGCCTGCGCAGACCATCCGAGAAATTAGAGCGGCCTTGGATGGGCTTGGCTCAAGGGCAATAGTTAAATCCGAGAACGAAGTCGTCATTACTGCCATGCATCAAACCCGCAAAGTCCGAACAACTAGCTACAGAGCTTGAGTACCATGAACATGAACACCACACTTTTCCAAAAATTCCAATCAGTTCTGCGCGCCCCTGACGCACCGACTGTTCGTGACCCCCGTCTGTTGATTGATCAAGAAGGCGCATTGCAGGTGTATTACGCGCCGTTCGAATATATCAATCCGACCGCACGAATCGTTCTGGTGGGAATCACCCCAGGTCCAACACAAATGAGCAATGCAAATGCAGAGGCACGACGTGTGCTGCTGACTGGTGGTTCAGACACCGAAGCAATCCGAACAGCCAAGCAAGTTGCGGCTTTCAGCGGCGAACCTATGCGCAGTAATTTGATCAAGCAATTGAATCACTGGGGTTTTCAGCGCTGGCTCGGAGTCGATGACGCTGCTGAGTTCTTTCTTGGCGAGCAAAAGCTGTTGCAGACGACCTCATTGCTGCGCTACCCGGTGTTTTTTAATGGCGATGACTATCGAGGAACGCCGGATATGACCAGAGACCCACTGTTGCGCAAACATCTTCTCTCGGGGTTTGTAGAAGAGGTGCAAGCATTGCCAAATGCTGTTTTCCTGGGCTTGGGGCCCGCAGTGCAAAAAGTTCTGGACAAATTGGTTGCCGACCGTGTTTTACCTGCCGACCGAGTCATTGGAGGATTGCTCCATCCTTCAGGCAATTGCACGTATCGGATCAATTATTTGATCGGCTCTAGGAACGATCCACCACCACACGCGACCAACCCCGATCCATATGACAGAGGACGCGCAGCGTTTGTATCCAAATATCTGGTTTGACCCGAACCATTCATATTCCAGTGATGCCGGTAAGACCGTCCAGCAACTACGCTTTCTGAATGACGTTTCATCTTCGAATCTTCGTCTGAATTCATTTAGTTACCTAGCTATTAACAGTTCTAGTTGCTGCGAATAGCTCGGCGAGCGGGGTTGGTAAATTTTGTCCGACCACTATCAGCCTTGAACTGCCATTTCTGAAACCAGTAAGTGATTTACCAAACCCGTTGAAGAGTAGGTCAATACTGTTTCGTGCTGTATTTTTGGATTAACTCTATTGCCGACTTGAGCTCTTGTTCTGTTAGCGCTCTGAATTCACTTGCACCATTAAACCCGTGGTACCTTGGGTTAGCACCGAATTTCAATAACTCAGCCTCAAGCTCTCCCGCGTGCACTGTTACTTCAGTCAACACAACGATCTGAAACTGCATACTGGCTTGACGTGCCACTTCACTGATTCGTCTATCGTCTAGGCGTGCTGAGGTTGTGCCAATTTTGTAGACGGGCAGTTTATTGAACTCATGGCCAATGGCTCGCCATATATAAACAACATCGCTATCACTTGAGGGGTTGAAATCCATATGTGAGCAGATTTCATCCAACCAACCATTTGAGTCCGCACCGTGATAAGCGCTAGAGTTACCAATTGAAAATGCACGACGATTTGTGTACTTGAGTGCTTCAGCAGCACAGTTCGCTTTAACTAACCAATATCCATTCGGGAGTTTGCCAGGCTCCATGTGACTACAAATTTGGTCTAACAGTTTTTTCCTTGTAGCGGTCAGAAAGGCGGAGTTGGATTGCGTACGGAAATCAACCTTGTTGTCGTATTTTCGAGCCTCAGCCTGCAGGCTTTCAAATGTCCAATATCCTTTTGGTTGCTTAACTTTATGCATGTGCGAGCAGATTTTGTCTCGGCACTTTTGTTCGCCAGCTGCCTTATAAGCCGCTCCACTTTTTTGCTGAAACTCCTGGCGGGACGAATACTTAAGTGCCTCGACTTGCAACCTCTCCAGAGTCCAGTACCCATTTGGCCTTTTAGGAGTATTCATGTGAGCGCAGACCAAATTACGGACTTGCAACTTTCCAGCTGCGTTATAGGCCGAGCCATTAATTTTCTGGAACTCTGAACGTGTGTAGTATTTGAGTGCCTCGATGCGCAAGTTTTCCAACGTCCAAATTCTGCGAGGTCTTTTACTATTGTCCATACGCAAAATTATCATTCAGACTGTGTCCTCGGGCAGTTCTGCCACGTCGTCGTCGATGCGACCTTTACGCTGCGATGCAGAGTTTGAGCCGGCTCCTGAGTGTCTGCTTTAGGTCGTTTGCGATTAGGTTAAGACCACTTCAATCCTTCATAAACACTCACGGTTGGAATGCCAATGACAGCTAAATGAACAAGGTAGAGTAGGGTCAGCCGCTTATCAATTCGGTGTTCTCAGCCTAGTTTGACTATTTATGGTTATCATCAAAATAAATTTAA
>Ga0213920_1001479_pt1 | contig 12877 bp, 9 predicted proteins | sample McNCre1117MG_FD_161054 | JGI IMG/M metagenome (GOLD analysis project Ga0213920, IMG submission 161054) | Freshwater microbial communities from McNutts Creek, Athens, Georgia, United States - 11-17 MG | ecosystem: Environmental > Aquatic > Freshwater > Creek | place: USA: Georgia | collected...
CGTTTGCATCCGCGGTGCTAGCCCCGGTTGCCTCCAGGTAGCACTTCAGTTTTGGCTCGGTGCCGCTTGGGCGAAGCAGGGCGGTTCGGCCGTCACCTAGGTTGAAGCGCAGGCCATCGGTGGTTGGAAGTTTCCCACCTGCAATTGCCAGGTCCTCAAAATTTACGGTTTTGCCGAGTAGCGTGGCCGGTGGGTTAGCGCGCACAGCCGCCACGATGGCCGCGGCCTTTGCCACATTGTCGAATCTCAGAGTGATTTGGCTGGTGGCCCAGTGACCGTACTTTTCAAAAAGGGCATCGAGGTGTTGCTCGAGTGTTCTGCCCTGGGCGCCTAAATCGGCCGCAAGATGCGCCATCACCAGGGCGGCCGAAACGCCATCTTTGTCTGGAGTGGTCTGCGGATCCAGGCAGTAGCCGAGTGCCTCTTCGTATCCGAAAAGCAGGTTTGGCACCTTGGAAATCCACTTGAAACCAGTGAGGGTCTGCTCAAACCTGAGCCCATTGGCCTCGGCAACCCTCGAGAGCGCAGCCGAAGAAGCGATGCTGCAGGCGAGCGCTCCAGAACGGCCGGCTGCTGCTGCGGCTTCGGCAACATAGGTTCCGAGCATGAAGCCAATCTGATCGCCGGTGAATTTGCGCCAGCCACCCGGGTATTCGGGATTTGGAACGGCAACAGCGAGGCGATCGGCGTCGGGGTCTTCTGCAAGGATCAGGCGGCTGCCGTTGGTAGTAGCCTCCGCGATTGCGAGGTCTAGCGCTCCTGGCTCTTCGGGGTTAGGAAATGCCACGGTTGGAAAATCGCCGTCAGGCAATATCTGCTGGCCAACCACCGATGGCAGGCCGAGGCCCGCCGCTTCAAACACGGCACGAGTGGTATCCCAGCCAACGCCGTGCATCGCGGTGAATGTGGTTGGCAAGGCTTGAGTGGCTTGGGCACCGGAGCGCTTTACGAGCCCGGCCGTGTGCTCAACGTAGCCAAGTCGGTATTGCTCTCCGCCGGTGGCGAAATCATCCGAAACGGGAATCTCATCGAAACGCACGGAGGCGGCCACCTTGGCAATCTCCGCGGCAATCTGGGTGTCTACCGGCGCGATAATTTGCGAACCGCCGAGCGCGCCCGCGTAGACCTTGTAACCGTTGTCTCGCGGTGGGTTGTGGCTGGCGGTCACCATCACACCGATGTCGAACGGGCGCCCGGAGTTGCTGCCTTCGAGTGGTCCTCGAGCGGTTGCGTAGGCAAGCATCGGTGTCGGCACGTAGGTGTCGAAAAGCAGAACCTCCAGGCCACCGCCTGCGAAAATCCGAGCGGAATCGGCGGCGAAGACATCGGAGTTATGACGGCCATCGAAGCCAATCACAACGGATTTGCCGCCCACTTTGCGCAGGTAGTTTGCGATTCCAGCTGCGGCCTGTGCCACCAAAACACGGTTCATGCGGTTGGGGCCGGCTCCGAGCTCGCCTCGCAGACCCGCTGTTCCAAAGCCGATTCGGCTTTCGAAGCGCAAACGCAACCCGGCTTCGTCGCCGGCCGAAAGTAGCGCTTCAAGCTCTGCTCGGGTTTGCGGGTCTGGGTCTTGTCTCAGCCAGGCTTCCGCCGCCGAAGTCAGTTCGCTCAGGTTCATGGTTGCCTAGAGCTTGGAAACAATCTGCGAGAGCAGCTGGGCCAGGCGCCCCTCGGCTTCGCGGCCAGCTTCCAGTACCTCAGCGTGGCTGAGCGGGGTTGGGCTAATGCCTGCCGCCAGGTTTGTGATGAGGCTAAGGCCAAGAACCTTCAGGCCGGCCTCCCGGGCCGCGATGGACTCAAGAGCGGTGCTCATGCCCACGATGTGGCCGCCCATGAACTTGGCCATCTGCACCTCGGCAGGGGTTTCATACTGCGGACCGCGGAACTGCACGTAAACGCCTGAATCCAGGGTTGGGTCAACTGAGAGAGCAATTTCGCGCAGTTCTTGCGAATACACCTCACTCATGTCGATGAAGGTTGCTCCGCGCAGGGGAGTGGTTGCCGTGAGATTGATGTGGTCCGAGATCAGAACAGGCGTACCCGGCTTCCAAGACTCCTTGATTCCACCCGCGCCATTTGTGAGCACCAGGGTCTGCACGCCAAGCTTGGCCGCAACGCGAACCGGGTGCACCACTGCCTCAACGCCCAAGCCCTGGTAGAGGTGCGCGCGGGCACCCAAAATAAGTGCGTTTTTGCCACTGGGCAACTGCACCGATGAAATTGTGCCGCTGTGACCAACCACCTCGGATCGGTGGAAACCCGCCAGTTGGCCGGCATCGATTACTGCTCGGGGTTCGCCGAAGAAGGCGGTAGCCCCGCCCCAGCCCGAACCAAGGGTGATCGCGATGTCGTGATTTTCAACTCCGGTGATTTCGCGAATCTGTTTCGCTGCCTGCTCGGCCAAAATCATAGGGTTCTCAACTGAAGTATCTGCGCTTGGAGCCATGTTTTTGAGTCTAGTTGTCGGCAGAATAGATGGGTGGAGTTAAAGCAGAAACCGCATCACATCGTAATTATTGGCGGAGGCCCTGGCGGCTACGAGGCAGCGCTGTCCGGTAGGCAGCTTGGAGCCGACGTCACCCTCATCGAAAAGACCGGTATTGGCGGGCACGCAGTGCTCACCGATGTGGTGCCATCCAAGACGCTAATCGCAACCGCGGAGGCCGCTCAGCGCGTTGCCCACGCCACCAATCTCGGCGTCAAGTTCACCTTCGCGGGTCAGCCCGTGAAGCCAAAGGTGGAGATCGACCTGGGCGTTGTGAACCAGCGTCTGAAAGACCTCGCGGAAGCCCAGAGCTCCGACATGCTTGCCGAGCTGGTTAAAGCTGGCGTGCGTATCATCCATGGCAGCGGAAAACTTGACGGCAACCACCACGTGATCGCCACCCCGAGTGACGGCGGTAAGCCTGAGCGCCTCGAGGCCAAGACCATCATCGTCGCCGTTGGTGCCACCCCGCGTGAACTGCCAACCTCGAAGCCGGATGGAGAACGCATCTTCACCTGGACGCAACTCTACAACCTAACCGAACTCCCAGAGCACATGATTGTGGTTGGTTCGGGCGTGACCGGTGCGGAGTTTGCCAGCGCTTACTCATCGCTGGGTTGCAAGGTTACCCTCATTAGCTCGCGCGACACCGTGCTGCCATCCACCGATGCCGATGCCGCCGCTGTGATCGAAGACGTATTCCAGCGTAACGGAATCACCATTCTGGCCAAGAGCCGTGCCGATCTTGTTGTGAACACCGGCGATGGTGTTGAAGTGACTTTGGCCGACGGCAGCAAGGTTTTGGGTTCGCACTGCCTCATGGCGGTTGGTTCGATTCCGAACACCGCTGGCCTGGGCCTAGAAGAAGCCGGAGTTGTGCTCACCGAGAGCGGCCACGTGCAGGTGAACAAGGTTGCGCGTACCTCGCGTGCCAACGTGTACGCGGTTGGCGACTGCACCAACTTCCTGCCGCTGGCATCGGTTAGCGCAATGCAGGGCCGCACGGCCGTATTCCACACCATGGGCGATGTCTCGGCGCCAACCAACATTCGCAACGTGGCATCCAACGTGTTTACCGCACCGGAAATTGCAACCGTTGGCTGGGGCGAGGCCGATGTGCGCGATGGCAAGGTGACTGGTTTTGTTCAGAAGATAGACCTACGCAACAACCCGAGGGCCAAGATGCAAGGCATGGAGGACGGCTTCATAAAGCTGATCTGCTCCACCGGCGGCACCGTAATTGGTGGCGTTGTGGTTGCGCCTCGCGCCAGCGACCTCATTTACCCGATTGCCATCGCAGTTGAAAACCGACTCACTGTTGACGAGGTTGCATCTACGTTTACGGTTTACCCGTCGATCTCGGGCGCTATCCAGGAAGCAGCGCAGGACCTGCACCTTCCAACTGCCTAAAAGCAGGGTGGTTTTTTGGGGGTGATTCCGCCGGTTGCCGCCTCGGATAGGCGACAACCGTCTCGATGTCTAGTCGAGAAGATTGCTGATAACACTTACAATAAGATTCGCTAGAATCTTTATTGCTTGTGTAAGCAAAATGCGGACTAGGTTTGGGACTTTCATCCGCAACCCTCCTTTCTCCGCATAGCGGAGAAAGCCACAAGAGTTTCTTAGATGCTTCCAACACCTAAGAAACCGCCAGGAGAACACGTGGTTTTCACGGCCTTCTCCGAAAGAATCGGCCCGGTTTCCGGGCCTTTTCTTTTTGCCGACCTTGCGGTTGTTCGGCATATCTAAAGAATGCCAATTGCGCACCCTTCTGGCAGAGCCAGAGCGCGCAACTGTGCATAAGCAACATGGCCGAGTCTTGTGAATTACAAACTCCCGTGAATTGCAAAGACCCCGACCATTGGCCGGGGTCTAAAGCGATTATCGACTTATTCGAATTCGATAAGCACGGTGCCAGCAGGCACGGTTTCGCCAACGGCAACCCCGATGCTCTTGATCTTGCCGGCCTTGTGTGCGGTGAGAGGCTGCTCCATCTTCATGGCTTCGAGAACCACAACCTGGTCGCCCTCGTTGACTTCCTGACCAACTTCAACTGCAATCTTCACAACGGTGCTCTGCATCGGTGCCTTGATGGCATTTGCGTTGCCACCGGTTGAAACACCGGCAGACTTCTTACGCTTTGCTGCGGCTGGTGCGCCAGCGGCAGGAGCAGCGGCAACGCCCGCGAACAAACTGGCAGGCAGGCTAACTTCGATGCGCTTGCCACCAACTTCAACAACCACGTTCTGACGCTCGCCAGCCTCGCTACCTTCGTCGCCCTCGGCAACGAACGCAGGAATATCGTTATTCCACTCGGTTTCAATCCAGCGGGTGTAAACACCAAACTTGCCGTCGGCACCGATGAACGCTGGCTCGTTGACGATGCGCTGGTGGAATGGCAGCACTGTTGGCAGACCCTCCACCTTCATCTCGGCCAGCGCGCGGCGGCTACGTGCCAGCGCCTCTTCGCGAGTTGCGCCAGTAACGATTAGCTTCGCCACCATGGAGTCGAACGAGCCCGAGATTTCATCGCCGGTTTCGACACCAGCGTCAACGCGAACACCAGGACCGCTAGGGGCCTTGAAAAGCTTGACCGGGCCCGGCGCAGGCATGAAGTTGCGGCCGGCGTCTTCACCATTGATGCGGAACTCGAAGCTGTGGCCCTTGATGACAGGGTCCGGGTAGTCCAGCTTGCCGCCCTCGGCCAGGCGGAACTGCTCGCGAACGAGGTCGAGTCCGGTAACTTCTTCGGAAACCGGGTGCTCAACCTGGAGGCGAGTGTTTACCTCGAGGAACGAGATGGTGCCATCCTGAGCAACCAGGAACTCACAGGTTCCGGCACCCTGGTAGCCAACCTCCTTGAGGATGGCCTTGGAAGATTCGTAGAGGCGCTTGATCTGCTCTTTGGTGAGGAACGGGGCCGGAGCCTCTTCAACCAGCTTCTGGTGGCGACGCTGCAGCGAGCAGTCGCGAGTGGAAACTACAACAACGTTGCCGTAGGCATCCGCGAGGCACTGGGTCTCAACGTGGCGTGGCTTCTCAAGGTACTTCTCAACGAAGCACTCGCCGCGGCCAAAGGCTGCGATGGCCTCACGGGTTGCGCTCTCAAAGAGTTCGGCAACTTCATCCTTGTTGTAGGCAACCTTGATGCCGCGGCCACCGCCACCGTAGGCGGCCTTGATGGCAACAGGCACACCGTGCTGAGCCACGAAGTCAAGAACCTCATCGGCGCCTTGAACCGGGTTGAGGGTACCGGCGGCAAGCGGTGCGCCAACCTTCTCGGCAACGTGACGCGCTGAGACTTTGTCGCCAAGCATTTCGATCGCGGTTGGGCTTGGGCCAATCCAAATGAGGCCGGCTGCGATAACAGCGCGGGCGAAGTCGGCGTTTTCGGCCAGGAAGCCGTAGCCAGGGTGAACTGCGTCGGCGCCGGATTCGGCGGCCACAGCCAAAATCTTTTCGATTACGAGGTAGGTCTCGGCGCTCGACTTACCGTTGAGCGCGTAGGCCTCGTCGGCCATCTTCACGTGCAGGGCATCGCGGTCTTGGTCGGCGTAAACTGCAACGCTTCCCAGCCCCGAGTCTTTGGCGGCACGGATGATTCGCACCGCGATTTCGCCACGGTTTGCTACCAGGACCTTCGTGATTTTCTTTGCAGTAGTCATAGTTCTTCTAGCCTATTGGCGGATGAGCCGCCAAAGCCCCCTCCTAGTAACAAATAATCAACGATTCCAAAGGCTCGGGTATGTAATTCCAAGCTCCGTCACCAGTTCGCGCAGCGTTGGCAGGCTCAGACCGATTACGGTGTGGGCATCACCCTCGATTTTGGTGATAAAGGCTCCGCCTAGGCCATCGATGGTGAATGCGCCTGCCACCTTAAGCGGTTCACCGGTGGCCACGTAGGCCAGAATTTCGGCGTCTGAGATGTTGGCAAAGTGCACAACCGCGTGACTGCTTCGGCCCAGGGCTCTGGGGTTTTTAGGGTCGCGGTTGTCGATAACCCAGTGGCCGCTGTAAAGCTTGCCGGTGTTACCGCGTAGGTTCTTCCAGCGCTCAATGGCCACCTCTGGCAGGTGCGGTTTGCCCAGTGACTCACCGCCAAATTCCAGCGATGAATCGCAGCCGATGACAACGGCGCCAGCCGCCTCTGGGCGATCCAAAACAGCCTCAGCTTTCGCGCGTGCCAAAAGCAGCACCATGTCATCGGTGGTTTTGATAAGGCCCGCGGCAGTAGCCACCGCCGTCACCTCATCTTCATCTACCAGCGGTGCGATGGTTTGTGGTTCGATTCCTCCGGCGCGAAGCAACGTTAGGCGGGCAGGGCTGGTGGAGGCAAGCACTAGGCGGGTCATGAAAATAAGGGTATTCGCTGTTAGGGCAACACTATGGAAGAATTGGGAGGTGAATAAAACCATTAACTGGACCGGTCAGCTGCTTACCCTTCGAATTGAGAAGGTGGCGCACGGTGGCATCTTTGTAGCCCGCCACGATGGCCGCGTGGTTTTTGTATCCCACGTTTTGCCGGGCGAACTGGTGAAGGCCCAGGTATTTGAGGACCGCGGTGGCTCGTTCTGCCGCGCTGAACCAACCCAGATTGTGGAGCCGTCGCCAGACCGCGTTGCCCACTTCTGGAAGGAAACCGGCGCTTACGGCTCCAACCGCGACCTCGGCGTTGGTGGTGCCGGCGGTGCCGAGTTTGGTCACATCACCCTTGCTCGCCAGCGCGAGCTGAAGGCCGATGTCCTTGAGGAAGCCCTACAGCGCATGGCCGGTGTGGAGCTTCGCACCGTTGTTGAGGCCGCTCCTGGCGACGACGAAACCGGTGGCCTCGGCTACCGCACCCGTGTTCAGTTGCACGTTGATGAATCGGGTGAGCCAGGTCCGTACCGTGAGCGCAGCCACGAGGTTATCTCCACCCCGAAGCTTCCGCTAGCGGTGGAAGAGATCAACGACCTCGGTTTGCACCTCAAGAACTGGCAGAACGTTAAGAAGATTGAGATTGCGGTGAGCAACACCGGCCAGGTTCAGTACCTGGTTGACAAGAAGGCGAAGGGCGACGCCAAGCTGGTTGAGCGCGTTGCCGGCCGCACCTTCCGCATCTCCAGCGGTGGCTTCTGGCAGGTACACCGCGAGGGTGCATCGGTGCTTACCAACTGCGTAAACGAAATGGTGGCAGCCGTTGGCCTAGACCTAAACGCGCCAAACCTAGACCTCTACGGTGGCGTTGGCTTGTTTGCTGGTTCGCTGGCAGCGCGCTTTGCCAACCGTCTCAAGATCACCACGGTTGAATCCGCAAAGCAGGCCACTGAGGACGCCAAGGCAAACCTGGCCGACCTGCCTGCAGTACGTGCAGTGTGTGCTCCGGTGGAGCGCTTCATGGCGGAACAGCTGGCCGAGGCCGAGGCCGGAAACCTAGACTTCACCGATGCAACCGTTGTGCTTGACCCACCGCGCGCCGGTGCCGGTGCCAAGGTTGTGGACGCGATTGTTAAGTTGGCTCCGAAGCACATTGTTTACGTTGCCTGCGACCCTGTTGCCCTTGCGCGAGACCTAAAGCCGCTTCTGGCCGGCGGTTACGAGCTCAAGCAGATGCGCGCATTCGACATCTTCCCGCACACTCACCACTTCGAGACCATCGCGTCTTTGGTGCGCAAATAAAAGATAGATAACATTCCGGGGTTTAGCCCCAACCTGGTGAAAAAGTATCTTGCACTCGGCTAATTTGGTCTTGACAAACCTATTTCCGGGGAGGGCAAGACTTGACCAATCAGGTCCAAACTCCGCGCGTCGTTTCGGCTAAGGCTGCAACGTTCACCACCCGCCGAATGGACACAATTGTGGCAAGGTGGTTCTCGCTCGGGGCGGGTCTAAGCGCCGTCGAAATGTTCATGCACGCGCAGGAACAGGCCCACCTGCTCAACCCTTTGGTGTTTTGGCCAACACTCGGATTTACGCTCGCCACCATTTTGGGCATGATTACCTGGAGTTGGCTGCGTGAGAACAATAACCTCTGGTATTTGTTGCATGCAGGTTCGGTTCTCTTGAACCTGGCACTCTGGCCGCTGGAAATGAAGCACGGTGTGCAGTTGCCACCAGATTTCACGCCATACGTGTGGTGGTCTTTGGGTTGGGGCGTCATGAGTGCAGGTTTGGGCTTGCGCAGGGGTTTTGCGGCCGTCTATCTGGTTTTGGTACCGCTCTGGTTTGCTGCCATTCAAATGTCACCGATGGGCGGCTCGGCAACCCTGGCCCGCGCCAGCCAAGACACCGTTTACACGCTACTTATCAGTGCCGTGATTGTCGCGGTTGTGCACATGTTGCGCTACCGAGCCTCACAGCAAGACTTGGCTTTTGAACTGGCATCCCAGGCGGCAGCAACCGAGGCGGCGGAGAATGCGGTGGCAAACGAGCGACTGCACGTTGGATCGCTGGTGCACAATCAGGTTTTAAGCGCCCTAAACGCTGCCATTTCGGCTTACTCGCCAGAGGATCAGGAGACCGCCAAGAACCTGGCCGCCGGGGCAATTGTGCGCCTCGGTAACTTCGAAGCAGAGGTGCTAGACGGCGAGACCCAGATCCCAGTTGCCGCGTTTTTCGACTCGCTCACCAACCTCATTGCCCAGCAGGCACCTGAATTCAGTGTCTCAACCGAGGTTGAGGGAAGTTTCGAACTCCCGGTTGATGTGACAACAGCACTCTCCGAGGCCACCATGCAGGCGGTAGCCAACTCGCTTATGCACGCCGGGCCAAAGGTATCCAAGCGCCGCGTCAAACTGCGTGCAGCCAACTCCCACGTCAAAATTGCCATCGTCGATGATGGCCGCGGCTTCAGGGTTGCCCGTATTCCAAAGAACCGCCTCGGCATCCGCACTCTGATCTTCAAGCGTGTGAAGCAAGCCGGCGGCACGCCAAACATTCAGTCATCGCCGGGCGAAGGCACCAGCGTTATCTTGCAGTGGGAGGCAGAATGAGCAAGGCATACCGATACCTGCTGCTAGCCCTGCTTTTGGCGCTGGGACTAAACCACCTCGTGCTCGGTTTGTTCTGGCTCCATAGCTACACCCACGTGGGGCCTGTGCTGTTTGCCTTTGCGCTCTACCTCATTGCTCTCATCCCGAGCATCTATGGCAGTAGCGAGCTGAAGATGCCGTCATCGCAGGCTTATTTCAACCTGCTGATTGGCGTGACCATTGCATCGCTGGTGCTGGCCCAGTTGCCGCGAGAGAGTTACCTTCCCAGCGGTTCATACCAAACCTGGTTCGTGGCCGGTGTAAGTCTTCTGTTAGCCCTCACAAGCGGCCGCGGGCATCCCGTGCTGGCCTGGATTGGCATTGTTCTGCTTTGGGTTCAGGTGATCGCCTGGGGCGGGGCCTCGGTTATCACCACTAGCGGATTGGTTGGAGCCCTCATCCTGGTTGCAACCGCCTGGGCCTTGGGCCGGGGTCTTCGCTCAACCGAGAAGGAAGCCGCCGTCTATCACGCCAGGGCCGCCGAGATTGCCAGGCGTTCGGCACGCAACCTGGCATCGCGGCAGGAGCGCCAGCGCCTGTTGCAGGCAACGCTGCTCACCGGCCTACCGCTGCTTGAGCGCATTGCGGAACAGGGTGGCAATCTCTCCGATGCCGACCGCCAGGAAGCGATTTTGCTGGAGTCGCGTTTCCGCGATGAGATTCAGGGCAGGGCCCTACTCAGCGATGGCGTGCGCGTTGCAACCCGCGATGCCCGCAAGCGTGGCGTGACGGTGAGCTTCAACGATGACGGCGGCATGGACCGCCTAGATCAGAGCGAAGTGGCGGCAATCCACGCCAGCATTACGCAGGCGATCAACGCCACCAACTCGGGCAAGATTCACATCGCTGCACCGGCCGACGAACCGCATGCGGTGAGCATCACAGCAGCAAGGCCCGAGGCAAATGCCCCGGACCTCTGGCTGCGTCTTCCTTAGGCTCTAGCGACGGGAGCCCTAGAGCGAGAGCGCGTAACGCAGGGTGTCTAGTGGCAAACCACCGAGGTTGAGCGCGCGCTTGTGCCAAGCCTTGATGTCGAATGCATCGCCTGCAGCCTCACGTGCCTCCTCGCGCAGCTGCTCCCAAATGCGCTGACCCACCTTGTAGCTAGGGGCCTGTCCCGGCCAACCGAAGTAGCGGTTGGTTTCAAACTCAATGAACTCCGGGCTCATGTTTACGTTGGCGCTCATCTGCTGCAGGGCGTATTCGTAGTCCCACTTGCCGGTGCCGTCCAGCTTGGCCTTGCCAAGGTGAACACCGATGTCCAGAACCACGCGAACCGCGCGCATACGCTGGCCGTCGAGCATGCCTAGGCGGTCGCCTGGATCTTCTAGGTAACCAAGTTCCTGCATTAGGCGCTCGGCGTAGAGCGCCCAGCCCTCGCCGTGGCCCGAGGTCCACGACGCCAGGCGGCGCCAGGAGTTTAGCTCTTCGCGGTTATAGGTTTGCTGCGCAACCTGCAGGTGGTGTCCAGGCACACCCTCGTGGTACACGGTGGTGGTTTCGCGCCAGGTGTCGAACTCGGTGACGCCGGCAGGAACGCTCCACCACATGCGACCCGGACGCTTGAAGTCGTCGCTTGGGCCGGTGTAGTAGATGGCGCCGGAGTTGCTCGGTGCAATCATGCACTCGAGTTTGCGGATTGGCTCGGCGATGTCGAAGTGGGTCTTGCCCAGTTCTTCGATGGCCCGGTCACTCAACTGCTGCATCCAGCGCTGCAGTTCATCGGTGCCGTGAAGTTTGCGTTTGGCATCACCGTTGAGGTGCTCAATGGCTTCCTGCACCGATGCGCCCGGCTTAATTTCGTTTGCCACGGCAGCCTGTTCCGCGGCAACTCGGGCCAGTTCCTCGCGGCCCCACTCATAGGTTTCGTCTAGGTCAAGCTTGGCGCCAACAAACGACTGGCTCAGCAGGCCGTAGCGCTCGCGACCGATTGCATCTTCGGCGGTTGCTGCAGGAAGCAGCTCATCGCGCAGGAAGGCATTTAGTTTGCCATAGGCATCGGCTGCGCTCTGGGCGGCACGCTCTACGTCTGCCTTGAGGCTTGCAGGGAGTTCGGCATCGCCCGCCTTGGCCTCGGCGGCAAACTTCTGGAAGAAGCCATCGGCTGCGGCAAGCTTGGCGGTCTCGCCAATCACCCACTCAACCTGGCGGCGGGCCGGTGCGTCGTTGGCACGGATGCCCTCGCGCAGGGTCTCAATGTAGCCCGCGATGGCGCCATCGACGGCGCGGCTGCGGCCGGCTAGGTTTACCCAGTCCTGCTCCGTTGCGGTTGGGGAGAGGTCGAAGATGTCGCGAATGCCCTGAGCAGGCGATGCGATCACGTTGAGGTTGCGGTGCCACAGGCCCGATTCGTAGGTGTCCACGCCAAGCTGCAGGGTGCGCTGCATGGCGTCCTTGGTTACGCGATCGGTGTCGTCGGCGGCATCGGTGCTGGCCAGTTGTGCAAGCACTTCGCGGGCCTTTGCTGCGCTCTTTGCATGCGCCTGCGGCGACTCATCGTCTAGTCGGTCTTCGCCACCTTCGCGTCCAATGTAGGTTGCAAAGGTTGGGCTTTCGGCCACCATCCAGTCGAGGTAGGCGTCGGCGATTTTGTCGATTGCAGTGGCTTCACGCATCTTTGCGATCCTTCAGGGTAGGCAACGGCTTACCCTGCCGAGTCTAGTTGAGGCTAGCGCCCGCGCAACACCCGAGTGAATCTAGTTGAGGCCGCGTCGAACGCTGGCTGCCCACTGGCCGTGGCCAGGGGTGATTTGCCCGCGCAGAATGGTGCTGTTGCGGTGCCACTTGGAGGTTGGCTCGGCAGGCTTTGGCACAGAAGCCGAACCCGCGGCCGCGGCGGCCTGCAAAACGGCAACCACAACGGCCAATTCCTCGGCCGAAGGGTTACCGGTAACCACCTGCAGGTGGGTGCTCTGCGATGAAGACTCTGCCATTTTTAGACCCCCGATTTACAGCGGGATGTTGCCGTGCTTTTTTGGAGGCAGCGAAGAACGCTTGGTGCGAAGGGCACGCAGCGCCTTGATTACCGAGATGCGAGTGGCCGAAGGCTCGATGATGCCATCGAGTTCGCCGCGCTCGGCAGCCAGGAACGGGCTAGCAACGTTGTAGGTGTACTCGGCTGCAAGCTGAGCGCGAACGGCTGCTACGTCGGCGCCGGAGGCCTCTGCTTCCTTGATTTTGTCGCGGAAGAGGATGTTCACGGCACCCTGGCCGCCCATCACAGCGATCTCGGCGGTTGGCCAAGCCAAGTTGATGTCGGCACCCAACTGCTTCGAACCCATAACGATGTAGGCGCCACCGTAGGCCTTGCGGGTGATTACGGTGATCAGCGGAACGGTTGCCTCGGCGTATGCGTAAAGCAACTTGGCACCGCGGCGAA
>Ga0213920_1001482_pt1 | contig 12872 bp, 13 predicted proteins | sample McNCre1117MG_FD_161054 | JGI IMG/M metagenome (GOLD analysis project Ga0213920, IMG submission 161054) | Freshwater microbial communities from McNutts Creek, Athens, Georgia, United States - 11-17 MG | ecosystem: Environmental > Aquatic > Freshwater > Creek | place: USA: Georgia | collected...
CAGCTGCAGCGGGTGCGACCGAGGACGTGTCCATCGTGATCGTGACGTGTAGAGCGTTCGCGGCCCACGCCTGAAACTCGCTGGACGCTGCCGCGATCGCCTCTCGAGCACCCGCGATCATGGCGACAGCGGACTGCCCGCCGACCGTGGCGAAAGCCTGCGCCATCGGATCCCCGAGCAGAGTCTTAGTCTGCTCGGCGAGTGCTTGATAGTTCTCGGTGAGGCGCTGCGTCATGTCGGGATTGGCCGACAGGTAGTCGGCCAGAGCGATCGCAGCATCGGAAGGCAGGGCGAGGATCTGCTTGGTCAGGGCGTCGGGCAGTTTCAGGGCGATGCCGGCGATCTTGCCGACCGCCTTGGACTGGTTGGCGATGTCGCCGAGCATCAGCTTGGCGATCGCGTCAGGTGTCAGGGCGACGTCATTACCCTCGGCGTCCTTGGCGGCCGTCTTGAAGGACAACTGACCAAGGATGCTCGAGGAGATGGAGTCCGAGTAGGAGGAGATGGCCGACTCGGCGCTCTTGATGATGTTCAGCTGATCATTGACCGCACTAGTGAAGGTGTCCGTGCGCGACTTGAACTCATCGGCCAGCGCCTGCGTGACCTTCTCGCCACCGCCAGAAATCGAGACAGACAGGCCCTTCAGCGACTTGTTGATGTCAGCCGACGCCTTGGCGTAGTCAATGGCGACCAGTTTGATCGTATCGCTGGCTTGCTTGGCTGCCCGTCCACCGCCGCTGGACGCCTTGCCTGCGGCGTCCTGAATGGCCTTGTAGGCGTCGAGGGTTTGCTTGATGGAGTCGGTGAAGTACTTCTCGTCATAGCCAGCGGTCGGCGTGCCAAGGCCACTGTAGGTGGCTTTGGTCGAGCGTCCGCCTGACAGCACGACCGAGGTGGCGTAGGCCATTTTGAGCATGTCATCGGCGGCAGTAGTGGCAGCATCTCCGGCGGCCGAGACACTGTCGGCCAGCGCGTAGCCGCCATTGACGGATGCTCGAGCAGTCTTGTCATATGCAGCGATCGCTGCCGAGTATCCGTCAAAGTTGTCCTGAGCCATACCGGCTGCACGCGCTGAGTCTTCAGAGCGATTGGACAAGATGGCAAGGTAACTGCCGACGATGGGGATCAGTTGAATGAGTTGCCTGTATCCCTGCTGCGAGTACTGATCCTGCTCATTCGCCTGCTTCTGGGAGGCGGTGTAACTCGTCAGCGCGCCAACAACCTGGCCCACTTGTGTGATCAGTCCCGACATACCGTTGCCGAGCTGCTGAATCAGACTGACAGCGCCATCGGTTCCACCGAGTGACGTACTGACGCTGTCAAGAGCCTTCAGTAGGGCGTATCCGATGGACTCCTTGGCCTCATCAACGGCCACCTTGATGCGCGCCATCTTGCCGGCGTAGGTGTCGGCAGCGGCTGATGCCTGCCCACCCACCGAAGCATTCAACTGAGTGATGGCACCCTGAAAGTCCTTGGCCGCGATGGTGTTGGCGTCCAGCGGCAACTTCAGGCGCTGCAGGGCCGTGAAGTTGCCCATGCTCGCGGCGCTGAGGGCCTTGGCTGCCGACTCCAGATCGGTATATCCCGCCGCGGAAATATCGAGCGCAGTCTGCAGCAACTGCTGCGACTCGCTGACATTCTTTGTGGCGGTCACCAGCCTCTGATATGCGGGGCGCAACTGATCGTCGGCGATGCCGAACTGCATCGACATCGACTTGATGAGACCCTCGGCCTGCGCGTTCTGAGATGCCAGGCCGACATTGTCCATTGCCTTGGCCAGCGCCACGAGGGACTTCTCGTCCTGCATGGCGCCAGAGATGGACTCAGAGAAGAACTGGCCGACCTTCTCAACCGCAAAAGCGCCAGCGATCGCTGCACCGACGCCCGTGACCGCGCTCGTGAAACTGCCGCTCAAGCGCGAGGAGAAGCCGTCAACATTCTTGCCGAGGACGTTGAATGAGGAGCCGGTGTTGCGGGTGTCCGACTGCAGCGAGCGCAGGTCGGCCATCGCCTTCTTGACGTCTTTATCGTTGTATTCGCCGGTGATGACGACCTGAATACCGCGGCCAGCCACGATGCCTCCTAGCCTTGGTTGACGGTGTCGATCGCACGCTTGACGGCCTGCGCGATGAGTTCTCCGGCTCGCTTATTGCCATCTGCCCACGCGGGGCCGAGCACGCGGGGCCAGCGCTGAGCGGGGTGCTTCTTGTTGATGTTCGCGTTGAAGACATGGCCCGACGTGCTCTTGCTGCCCGCCAGCTCGTAGATGGCTGCGGCAGGGTCCATCTGCTTGATGATGGCCAGGACGTCTTGATGGTCTGCCCTGTTGACTACGCGCACCGACTTGCGCAGTCCTCGCTTGGCCTGACTTGGACTGTAGGAACGGTCGCGGGTATAGGTGCCACCGGAACTGGTGACAGCGCCCCGAGATCCGACGCGCTTGCGCTCAGTCCACGAGCCCCAGTTCGACAGGGGATTGTCGGTGCTGGAGATCGTCTGCCCGGCAGCTCGGTAGATCCCATCGACCGCGACCTTGATCTCGGACACCAGCACCTTGGCGGTGTCCTCGTCAAAGCGCTTCATGCGAGCAACGAACTGGCCGAGCCCGTTGACGTTCACGGCCCACGGTGCAGTCATGCCTTAGCCTCCTGAGCCCTCCAGCGCAAGTAGCGCAGCATCGTGACGATCATGCGGTCGCCTTGATCTGCGACCACGTTGGGCGCCAGACCGAACTCATAGGCCAAGTGGACTATGACCCAGTGAGCGCTGGACTCTCCAAAGGGACAATCTCCGAGGTGTTCTCAGAGTCGTCCTGAACGGCGTCCACGGTATTGACCCAGTCATCGAAGTCGAGGCCGGTCGCCTTGGTCCGCTTGACGGCATGCCAGGCGGCCCACCAGAGATACTCAATGCGGCCGGAGCTGATCGCGCTTGTCGGCTTGTCATAGGTCCGCTCAAACGCGATGAGGTCGGCAGCGCCGACCTTGACCGATTCGCTCCGGCCGTCCTCGTAGGTCACAACGAGAGGGATACGCATCATGGGGGCAGGCTCCTAGATGTCGAAGGGTCAGGATGTGGCCTTGGTGACCGTGCCGGAGGTCGGCCACGTCACCTGCTGGGTCGGAACGTCGCCAACCGAGGCGCTTAGGGGAGTCACCTGAGTCACCAAACACGGCACCGTGTATGAGGGATTCGTGGACGACACGGTGCCCGAGGTCGGCTGAATGACGACCGTGGCGATAGATCCGAGCAGCGGGTACAGCGTGGCCTCGACCGAGCTGGCCGCAAAGTCCTGCAAAAAGTTCAACTTGAGCTGGCCCTGCTTGAGACCGGCGACGTGCTGACGCCAGCCGACACCGAAGGTCGAGACGTCCTTGTCGTCGGCGTTGAGGGTGAGGTCCACGGAGGTGAGTGAAGTGGACAGCGCCGTGCCGTTGATGGTCACGGTGAAGTCGGTTGCGGCGAACTTAGCCACGGTGGTGCTCCTTTGTTATGTGTTGGCGAGAACGGAGACCTGGAAGGTCGCCGCGAGATAGGTCGTTTCACCGATGAGCAGCGGCCCATAGTTGGACATCGCTGTGACTCGGCAGTCCTGTGCAGATCCGCCGAGAGTTCTGTCGCCCTCGATGGCGGCCTTTACCGAGGCCGAGCCAGTCGAGGAGCAGTAGCCGTCGAGGACGGCCTGCGCGCCGCGCTCACTGGCGCGTTGCGCGATCACCACAATGTTGAACGCGAGAGTGTCCAGCCCGCGACGCATCGCGCTGTCGAAGTCCACGCGCTCAGGAACCACGACCGCGATCGGCGGCGTCGGATTGTCGGGCACGAAGCTCGAGGACCGCAGGCCCGAGATGGTGCCAAGACGCGTGGCCAGCCCGGTGCGGATGTCCGCGATGCTCATATCGCTGCCCGTAGGCGTCGATAGGGCTGCAGCAGCACCTCGACGTCAGGATCCACGCGGGACAGCAGCCGAACAGCGCCGAACTCACCCATCGTCACGCCAAGCGGCGTGGACAGGCGGGCAAAGAAACGCGAGGACTGCATGACGGCGGCCTGCGTCACCGAGCTCGGGGTCGAGCCAAACGCGAACTTCCCGGTGACGCGGACGGTCTGGATGCCCATATTCACCGGCCACGAGAAGGTCGAGGTCGTGGCCCGCAGGCGCGTGGTCGGCCAGGTGAGCCCGTCGGTGAAACTGTTCAGCGGCTCGGCTTGGTAGGAGGTCGTGGTCGTCCAGTCGGTGCCGTTGGAGGAGAACTCGACCGTGGTGATGCTGGACAGGTCATCGACCTCGACGACGTCGGGCTTGCCTGCTGCATAGGTGCGCGTGGAGTCCGCGGCCGCAGTGCCGAAGGTGCGCCCACAGTATGCGTTTATGGCCTCGTCAGCGCTCGACAGCGCGAGGGTGAGCATCGAGTCATCAACTGAATCTGTGAGCCTCAGAGCGGCCTTCACTTGGCTTAGAGAGGCATACGTCACGGGGGCTCCTAGTTGATGTCAGCGAGCGCGGATCGGTAGGTGTGGCCCTCCAGCCACAGGCCGACCCACGGGTTCAAGGAATGGACGCTCGTGCCGCGCTCGCGCAGCTGCGCGGCAACACCGGCGAGGGTGCGCTGCCAGACCTCCATCGGGTTATCCCCGCGGACGTATCCGGTGAAGTTCTGTGCGCCGTCGATGACGCCACAGTCCGCGCCCACCAGCACGATGTGCGCAGCACCGAGGTAGGCCGCGAAGTGCATCGTCATGTGCAGGCTGGTCGGCCCGGCGACGAGGTGGTGATCCTCGCTCGGCCAGTCCGTTGCGGCGTCGAAAGCACCGAAGCGCTGCGGGTTCGTCGGGAAATAGTAGATATTGGGCTGAGGCATCGGGCCGTTGTAGGCCTCGGGGCCGCCAGCGCCGAGGTCGGCGACCGGGGTGATCACCGGCAGATCGGGCCGTGCGTTCGCATTGTTGACCGCGTCGCGGTGATAGTGCGTCACCGTGAAATAGGCGGGCAGGTTCAGCCGAAGGCCGACGTTATTGACCGCTACCACGATCTTGTCGTGGAAGAACTCCACCGGAATGTGATCGAGCGTCGCGCCCGATCCCAGCACCCAGACGGTCGAGCCGGGCAGGCAGTTATGGAACTCGTGCGGGTCGCTCGGGAGAGTCAATCCCACGAGAGCCTCCTGCGCCTGGCCAATGTCCAGCGCCCCTCTGAGTAGTCACCGGCCTCGACCTTGTTGCCGTAGTGCTCGGCGTTGGCGGGGAAGGTGTGGCCGTTGCGGGCAGCGAAGCCGCCTGCTGCGAGGGTGCTGGAGTTGTCGTGCGCCACGGGGATGTCGGTGCGCTCGATATGCACGCCAGCCTTCTCGGACCTTCTCAGATAATCGTTGTCCTCAAAGTAGGCCGGATGGAAGGCCTCGTCGAACAGTCCGACCGCGTCAATCACTCGATCGCCGACCGTAAAGGCCGACCATGCCGGCTGGCAGGCGGTCAAGGTCAAAGCCTGAGAGCTGCTCGCCTGCGCGAGGCGCTCAAGGCTGCCGGCAGGCCAGACCACGTCGAAGTTGCAGATGAGCCACCACGCCGCGAAGGGCGTGGACTTGATGCCCAGATTCCACGACCCGGCCACGCCGAAGTTGGCGGGCATGGGTAGCAGATGCGTGGTCAGCGCATAAGGCGTCTGCGCCTGCTGCGGATCCACCACGCGGCCGTTGTCGATGATGACGAGCTGACCGATCGCGTGGTCGATGCTGTCGATCATCCGGTAAAGCAGCTCGGGGCGAGCCAGCACCGGCACGATCATCACCGGGATCACAGGGACGCCTCAAGGTCAGCCAGGAAGGGGCGCCACTTGGTCTGGTAGATCAGATCGGCGTCGTAGTTGTCCACGATGTGCTTGCGCGCCTTGGCACTCATCCCGCGACCGCGAGCGTAGGCAGCCTCAAGGGCCTCGACGATGTTGCCGACGATCGGCTGATTGAACCAGCCATGCTGCGCGGCGTCCCACCATGGCTGGCCGGCGACCAGCCAGCCATCGCCAAGAATCTCGGGCTGTGCGGAGAAATCCGAGACAATCACCGGGCGCTCGCACGCCTGCATTTCTTGAGGAGTGAGGCCGCTTCCCTCACCCATCGAGACCATGAGTCCGACGTCGCAGGCCGTATAGATCGCGGCCAGTCCCTCATCGGGGATGCCCATCCGGTAGGCGTACTGGTTCACGAAGCGGTACTGATCCTCGCGCAGGCCGAGCGACTTGATGATCTCGGGCAGCTTGACGCCACCCATCGCGCCGTCGCGTTCGGTGTGCAGGTAGAGCACGGCGTCGTCGTGCTGCTGGGCGAACAGCGAGAAGGCGAGCAGGTTCTCGCCCCACGACTTGCGGCTCGGGTTTATGCCTTTGTTTGCGTTGATCGCGCCGACTACGAAGCGGTCCTCGTCGATGCCCATGATCTCGCGGCCGGTCATCATGCGGCCGCCGACCGAGACTCGCGCTGTGGGCTTGAAGACGGAAGTCTCGATGCCATGCGGGATGAACATCGACTCGACCTTGTCGTGGGCGAGCATCTCCTGGCCGAACTTGCTCATGGCCACCGGGCGCACGGTCGGCTTGCGCAGGAACTCCACGACCGGCGGTGGTGCGGGGACGTGGTCGATCGGCACCCACGACACGGTCGGGATGTCATCGAAGCGCGGAGAGTTCAATACCCAGACGTCGAACAGGGTGAACTGGCAGGCCTTGGTGCCGGGATAGCGCGAGGTCCAGTCATCGAAGTAGGGACCCACGATGTCGTTGTTATAGGCATCGAGGCCACGAGGAAAGACGGTGATGCCTTCCCATTCGGTGACCATCTGCTCAATGCCGTAGTTCGCGGCGATCGCCATGCGGTGACCGTCGGCCGCCATGCGGCGCACGACCTGCTTGGTCTGGGATCCGTAGCCGGTAAAAGTCCACGGTGCGTTCGAGTGCCAGGTGGCGGTCAGGGCCACGGTGCTCCTTTGCAGGTGCTGACGGGCCGAGCCTGCCCTCGGCCCGTCAGCGGTCTGGAGTCAGCGACGCTCCACGTCGGGCACGCTGCGAGCACGCCTGACGCGGTTGTCGATGAAACGGTCGAGACAGGCGAGCAGCGCTTGGAAGCGTTGCGGGTCTGTCTCGGATGCGAGCTGCGCGTGCAGGGCGCGCAGTTGGTCGTCGTCAGTCATGGCAGGGAGGGCAGCAGGGCCGCCGGATTACGACGGCCCTGCTGCTGGCTCACTTAGTAGCCGGACTGCGGGACGAGGCCGGTGCCGACGATCTTGGCGATACCCGCGGGGTAGCGGGCCGCGATCGCGGCGTAGCCGTACAGCTGGAAGCGAACCGTCAGATTCGCCGAGCCGACGTCGGGCAGGACGCGAGTCTTGGCGCCCGACTCCATGAGGAACGTGTCCGAGAACTTGGACACGATGATCGCCGACTGGTTGCTCGACAGCGTCGTAGGCGTCGCTGCATCAACGTAGACGGGTACTCCATGTACCGTCCCGACGAGGCCCTCGGCTCCACCAGCGACGTCGATGACGCCGCCAGCGTTCGTCGGTCCAGCAACGCTGGGAACCACGAGCGGACGGTTTGAGCTGTCCGTCGCGCCGACGAGGAAGTACCAGATCGACGGGTGCATCGTGATGGCCTCAGCGCCCATGTACCGGTTCTTGGCAACGGTGCTCAGGCCCTGAGCGATGGCGGTGATGATGCCCTGCGCGGTCGGAGTGCCGGCCGTGTAGGTGACGGTGCCGATTGAAGTGGTGTTCAAAAGGCCGGTCAGGTCGCCTGCGGTGCCGACGCCGTTGATGACGGCAGCGTTCAGGCGGTAGTTGTACGAGGCCAGCAGATCGGTGAAGATCATGCGATCGAGGCCACCGGCCAGCGGTGACTGCTCGACGAGCTGAATGGAGATGTCCTCGTAGCCGGTCACCGTGCGCACAGGCGCGGTCACCGAGGTGGTGACCAGATCCTGCGTGGTGGTGGCGGCGTTGTCGGCCGACTGGACGGCCGTGTCGGTGCCGGTCGTGATGCGCGGGATGGACACCGAGTCCGTGCCAGCAGGCAGAGCCATGCCGGTGAGGCGGTCAGCGGTGACGCGGCCAGCGCGCAGCGTCTTGGCGTAGTTGTCCACGAGCCACAGCGGCGGAACGAACTCTCCGCCGGTGCCGTCGGTGCGGTTGATTGCGCGGGACTCCGTGGCCACTTCCTGCATGTGACGGTGGAGGTTGTCCCAGGCGTTGCGATCGTTGCGCAGCTGCGCGTTGATCATGTCGCGCACGAACGAACGCTCGCCGTGCTCGGCGTAGGTCATCGGCTCGGCCGTCACGACGGCGCGGCCAACGGAAGCGACGCGGGACTCAGTCCGCGAGGCAGCGATCTCAGCGGCGCGGGTCTGCGTCGCCTCAACGGTCTTGATCTGCTCATCGAGCGTGGCGATCTCGGCGTGACGCGCCTCGACGGTCTCCAGCGCCTCGGCGCTGGCCTCACCGTCAAGAAGGGCGGACGCCTCGGCGGCCTTGGCCGCACGCTGCTCCTTGAGCGCATCGAGCATGGTGCTCATGTGTGCTCCTTCAAGGTTGGATGGATCTCCCGCAGGGGCCGGACGGCGCGGCGGGTGTTCATCAGCGCGGGCAGGGTTGCCGGGGCCGACGTGGCTAGAGGGCGCGGGTCTTGGCGCGCAGGTGTGCGCGCTTCCAGCGCAGGTGCAGGTCGTCATCTGCTGAGCGCAGGCCGACTGAGGTCGCGTTGTACGCAGGCCAGGTGACGACGGAGACCTCGAACAGGTCGAGGGCGCGCAGCTCGCGGACCCCGTCCTCGGTCTTGGTGGATCCGTCGGCCGCGACGCGAAACGCGAAACTCATTTTGTCCACTGCCCCGGTCTCAAGGGCGACAGCCAAGTCGGCCGCTGAAGGACTGCGAGTGTCAAGGACAGCCTCAATGAACAGGCCGGTCTCATCTTCCGAGACTGAGAGCGTGCCCGCCGAGCGACGAGCCAGCGGCAGAGCGTCGGTGTTGTGATTGACCAGCAGGAAGACGTCGTCACCGCGGCCGAGGCTGTCGGCGAAGGCGCCGCGCTTGATCACCTCGCGGAACGGCAGGCCGTCGGCCTCGCGGTCCCACATCGCGGCGTAGCCGGACATGCGCACGGTGCCATCGGACTGCTTGGCGGCGCGCACCTCGGTGGAGAAGGTGCGGCGGTCAGCCCCGGCGATCGCGCCGCGACGGGCCTCAAGGTCGATCTCGGGGGCTGCGCCGCGCAGCTCCTGCCAGCGGGCCTCCATCTCGGGCGTCCACGTCCGTGCCGGAGCCTCGCGCAGTTCGGCGATCCCGAGGCTGGAGCGCAACTGCCAGCCCCACATCGCGTGCGCGTCCTGGCGCTCGGCGAGAAAGTTGGCGACGCCCTGCTCGCCCACCGCGGTCGCCTTGTCGAAGGCGGCGCGGATCATCGGCAGGAGCGTGTCGTTCATGGCCAGCAGTTCGGTCGCCAGAGCGCGGGCGTCAGTCTGCGAGACATCACGAGCCGCGACCACGAGCGCCGGGGCGAGGCTGCCGATCTTGCGCATGTTCTCGGCTATGCCGTCCACGCTGTCATGCACGTCGTCGTAGATCTGGCCAAAGAGTGCGTGGTACTCGGCGAAGTCGGTGCCCGCGACATTCCAATGCGCCTCATGGGCGCGGGTGTAGAAGTTGAAGACGTCCACCAGCAGCGCGCCGAGCGCGTCCGACAGCGGCATCTCGAGCGCGATGGCGCGAGCCTCGACCGACGGGGCCGCGGCATACATGCCCGCCATAGGGGCGTCGTCGTCCTCGTCCTCGTCATCGGACAGCCAGACCGGCAGCTCGTCCTCGCACGCCTCCCAGGCGTCGCAGTAGGAGTCAGCCGCGACGGGCGCCTCCCAGCGCTTGCACATCGCTGCGGGCTGCTGCGTCACCGGATCCACCGTCAGGCAGAAGTATTGGCATGACGCGCACGCGGGACGAAAGACCGGGACGTCCTCACTGGCCGAAGGCCGGTAGGACGGCGGGAGGTCGCGCTTCTCGTTCACAGAGTCTCCAATGCTGCTGGCCTGTCCGGCCTCGTCACGGATGCGGCTCGACCACTCAAGGCCCGCATCGCCGCCCCATGCCGCCCAAGCAACGCGGCCGGGCGAGGGATAGTTGTCATCGCCGGGATCAAAGCCCCGGCCTTGCTTGTCCACTTCATGCCGGCGCAGGTAGGAATACATACGCAGCACCACGTCAAGGCTCAAAGCCTCGCCGCGAGCCAGCTGCGCGGCACGAGCGCGGCCCGTGTCGGTGAAGCCGTCGCCAGCCTTGCCCGCGGCGATCCAGTCCAGCGCCCGCTGGCCCTCGGCCTGCATCGCTTTCGTGGGTCGGTAGGTGCTGCGCGCCATCAGACCAGCCCGGCCGCGGGGTCGAGTGTGTTGTCCTGACCGATCGCGGACGGATCCACGCCGGCACCGGGAAAGACTTGGATGAATCGGTCGCCGCCGGTGTACGGCTCGTAGCCGTCGAGCAGGCGCATCTCGTTGGCGGTGCGCTGACCTGACGCGATGAGGGTGCGCGACACGTTGGCGCGGGTCGAGGCGTCAAGGCGCAGCAGGCTCGACGGGTCAAAGCGTGCCTCGGTTCCCGGCTCAAGCAGCTTGCTGAACGCAATCTCGAGGCGCGTCAGCCACGGCTGAAGCGTGTACGTCAGGAACGACAGGGATGCGAGCTCAACGTTCTGATAGGTCTGGCCGTCGCCCTTGATGCCGAGCAGATAGCCGGGCACGCGGAAGATGCGGGCGACCTCGGAGATGATCGCTGCGCGGGTCTCGTTGAACTCCATGTCCACCGCGGACTGCTGGACGGCCTGCCACTTGAGGCCATCGGACAGCACGGCAGGGCGTCGGTGCTTGCGCTGCGATGCCTCCCACGTTTCGCGCAGGTTCTTGGCTGCTTCACTCGTCAGCGACTTATCGGTGCTCAGAACTCCGCTAGGGGTTCCGCCCTCGCCGTACCACTGCGCCAGATACTTATCGACGGCTAAGTTCAGGCCGATCATGGTGCGCTGCTGCAGCAGCGGCGAGATGCCGGTCAGCGATTGCGGCGACGTGTACCAGCGAATGTGCAGCATGTCCTCGCGCGGGATCTCGCGGCCGAGGTACAGGTACTGGCGCCCGGTGTATTGCTTGTCAGGCATGACGTTCACCTGATACGGGTGCAGCGGCGTCAAGCCGATCGGAGCACCAGTGGAGTCGCGCTCGATGTGGACGTAGGCGTTCCCATGCAGCGCCAGCGAGATCACGATCGAGTGGATGGTCTCAAACTGCGTGGACTCGCTCGGGTCAGGATCGGCGAGCACCGGAGGCGTCGGGACCACCTTGCCATCGCGCACGACCTTCAGCGGCATGGTCGCCACCGAGTCAGCCAAGAGCGACGTGCAGGCCAGCACCGTGGAAACGCCAAGCGCGGTGAACTCGTCCACGCGCTCGCCGGCCGTGGTGAACAGCGACGTGGCGCCATAGAGCTGCGTCAGAGGGTTTGTGTGCGAGCCGTAGACCGGGAAGCCGTTGCGAGCCTCAAGGCCGCGGCGCAGGATGCTCACTCAGCACCGCCCGAGGCAAAGAACGCGCCAGCGATGACGAGCACGCCGCCGGAGATGAGAGCAGCAGGCAGCCCGAGCCACAGGTCGATGCCGACGACAATGCCAGCGGCCCCCACGATCTCGACTGCGGTCGTAATAACGTCCCGCGTTAGTACCTTCACTCGGACTCCCAAACGTCAATGATCTGCGGCGGCCGTTCCTCGGCCTGCGCGTGCGCCCACGCTGCGAGTGCCGCAGCGACGAGGGGCGAGATATCTGTAAACGATCCGCGACGGCCAAAGGCCCACAGCTCGCCAAGTCGCCGACGTCGAGCAGCACCCACCGCTGCGGACAGATCCGGCTGCTCCATGTGCCGCACGCGCTGCTCGGCGACGAGAGCGGCGAACGCGACGCAGGCCTGCGCCAGTTCGCGGCCCGCGATCTTCACGGTTTCGACCTGAGCCTTCTCGAGCTCCGGCAGCAGGGCGCCGGCCGACGAGCCCACGTCGAGCACGACCGCAGCGGGCCGCCACTGTCGGACAAGCTCCGCGACGCGGGCAGCGACCCATGAGGTGCCGCTGCGGTGCTCGACGACCTCAACATGAGTCAGGCCCTCGCCGGTAGAGCCTGCGACCGCGATCGAGGCGGCGCCGTCAGGTGACACGTCGATGCCGAAGCAGACCGGGTCCGCAGGTGTTGAGCGCGGATCAGCACAAGCCACCCACGCGGTCTGGTCGAGTGCTTGATCCACGCCAGCGGGTTCGTCCCACAGACCGAGGCGCTCGCGTGCAAACTCGGCCTTAGGCATCGCCGACAGTTCGCGGGCGACGTGCTCCTCGGAGATCCGCAAGCCCATCGCCGGGTTCGCCTGTCGCCAGGCATCGCGGTCATCGAGCTCGGCGCTCGGATCCGCGGACCATTCCAAGTAGCACAGGGAAGGATCGTCTCCCGCGATCGCTCGGTCGCGGACTCCTCGCAACACGAGGGAGTCAACATGCCCGGCACTCGAGGCGTACCACAGCTGCGGGTTAGGCCGAGCCGACAGCGTCGGCATCAGCGCGCCGAGCGACTCCGCGGGCAAACGATAAGCCTCGTCAAGAATGACACAGTCGCCACTAAAGCCACGGCCAGAGCCAGTCGATCGCGCAACGAAGCGCAAACGCGCGCCACCATTCAGCTCGATGCCTTCCTCGCCGTGCGAGGTGCGCACCTTGGCGACGCGCTTGCGAAGATCGTCGGATGCCTCGACCAGCATGAGCACGCGGCGAAAGGCCTCTTGGGCGGTCTTGAACTCGTGAGCCGAGT
>Ga0213920_1001487_pt1 | contig 12840 bp, 7 predicted proteins | sample McNCre1117MG_FD_161054 | JGI IMG/M metagenome (GOLD analysis project Ga0213920, IMG submission 161054) | Freshwater microbial communities from McNutts Creek, Athens, Georgia, United States - 11-17 MG | ecosystem: Environmental > Aquatic > Freshwater > Creek | place: USA: Georgia | collected...
AGAGCTGATGCAGTGCGGCTTTCAGGTCCTTAACGGCGATGGACTTCTCAAGGTTTTTGCGTAAATCGACGTAGTGCACCTGGTCATTGATGACGTCGGTGATGCGGATGTTCTCAATGGGTTCGTCATAGATCTGGTCGATATACCCCATGACCACATCAACATCAAAACTCCCAGCCTCACGTGCGATGGTGATCAACGCTTTCTTAAACACGCCATACGCTTTGGGCTTGCGTCCGGTGCGGTAGGGTTCGAGCGCGGCTTTAGTTGCACGTGCTTTTCTCGCAAGTGTTGCGATGGTCGCTTCCGCTTGGCGAGTCTGTGGTGACGCAGATGACAGGTCCTGCGCAACCGAGGCCATGATCAAGAATTTTTCGGCGGCACCTGTTTGTTGGGCGGCGCTGTGCCAAAGCTCACGTTCCCAAGCGGCTGCATTCATTCGGATGGTGTCTACGTGTGCATTCCCTTCGGCAGCAAGCTCAAACGGGTCAATTGCATCTTCGATGCCACCTACGATTTCACAGTAGTACTCAGCGGCCATCCGTGCTTCATCGATTGCCAGCAGTGCATAGATTTCTGAATCAGATAACGTGGTTCCGGTTCGTGGGACTCGGGTAGTCCACAGAGCCCTCACTGCAGCGGGATACGTTTCATACCGTTCCATGTATTGATGGATGGCCAAGTTGGATCTTGAGATGCCGAGTCCGGAGTCAATAGCCCATTGAGGTGGGCCGAATGTCTGCAGTGGTTGTAAAAAGGTCTGGGCCTTCCAGATGACTTCTTCGAGCCGTGAGAACTCTGGCGAGACTTCAGGCCACAGCAAGCACTGGTCATGGTGCTCACGTAAGTCATTGAGGTCGTTAGTCAGTGGGTTGAATGCTCCCACCGGTACACCAAAGTGACCAGCTGAATCGTCTTCAATCGGTGATGTACTCATTCAATATTTGGCTGTTGCGTTGCGAAACGTGCGAATCCCGCGAAAGATCGCGTAGCCATTGATTTTGATGCAATGCGAACCCGTGCGAATTTCTGCGAAAGTGCTCAAGATTTAAGCAATAAACAGATGGGTTCTAGATTTTCTGGGTCCTTCCCTGCCAAGAACCTATGCGGGGGGCATCAGCGCCAGATTTGCCTACCGATAGGGCTGAAATCCGGGTACGCGGTACGCACCGGGTACGCACTGTTCCATTTGTAAACTGTTTACTAGTTGTGAGTGTGAATTGCACTATGGAGGCTCCTGCGCCATCGACGAAAACCTGCTCGACGTAGCCAACATTTGTGAGAACGAACACCTGAAGCGCCATCGCTGAGTGAGTTGGGCATCAAGGACTTGAATCTTGAAGTCTGGACAGCTCTGATTGGTCCAACAAAATTATCAAAGGGGGCTCAGCAACGCCTTGCCCAAGAGGTGCCTAAGCTGATGCGCAACCCAGACATTCGGCAACGCTTGTTTATCCAGGGCGGATGGAACTCGGTGGGCTCTACACCAGAAGGCCTCAAGAAGACGATCATTTAGACGGCCAATATCAAAAGTCCTTGAGCACTGAATGGGGGGCGCCCTGCCGGACGCACCCAAAAAAAACCATCGCTTGATCAAGCGATGGGGGAAGTACTTTCAATTCAATCCGCCTTGGATGAGGCGGATGGCCTAACGCCAGTTTAGGCGATGGTAATCACGCCGTTTGCCAGAGTCCAGTTGGCTAAAGTGACAGAACCGCTGTAGTTAAGCTCAACTGCCTCAAGAGTCTGCCCATCAGTTGAGGTTTCATAAACCAGATAGTCTTTATCGTTCATGGTCATTAGCCATGCATCGTATTTGGTGTCATCCAGTCCCAACACACCACCTGCCGCCATCGTAGAAGCATTACCAAACGCCCCACTCGATTTGGCGCTGGTGGCCAAAATACCATCAAGTGCATGGGTCAAGCCAGACAAGTCGATCCGGTCACCCACCTCCAAGTCAGTGATAGTGTCAAAGCTACCGTTTACAGATGGATCAGCATCACCCGTTAAAAACTTGAAAGTATCGACACCTGCACCACCGGTAAGAAAGTCAGCACCGAGACCACCGATAAGAACGTCATTCCCATCACCACCGATAAGAGTGTCATTACCTTTACCACCATTGATCACGTTGTCATGCGCATCGCCCAACAGGATGTCGCGGTAGTCACTACCCGTCAAATTTTCAAAGTTCACCCCTACATTGGTGAATTCCACCCCTGCATTGGCGTTATCTTCTGCTGTCGGAACCCCGAGAGACACATACACGCGACTACTGGCATTGGCATACGAAATCGTGTCGATTCCAGCGCCACCATCAAAAGTACCGGCAGTACTATAGATCGCGATAGTGTCATTACCGGAACCACCCGTGATGGAGGTAATATCATTCTGAACACTGACGCTCAGATTGCCCGTCATACCCGATGCATCTAAGACGCCCCCTGAGTAATAATCACCCAAATTAACATCACCAGCCCCACCAATAGTGACGTTCACATCTCCAACGGAATTAAAAGATGTGTGCACGATGTTCAGATCGGCATTTGCAGTGATCGCAACATTCTGCTCGGTCGGAGCGTCGCGCCACTGACCAAAAGCCAGGTCAGTTAGGCTACTGGCGCCGTCGACCGTGATGTTGATCGTTTCGTAATCGTTACCGCCGACTTCCGAGTAACTCGCGTTAGTCACCCCATTGAGAATCACATTGGCCGTATCGATCTGCTGATCGACCGATGCATTATTCGAGTTGGCATACAGCCAAACATCGACATCTGCTGAGTTGGAGATATTAACGTTCGAAGTGACGACAGAGCCGGAGTCACGGTAGATGGTGGTGTAAGCACCACTGTAGGTGCTGCCATCCGACGTTGTGTTGGTTATGTTTGTCGTCGTCGTGATGGCGGCACCGACGTTCCCCCCTTCCGTGTTGTTGGCGTAGATGTTCTGATACGCATAGTCGCCCGATCCATTTAGGGTATTGGCATTCGTCAAGTTCAATGTGGCATTGATGGTTTGGGCGTTAGAAAAGGTGCCTTGCAGATAATTTACGTGGTCATAGCCATGGTAGAAGTCGCCCTCTCCACCACTTGTATCGATGTTGCCAATGAAGGTGTCCGTAAAACTGATCGCACTTGCGTCAGAAGCGTTGGCGTAGGTGTATGCCCTAGATATGCCATCAGCTTGAGCCTTCACAATAATTTCTCCGCCTTCAGCAAAATTAATCACGCTAGGGTTATTCAAATTTTGCAAAGTGATCGATTGAAATGCATGCGCTCCGAGGTCAACCGTGCCATCAATGGTGTTATCAGTATTCACAATCACCAAATTTTCAACATTAGCAATAGTAGTAGCACTCAAATCGATGTTGTTGACACCTGTCGCTAAGACTTTCAGCGTATCCATGCCGGCGCCACCATTGATGACATCACCGTCAAGGGTTGTTGAATCCGCAATGTCCAAGGTTGCAACAAAAATATCAATCCCATCGGTACCCGTCTTATCAGCACCGGCAGCCAGCACAGTTACCACTGGGGCTGTTTGTGCATCACCAACCTCGGTCAAACTTTGAGCCATAGCGATGGCTGAGAGCCAGGTTTGAATATTGGCGAGTTCAGCCGCATCTGCAACATGGGTCGAAATGCTGTCGAGCAGTGTTTGAGACAAGTTGATGCTGCTGTGTGCCGCGCTCACCGTTGTCGCCAAGGCATCTAAGGCCAACTCAGCATCGCCCTGCGTGACCGATGAAAGTGCTGCGACGATTTGAGCAGCAAACTTTTGCACATCCACGTTACTTGTACCAATTGAATCCAAAGTCAAGAGGTCAACATCACCGCTGATACCCAAAGCCGTTTGCAATTTCGCTTCGGCTTGATCAAGCGTCAGGGTTGGATCGGCCGTCAGCATAGATTGAATCACGGTCGTCAACGGTGTTACCACCAAGTCACCTGATGTTGCGCCAGGGGATCTGAGCGTGACGGTGTTGACAAGCCCTGTGTCCGTGTTGGTACCGCCTTCGATCTGGATGACGTAACCATTGGGGTTTGGGATGGTGAATTTGCCATCAGCACCGGTCACAGCCAAAGCTGTGGTCGTGGTCTTGTTGCCGTGGGCATCAATCAAGAAAACATTGGCACCGCTCAAGTAACCGTCAATGGCAGTACCCGAAACATTGCTGCCCGATGCCCCTGTGGAAGTCGCAGCCGTGCTGGAACTGTTGTTGTTTGCAACCACTGCAACACCACCCAAAGCGGCCAAGCCCATGACCCAACTGCTGGTCAATGCGTTGGTGGCAGAGGCTGTAGAGGCTGCCGCATCAGAAGAGCTGTCAGAGGTTGTTTCCACCGCCGTGCTGGCCTGTGCCAAGACAAAAGGTGCATCGCTATAAGCAGGTGCGGCGGAGGACGCCACGGACACCTCGCCAACTTGCACGACGGAGTCGCTGACCACCAAGCTCTCTTCTTCCGAAGCCAGGCGTTTGTCTTGCTTCGCACTCACGCGTGTGTCAGACAGGTTTGTCGCAGTTGCCGAGGCACGTTGTGGCGCAAGCTGTTGCGTATTTTTGATTGAGGCTTTGCTCATGGTTAGTTCCTTGGTTGAATAAATGTGAATGAAAAAAATTAACGCTCGCCCATCGATTCCGACAGGGTTTTGGTGATGGGTTTGGTCAGGTAGCTCAGCACGGTTTGTGTGCCGGTTCGGATGTCAACCTGTGCGGTCATGCCGGGTTGCAGCGCGATGGTGTTACCTTTGTGGCTAACCAGTGCGTCTTTGCTCATGCTGATCTTGACGCGGTAGTAGGTTTGCTCGCCTTGCTTGGTGTCTTCGCGCAAGGTGTCGGCACTGATGTAGTCCACACGCCCCTGAAAACTGCCATGAATGGCGTAGTCCCACGCATCAAACTTCACGGTGGCAGGCAAGCCGGGTTTGAGGTAGGCAATGTCGGCGGGTTTGATCTTGACTTCAACCACCAGCACATCGCCACCGGGCACGATAGACAGCAGCTCTTCGCCAGGTTTGAGCACGGCGCCCAAAGTCGTGACACGCACGTTTTTAACGATGCCGTCCACGGGCGCGACCAAGCGGGTGTTGTCCAACACGTCTTTGCGTTGGGCCAACACTTGCAGCACGCCTGCCAAGTCTTCTTCCGTTTTGGCCAATTCAGCTTGGCTGTCTTGTTGGTATTTGTTGGTGCGGTTGGTGATTTGGCCGGTCAAGTCCGCCACTTGGCGTTGCAGGCGCAGCACATCGGTTTTGCTGACGTCACCGTCTTTGAGCAAAGGCAAGTTCATGTCCAGCTCTTTGTCTGCAAGGTCAAGGGCCATTTGCAAGGCGGCCACTTCTTGCCGAATGGCGGCTTGGCGTTTGGTGAACAAAATGCGCTGGTTGTTGACAAAGTCTGCGTAGTCCGCCAGCTCGGGGCCAAAGCGGGGCGTACCGCCAAACACTTCTGCACGCAGGCGTGCGATGTTGGCGCGCAAAGCCGCTGCGCGTGCGGCCGTTTCTTGGTAGCTGGATTCGGCTTTGACGCCATCGAGTTTGGCCAGCAGCTGACCACGCTCCACCGCATCGCCCTCAAGCACGTTTAGTTCGTGCAGCGCACCGCCGTCGACAGCTTGCACCACTTGGGTGTAGCTGCTGGCCACAAGCTGCCCACTGCCGCGGGTGATTTGGTCAAGCTCAGCCCAAGAAGCCCAAATGACAAAGGTCACCACCACCGCGACAGCAGCCCCTACCAATCGACCCGTGTAAGGCGATGGTGCAGACAGACGTGTGCCAGTTTTTAAGAAATGCGAGGCGTTCATCCACTGACCTTTTTCATGAGTGCGGAAGGGGTTTCGGTCTTGGTGGCTTGAAGGCGCGCAAGCACTGCATCGCGAGGGCCGTCGAGCACCACACGGCCTTGGGTTACCACGATGAGTCGGTCAAACAAAGGCAATAAACTTTGCTTGTGGGTAACGATGATCAAGGTGCGACCTTCGCAACGTTGTTGCAAGGTTTTGAGCACCAAAGCTTCGGTGTTGGTGTCCAGTGAGGCTGTGGGTTCGTCAAGCAACCACACAGGGGCGTTGGCCAACAGCAGCCGGGTAAGGCCAATGAGTTGACGCTGACCGCCCGACACACCTCGCCCGCCTTCGCTAATGGGCAGCGCTAGTCCTTTGGGGTGGCGATTGACAAGCTGCCCCAAACCTGTGGCTTGACAGGCCTCCATCAAAGCCGCATCGCCGGGATCGGCGAGACCCAGGGTGAGGTTGTCACGCAAGCTGCCACCGACCAAGCAATAGTCTTGAGCCAAGTAGCCCAAGGCATGACGCAGGTAGTCGGGGTTGATGTGTTTGAGGTCCACCCCATCAAGCTGAGCTGTGCCGCCTTGCGGTTGGTAGAGGCCGGCCAGCAGCTTGAGCAGTGTGGATTTACCAGAGCCGATTTCACCCAAGATGCCCACGCGTTCGCCAGGACGAATATGCAGTGCATTGCTCAGATGCAAGCTAGGCGCAGGGGCGTTGGCATAGCCAAAGCGAAGTTGATCGACGCGTAACTCACCATAGGTGTGCTCGGGAGTGATTTGTTCGCTGTCAGGGGCAGCATCGGCAGGTAAGGCCAACATGCGATCCAGCATCTTCACCGAGGCTTGGGCTTGACTCCATTGCACCAGCAAGGAAGGCAACTGCAACAAGGGGCTGATGGCACGACCGTTGAGGATGGAGCACGCCATCAACGCCCCGGTGGTGAGTTCGCCTTGCATGGCCAAAATAGCGCCCGTGGCAATCATGGCAACGTACCCCAGGCCTTGCAGCAAGGTCACGGTGTAGTTGGTGGTGGCATTGTGGTTGCGCAGTGCGAGATCGGTGATGGCAACATCTTCAACCAAGTCGTTCCAGCGACGCAACAAGCGCCATTCGCCTCGGCTGGCTTTGAGGGTTTCTGCGCTTTCAATGGCTTCGACCAACACGCCGTTTTTACGGTTGCTGTCGATCACGCTTTTTTCGCTCAGCTTTTGCACCCGATGTGCGGCATGCAAACCCAACACCACACTCAGAGCGGCGACCACCAAGGAGGGCAAGACGGTCAAACCGCCCAGCATGGCGATCACCGCTAAGAAGAGCAAACCAAATGGCAAGTCGACCGCCAAAAACAAAGTCCCCGAGGCCATGAGGTTGCGCACGTAATCAAAGCCTTTGATTTGCGCCGCCAGTGTTCCCACTTGGGCAGGACGAACATCAAGGCGTGTCCCCAGTAATCGACTGACCAAGTGGCGTGACACTTCGGTATCAACCAAGGCGCTGGTTTGGTCAATGGCGTGGCCGCGCAACAATTTCAATCCAAACTCAAACAACGAAGCCAGCACCGCGCCTACTGTCAGCACCACTAATGTGGATGTGCCCGAGGTGGGAATGACACGGTCGTAAATCTGCATGCTGTAGAGAGACACCACCAGCGAGATGATGTTCACCAAAGCTGTGACCATGCCCGCATGCACCAGTGTTTTGCGGTGACGCGCCAACGCACCACCAATCAGGGCCCATGTGGAGTTGGTTTGTGTGAGCGCCGCAACAGGCAAATAAAACGCCGTGATGCGTGACAGCTCGCTCATGGGCCACAACACTTGCTGGCCTTGACCATGGCCCACAACTAAGCCACCACGTGCATCGACCACCTCTGCCACGCCCCACCCCTTCACAGGGTGAAAGACCATCAGAGGCAACAAGTCGGGCGTCAGGTCGCTGATGACTTCAGGCTGGCCAGAGCGCCCAAGATGCAACCAGAGTTGGGTCAGCAAGTCGACAGGTGACAGGTTTGTCTCACCCATATCTTCCAGCGCAAACACCACACTGTGGTGGTTGACACCTTGCCGACTGAGCCGGCAGTAATGCATAAAAGCGGGCAAAAAAGGCGTCATGACAGATTTCCAGCGAATGGCTCTAGGCCAAAGGTGCGTAGATGCAAACGCCAAGCGGTTTGCCCTTGCAAGGCGCGGGCATCCAGCACAGTCACTCGCGCTTGGATGGCTTCACGAACAGCATTGAGAACTTCGAGCCAGCTTTTGCGGCCCGCGACAAATTGACGGGCATATGAATCAGCCACGTCTTGTGTGGACTTGCGCAGCAAGCTGGCCACGCCCATTTGTTCGGTTGCCGCGGTGTAACTGGCCAGATCGGCTGCGATGGACTGCTGCAATTCACGCTCAGCATTGCGGCGCGCTTCAGCAGCAGACTCTTGGCGAGCGACCGCTGCACGAACGCTAGCGAGGCTAGACAAACCCGCACCAGGCTGGGCACTGACTTGCAGCCAGGTGCGATGTGGCGGTGCTAAGTCTGAGCCGTAGTTGTGCTCTACCACCACGCTCACCGTGGGTTGCCATTGGGCTTTTTTGACACGGATGTCGGCTTCAGCCGCCAATTGCTCAGCGCTCAGTTTGGCAAGCTGGGGATCGCGAGCCACACTCAATGCTGTCCATTCAGGGCTTGGGCGAGGCAAGGCCGAAGATGACAACGCCAAAGCCGCCACATTGAGTGCAGACAACTGGTCAGCGGCGAACTGCACCAGCAAGGCCTGTGCGGTGCTGGCCGCGGACTGAGCCTGTGCCAGATCGCTTTGCATCTGACTGAGGCGTGCGGCTGCCAAAGCTTGGTCAATTTCAGGGCTCACACCTTCTTGGGCGCGTCGCTGAATTTGCTCACGCAACAGACGGTGGGCTTGCACCCCTTCTTGCATAGCAGCGACGCGGTCGTTTTGGCGTTGCCACTCATACCAAGCGTTGACCAACTTGATGGCCGTCTCTTGAGCAATGTATTGATGCTGGTGATAGCTCGCGGTGTAGCGATACTCAGCTGCGTCAATGCCCGCCGAGATGCGACCGCCCGCGTAGATGGGTTGCTCAAGCGCCAAACGGTTGATTTGTCCGGCAGTGTTGCCGCCCTGAGGAGAAAGACGCTGAAAGCTGGGGGACGCGACGCGTTGCCATGCCGCAGCGGATTGATCTTGCCTAGCAGCCTCTAGGCCTTGGGCGGCGGATTGAGTTTGTGGGTAGGCATAAGCCGCCTCTCGAATCACTTGCAGAAATGCGGTGTCAGGTGCGGATTGCGACCAAGCCGTCGTTGCAAAAACCAAAAGGGCCATAGCCCCCAGACGCTTCATGCGCAACGCATCCTGATGCATCTGAATGTTTAACATTTTTGTTGTTTCTATTAATTGAATTTGTTTTTATGATTTTTCTAGCGATTGATGTTTCGAACCAGACATGAACACCGACAAATCACGACAAAACCAGCATCAACCGCGACCAGTTCCGACTCAGATACGACAAATTCCGACATTCAAAGTTTGAGCAGGACGACTCACAAGCGCCCGACTCATAATTCTTTAAACGACGCGCCCTTATGAAAAAATACTTTTTTGCACTTTGGCTTTTTGCCTTAGCTGCTACTACGCATGCAACCGTGCTGACGCTGGAGTCAAGGCAGACCAATTTGCTACCCAGTGCCCAATTTCTAGAAGACCCTTCGGGCACGTTGAGTTTTGAAGAGGTGCGTGGCATGGGCGAACGCTTTCACTCATGGACACGTGGCGGAAGGGAAATGAACTTTGGCTTAACGTCTTCGGTTTATTGGTTTCGTGTGCCCGTGCAAAGGATAGACAGCGCCTCTCCAGACTGGCTGCTCGCGCTTGAATATGCCAAGCTCGCTCAGTTAGATTTTTATCCACCCAACGAACCAGCCATTCACACGGGCAGCAACAAGGCGTTCAGTACACGCCCTTACTTCGATCGTTTTTTTGTTTTCCCATTGACCGTCACCACGCAAGAAGAGCATCTTTATATTCGAGCCACGTCTCGCTATTCACTCACGGTGCCTATGACGATATGGAAGCCAGATGCCTACCGAGAAGATCAGCAACGATTTCAACTGATGCAGTTCATGTATTACGGCGCCTTGGTCGTTCTGGCAATGTATGGTCTGGTGATTTATTTGGCATTGCGAGATACCCGGTTTCTGATTTACTGCGCTTACATTGTGACCACAGGCATTGGTGTTTTTGCCAGCAATGGCTTTGGCAGACAACTGGTTTGGCCTGATGCAGCAGTTTTCGATGAAATAGCACCAAGTGGTTTTTTAGCTTTAGGGGCGGTCTTTGTCGTGTTGTTCGCACGAAAACTTCTGTTGCTACCAGGTGATCGCTCTTGGGTTAGTCGAGGCATGCAACTGAGTCAATCGTTGTTTCTTGCCATCGTCTTTTTAATTTTGTTACAAATCGTTTTTCCTGTAGTACTGCGTCCAGCGAATCAATTGCTGATGCTCAACTCTTTGAGCATGGGTGTCTTAATTAGCGTTGCATGCGTTCGAGCACATTTTCAAAAACGCGAAGGCATCCGGTTTTTCTTAGCGGGTTGGATCGCACTGTGGTTCGGTATTTCGATCGCATCATTGCGAATGTTTGGATGGATTTCCAGCAATGGATTGACATCCTATGCGTTGCAGTTATCGACGATCGTTGAAATGCTGCTAATGGCATTGGCCCTTGGCGATCTCTTACGGATTGAGCATCTAGCGCACAAGGAAACCCAAAGACAGGCTCTGGCTACGAACCAAGAGTTGCTGCAAATTACCCAAACATCAGAAGAAAATCTCAAAAAGGCTATTCAAGAGCGAACGGCTCAATTAGAGGCCTCACTGAAAATAGAAAAAAATCTACGCGAGCAGTATGTACGCTTCGGCTCCATGATTTCGCATGAGTTCCGTACCCCCTTAAGCATCATTCAAAGCCAAGCCAGTTTGATGCGAAAAGAACATGAACGAGGCCTTGATCAGATCCCGAAACGACTTGAAGCCATTGGCAGTGCAACGAAACGATTGACGGTGATGTTTGAAAAGTGGTTGAACAGCGATGCCATCACGCAAACGATGGAGGTGCTGGAACCTAAAACGATAGAGCTGCGACCATGGTTAAGCACGCTCATCAAAACTAGCTCACATCTATTGTTAGAGCATGCAGTCAATTTAGATTTCAATCCCCACGTAACTGACGTGCAGGCAGATGAATATCACTTGGGTATAGCCGTCACTAATTTGATCGACAACGCAGCTAAATACGCACCCGTCGATACGCCAATCACCATCCAAACATTGCACAAAGAAGGCTTTGTCGGCATCGCAGTTTCAGACAAAGGGCCTGGGATTCCATTGGAAATTCAAGACAAGGTGTTTGCAGAGTTTTTCCGACTCGCGCCAGAAAACAGCATCCGTGGCGTGGGCTTGGGTTTATCCATTGTTGAACGCATTGCTCATGCGCACGGCGGCCATGTCAAATTGTTCAGCGTGCCTGGGCAGGGCGCAACTTTTTATATTTGGTTACCCGCTGATTTTCGTAAGGACCATAAATGAGTTTTGTGTTTCCTGAAGTCCATGCGCGCATTTTGGTCGTTGAAGACGAGCCAGACTTGCTGGATGCCTTGGTCAGCTACCTGCGCATGGAAGGTATGCATGTGCACGGAGTCAGTACATTAAGTCAGGCGCAAGCATGGATGAATGCCAATGCGTTTGATATTTTGCTGCTTGATCTGGGGCTACCAGATGGCGACGGTTTGAGCTGGTTGAAGAATCGATTAGATCTACGTGACAAAGGCGTGATCATCACCACAGCTCGCAGCGATGCACTCAGCCGTGTCACTGGCGTTCGAGCAGGCGCTGATGTCTATCTTGTCAAACCTGTGTTGCCGGAAGAAATTGTCTCTCTGGTTCATAACTTAATGAGGCGCTTACACGGCCAGACACCATCGACTTGGGTGCTTGACGAAACTGGTTGGCGTTTATTGGCGCCCGATGGTCGTGGGCTCAAATTGACACATTCCGAGCATATGTTGATTCAGCGCTTGGCCCAATCATCAGGGCAAGCCGTATCTAGAGAAGATCTAGCCACCAGCTTGGGGCATAACCCCGAACATTACGATTTCCGAAGGCTAGAGATTTTGATACGGCGCTTGCGCAACAAAGCCAAAGAAACTTGGAACTACTCACTGCCGCTGGAAACAGTTCACCGATTGGGGTACGCATTCAAAGCCAACATTCAGATCAATGGGCATTGATCGCACGATTCAGCATGGCTAGCCCGTACATCGCCAGCGCTGCAAAGTTTTTGGGCTAATTCCCCAATGAACAGCCAACTCGCACTCTCTTAATACTTCCTTGTCCATTTAACTCTCCAGTTGTTGAGGGGCACGTATTCACGCTTACTCACCGGATAAATCCAAGTAAAAAGCATAAAAACTTTGCGAAATTGGAACTAATTGGAGTGAACTGTGGGGAAATATCCACAGATTGTTCTTTTTTTATTCGATTTCCCTGCAAAAAACAGAGAGAGATACAGCGGAACAATGGGCCTTTTTGCGTCCCAAAGTATTATTTAGTTCGTGCGAGATACAGCACCAAAATAAAACCCGTTACGCCTTTGGCGTAGCGGGTTTTTCTTTAGCTGTGCGATTTCACTTTGACGCGGATGGTGTTCACATTCCAGCCCTTGGTGCGTAAGTGGGCGCACAAGGCCGGCAATGTTTGGCGTAGCTTGGCGGCTACAGCGCTGTTGGGCACCAATAAACACCAGGCATCATCTTCTACACCGCCAGATTGGACCAGTGGGCGTAACGAAGCGGGAAGCAGTGGGGCGATTGCTTTGAGTCTATTTTGGGTGTCCTGAGCAATCGCGGAGAGGTGGGCCAAAGAAGGCGCCGAGCCGACCACTTGCTCCAACGTCTGTGATTTACCTCGCACACTGACCCTTGATTTGGGCGGTGTGTTGTATCCCAGCGCACGATAGGCGGCAAGTGTGTCGGGATGCGGTGTA
>Ga0213920_1001489_pt1 | contig 12831 bp, 12 predicted proteins | sample McNCre1117MG_FD_161054 | JGI IMG/M metagenome (GOLD analysis project Ga0213920, IMG submission 161054) | Freshwater microbial communities from McNutts Creek, Athens, Georgia, United States - 11-17 MG | ecosystem: Environmental > Aquatic > Freshwater > Creek | place: USA: Georgia | collected...
GGTCTTATCGTTGCACGCGTAAACGGTGGCACCGGCCTCATGATCGAGCTCGCTTGCGAGACCGACTTCGTTGCAAAGGCCGACAAGTTCGTTGCTCTGGCCGACCAGATTGCAGACGCAATCCTGGCCGCTGGTTCCGAGACCGTTGAGGCAGCTCTCGCAGCTCCTCTGGCTGGTCGCACCGTAAGCGACGTCATCAACGATGAGGCCGCAATCATGGGCGAGAAGGTTGAGCTTCGCAAGGTTGCAGTTGTAAAGGACGCAGCCGTTGACGCTTACCTGCACCGCACCAGCAAGGACCTCCCACCACAGGTGGGCGTTCTCCTGGCTTACTCGGGCGCAGACGCAGACACCGCACACGACGTAGCAGTTCACATCGCAGCATTCAGCCCAACCGTGCTGAAGCGCGACGATGTACCTGCTGAGACCGTTGCAACCGAGCGTCGCATCGCTGAGGAGACCGCACGTAACGAGGGCAAGCCTGAGGCTGCACTCGAGAAGATCGTTGAGGGTCGCGTGAAGGGCTTCTTCAAGGAGAACGTTCTCCTGGAGCAGGACTTTGCTAAGGACAACAAGCTGGAGGTTGGCAAGGTTCTTGACAACGCCGGTGTTGCCGTTAGCAGCTTCGTTCGCTTCCGCGTTGGAGCCTAGTCTCTAGTCAAAAAGCACCAGAATGCCCCGGTCGAAAGGCCGGGGCATTCGCCATTGCTGGCTAAACTATTCATCGGGGATTTATCAACCTAAGGAGCCCAAATGAGCCAGCCACGCCGAGTACTTCTGAAGCTCTCGGGAGAGGCTTTTGGCGGCGGCACCTTGGGTGTAAACCCAGACATCGTCTCGCAGGTGGCAAAGGCCATCGCAGACGGCACTCGCAACGCCGAGGTGGCCATCGTGGTTGGTGGCGGCAACTTCTTCCGCGGTGCAGAACTCAGCCAGCGCGGCATGGAGCGTTCGCGAGCCGACTACATGGGAATGCTGGGCACCGTTATGAACGCCCTCGCACTGCAGGACTTCCTGGAGCAGGCCGGCGTTGACGTTCGCGTTCAGAGCGCAATCAGCATGAGCCAGGTGGCCGAGCCATACCTGCCGCTGCGCGCCATCCGTCACATGGAGAAGGGCCGCGTCGTAATCTTTGGTGCCGGCGCTGGACTCCCTTACTTCTCTACCGACACCGTTGCAGCCCAGCGCGCACTGGAGATCAAGGCCGATGAGGTTCTGGTTGCCAAGAACGGCGTCGACGGCGTCTACACCGCAGACCCTAAGAAGGACCCAACCGCGGTGCGGATCGACAACATCACCTACCAGGATGCCCTGGTGCGCGGCCTCAAGGTGGTTGACGCAACCGCCTTTAGCCTCTGCATGGACAATAAGATGCCGATGCGAGTGTTTGGCATGGAGGGCGACAACATCACCCGCGCAATCAATGGCGAAAAGATCGGCACGCTGGTCACCGCCTAGCAGCCAGCCACAGACTTTATAAACAGGAGACAAAGATGATTGACGAGATTCTGCTCAACGCCACCGACAAGATGGACAAGGCCGTCGAAGCCACCAAGGAAGACTTCGCAACCGTTCGCACCGGTCGCGCCAACCCACAGATGTTCCAGAAGGTTCTGGTGGACTACTACGGCACTCCAACCCCGCTGGCTCAGCTGGGTGGAATCGCCAACCCTGAGGCCCGCACCATCGTTGTGACCCCTTACGACAAGTCTGCGCTGCAGGCCATCGAGAAGGCTATCCGCGACATGCCAAACCTGGGTGCCAACCCAAACAACGATGGCAACGTCATCCGCGTCAGCCTGCCAGAGCTCACCGAGGAACGTCGCAAGGAGTACGTGAAGCTGGTTCGCGCCAAGGCTGAAGACCACCGCGTTGCGGTTCGCAACATTCGCCGCAAGGCTAACGATGAGCTTGACGCCCTGAAGAAGGACTCGCTGGCCGGCGAGGACGACCTCTCGCGCGCCGCCAAGGAGCTCGACTCCATGACCAAGAACCACGTCGATGCAATCGACGACACCCTCAAGAAGAAGGAAGCCGAGCTCCTCGAGGTATAGCCTCGACCGGCACAAGAAAATGAACTCCGCACCAGTGGTAAACGAAACCGGTGGCCGATCCCTTAAGATGTCGGTCATCGTTGGCGTTGTCCTCGGTGCGGTTTTTCTTTGCAGTATCCTCATCTACCCGCCGGCATTTATGGTCCTGGCCGCGATTGCCGCCGGCAGCGGAGCCTGGGAGCTCTGCACGGCCCTGCGCATCCGTGGCTGGCACGTTCCTCGCATCCCAATCACCGTGGGTTCGCTGGCACTCATGCCGGTCACGTTCTTCTTTGGCAAGGAAGGCCAGTGGCTGGGCGCGCTAATCATCGTTGCGTCGCTCATCCTGTGGCGCACCGCGCAGCTGATCTGGGACCCTGCCGCCCGCAATCGCAGCCCGCGCGAGACCCTTCAGGACTTTAGCGCCGCAGCCTTCGTGGTCATCTACCTGCCGCTGATGACCAGTTTCAGCGTGCTGCTGCTGAATATTCGCCCGCACGGTCAGGGGTGGGTGGTCACCTACATCACCACCGTTGCCATGATCGATACCTTCGGCTACCTGATTGGTCGCAAGCTGGGCAAGCACAAGATCGCCCCGGGTGTCAGCCCCAAGAAGTCGCTGGAGGGCCTCATCGGCTCCATCGTTGCCGGTGGCGTCACCAGCATCGTTGGCGCACTGGTCCTGCACCGTAGCATCTGGTTTGGCCTGCTCTTCGCCGCGGCCATGCTGCTTGCGGCGGTATTCGGCGATCTAGCCGAGTCGCTCATCAAGCGCGACCTAGGCGTTAAGGATATGAGCAGCTGGCTCCCAGGACACGGTGGTGTAATGGATCGAATGGATTCGATGCTCCCGGCCACGCTGATCGCCTTCCTCATGGTTTCCATCCCGTTCCCGTTCTAGCGGGCCACATCGCAAGGTTTTGAATGTCTGCACACTTTAAGAAGGTTTCAGCTAGCGAGCTGGGCTATGACCCTGCTTCGGTTGACCCAATCATCGACCTAGCGCGCAAGCACTTCGCGGATCCCGATGGACGCGCCCTCGACGCCGCCACGCTTCGAAATTCCGCGTTCAAACTGGTGAAGGGCGGGTACCAGATTGCTTCGGTTGACGCAGCGCTGGAGCGCCTGGATGAAGCCTTCGTGGAGCAGGAGGCTCGCCTGGTGCTAGAGCGCACCGGCCACGATGGCGCCGCCGCCCACATCAACGGTATTCGCAACACCCTGCAGGGTCGCATCGACCGCCCTGCCAAGCAGCGCTTCGACCGCACAGCTCTCTGGTTCAAGGGATATTCTGTAGCCCAGGTTGACTCGCTCTTGAAGCGCATCGATGGCGCCATCGAGGGTCGCCGAGACCTCACCGCAGCCGACCTTCGAGAGGTTACCTTCGCCCCGCGCTGGCGCGGCTATAGCGAGGCGCAGGTGGATGCCTTCATCGACCGCGCGGTTCAGTTCCTTCAACTTAGGAAGACCCTCGGTTAAAATTAGGTTCTGCGGGTTTTCACACTCCCGCGTCTGGAATCGAGGTGGTTGTGGGTAGGCACGAGGCTTATCGCCCCACCGTTGGCGAGCGCGTAAATGATGGCATCGACGTCTGGCTGGACAAGCGCGGCGTTTCCAGACCCAAGCTCCCTAGCATTCGCTGGCGTCGTGCGATGCCAACCGTCGCATTCCTGTTTGTCTCCGGCATCACTGCGGTGACCGTGATCGACCCCTATGCCGGCAACAGTTCGGCAGCCTACGCCGACTACTTCTTCTCGCCCGACTACACCCAGCAGCAGGCCAACGACTTTGTGGTCACGGCCAAGGTGTCCTTTGCTCGCGGCGGCTATGACATCCTTTCTGGCTCGGCGTTCAGCAAACTTTACGTAGCCGACGCCGGCGTTCCGGATGCCGGGACCTCGCAGGCGTTTGCGCGCACGCTCATCGCCACACTTGGATGGGGTCAGGACCAGTATTCCTGCCTGGTCAAGCTCTGGAATCGCGAGAGCCATTGGAACCCGTTGGCCATGAACACGGGTTCGGGCGCGTACGGAATTCCGCAGGCGCTGCCGGGCATAAGAATGGCTTCCGAGGGCAGCGACTGGCAGACCAACCCTGAGACCCAGATTCACTGGGGCGTCAAGTACATCCAGGGTCGCTATAAGAACGCGTGTAACGCGCTGGTGCACTCCAACAACTTTGGCTGGTACTAGATGCCACGCAGCAATCGTCCGCGCGGTAGCAAGAAGCGCCAAGACCAGGAAGCCGAGGACCTCGGCCGTATGAGTGCCGGTTGGGCGCGCATCGAGGTTAAGAATGGCGTACCCTGCAAGGTGCAGCCAACCAACGGTCGTCCTGCCGACGAGCCTGGTAAGACCTGGTCTTGCCCAAACTGTAACGTTCCCATCGCATGGGGCACCGCGCACGTGGTGGTGTGGCCAGCCGACCTAGAGGCCAGCACCCGCAGGCACTTTCACAACCACTGTTGGAAGATTTACCAAGGACACCTGGGCTAGAAATTGCAGACCATCGAAATCCGCTCCTCGGTGGAGCTTCCCGTAGAACGCAAACCGTTCATTCTACACACCTCCGATGGCGAGGCTCTGGTTGCTGAGCTGGCTCTGCCGGTGGGTAAGCCCCCGGTTGCCACCCTGATCTGCCTGCACCCTCTACCAACCCACGGCGGGTTCATGGAGAGCCACGTGATACGCAAGGCATCTAATCGGCTGCCATACCTGGCCGACATTGCTGTGCTTCGATTCAACACTCGAGGCACCGAATCACCTCAGGGCAAGAGCACCGGCAACTTCGATGGGGGAGTGGCCGAGCGCTTCGATCTCGAGGCAGCCGTGGCCTGGGCAGTTGCTCAGGGCCTGCCAAACCCCTGGCTGCTTGGATGGTCATTCGGCACCGAACTTACCCTCAAATACGGAGTGAACCAGCCGGTGCTTGGCGGCATCCTGTTGGCACCGCCGCTGCACCGCACATCACAGGCCGAGTTGGAGCGCTGGAACCACGTAGATAAGCGTCTCGTTGGAATCATCCCGGAACACGACGACTACCTGAAGCCGGATGAGGCTGCGGTGGCGTTCTCGGTGATTGGCAAGTTTGAGCAGATCAACGTTGAGGGCGGCAAGCACCTGTGGGTTGGTGAGGACCAGGTTTATCGCGTTCTAAGCGAGATTGTTGGTGTCGTGAACCCGGCGGCGCTCCCGCTGCCCACGTCGGTGCAGCTGCCCTAGCTGTTTTCCATTCGTGGCATGACGATCTGCTTGATGATCAGGATTGCCGATGCTGCCACTGGGATAGCGACGAGCGCGCCGAGCACTCCCAGTAGCGTTCCGCCGGCGAGCGCGGCAACCACAACCACGGCTCCCGGCACTGCCACGGCTCGGTTCATGATGCGCGGGCTGGTGATGTATGCCTCAATCTGCATAAAGATGAGGTAGTAGATTGCACAGACCCAAGCTGTGGTTGGCGAGACGCTGAGCGCCACCAGGGTGACAACAGCCGCGCCGCTCATGCTTCCCACCATCGGCACCAGTGCCAACAGGAACTCGATAGTGGCAAGCACGCCAGGGTAAGGAATACCCATGATGAGCATGAAGATGAAGCCGCAGGTGGCGTTGATGGCCGCTATGGACAGCTGGCCGATCACGTAGCGGCCCACGGAGTGCGAAACCTGCTCGGCGATGTCCTGGAACTTGTTGCGTCGGCTCAGTGGAACCAGTCGGTAAATGAACTTCTTGAACGACTTCATGCTGGCCATGAAGTAGAGGCTGAGGATAAGAATGACAGTAGTGCCGGTGATGGCATTGACGATGGAGATACCAACCGAAACCACACCACCAAGCATGGTCGGCCAGTTGCCGGAGTCGGCAAGGAAGGTACCAGCGCTGGTCAGCGACTGGCTGATAACGCCGCCGAGGCGGGCATCGATGGAGCTGACCACTGGGATCTTTGCAAAGCCGTCTAGCAGCGCCGGGGCATTCTCCACCAGGTGCGCAGTCTGGGTGATGAGCCCGGGAACTACAGTGACCGAAATGCCTACGAAAACGCCAACAAGGCTTAGCGCAACAATCGTTACTGCGTAAGCGCGTTTCATGCCTCGGTGCTCAATCCAACTGACGATGGGGTCTAGACCCAGCGAGATAAATACGGCGGAGAGGATGTAGGTGAAGACCGTGGCAAGCGCAACAAACATGTTGCCGATGAGCAGCGCGAGAAGGACACCGAGCCCCCCGAGAAGGCCAAACTGAAACGCGTTGGTTACCTTAACGGGTCTGCTGCTCATTAGTCCTTGCCCTCCGACTTGCTTGCAACTGCTTCTTTACGGTCAGCGATCACCGATGCGTCCACGAGAGCCTTGAGGTTCTTGAGGAACGCGGTGGCTGACTCGCGCTCTACCGCGATGGCTGCCAGTGCGGCCTCTGCCTCGCGAACGCGCACGGCGCTGACGAGGTTTGCCTCGCTCACGATGTTGCGAGCCTCGGCCTCGGCTGCCGCCAAGGCGGCCTCTGCCTTGCCTCGAGCGCTGTCCATAACGGTCTTGGTGGTGGAACGGGCGGCGGCCTCGAGAGTCTCTGCCTCTAGGCGCGCGGCGTTAAGGCGAGTAAGTGCAACGGCAAGCTGCGCATTGGCATCATCCAGGAATTTCTGGGTGGCTGCCACGGCTTCCTGGTGCTTCTTTAGGTACTCTGTCTCGGCCTCGTGGCGGCGAGCAGTCAGCTCAAGCTCTAGGTCGATGCGTGCCTGCTCGGAAACCAACTCCTCCGCGCGCTTCTGGTCAAGCTCTCGGGTGTTGTCGCGATTTGCCAAAAGCTTGCGCTCGGCTAGGTCGCGCTCAACACGCGTGCGCATCGACTCGGTGTCACGTCGGGCACTAGAGCGAAGCTTGGCAACCTCGGTTGCGGTCGCGCCGCGCATGGCACCGGCCTCGCGATTCGCCTCGTCAACGATGCGCGCCGCTTCGCTGCGTGCGATGGAAATGAGTTCATCGGCGTCGGCTCGACCCTGGGCGATGGTGCGATCGGAGCGGCGCTGGGCCTCCGAAACCAGGGCGTCGTAGTAGCCCTTGGCCTCGCCGCGCTGTTCCTCGGTCTCAACCGAGGTCTGCGCCAAGACGCGCTCGCGCTCCTGGTTTGCCTCGTTGACAATGCGGATCGCCATTTCCTCTGCGGTGGAGAGCATCAGCGATGCCTTGGCTCCAACACCCGCGTACGAAGGCTCACCAACTTCTGAAAGCTGGGCAGATGTTTCGGTCAGTTTGGCCTGGGTTTCGCGCAGTTCAGCGGCCAGCTGAGAGTTCTGTGCGGAAAGGGCAAGGATTTCCTTGCGGAGGTCGCGAACGGCATCGTTTACCGCGGCCTTGTCGTAGCCACGAAGTGTGGTTGCGAACTCAGTCTCTTGAGTAGTCAAAGTGCCTCTCCTGACTGTTTGGCTAAACTTATCTAGGTGGGTATTACCCCATGATGTCAGTCTAGCCCGAATGGAATTTTGATGCGGTTTATCACAGCAGTAGTCCTGTTTGTGATCTCTGCCGCACTCATCCTCACGGGAATTGCCGAGCGCACAATCTGGATGCCTGAGCCTCAGCACATCGAGCGCATCAGCCTAGACACCAAGAACCCGCTGGTGGTAATCAAGCACAGCGTTCTGGTGCAGTTTCCCGCGCAGCCAACTTTTAGCGTTTCGGGCGATGCAGGTGTCTGGGTGGCGTCCGGCCGCCAGTCCGACATCGAAGCCTGGGTTGGCAACACTCCTCACCTTGTGGTTTCGGCAGTGACCAGCAAGAACGCCACTCAGGTGTTCCAGCAGAACCTAAACGGTTCTCAGCTGAGCGCTGATCCGCGCGGATCGGACCTCTGGACCAAAGAGTGGATTGGCGACAAGCTTGCAAGCGACACTCTGGCAACTTCCACCGATGACGCCCTAATCATCGCCACCGATGGCTTCGCAGCGCCTCCATCGTCGTTGAAGCTCACCTGGGAGAATCCGTTCGACCCAACGCCGAGCCGCAACCTGTTCATCCTCGGTGGCGCGCTGCTTTTGATGGCAACCATCATCAACTTTTGGGCCTGGTATGTAATGCGACGTGACCGTGGCCCGAGGCGCCGCACGCCAAAGGCTCCTCAGGGGCCGCGCACTCGTCGTCGCCGTGTCACAAGAAGTGCTCCCGTTAGGGGCCGCAGATCGGCACGTAACTTCATCGCCGTGGTTGCTGGAGGATTGGTGCTTGCGTCACTCACCGGTTGTGCTCACGCCACTAAGGCAACGCCGACTCCTTCGCAAACCGCCAGCCAAAACAAGGTTCAGAACCCTGTGGCAACAACTGCTCAATTGAGCGTGATCATCCAGCGAATCGCCACAACCGTTGCGGCCGCAGACGCCGCCAGCGACGCCAAGCTCCTGCCACAGCGCGTATCCGGCCCGGCTCTCAGCGCGCGAACCGCGTACTACGCGCTGCGCAAGGCTTCCAAGAAGATTACCGCGCCAACGCCTATCGCCACCAAGATCATCAAGGTTTCGCTGCCGGAGGCCAATAACGACTGGCCCCGCACCGCGATGGTCATCGCATCCAATGGTGATTCCAAGGCGCTGCCACAGATGCTGGTGCTCCAGCAAGACACGCCTCGTGGACAATATCACCTCTGGTACTACATAGATATGCTTCCCGGAGCCAAGTTCCCCTTGGTTGCCAGCGCGGCGGTTGGTGCCGTACCGGTTGCACCTGACTCTTTATTCCTGAAGGTTGCCCCTAATTCGGTTGTGAGTTCTTTTGGAGAACTCATCGACAACGGCAGCCTCTCCGCGAACGCACCGCTTTTCAACACCACCGAGGACGAGTACTACAACCAGATTTACTCTTCGCAGCAAGCTCAGAAGCAGGCGCTGAAGAACGCCACAATCGCGGTGACCCACACCATTGGCAACCCAAACATTGTCTCCTTGGCAACCGTCAACTCGGGTGCGCTGGTGGCCGTTTACATGAACGATCAGTACGTAATCAAACCCAAGAAGGCAACTCAGGCAGTTGCGGTAGCCGGCAACGAGAAGATCCTGCTCGGCTCGGCCGGCAGTACCAGCGGTATCCGTTCCACCTATGGCAGCATGCTGCTGTTCTACATCCCTGCCAGCGCTTCAAAGGACAAGATCGTCACGCTCGGCGCAACTCAGGTTCTGCTCAGCGTTAGGAGCCTGTAGTGGCAAATGTTCCGGGCAGGCTTCCCGCAAACCTCGGGGGAGCGGTAGATCTCTCCTCGCTGGTCAATCGTCGCTCTCCGGCCGACTCGGTAACCCCATCGACTTCAGGTGATGCGGCGGCCGAAGGCGCTCTTGCGGCTGAGCCAGGAGTGCAGTCAGTAATTAAGGTTGCATCGCTGGTGCAAGACGTGGCGCCTACCACGCTGGCCAATTTCGTCAAGATTTCGGACCGTCTTCCAGTTCTCGTTGAGTTCTACACCCTGCGCTCCGAAACCTCGCCAGCCCTTTCGCAGAAACTTGCCGCAGAAGTTAACCGTCGCAACGGCGACTTTGTGCTGCTTCGTCTCGATGGCGATAACTCGCAGGTTGGACAGCTGCTGCAGGCGTTCCAGATTCAGGGATTGCCCGCGGTTGCCGCGCTCCTAGCCGGCCAGCCGATTCCATTGTTCAACGGCGACCAGGAGGAGAGCGCCGTCAAGGCGATTCTGGACAGGCTCCTCATCATGGCCCGCGAGAACGGACTAAGCGGCAGGGCAGAGGTTGACGCCGATGCGCCAGCACCCGCCGAACCACAACTGCCACCACGCCACAAGGCAGGCTTTGAGGCCATGGAGTCAGGTGACTATGCCGAGGCCGCGGCCCAGTTTGAGGCGGCCATCAAGGAGGCACCAGCGGACGCGATTGCCGCCAAGGGGCTAGCCCAGGCCAGGCTCCTTTTGCGCACCGACAAGCTCGAACTAGACAAAGTACTTGCCGCGCCGGCCGCCACAATCGCCGACGTAATCCTCAAGGCAGATGTACTCGCGGTCATCGGGCACTTTGACAAGGCATTTGACGCGCTGCTGTCTGCATTTGCCGTGGCGCCTCAGGGCGAGCGCGAACCGCTGCGCCAACACCTGCTGGAGCTATTCAAGGTAGCCGAAACCAACGACCCAAACATTCCGGCGGCACGGGCGCGCCTAGCGGGGTTGCTTTACTAAATAGGGTTTGCGCCTATCGGCGGCTCAACCGCTACTTCGCTGGCTTGAAGAACACGGCAGCCAGTGGCGGAACCGTAATCTCGGTGCTGAACGGCTGACCCTGAACACCGGCGTCTGCCACCATGACTCGTCCCAGGTTTCCAACGCCCGAGCCGCCATACTCTTCGGCATCAGTGTTGAGAATCTCCAGCCACTCGCCATCGCGAGGGAAGCCTAGTCTAAAGTTGCCATGCGGTTGGCCGGAGAAGTTGACTACAACCACAATCGGGTTGCCTGCGTCATCGTTGCGAACAAAGCTCACGGTGTTTTGGTCGGCGTTGCCGCCATCGATCCACTGGAAGCCGCCGTGCTCGTGATCGCGCTGCCACAGGGCGGCGTTCTCGGAGTAAACCCGGTTGAGGGTGGACACCAGCGCCTGAATCTTCTGGTGGGTTGGCTGCTCCAGAATCCACCAGTCGAGGCCGCGTTCGGACGACCACTCGCTCAACTGACCAAACTCGCTACCCATGAACAATAGCTGCTTGCCCGGGTGAGCTCACATGTAGGCCAGGAAGGCGCGCAGGTTAGCCAGCTGTTGCCAGCGGTCGCCAGGCATCTTGGCAAGCAGTGATCCCTTGCCGTGCACAACCTCGTCGTGGCTGATTGGCAAAACAAACTTCTCGTCGTAGGCGTAGAGCATGCTGAACGTTAGCTCGCCGTGGTGGTAGCGGCGGTACATCGGGTCCTTCTCGATGTACTGCAGGGTGTCGTGCATCCAACCCATGTTCCACTTGAAGCCATATCCGAGGCCTCCGCCGTCGGTAGGTGCGCTCACGCCACCCCACGATGTGCTCTCCTCGGCGATCATCATGATGCCCGGTGTGCGGCGGTAAACCGTGGCGTTGGTCTCCTGCATGAAGCGGATTGCGTCCAGGTTCTCGCGGCCACCGTACTGGTTAGGAACCCACTCGTCGCCCTTGCGCGAGTAATCGAGGTAGAGCATCGAAGCAACGGCGTCAACGCGCAGGCCATCGATGTGGAACTCCTCAAGCCAGTACGAAGCGTTGGCAACCAGGAAGTTGCGCACCTCGTGGCGGCCAAAGTTGAAGATGAAGGTTCCCCAGTCCGGGTGCTCGCCCTGGCGTGGGTCGTCGTGCTCATAAAGCGGCACGCCATCGAACCGGCCTAGCGCCCACTCGTCCTTGGGGAAGTGCGCTGGAACCCAGTCGAGAATCACGCCGATACCGGCCTGGTGCAGGCGGTCGATCAGGTAGCGCAGGTCGTCGGGCGAGCCGAGGCGGCTGGTTGGTGCGTAGTATCCGGTCACCTGGTAGCCCCACGATGGCGCGTAAGGGTGCTCTGCCAACGGCATGAACTCCACGTGGGTGAAGCCAAGCTGCGTAACGTATGGGATGAGTTCATCGGCTAACTCGCGATAGCCGAGGCCCTCGCGCCAGGATCCGGCGTGTAGTTCGTAGATGCTCATTGGCGACTTGAGAGCATCGCGCTTAGTGCGGGCGTCAATCCAGGCTTTGTCGTTCCAGGCGTAGTTGCTCTCGGTCACAATCGATGCGGTAGCCGGTGGCAGCTCGGTGGCGCGTGCCAGCGGGTCGATCTTGGTGATCCAGTGACCATCCTTGGTGAGGATTTCGTACTTGTACTTGGTTCCGGCACCGATGCCTGGAATCATCAGCTCCCAAACGCCGCTGGAGCCCATGACGCGCATGGAGTGGCCAACGCCGTTCCAGTGGTTAAAGTCGCCAACGACGCGAACTGATTGGGCGTTAGGAGCCCAGACGGCAAACTTGGTGGCCTGCAGGTTACCCAGCTTGGACTTGAGCTCCACAACGTGCGAACCGAGCGCGCGCCACAGCTCCTCGTGGCGTCCTTCCGCAATCAGGTGAAGGTCAAACTCGGTGAGCGTTGGGGCGTAGTGGTAGGGGTCGTCAGACTCCCAGACGTTGCCGTCCTCGTAGGTTGCAATAACGCGGTAGTCGGGGATGTGGCTAACCTCAATGCCAACCTGCCAAACACCGTTGTCCAGGTGTTGCATGGCAACAATAGAGCCGTCTTCGAGCTTTGCGTTAACCGTCACCGCAAGGGGTCGGAGCGCGCGGATGACAAGCCCGCCCTCGATGAGGTGGGCGCCGAGCACGCCGTGTGGGTCGTGGTGCGAGCCAACGCTCACCCGCCACAGCGCGTGTCCATCAACGTTTGGTAGCGTGAACGCCTTGGCCGCAGCCTTCTTGGTTGCAGGTTTCTTTTCGGCAACAGGCTTTTTCTCGGCCGCCAACTTCACGGCTGCCGGCTTCTTGGCCGCCGCCTTCTTTGGTGCCGATGCCTCGGCCGATGCCTCGGCCGAGACCTTCTTTGCCCTCGGCTTTGCTGGTTCTTTTTCTGCCATGATCGCTACCTGTCTCTAGAAGTTTTATGCGTGCTCGACGCGGAGAATGTGGGCCGGTTCAACGAATGAATCGAGGCGAACGTAGTTGTTCTCTCCCCAGACAAACGAAGCGCCGGTGATTAGGTCTGTGACGGTGAAGCTGTCTACACCCACGAGGCCAAGCGCGGCCAGGTTCAGGTGAACCGTTGTCTCGCGTGCCGAGTGCGGGTCTGTGTTAACCACAACGATGATGGTGTTGGCCTTGCCGGTTGGC
>Ga0213920_1001490_pt1 | contig 12814 bp, 12 predicted proteins | sample McNCre1117MG_FD_161054 | JGI IMG/M metagenome (GOLD analysis project Ga0213920, IMG submission 161054) | Freshwater microbial communities from McNutts Creek, Athens, Georgia, United States - 11-17 MG | ecosystem: Environmental > Aquatic > Freshwater > Creek | place: USA: Georgia | collected...
TTTGAGGGTGGAAGAGTAAGTCGATGCCACTTTTATAAATCCTGTCATTCTTTGAGTGACAGGATTTTTTTGTTTATACTGTTTTTTATATAAGTTATCACTTTAATGGTACTGTCCGTCAGCTGACGGATGGAAGAGTAAGTCGATGCCACTTTTATAAATCCTGTCATTCTTTGAGTGATAGGATTTTTTTGTTTATAACAGTTAGGTAATTTATTTACTGTGAATTAGTTTTCTTTTTATACTAGATTAGGCCATCTCTGATTTTACATAATCCATGAAATCTATAATGCTATTCATCTTCTTTAGTTTACGATAATAGTTTTTTCCATTTGGAATACCCATAGATATATATTCCCAGTACGCTTTCATTTTAGTGAGTGCATACCCTTTGTCTTTTTGATGTGATGTAAGACTTGTAACTAAGTATTCAGAAAGTTTAATTATTTTTCTTGTGTATTCATAGTCATTAAAAACACGATTTGTTTTTAATTCATTGAAAAGCATCGGATTCATTAAAGCTCCGCGACCGATAAACCAATTCGAAATTGATGGTAATTCTTTTTGTAACTGTTGAAACGATGCTAAATCAACGATATCACCATTATAGACTAACTTATGTTTACTCAGTTTAATACAATTTTTAAATTGATCGACATCACAAGTTCCAGTGTAGAGTTGTTTAGCATTGCGCGCATGAATAATGATTTCAGTTAAAGGATAGTCATTTAAACGTGGAAGTAATTCAAGAATATCACTTGTATCGGCCATGCCCATTCTCATTTTTAATCCCAATTTCAAGTTTAATTTTGGAAAAATGGAATCGAGCATTCGAAATAATTCATCAGGTTGATTTAATATTCCTGCACCCATCGATTTCCGTGTAACCATTGGATAGGGGCAACCCATATTCCAGTTTAGTTCGGTGTAACCCAGATCTGAAATGTAATTTGCCATTACAAAAAAATCATCTGTATTACATGCCATTAATTGCGGAATGATATTCGTTAACGCATTATTTTCAGGTAAAATATCAATTTTAGGTGTGTTTTTAATCGTACCATCATTATTGAGCTTCAAATATGGTGCATAAAATTTGTCAATTCCACCATACACATCATGAATAGCATTTCTAAAATGAAAATCAGTGTAAGTCTGAAGCGGTGCTAACGCTAATTGCATGATTTTTTAAGGAGTGGAAATTGAAACTGGAATAATTTTTCCATGAAAAAATTTCCCTGAATGTATTGTGAAATCTGCAATAAAATCTGCCATTTCTTTTGCCGAATGAGGAGCTTGATATCCAGGGAATGCTTGTTCTAGCATTGCAGTTTGAACAGCTCCTAAACAAAGACAATTAATAGCTATCCCGCTATCTTTATATTCTTCTGCAAGCAATTCAGTTAAAGATACTAGCGCGGCTTTTGAAGTCGAATAAGCTGATAAACCAGCAAATTTAACTGACCCTTGAAATCCACCAATCGATGAAATAAAAACAATGTGACTCCCTTTTTTCATTTTAGGAATACAAACTTGTAATACTTCAAAAGCAGACATGATATTTACTTGGTAACAAGACGCGATATCTTCTCTCGTTAATTCTAAAAAGGGCTTGACAGCTATTGTTCCAGCATTATAAATGACATAGTCAATTTGAGCAATATCTTTCGTTAAGGTTTGGAAGTCCTCTTTCAACGAACTACTCATTAAATCTAAATGCAATAATTTAGGATTTTCAGTCTCTGAAACGTCAAAACTGCGCGCAAAACCATATGTTTTGTAAGTTTCCTTAGCGAAAATATCAATTAATTCTTTGCCAATTCCTTTGCTAGCACCAATAATTAGAACGGTTTTAGACATCGTAATCAATTTTCAAAACAGCACTAGTTGGGTGTGCTTGGCATGTTAAAATATAACCATTCGCAACTTCATCATCTGTCAGTGCATAATTGATGTTCATTGCGGCTGAACCTTCAATGATTTTTGCTTTACAAGTACAACAAACACCTCCTTTACAAGAAAAAGGAACATCCATACCTGCTTGATCTAACGCATCTAATATCGATTTTCCTGTACCCGACAATTCAATTTTCACTACTTCGCCATCAAGCATTGCTGTAACTTGACTTGTGCCTGAAAACTGTTCAGTTTTTGAAGTCTCTTTTTCGACTAACAAAACAGGAGTTGTAAACAATTCAAAATGAATTTTTTCTTTCTGTACGCCAAATGTTGTTAACACCTCATTTACATGTACGATCATTTCTTCAGGTCCACAAAGGTAATAGCCGTCTGCATTCAAAATCGATAAATCAGCTTTAACAATTTCAGTTACCACTTCTTTGTTAAAACGACCAAATCCTGCTCCTTCGATTGTTGATTTGGTGTAAAAAGGAAATAATTCAACAGTAGAAAGTGCAGTTAAATCGGATAAAAACATTGCTGATTCTGGTGCACTATTCCCATAAAACAAATTAATTTTAGTTTCATTCAATGATTTTGCCATTGATAGAATAGGTGTTATTCCACTTCCAGCGGCAAATGCAACTATCGATTTTTCTGTGTCACCAACCTGGAAATTACCTTGTGGAAAATCAACCAAAATCGTCGATCCAGCAACTAATTCGTTAAAGATCCAATTCGATGCTTTCCCAGTTGGTATATGTTTTACGGCAACAGCTAATGCTTCATTCGTTCCACTACAAATTGAATAGGAACGAACGACAGTTTCATTATTAATGATACAATGTAAATTTAAATATTGACCAGGAATATATTGAAAGTCAGCTTTTAATTCATCAGGTACGATGAAGCTAATTTTACAACTGTCAGCAGTCAATTTTTCGTTTGCTAGTACTGTAAGTTCAGCTGAACGCTTGTTCTTGCTTGTTGATTCTGTTTTTTTGAATCGTGAAAATAAACCCATATTATTCGTCAAATGAGATAATTAAATTGCTAGAAGTTGGATGAGCTTGGCACGTTAAAATGTATCCAGCTTCCACTTCTTCTTTTTCTAATGCGTAATTAATGTCCATTGTCGCTGTACCTTCGATAATTTTGGCTTTGCACGTGCAACAAACACCACCTTTACATGCATATGGTAAATCAGCACCAGCTTCAAATCCTGCTTCCAATATGTTTTTTCCATTCGAATCGAGGTTTATTTCATAACGATCATCATCTAATATGATGGTAACTTTTGATGCAACGATATCAGAAACAGCAACTTCTTTTTTCTCTTGTTTAACATATCCAGTCCCAAAAAGTTCAAAATGAATTTGTTTTTCAGGAACACCAAATGCGTTTAATTCGTTTTTTACCGCGTGAATCATTGCTTCTGGTCCACAAACATAAACTTCGTCAATGGCAGCAGGGTTTAAAAAACCACTACATAACTTTCTAACCTTCTCATCATCAATTCTACCTTTTTGAATTACATTACCTAAGCTTTCACGAGATAATATATGAATTAAGCGAAATTGCTTCATGAAACGGTTTTTCAATGCTTCAAGCTCTTCTCTAAAAATAATACTTGAAAACCCTTTGTTTCCGTAAAACAATGTTACTTCACTTAACGGTTCCTCTTTCAGTATTGTTTTTATTATTGATAGAATAGGCGTGATTCCACTACCCGCAGCAAATAACACATACGATTTTTGATTCGTTGCTGTTGGAATTAATTTAAAATTTCCAGAAGGAGTCATCACCTCTAATGAATCGCCAATTTTTAAGTCGTTTGTTGCCCAAGTTGAGAAAATACCATTTTCAACTCGCTTGATTGCAACACGAAGTGTGTTTTCATGAGGTGCAGCGCATATGGAATACGAACGTCTTACTTCCTCGCCATTTATGATGGCTTTGATCGTGATGTATTGTCCAGCGTAGAATGAAAACGCTTCTGTTAAGGTATCTGGAATTGAAAATGCAATTGATACTGCATCTTCTGTTTCGTGTTTGATATCAATTACTTGAAGGGGGTGAAATTTTGGATTCATTTGCGCTTTTAATTTTCGTCAAAATTAACAATTTATTGGCTAGTTTGACTTTATAAGTAGCTTGATTTTACTAGTTTTTCGTGAAATGTTTCACATAGTTAGTCCCATTAATAGCTGCTTCGACAATGTAGTTTCCAGTTGCAAAAAGCGAACAATCAATAGTTGTGGAAATCTCACCCGTTGATTGTGAGTAAACAAGTTGACCAGTAGTACTGTAAATGCTTATTTTATTCAGTTTTTTATCTGTTGGAATAAAAAGTTCAAGCGAGTTTAACGTGGGGTTTGGATAAAGAACAAACCAATTATTACTTGCAATTTCTTCGATTGAAATAGTGTTAAGCGCCAGTAAAACAGCAGCTAAAGCATTTACTTTTCCCATTCCCCAAATCGTATTTCCAGGAGCAGTAATTGTTCCAGTGTATTGGTCTAAGCGAGCGGTTTGTTTCAATATAGTTTTGATTTGATCGGGCATTAAATATGGATTTGCGTCTAAAATTAATGCAACGATACCTGCTACAGCTGGAGAAGACATCGATGTTCCAGAAAAGCGAGCAAAATCATAGGTTACACCGTTGAAAGTTGTAGATGCAACAGCACTATATGTAGCATCAGTAAAAGAAGAAATAGACGAAGCAACACTAACACCTGGTGCAGAAATATCTGGTTTCATGACTTCTGTATACAATGGACCAATACTTGTAAATGTTGCTTGTCCACCACCAACTAATGTTCCGTTTGGTGAATGGTAAGATGAAGCGTATGCACCAACTGAAATTGCAGCGGGGGCACAAGTAGGTTCACCAATACTATAATTTGCATCACCCGCTATTCCATTCGTTCCAAATGTTGTAAAAGGCATTCCCCAATTCCCAACTCCTGTAACTAACTCTGTTACATTCCAATAATGAACTGTTCCGGTAGATGCGAAACTAGATAAAACTGTTGCATATGTTGTGTTCTTGTTTTGAACGCGTAAACGCAAGTTCGGTCGGTTATTTAACGGATGATTGTGTTCACCTGCAACATTAAATAAAATTGTATCAGTCCCAATAATGAAACTTGAATCAATGTAACTCGAAATTGTTGCCGTATTGATTGTATCACTGCTTGCTAGTAAGGTTCCATTTGCTGCGTAAATTTTCAATTGGACACCGAAATCATTATTTTCTTCCCCCCACATTGTGACACTTTGACCCCAAGTGTTTGGATTGGCATTGTAATCATAAAAATTAATGCGCGAATCAAAATGATTATTAGCAAATTGTTTTTTGATGTGAAAATTGACATTTCCATTATTTCCAGCAGATGAAACAAAAACAACTCCTTGATCGGATAACGTTTGTAATGCTTGTGATAATAAGGAATTACCATCAAGTGTTCCCATGTAATACAATCCCCAACTCATATTGATGACTAATCTTTTTCCATCGGCAACTGCTTTTTCATGCATCCAATTAAATCCATCGATAACAGATGCTGCATCGATTAAAAACGTACAAAATAAAAATTCAGATTCAAATGCAAATCCACGGTAATTCAAGCCCGCACCACTGCCTCCTGCAATTCCAGCGACGTGACTACCATGTGTATTGTAACTGTATATGTTAGCCGTATCAGAACCCGCAGCTAACAATTCAGATGTCGTATTGTATTCTACCCCGTAATTATATGATGTTGGAGTAGTTCCAATTTGTTTGTATTGGTCCCAAGCTGCTTTTACACGTGTTGTTTGTAAAAGTGTATCGTAAAACATGGGATGGGTATAATCAAATCCCCAATCTGTTATACCGATGTATACATTTTTTCCTGTAAACGCACGCGGTAAATTTATTCCTTTTTGGACGCTATCGGCTTTTGTATCTTTTACAGCTTTATCCAAATGAGGTTGAGCTTTTGATGGAAATTCAATGTACGTGAAGAAATCATTGAAGTTAATTGTTGTAAATGTTGATAGTGGAACTTTTAACGTTCGGATATTTCCTGTTTTCTTACCAACGATACATCCTTTTGTTTTTAAAAAATCCCAATCAGCTGAAGGCCTTTCAATTCCGTACAATGAAATATAAAGTTTGTTGTTCATCTTGTAAATGGAGTAAGAATTATTACTCATCAACGAACTAAATTCAGTGGTTGGTTGTTTTAAAATTGTCGATAAGTTTTCCCAATCCATGCGTTGTGTTGCTGGAATCTGTTGAGCATAAAACAAGCTAGGTAAAATTGATATGACAGATAAAAAGATGCAAATATTTTTCATAGTTAAAAATAAGAAGAGTTTTTAATATTTCAACGGCTAAAATTATTAATTCAAAAAAAACAGTTCAAAAACAAATGTTAAAAAATTGTTGCAATAAAAATGTTTTTCTATCTTTCGTTCAAACAACACACTGATGATACAACAAACGGCAATAACAGAGGGGGTTTTAGTAAAGGTAAACACACAATACAGAGGCGATTTGTCTACGATCTCAGAAGGAGTTTACTTTTTCAATTATCACATTACAATTGAGAATCAAAACAATCATTCCATTCAATTGATTCATCGTGATTGGTTCATTTATGATGCGTTGTTTCCAGCAGCTCATGTAAGTGGAGAAGGTGTGATAGGTCAACAGCCAATATTAGAAGCAGGAGAGGTGTTTTCATATACTAGTGGTTGCGAATTACGGTCAGAAATAGGATCAATGAGTGGATTCTATACTTTTTTAAATCTTGTAACTAACGAAACAATCCGAGTTGATATCCCTACATTTCACTTAATTTATCCGGGTCGTTTGAACTAATTCTAAATTTTAGAAACAATAACATCACTAACAAAGAAATTACTCCCCATTCCCATTTTAGCGTAAAGCCAGCAACTTGTTCGTTGTCATTAGCTTTTGCTAACATTTCTGATTGTAGCATCTCAAGTTGAAGCGCTTTTATTTCCTCTTCATCAACTCTGTTGTCAAGTTCAATTTTTTTCAAAAGCGCCAATTGCTGCTCGCGGTAATTATTCGCACTTTCAAAATCCTTTTGGGACTTACATATTTCAGCTAATGCATTCAAAGCATCGTTTTGTTCCGATTTTAAGTTAAATGTAGTTGCAATCACTAACGATTTCCCATACCAAGATTGAGCTTTATCAATAACACCACTGTAATAATAAAAATCCCCAAGATTATAATAACTTTCAGAAACAGCTTTGTTATCGTTTACATGCAAGCGAAGTTGCAAAGCTTTTAAAAAAAACTGTTTGGAGTTTTGCAAATCATTGTTTTCATAATAAATGATAGCTAGGTTATTCAAGGCATTAGCAATTGGACTAATGAGGGTTGTTTTTCTTGCACTTTCATAGGACGATAAGAAATATCCTTCTGCGCGCACTAAATCCCCTTTTTTCATATAAAAGTCGCCAAGTTTTGCATAAACAGCACTTTTCTTGCGTTCGTTTTTTTCGCTGCAAACAATTGTTTCGTAGCGATGTAATGCAGCTAAAGCTTTATCTGGTTTCCCAGAAAGTAAATATGCTTCAGACAAAACTAATAAGCCATCTGATCGGAGTTGTTTGTTTTTCGATTCTTTAGCATGTTGCACCGATTTTTCAGCCCAATATAAGGCAGATTTAGCATCACGTTCAAGCACATAGCCTTGGCTGATGATTTTAGCAACCAGACACAATTCTTTGGAATCATTTCGTTGAACAATTGTCGGAATCAATGCTTTTAGGGTTGTGATGCCATCGATAACTTTCCCTGTTAAAATAAAATATTCAGAAAGGATTATTTTACCTTTTTCCACCGCAGGGTAGAAGTGGTTTTGTATGCCGTAGAAGTATAATTTTTCACCAACATAGCGTAGTGAATCACGTGCTTCACTTTGATAAAGTGCATTTAATGTTTCTGCTGCGTTAATTCTCTCCAGTGACGAACCAGTATTCAGTTTTTCTAACGCTTTTCGGGTGTTTGCTCCAAAAGCATGAATAGCTAATAAGGTAACTAGCAATAAGTAGTAGCGGTTTTTCATGTGTTTTATTTAAACAATAATAAGGAATTTGAATCAAAAAAACAAATGAATTGGATCAAATAGTATCCGTTAAAATGTAATGAAAGTAACCCTGATTATTGATACATTCTATTAACTTTGTCAAAAAAAATCGAACTATGTCAAATGCTTTTTTTGTCGTTCCAAAGCCAATTAACGAGCCCGTTAAAGCTTATGCCCCAGGAACCGCTGAACGCGATGCGTTAATCGCAGAATATAATCTTTTAGCCAATCAAGCGCCAATTGATATTCCAATGTATATTGGAAATGAAAAAGTGACAACGGACAAAAAAGTACCAATGTCACCACCTCATGATCACAAAAAAGTATTAGGTCATTTTAATTATGGTGATAAATCTCATGTAGAGAAAGCAATCAATGCAGCATTAGCTGCTAAAAATGATTGGGCAAATTTACCTTGGGAACAACGTGCTGCGATTTTCTTAAAGGCTGCTGATTTATTAGCAGGACCATTTAGAAATAGAATGAATGCAGCGACGATGTTGGCGCAATCAAAAAATGTTTTTCAAGCTGAAATTGACGCTGCGTGTGAGTTGATCGATTTTTTCCGATTCAACGTGCAGTACATGACGCAAATTTATAAAGAACAACCAGAATCACTTCCTGGAATGTGGAATCGATTGGAATACCGTCCATTGGAAGGATTTGTTTTTGCGGTAACACCATTTAATTTTACGTCAATTGCTGCTAACTTATGTGCAGCTCCTGCAATGATGGGGAATGTGGTAGTATGGAAACCAGCTGAATCGCAAATGTATTCAGCGCAAGTTATTATGGATTTGTTCGAAGCTGCAGGTGTTCCTCCGGGTGTTATTAATATGATCAGTGTTGAAGGACCTGTTGCAGGAGATGTTGTTTTCAAACACAAGGATTTAGCAGGATTACATTTCACTGGTTCAACAGGAGTTTTCCGTCATTTGTGGAAAGAAATCGGGAATAACATCGAGAAATACCGTTCTTATCCACGTATAGTTGGTGAAACAGGTGGGAAAGATTTCATCATGGTGCATAAATCGGCCAATGCGGCTGAAGTTGCAACAGCTATGTCACGTGGTGCTTTTGAATTCCAAGGGCAGAAATGTTCAGCGGCTTCTCGTGCTTACATTCCTTCGAATATTTGGTCTGCTGTAAAAGCAATTTATGTAGATCAAGTCAATTCATTCAAAATGGGTTCTCCAGCAGACACTTCTAATTTTGTGAACGCAGTTATTGATGAACGTGCTTTTGATAAAATTGCTGGTTACATTGATTATGTAAAAACTCAAGCAGATGCTGAGATAATCACAGGTGGAAATTACGATAAATCAAAAGGATATTTTATTGAACCTACTACAGTTGTGACAACAAATCCGAAGTTCCGTACGATGAGCGAAGAGATTTTTGGACCAGTTTTGACAATTTATGTTTATCCTGAAAATGAATTTGAGCAAACGTTGGCATTATTAGATGAAACGTCTGACTATGCATTAACAGGGTCAATAATTTCTAACGATCGTTACGCCATTCAAGTTGCGACGAAAGCATTGGAAAATGCAGCTGGTAATTTCTATATCAATGACAAACCAACTGGAGCTGTTGTAGGACAACAACCTTTTGGAGGAGCTAGAGGTTCTGGTACAAATGACAAAGCAGGTGCTGCAATGAATTTATTACGTTGGACATCAGCGCGAACAATCAAAGAAACATTTGTTCCACCAACAGATTATAAATATCCGTTTTTGGGATAAGAAATTAGTACAAATGATAAAGGCTGAATATTACTATTCAGCCTTTATCATTTCAACCCCAACTGAGCATACCGTTGATGGATCTTTTTATATCTCATTTACCTAAATGTACTAAAAAAGAGCATGTTGTTACAGGAAGTTATCTATTAATTTGGGCAGTCGTTTTCGATCCAAATTTTTATTTCATTTATCTTCTGTTCTGGAAGATTTCCACCAACAGGCATGTGAAGATATTGCCCCGAAGTATCTGTTAAGCTTCCAAGCAATTGACCACTTAAAGCTAATAATTGGACACTATTAAAATCATGCATTGGTACTGTGCTAGTCACATCGTGACAAGAGATGCAATTTGTTTGAATGATTGTTTGAATCGTAGGATTAAAACGAGGAATACTGCTAGTAGGCAAATTAGTTGATTTGTCTTTACTGCAAGAACTAAAACAAATTAAAATCGTAAAAGCAATTAATATTTTCATTGCAACATTTATTTAGCTCAAATGTAAAGCTCAAATGTTACTAGAATAATAAGTTAAGGTAAAGCGATTATTGAATAGTATTGTGAAAATATTAATTGAATTACTTCAAGCACTTGAAATAATCAAAAGGCTCCAAGCATTCATTACATTGATAATGTGCTTTGCAAGCAGTTGAACCAAATTGAGAAACCATACGCGTATTTGCAGATTTACAAAGTGGACAAGTAACAATTGGAGCTTCAGCAAACAAAACACTTTTATCTACTTCGTCAACTGGAGGTGCAATACCATATGCTAATAACTTTTCGCGGCCTTGAGCGGTTATCCAATCGGTGGTCCAAGCTGGTGATAAATCAGTAACAATCGATACGATTAATCCAGCTGCGGTAAGTTTTTCTGAAATACTTTTTTCAATCGCTTTTACAGCGGGACATCCCGAATATGTTGGTGTTACGTGAACTGTGACATGTTCATCATCGTTTTTTATTACACGACGAACAATGCCTAAATCAAGTATAGATAAAACAGGAATTTCTGGATCAGGAATTGCTGCTAATAATAACCAAATATCCGTTTCTGTTTTTACCATTCCATGTTTGGATATGCGCGTTGCATGTATTGTAATTCCGATAAAATGTGACCTAAATGTTCGGTGTGCTTTCCAATTCTACCACCTGTTTGTTTCCAATTGTTCGTTGGTAAACTAAGCGTTGATAATGGAAGAACTTCGTTTAATTTTTGTTCGTAAGCAACTTTTATAGTTGTTAAATCAAGCGCAATTCCTTTTTCAATAAGCTCAGCGTCAACTTCATCCATAAAGAAAAGCTCCTCAGCATATTTGTGCAAGTAGTTAATGCCATTCTGAACGCGTTCATGCGATTCGCTGGTACCATCGCCCAAACGAATCAACCACTCAGACGAATGTTTCCAGTGATACTTTGTTTCTTTCAATGATTTTTCAGCGATTGCAGCTAATTGTGCATCTTTTGATTGTTGCAAAGCTTCGTAAAACAATACTCGGAATGAATCAAACAACCACTGACGAGCAATGGTCATACCAAAGTCACCGTTTGGCTGTTCAACTAAAAGCGCATTGGTGTATTCTCTTTCAAAACGTAAAAAAGCAATATCATCTGCTGATTTCCCTTCGTTTCCAACTATTGCAGCATATTCGTAAAGAGATGTCGCTTGTCCAATTAAATCTAAAGCGATATTTGTCAAAGCAATATCTTCTTCAATTGCAGGGCCGTGTCCGCATAACTCAGATAGTCGTTGACCTAAAATAAGGCTGTCATCTGCAATGCGAAGTATGTATTTGTATAAGGAATTCAAAATATGTGTTTTTTAGCAAATCAATTACATGTGTTCAATACCGTCTGGAACTTCATAGAAAGTAGGGTGGCGGTATATTTTTGATTGTGAAGGTTCGAATAACGGATCTGAATCAGCTGGATCGTTTGCAAATACCTGAGATGATTCAACAACCCAAATGGAAACACCCTCGCTTCTTCTTGTGTACAAATCACGCGCATTGTTTACAGCCATTTCTGCATCCGGTGCATGAAGACTTCCAACATGTTTGTGGCTTAATCCTTGTTTACTGCGAATAAATACTTCCCACAATGGCCATTCTTTTGTTGACATACAATTGATTTTATTATGTTATGATGCTTTTTTACTATTTTTCTTCTCGGCATAGGCCATCGCTGCTTCGCGCACCCATTCGCCTTCTTTTTCAGCTTTTGTTCGAGCAGCAATTCGTTCTGCATTACAAGGGCCGTTACCACTGATAACTTGTTTGAATTCTTCCCAGTCAATTTGACCAAAGTCATATCCGCCTTTAGCTTCGTTCCATTTCAAATCCTTATCAGGAATGGTTAAACCAATTAATTCCGCTTGTGGAACAGTTGCATTGATAAAAGATTGGCGCAATTCATCATTTGTATGACGTTTTACTTTCCAATCCAATGATTGTTGACTGTGAGTTGAATCTGCATCACTTGGGCCAAACATCATCAAAGCAGGCCACCAAAAACGATTCACCGCATCTTGTGCCATTTCACGTTGCTCTTTCGAACCTTTCATGAGCGTACACATGATTTCAAAACCTTGTCGTTGGTGAAACGATTCTTCTTTACAGATACGCACCATCGCACGAGCATATGGTCCATATGAAGTACGACACAAAGCAACTTGATTCATGATTGCAGCTCCGTCAACTAACCAGCCAACTGCTCCAATATCAGCCCAACTCAATGTTGGATAATTAAAAATTGATGAATATTTCGCTTTTCCACTGATTAAATCAGCCATTGATTTGTCACGAGTTTCGCCTAATGTTTCCATTGCGCTATACAAGTATTGACCATGACCAGCTTCGTCTTGAACTTTCGCTAAAAGAACTGCTTTTCTCCGCAAATTTGGTGCACGTGTTATCCAGTTTCCTTCCGGTAACATGCCAATTATTTCAGAATGTGCATGTTGGGAAATTTGGCGAATTAACGTTTTACGATATGCATCTGGCATCCAATCTTTTGGTTCGATTTTAATGTCATTATCAATTTTCGATTGAAATGCA
>Ga0213920_1001492_pt1 | contig 12802 bp, 8 predicted proteins | sample McNCre1117MG_FD_161054 | JGI IMG/M metagenome (GOLD analysis project Ga0213920, IMG submission 161054) | Freshwater microbial communities from McNutts Creek, Athens, Georgia, United States - 11-17 MG | ecosystem: Environmental > Aquatic > Freshwater > Creek | place: USA: Georgia | collected...
GTTGGCATGAAAAGTACAGAACGAACGTGATTCGTCCTGAAACCTATATTAATTTGTACATCGATGAAAATTGGAAACCACAATTACAAACACCTCCTTTTCCAGAGTACACTAGTGGTCACTCTGTTGCTTCCTCTTGTTCGTCGGTTATCCTAACTTCTATTTTCGGGGATAATTTTAGCTATATAGATGATTCTGAAATTCCGTTTGGGTTGCCAAAGAGAAATTTCAAATCTTTCAAACAAGCGGCTTCAGAAGCTTCAATCAGTAGATTGTATGGCGGAATTCATTATAGAGCTGCTATAGAAAACGGCGTAGTTCAAGGAACTAATCTTGGGAATTATATTAACGGTAAAATTAATTTTTTTAAATCTAAATAAATCAAATCTATACAATGAATACTAAAATTAAATGGTCAATTAGTGCAATTTTAATCGCTTTCTTTGGTTGGTATTTTTTAATTAAACAATCGGATTACATTATCACTTTTGAAGCAAAAGCAGCTACCGGAACTATTTTTCAAGGTATACAAGAATGGTCTGTAGCGCAGTCAAAGAAGAATAATGACGCTTATACTACGCAAGAAAAAAAGAATTTTGATTTCATCAAACAAGAGTATAAAAAAGGGGATAATCAAATGGAATATTCTTGGAATATCAAGTCAATTAATGATTCTACCTCTAAAGTTGAAGTGAATGTTAAGGATATGAATCATAGTTGGTACAATAAGTTGACTGTTCCCTTTATTAATACTCCGTTTAAACAGCAACAAATAAATAAAATCAAAGATTTTAAAGCAGGTTTAGAAGAGCATTTAAAGGCTTTTAAAGTTAAAATTGATGGGGAAGGTCAATCTTCAGAAACTTTTGTAGCATATATTACTTTAAAAAGTGTTTTGCAGGAAAAAGCTCAAACTATGATTGGCAATGATGCTACAATTACAGGTTATTTGCATACTAACAATATCAAAATTATTGGACATCCTTATGTTGAAATTACCAATTGGGATAGAGATAAAGAAACACTAACATTCAACTATTGTTTTCCCGTTTCTAAAAATGCAACTCAAGTGGCTGATCCTAATGTGAAATTCAAAGTAATTCCCGCAATGAAAGGATTGAAAGCAACGTATTACGGAAATTTCAGGACCTCTGATCGTGCTTGGTTTGCGTTATTGGATTATGCTAAAAGAAATGATATTGAGCTAGAAAATAAAGTGCTTGAAAATTTTCTAGCTAATCCTTTCAATGGAGGAAACGAATTAGAATGGGAAACTAAAATCATCATTCCTTTCGCTTCAAAATAAGACTATTTTTCTTTGGTAAATTATACAACTCGAAAACGTTTTCGTCTATTGCGAAAACGTTTTTTGGTTGAATAGGGTTTTAGATTGTTATTTTACGACTACTTTTATGAGCTAACCAAATAAACTAAACCCAATGAGTGCGAAATTAAAATTAAATTTTTGGCAAATCTGGAACATGAATGTTGGATTTTTTGGTATCCAATACAGTTTCGGTTTGCAGCAAAGTGCTGTAAATCCCATTTATGATTTTTTACACGCTAGTCCAGATCAAATCCCATTACTAAATTTAGCAGGACCTGTAACAGGTCTTTTGATACAACCCCTTATTGGAGCTATGAGTGACAACACTTGGCATCCTCGTTGGGGAAGACGTAAGCCCTATTTTTTTGTAGGAGCTTTGTTGTGTAGTATTGCATTGTTGTTGTTTCCATTCAGTAGTTCATTATGGATGGCAGCTGGTTTACTTTGGATTTTAGATGCAGGAAATAATACCGCTATGGAGCCTTATAGAGCCTTTGTTGCTGATAAATTAGATGCTGACCAACAGCCTGTAGGTTTTCAAATGCAGAGTTTCTTTACGGGGTTTGGACAAACACTGGCTAATTTATCTTTGTTTATATTTCCATTAATTTTTATTGGTAAAACAGGTTCGTTGCCTACTTGGATTTATGCCTCATTCTTTTTAGGGTCGGTTTGTTCTATTGGAACCATTTGGTGGAGTATGAAAACAACACCCGAAATTCCGCCAACAGAAGAAGAATTAGCAGTTATGAGAGCCAAAAAAGGTGGAATTATCGAACCGATAGTTGAGATTTTTGGTGCTATTGGCGAAATGCCAAAAGTGATGTGGCAACTGGCATTGGTGTATTTATTTCAATGGTACGCGCTTTTTTGTTATTGGCAAAATTCATCAAAAAGTATTGCGCTGTCTGTTTGGAATGCTACACCAGATAGTAATCCGGCTGCTTATGAAACGGCTGTTGGTTGGACAGGATTGGTTAATGGTTGGTATAATATTGTAACGTTTTTAATCGCTTTCGCCTTAGTTGGTTTTGCTAAGAAATTCAGCCCTAAAAATGTACATGCTTTTTGTTTGTTATTAGCTGCTTTAGGCTTTTTAGCATTTCCACACATAGCCAATAAATACCTGTTATTTGTTGCTATTACTGGTTTTGGAATCGGTTGGGCCAGTATGATGGGAATCCCGTATTTAATGGTAGTAGCTGACATTCCAAAAGAACGTTATGGTGTTTATATGGGAATTATCAATATGATGATTGTAATTCCTATGATTATTCAAAACTTGACATTTGGTTATATCTTGAAAAATTTCTTAAATAATGATCCACGATTAGCCATCACTTTTGCAGGTGCATTATTGTTAATAGGTACTTTTTGTACGCTATTGATTAAGACAAAGAAAGTATCTCATTAAACCAAAACAAAATACAATACAAATTTTAAATTTTTAGTCTCAATTGGAAAAAACAGTAGACCTTATATGTGCAGGAGAAGTGCTTATCGATTTTATAGGCCATGAAGTAAATACATCAATTAATAGAACCAAAGATTATCACCGTTTTCTAGGAGGATCCCCAACAAATGTAGCCGTAAATGCCACTCGTTTAGGATTGAAATCGGTAATTGTGGCCACTTGTGGAGAAGATGGTTTGGGCGAATATATCGTGAGAAAGTTAAAAGACAATCACGTAATTACCTCTCAAGTTAGAAAGTCTGAAACAGAACCAACTTCGGTAATTTTTGTTTCTAAATCAACTGGGACACCTGATTTTATTCCGTATAGAGAAGCGGATTATCAAATTTTACCTTCTCAAATTCCGGATGAATTATTAGAAAGCGCTAAAATTTTTCACACCACTTGTTTTGCATTGAGTAAAAATCCAGCGCGAACTACGATTGTAGAAAGTGCTAAAAAAGCGAAAGCCTTAGGATTACAAACGAGTATTGATATCAACTTTTCAGAACGCATTTGGCCTGACAGAGAAGAGGCTAAGCAAGTACTGAGAGAGTATTTGTCAACTAATCCTTTAGTGAAATTAAGTGAAGACGATTGTTACCGACTTTTTGCAGCTTCTAAAACAGAAGATTATATCTTTGACTACTTCCATGAACTAGGTGCTTCAACCATTTGTTTGACCAAAGGAAAAGATGGAGTCGTTTTATCTGATAAAGAATATGGAATGTTTCATCAACAAGCCACTCGAATTGATGATATCAAAGATACAACAGGAGCCGGAGATGCTTTTTGGACAGGATTTTTATATGCCCGTTTGTTAGGAAAAGATTTTGAACAAACAATTACGATTGCTCAAAAATTAGCGGTTTTAAAATTACAAAATGTAGGGAGATTGCCTGAAGGAATTAATATTCAGGAATATTTAGGGGCAGAGAATTAATGTTTAATCCGATTGATTTTGATCAATCTTAAATTTAATAAGTATGAAAAAAGGAGCGGTCAAAATTGCGATGTATTTGAACTACTTTGTTTTTGCTATTTTGCTCAACAGTGTAGGAATTGTGATTCTTAAATCACAGGCGAATTACGGTGTAGATGAGTTACAAGCAAGTATTCTAGAAGCTTTTAAAGATTTGCCTATTGCGATTGTTTCTTTTTTAGTGGCTTCTTTTTTACCTCGAATTGGGTATAAAAAAGCCATGCTTATTGGTCTAGGCTTAGTTGCTATAGCTTGTTTAAGTATGTATTTTGGCAATTCGTTTAACGCAGCTAAGATTTTATTTGCTACGGTAGGGGTTTCGTTTGCCTTAATTAAAGTTTCGGTTTACTCGCTTATTGGAACGGTTACTGAAAGTCAACAAGAACATAATAGTTTAATGAGTAGCATTGAAGGAGTTTTTATGATGGGCATTGCTTTGGCTTATTTTTTATTCCCTGCTTTTAATTCAGATAGTAACCCCGATTCTTGGTTAAATGTATATTGGTTGTTAGCGGGATTAACTTTAGTATCCTTTAGCTTTTTGTTTTTTACTCCATTTGAAGAATCAAAAGAAATTGCTGGAGTAAATCTAGCCGATGACTTTGCTCAAATGTTTGCTTTGTTTGCTAAATTGTTAACCATTGTATTTGTAATTAGTGCCTTTTTATTTGTCATGATAGAACAAGGAATCATGTCTTGGCTACCTACTTTTAATAGTAAAGTGCTCCATCTCCCTGAGAACATTAGTATTATGATGGCAAGTATTTTAGCGATTAGCTTGGCTGTGGGTCGAATACTAGCGGGAATTATTACCAAAAAAATCAATTGGATTTGGGTACTTAGTTTTTGTGTCATTTTGGCAATGCTAGTAGTGGTTTTTGTACTGCCAAAAACAGTCGGATTACAAGTGCAAGAAATTAATACATTAACTGACATTCCCGTGATAGGATTTGCCTTTCCATTAGTAGGGCTTTTTATAGCGCCTATATACCCGTTGTTAAATTCGGTAGTTTTGAGTGCTTTGCCTAAAAAGTTACATAGTGCAATGACCGGATTGATTGTTGTTTTCTCTGCTTTAGGAGGTACTTTAGGTTCTCGAATAATTGGTTATTTATTTAAAAACGAAGGCCCTGAAAACGCATTTTATTACACGTTAATTCCGATGGCATTATTACTAGTTTCCTTTTTTATATTGAAAAAATTAACCACCAAAAATGAAGTTACATCTTGATATTAATCAAACCTTAAATCAACTTCTTCTACAAGAAGATACGGATCAAGACAAACGAATTACCATTGAAGATAAAGGCTCTAAAGTATTTGTTATTGATGGTAAAAATGTTGTTGTTGAAGGGACGTATGCGTTGTCTAATCTTTTACAAGAACTAATTTTAGCTAAAGAGAGTGGCGTTGATTTTATTGAGACGGATAAAATTTTTGAGTTACCAGCCAATAGATTGTCAAGAGTAATTAAAGATTATTTTTGGGAAGGATTGACGAGGACTATGGACGAAGACGGACTAAAAAACGTCTTGACTGATGTAAAATCTAAATCAGGAGATCCTATTATTTATGTCCCGTTTACAGATCCAGTTGCTTTTGATTTTTACACTCAATTGGCACAAAAATACCAATTCAAAGTAGTACAACTTCCTGAAAAAATTACTCCAGAATATGTAAGTGGAATCAATGATCAAGGAGGGGTTCTCTCATTAAAATTAGTAGAAAAATCAGGTAAATTGGTAGGAAAACCATTTGTAGTGCCAGGTGGGAGATTCAACGAAATGTATGGCTGGGATAGTTATTTTGAAAATATCGGACTGTTAATTGATGGCAAAATAGAATTAGCCAAAAGCATGGTCGAAAATTTCGCTTACCAAATCCAACATTATGGTAAAATTTTAAATGCCAATAGATCGTATTATTTAACTCGCACCCAACCTCCTTTTTTCTCTAGTATGGTGCTAGAAGTATTTAATGCCATGCCAGTTAAAGAGTTGGATTGGCTTAAAGAAAATATAAGTATTGCTATTAAAGAATACGAAACGGTATGGATGCAAACCAATAAACGGTTGACTTCAAATGGACTCAATCGCTATTTTGCAGAAGGGATAGGATTGCCTCCTGAAACTGAAGAAGGTCATTATGACGATATTCTGAAACCCTATGCTGCGGCATTACAAATGACCATTCCCGACTATGAGAGAGGGTATTACCAAAGAAAAATACAAAACCCAGAATTAGACGCTTATTTTGTTCATGATCGAAGCGTGAGAGAAAGTGGTCATGACACCAGTTACCGTTTAGAAGGCATCTGTGCTTCTCTCAATGTCGTAGAATTGAATGCGATGTTGTACAAATATGAAACCGATTTTGCTCAGATTATTGGTACTCATTTTAATAATGAATTCGAATACAATCAAAAAAAATACAACCAAGAATATTGGTTAGAAAAAGCTGCTACTCGCAAAGAATTGATAAATCAGTTGCTTTGGAACGAGGAACATCATTGTTATTTTGATTATAATATTGAAACAAAATCGCAACATTTATTTTTGTCAGCCACTAGCTTTTTTCCGCTTTGGGCAAAAATTGCTTCGCCAGAACAAGCGCAAAAAATGGTGCAACACGAACTTCCAAAATTAATTTTTGATGGAGGTATTGCGGGTTGTGCTCCCGAAGCCTTGGCGCAAATAGGGGGTGACCAAATGAAACGTCAATGGGATTTTCCAAATGGCTGGGCTCCTCACCAAATGATTATTTGGCAAGGTCTAGAGAATTATGGGTACCATGATTTGACACAGGAATTAGTTTATCGTTGGTTGTGGATGATTACCAAAAATGCCTGTGATTATAATGGAACAGTACCAGAAAAATACGATGTCGAAATTGCTTCTCACAAAGTATTTGCTGAATATGGTAATCAAGGAACTGATTTTGAGTACATCACAAGAGAAGGTTTTGGTTGGATGAACGCTTCATTTCAGCTAGGAATGCAGTTGTTGCGAGAGGATTTAAAGTTACTATTGAATCAATTGGTCCACCCTGAAAAATTATTTTCTAGAAAGAAATAAACTGATTTGTAATTTGAACAAATATTTTTTTAACTTTATAGTTCACTAAAATAATTTGTTATGACTGTAAACCAAATCTTAAGTACAAAAGGCAAAGAAGTATATTCTGTGCTATCTACCAATACAGTTTATGAAGCTTTGACTGTAATGAGTGAAAAAAACATTGGGGCAATACTTGTAATTGAAGATACTGTTTTAAAAGGAATTCTTTCAGAAAGAGATTATGCTCGTAAAATTGTGTTGAAAGATAAATCATCGAAGGATGCTTTGGTCAAAGAGATTATGGTTAGCGAAGTGATTTGTATTAAGCCATCAGATAATTTAGACTATTGTATGGAATTGATGAACACTAAAAAAATCCGTCACCTTCCCGTTGTAGAAAATAATATAGTAGTAGGTATTATATCCATTAGTGATGTAGTTAAGGCTATTATTGAAATTCAGAAAGACACAATCAATCATTTGAATTCGTATATTACACAGTAAAAAATTAGAATAATTAGTCGGACAGCTGCAATTTATTGTGGCTGTTTTTTTTAACTATTATTCAAAAACAGGACTCTTTTCTGTAAAAGAATTCACTTAAATACTCCTTTTTAATTCAATAGTCCTATCTTTGTCAGTCAGAAAAAATATAACAAAAATGGATAAAAATAATAAAAAAAGTGAGGCTTTATTATATCATTCAAAACCCCAGCCAGGTAAAATTCAAGTACTTCCAACTAAAAAATATGCTACACAAAGAGATTTGTCTTTAGCTTATTCTCCTGGAGTTGCTGAGCCTTGTTTAGAAATTGCAAAAGACGTTAATGACGTTTATAAATATACTACAAAAGGAAATTTAGTTGCCGTAATCTCTAACGGTACTGCCGTTTTAGGATTAGGTGATATTGGACCAGAAGCATCCAAACCAGTAATGGAAGGAAAAGGATTGTTGTTCAAAATTTTCGCAGGAATTGATGTTTTTGACATTGAGGTAGATACCAAAAATGTCGAAGAATTTATTCAAACGGTTAAAAATATCGCGCCAACTTTTGGAGGAATCAATCTAGAAGATATCAAAGCTCCTGAGTCGTTTGAAATCGAGCGTCGCTTGGTAGATGAATTGAATATTCCGGTAATGCATGATGACCAACACGGGACTGCCATTATTTCTTCGGCGGCACTTTTGAATGCGTTGGAATTAGCGGGTAAAAAAGCCGAGGACATGAAGATGGTTGTCTCTGGAGCTGGTTCTGCCGCTTTGGCTTGTGCCGATTTATATATTTTATTAGGAGTTAAATTAGAAAACATAGTAATGTTTAATAGTAAAGGATTGTTAACTAAAGACAATCCGTCGCTATCGCCATTGCAACAAAAATATGCTAAGGATATACCACAAATGACTTTGGCGGAAGCCTTAGTTGGTGCGGATATTTTCTTAGGCTTATCTTCTGGAGATATCATGTCGCCAGAGATGTTATTGACAATGGCCGACAATCCTATTGTGTTTGCCATGGCCAATCCGATACCTGAAATTGATTACAACTTAGCGGTTGCTACTCGAAAAGATGTTATTATGGCTACGGGAAGATCTGATTTTCCTAATCAAGTGAATAATGTACTTGGATTCCCATACATTTTTAGAGGTGCATTAGACGTTCGTGCTACCAAAATTAACGAGGCGATGAAAATGGCAGCGGTAAGAGCTTTGGCAGCCTTAGCAAAAGAAAATGTTCCAGAGCAAGTAAACATTGCTTATGGAGTTACTAAATTGACTTTTGGTAGAGAATACATTATTCCTTCTCCATTTGATCCTAGATTAATTACTGTAGTGGCGCCAGCTGTCGCTAAAGCTGCTATGGATTCAGGAGTGGCATTAAATCCAATTACGGATTGGAACGAATATGAAGAAGCACTTCTTGAACGTCTAGGGCATGACAACAAAATGGTTCGTTTGATTACCAATAGAGCCAAAAGAGACCCGAAACGAATTGTTTTTGCCGAAGCAGATCATTTGGATGTTTTGAAGGCAGCTCAAATTGTATTTGAAGAAGGAATTGGTTTTCCAATCCTCCTAGGAGACAAAGAAGTAATTTTAGAGTTAAAAGAAGAAATAGGTTTTGTTGCTGATGTTACCATTATTGATACTAAAATTGCAGAGGAAGAAGACAGAAGAAACCGATTTGCAAATGCCTATTGGAAAACAAGACAAAGAAGAGGAATTTCGTTGCTAGATGCTCAAAAATTGATGCGAGAAAGAAATTATTTCGCGGCAATGATGGTCAATGAGGGAGAAGCCGATGCTTTGGTTTCAGGTCATTCAAGAAGTTATCCTTCAGTGGTAAAACCAATGTTGCAATTGATTGAAAAAGCACCAGAGGCTTCTATTGTTGCTACTACCAATATGATGTTAACTGCGCGCGGTCCAATGTTCTTGTCAGATACTGCTATCAATATTAATCCTTCTGCCGATGATTTAGCAAAAATCGCTATTATGACGGCTAAAACAGCAAGAATGTTTGGCATTGAACCTGTAATTGCGATGGTTTCATTTTCTAATTTTGGTTCTTCAACGAATGAAGGTGCTGCCAAAGTGAGAGAAGCGGTGGCTTATTTGCATAAAAATCATCCAGAATTAATTGTAGATGGAGAAATTCAAGCTGATTTTGCTTTAAATCAAGACATGCTAGAGAAAAAATTTCCGTTTTCTAAATTAGCGGGTAAAAAAGTGAACACCCTAATTTTCCCCAACTTAGAGTCGGCAAATATTACCTATAAATTATTGAAAGAATTGAATAATGTGGAATCTATTGGGCCTATCATGTTAGGAATGGGAAAACCAGTTCATATTTTTCAATTGGGAGCAAGCGTAGAAGAGATGGTCAATATGGCCGCGATTGCAGTAATTGATGCTCAAGAAAAAGAAAAAAACAATTAAATATACGATAATAGTTTATCCCCCACATAATTATGATAGCACATATTCAAGGAAAATTAGTAGAGAAAACACCCACCGAAGTTGTAATTGATTGTGGTGGTGTTGGGTATCATATTAATATTTCATTACATACGTATTCTTTACTTCCCAATTCAGACCAAATTAAATTATTTACATATCTTCAAGTTAAAGAAGATTCCCATTCGTTATTTGGCTTTTTTGAAAAATCAGAAAGAGAAATTTTTAAAATGCTTTTGTCTGTTTCAGGAATTGGAGCAAGTATTGCCAGAACCATGTTGTCCTCTTTAGAACCGAAACAAATTATTCAAGCGATTGCTTCAGGCGATGTAGGAACGGTTCAGTCAATTAAAGGAATCGGAAATAAAACCGCTCAGAGAGTCATACTAGATTTAAAAGACAAAGTCATCAAATTGTATGATTTAGATGAAGTTTCGATGGTACAGAACAATACAAATCGAGATGAAGCGTTATCTGCTTTGGAGGTATTAGGTTTTGTTCGCAAAGCTTCAGAAAAAGTAGTCGAAAAAATAATTAAAGAAGAACCCGATGCCTCTGTGGAATCGATTATTAAAAAAGCATTAAAGAGTTTGTAATTGCATAAAGAAACGTTGAATTTTATGAATAAAATTTGTCAGCTATTGCTAATTTTATTTTCTACTTATGTAGTTCAAGCTCAGGGTGTGTCTGCCGCTCAAGACACTATTCCAAAAGGTTTTTCCGTTGGAAAAATTAACATTAAAAATCCCAAAAGTGTTCTCTCTGGATATACCTATGATCCTGTTACAGATCGCTATATTTATACCAATACTGTTGACGGGTTTACCATTGATTATCCGATAATTTTGACTCCTAAGGAATATGAAAACTTGGTTTTGAAAGAATCAATGCGCAATTATTTCAGAAAAAAATCAGATGCAGTTGACGGTAAAAAACAAGGTGCTGATGCCGCTAAAAAAGATTTATTACCCAAGTATTACATTAAATCAGGTTTGTTTGAAACTATTTTTGGAGGCAATTCGATAGATGTAAAACCTACGGGTTCAGTCGAGATGGATCTGGGAATGCGCTATACTAAACAAGATAATCCTTCTTTTTCCCCAAGGAATCGTTCTACCACCACTTTTGATTTTAACCAACGAATCAGCTTAGGTTTGACGGGAAAAGTTGGAAAGCTTTTGTCAGTAAATGCTAATTACGATACCCAATCTACTTTTGCCTTTCAAAATTTAATCAAGATTGCTTACGATCCAAAATACAGCGCAAGTGAAGATGCTATTATACAGGATATTGAAGTAGGGAATGTTAGCATGCCTCTTAATAGTACTTTGATTCGAGGTGCGCAGAGTTTATTTGGAGTAAAAACCAAATTACAGTTTGGTAAAACTACGGTAACTGGAGTTTTTTCAGAACAAAAATCAAAAACAAAAAGTATAGTGGCTCAAGGCGGAGGTACTGTTCAAAATTTTGATATTTATGCACTTGATTACGATAGTGACAGGCACTTTTTCTTGTCACAGTACTTCAGAAATAGGTACGATATTGCTTTAAAAAATTATCCTTTTATTGATAGCAGGGTTCAAATTACTCGTTTGGAAATTTGGGTAACCAATAAGCAAAATAGGATTACAACGACCAATAATAACATCAGGAATATCATTGCGCTTCAGGATTTAGGAGAAGCACAACTTTCTGGTTTGTCTGACAATGAGGTGGTGGTTGCCAATTCTCCAGCAGGCATATTTAATAAACCTATTGATTCTCCTTCAGACAACTCTAATAACGATTATGACCCAGATCAAATCAAAACAGGAACGGGATTATTGAATAGTAACATTCGAGAGATTGTAACTGCCAATTCAGGATTTAATACCTCAGTTAGCGAAGGGCAAGATTATTCAAAATTGGAAAATGCAAGAAAGTTGAATCCCAATGAATATACCTTTCATCCTCAATTAGGATACATTTCGTTACAACAAAAATTAGCCAATGACGAGATCTTGGCAGTAGCTTATCAGTACACGGTAGGAGACAAGGTGTATCAAGTAGGTGAATTTGGTAGTGATGGAGTAGATGCAACTGTAGTTACCGGAAATACACCTTCTACTAAGGCGGTAATCACTCAAAGTTTGATTTTGAAGATGCTGAAAAGTAATTTGACAAATGTCAAAAATCCTGTTTGGAACTTGATGATGAAAAATATCTATCAAATTCCAATGGGGTATCAATTAAAACAAGAAGATTTTAGATTTAATATTTTATATACAGATCCGTCTCCGCTAAATTATATTACTCCGGTTCCGGGAAGTACTTTTCCTGCTAATCCAAGTTTAGGGAATAAGGTTGCCGAAACTCCTTTGTTGAAGGTTTTTAATTTGGACAAATTGAATTATAATAATGACCCTCAGGCTGGAGGAGATGGTTTTTTTGATTTTATGCCAGGTCTAACTATTGATGCTCAAAACGGAAGGGTTATTTTTACAGTAAAGGAGCCTTTTGGGGAGTTGCTTTTTTCTAAATTATCCAACCCAGGTTCTGGTGAACAATACAGTGATATAGGGACTTACAACCCCAATCAGAAAAAATATGTATTTCGAAGTATGTACCGAAATACACAATCAGGAGCATTACAAGATAGTGAAAAAAATAAATTTTTATTGAGAGGTAAGTTTAAGTCGTCTTCAGGTGATGGAATTCCAATTGGAGCGCTTAATGTACCTCAAGGATCGGTGAAGGTTACCGCAGGCGGTAGAGTTTTATTAGAAGGGATAGATTATAGTGTAAATTATCAATTGGGGAGAGTGCAAATTTTAGATCCTTCTCTACAGGCTTCTAATACTCCAATACAAGTTTCGTTAGAAAACAATTCTGTTTTTGGTCAACAAACCAGACGTTTTATGGGAGTGAATGTGGAACATAAATTCTCAGATAAGTTTTTGGTGGGTGCTACGTTCTTAAAACTAACAGAAAAACCATTTACTCAAAAATCAAGTTATGGTCAAGAATCAGTGAACAATACTATTTTTGG
>Ga0213920_1001494_pt1 | contig 12801 bp, 10 predicted proteins | sample McNCre1117MG_FD_161054 | JGI IMG/M metagenome (GOLD analysis project Ga0213920, IMG submission 161054) | Freshwater microbial communities from McNutts Creek, Athens, Georgia, United States - 11-17 MG | ecosystem: Environmental > Aquatic > Freshwater > Creek | place: USA: Georgia | collected...
ATGACCATGGTGGTGGCGGGTGCATCGGGTTCGCGCAGCGCCAGTGCATCGTTCACGGGTTCGCCCGCGGGTAAGGGCGGCCGCCAGACGGCAACCGTGCCGGTGGTTCCGGGCGACACCCTCACCGTGATTGTGGGCGAACAGGGCTCCAGCGTGCCGCAATCCCCCGCCCGCGGCTGGCAGATTCTCGACACAGTCAACAACATCAACGTTGCATCGGGAGCCTTTGGCGGCGGCGGAATGCCAGCCAGCAACCAGGGTGGCTACGGCGGTGGCGGCAGCTTCGTCTTCGATGGTCAGGCCTCAACCACATCCAGCACCGGCGTTGGAAACCTGCTGGTTGCCGCCGGTGGCGGTGGCGGCGGTGGCTACGACTACCGCGTTGACGGGTCTTACGGAAGCATCGCAACAGTTGGAGCCAATGCTGGCGGCAATGGCTCGGGCGTGACTGGCGCAACCAATGGCGCGTCGGTTGCAATGACCCTAGACACTTCTATCTGCGCGGTTCCGGCGGGTGGTGGTCAGGCGGCCAGCCAGGCGTCCCCTGGTGCAGGTGGCCACTCCACGATTAGCTCCGGCTGCATGTTTGGCCAGGCTGACGGCAACCCGGGCGTGGGTCCGGCAACCTTCCCAGACCCAGCCAACCCCGCCTACTGGTGGCTCTACCTTGGCTCCGGCGGTAACGGAACCGTTGGAGGCCAGAGCTTCCAGTGGGGTTCTGGCTTCGCCGGTGCCGGCGGCGGTGGCTACAACGGCGGTGGCGCGGGTGGCACCATCGATGGTGACCTCACCGGAGGTGGCGGTGGTGGTGGCATTGGCTACGTCACGCCAGCAGGAACCGCGGGCCTGAGCGAGACCGGCGTGATGGCCGGCGATGGCTCGGTAACCCTCAGCTACACTCCCCCGCTGAGCGCAGACTCCACGCTTTCGGCCCTCAAGGTTTCGGCAGGAACCATCACTCCGGTGTTTGCGCCGGCAACTTTGACCTATACGGCATCGGTGGCATACACCGTTGCCTCCACCACTGTCACCGCAACCCGCTCCAACTCTGGAGCCACCCTGACTTACCAGGTTGGATCCACCACCGGCGCCTGGACTGCTCTAACCTCGGGTTCGGCTTCTGCCGCCATCAGCCTGCCGGTTGGCGCAACCACAATCTATGTGCGTGACACTGCCCAAAACGGCGTAGCCCAGAGCATCTATTCGGTGGCAATCACAAGGGCTGCGGCGGCAACCGATGCCTCGCTCTCGGCTCTCAAACTGTCGGCTGGTGCGTTGAGCCCGGTCTTTGCCTCCACCACAACCGCCTATACGGCGGCCGAGCTATACACGGTCTCGAGCGTTACGGTAACGGCAACTCGCACCAACGCGTTTGCCACCATCGCGTATCAGGTGGGATCCACCACCGGTGCCTGGACGGCCCTCACCTCGGGCACTGCATCGGCGGCCATCGCCCTGCCGGTTGGTGTTACCAATATCTATGTGCGCGGCACAGCGCAGGATGGAGTCACCACCAAGACTTACAGCATCGCGGTTACCCGCGCGGCTGCCAGTAACGACTCCACTCTTTCGGCGCTGAAGGCTTCGACGGGCACGCTGAGTCCAGTGTTTGCGTCTGGAACAACTGCTTACACGGTGGCCGAGGCCTACACGGTTGCTAGCGTCACGGTAACGGCAACTCGCACCAATGCGTACGCCACCCTCGGCTACCAGGTTGGCTCCAACGCTGGTACCTGGACGGCGCTGACCTCGGGCACCGCATCGGCGGCAATTGCCCTGCCGGTTGGTGCAACGGTGGTGTATGTTCGCGTAACCGCCCAGGATGGCAGCACCCGCGACTACTCGCTCACCTTCAACCGCGCGGCGCCAAGCAGTGTGAAGACGCTGTCGGCACTGAAGTTGTCTTCCGGTACCCTGAGCCCAACCTTCGCTGCGGCAACGCTCAACTACAGCACCACGCTGGCCTCAACCGTGGCATCGGTCACTGTGACCGCAACGGTGACCACCGGTTCGGGCGCAACCCTCAGCTACACGGTTAACAGTGGCACGGCAACGCCACTCACCTCGGGTACGGCATCGGCCGCCATTGCGATTCCGGTTGGCACAACCGCCATTGCAGTCAAGGTGACCGCACAGGATGGAACCTCACAGGCCTACACGATCACGGTCAAGAAGTAGCGCTACTTCACCTTCACTGGTGCGGAAGTCTGTGCGGTTGTCTGGTAGTTCAGCTTGCCCTGAGTTACCGTTACCGTGATTGCCTTGCCCTTGTAAGCCTTAGTTAGCTTCAGCTTGCCGGAGTAAGCGCCAACGATGTCTGTGCCACCAACCTGCCACGAGTAGGTTAGGTTCGCACCCGACGTCCAAGGTTTCACAACCACGCTGAGAGTTGAACCCACCTTTGCGGTTCCCGAGATCTTGGGCTTCTGAACGCCGGCCATGGCGTAAACAATCTGGAGAGGATTGGATACGGCGTTCACCTGTGGGTAACCCGGTGCATCACCAAAGACCAGAACGGTAATTGCGTGGCCAAGGTCCGCCTTGGTCACCGTGTAGGTTGCACTGGTGGCCCCCGCAATTTCGGAGCCGTCGCGCATCCACGAGTAAATGACGTTGTAGTGCGTGTTCCAGGCTGCGGTTAGCACGCTGCCCAGCAAGCCAGCCCCCGAGATTGTTGGGGTAGGCGGAGTAGTTAGCGCGAACGGCGGAACAAACGCGCCATTGGTAATGGACCAGCTGGTTGGCAGCGATGCCGGAGTACCGGTTAGACCGCTCGACTGAGTCTTTGCCAGTGTGGCGGTGGCAAACTGTGTGCCTTCCACCAGATCGGTGTTAAAAATTATTTGATCCAGGTTGGTGCGCAGAAGGTTGGTCCTGGTGAGGTTGGAGTTGTTGAAGTTACCAATACCAATGAAGCTGCCGCCCTGGAGAGAGGTATCTGTCAGGTTGCTCGAATAGAAGGAACTCATCGTAAAACCAGAATTATCCAGGTTTGCACCGTGAAAATCGCAGACGGCGAATTGCGTGAAGGTGAATTGGGAATTCGAGAGGTTTGCTCCCGCAAAGTTGACGCCGGTGATGTTATCCCAGGTGTTGGACATTGGGCCACCGATATTGATACCGCTCAGGTCCGCTCCAGACAGGTCGGCGTGATTGATGTCCGTGAAAGACATCACCAGGTAGCCCTTGGCGATCTTGCCACCAGGAATAACCGATGGTGTGCCGGTCATTCCGCGGCCAACTGCGCTGTTCTGCGATGCAAAACTGAGGTTTGCGCCCTGAACGTTGGTGTTGGTGAAGTGAGCGCCAACAACGTTTGCGCCTGTGAAGTTGGCATTGGTGAGGTTGGTGCCATCAAAGGTGGACATGTAGAGGTTTGCGCCTCTGAAATCGGCGCCCGTTAGGTCATCCGCGCCAAAGTAGTGGCTCCTGAGGTCCTGGCCATGGTAGTCGAGCGTAGCTGGAGCGTGCGGGCGAATCTGAATAGCCTGCGATGGCAGAGCCACCAAACTAAGCGAAATGACTCCCGCTAGAACGGCTAGAAATTTGAGCGCGCGCCTCATGGCTCCCCCTGAATAAAGGTGAATTGTCTAGCCGAAGTCTAGCAATTACACCTAGATGGCAAACCCAATGGCGCGCATCTGTTCTTTGCCGTCCTCGGAGATTTTCTCAGGGCCCCAGGGTGGCATCCAAACCCAGTTGATGCGGAATGCGTCAACCACACCATCGAGGGCGTCTGCGGTTTGTTCCTCTAGAACATCGGTTAGCGGGCAGCCGGCGGAGGTGAGGGTCATGTTGATGAGCAGGGCGTCATCGTCGATGCTCCACTGCAGGCCGTAGATTAGACCGAGGTCAAAGATGTTGACGCCAATTTCTGGGTCAATCACGTCCTTGAGAGCCTCAACCACCTCGTCGTACTTGGCGGGGTCCAGCTCGCGCGTGCCATCGCTGGTCACTGCCTTCTCCGGGTTGTATTCCATTTGGTTGCCCAACTAGTTTGCGGCAGCTTCGGCTGCGCCAACGTAGCGGTCGTAGCCCTCGGCCTCGAGGCGCTCGGCCAGTTCTGGGCCGCCCTCTTCGGCAATCTTGCCGGCAACAAACACGTGCACGAAGTCTGGCTTGATGTACTTGAGGATACGGGTGTAGTGGGTGATCAGCAGAACGCCCATGTCGTTTGCTTCCTTGGCGCGGTTTACGCCCTCGGAAACAATCTTGAGCGCGTCAACGTCCAGGCCGGAGTCGGTCTCGTCTAGCACGGCAAACTTTGGCTTAAGTAGCTCCAGCTGCAGAATCTCGTGGCGCTTCTTCTCGCCACCGCTGAAGCCCTCGTTCACGTTGCGCTCGCTGAAGGCCTTGTCCATCTTGAGGTTGTCCATGGCCTCGCGGACTTCCTTAACCCAGGTGCGCAGGGCTGGTGCCTCGCCGGCAACGGCGGTCTTGGCGGTGCGCAGGAAGTTGCTAACCGAGACACCAGGAATCTCAACCGGGTACTGCATGGCCAGGAAAACGCCGGCGCGGGCGCGCTCGTCAACGCTCATCTCAAGCACGTTCTCGCCGTCCAGCAGAATCTCACCCTGGGTAACGGTGTACTTTGGGTGACCGGCGATGGTGTAGGCCAGGGTGCTCTTACCCGAGCCGTTAGGGCCCATGATTGCGTGAGTCTCGCCGGTGCGAATCTGCAGGTCAACGCCGCGCAGAATCTGCTTCTCGCCCTGCTCGGTCTCAACCGAAACGTGCAGGTTCTTGATCTCTAGAAGTGCCATTGCTTTGCCTTTGAAAGAAGTTGTGGGTGTCTGGAGGGAGGAACCGATTTACTCGGGGTCGTAGTCCAGGTAGATGGTGTCGTTTTCGATGATGATTGGGTAGACCTCTACCGGCTCAAATGCCGGAAGGGTTAGCGGGGCTCCGGTCTCCAGGCTGAACTTGGCGCCGTGCGCCCAGCACTCGATGGTCTCGTCGTCAACAAAGCCCTCGCTGAGCGATACCTCGCCGTGCGAGCACTTGTCGTTGATGGCCTTGACCTCACCCGATGGGGTGCGAACGATGGCGATTGCCTGCTCCCCCAGCTTTACGCGGATGGCGCGGCCCTTCTTGATGTCATCAACTGCGCAAATCTTGATTGCCATTAGTTGCTCCCGGTTGTCTTGGTGAGTTCGGTTTCAATCGCGGCGTTGAGGCGGGCCTCAACCTCCTCGTTACCAATCTGCTGGATGATCTCGTTTAGGAAGCCGCGAACAACGAGGCGGCGGGCCTCGGTCTCGTCAATGCCGCGTGCCTGTAGGTAAAACAGCTGTTCGTCATCGAAGCGGCCGGAGGCGCTGGCGTGTCCGGCTCCCTCGATCTGGCCGGTCTCAATCTCGAGGTTTGGCACGCTGTCGGCGCGGGCGCCATCGGTGAGCAGGAGGTTGCGGTTTAGTTCGTAGGTGTCGGTGCCCTCCGCCGCGGCGCGAATCAGCACATCGCCAACCCAGATGGTGTGCGCGTTCTTGCCCTGCAGTGCACCCTTATAGGTAACGCGGCTGCGGCAGTTTGGCTGCGCGTGGTCAACAAAAAGGCGGTGCTCCAGGTGCTGGCCGGCGTCTGCAAAGTAAACGCCCAGCAGCTCAACGCTGGAACCCGGTGCCGCAAACACGGCGTTTGGGGTGACGCGAACCACGTCTCCGCCGAGGGTTACAACAACGTGCTTGAGGGTTGCGTTGCGACCCAGCTTGGCAAACTGCGAGCTGAGGTGAACCGAACCCTTGTTGAAGTCCTGGATGCTAACCACGGTGAGGTGAGCGTTGTCTCCAACCAGAACCTCTAGGTTCTCGGCCAGCACGGCGTCACCTCGGTGGTCCACGATGACGGTGCCCTCGCTGCCGCCCTTGGCCTCAACAATCAGGTGCAGGGCGCTCGGGGTGGTGTCGTGCGAGGTGAGGGTTACCTTGGCCTCGCACTCCAACTTCTCGTTGGCTGGCAGGGTGATGAGATAGGCCTGCTCGGCGCTGCCCCAGGCCGCAGCCGATGGGCGGTCCTCAGGAGTGCCGGCGGCGCCAAAGGCGGCGTTGTCCGAGCCAACCCAGGCGGTGGAAACGTTCTTAGGCCCGGTCAGCTCGATGTCACCGAGGAACTCGGTGAGGTCATCGGCGTCTAGGCCGCGTACCTGCTCGCTGGTGGTGTACTTCCACTGCTCCTCGCGTCGCGAGATTGGAGCGAAGTCGGCCACATCGGAGGAACGAACGCGCTCGGAGCGGGTCTGGATTGGTACATCGCTGTCACCAGCGACATAGCCGTGCGAGTGGCCGGTTGGGGCCACTGGTGCAGAAGTGCTCATTAACCTACGGCACCTTCCATTTGCATCTCAATAAGCTTGTTGAGCTCAAGGGCATACTCCATTGGGAGCTCCTTGGCGATTGGCTCGATGAAGCCGCGAACGATCATGGCCATGGCCTCGTCCTCGGGCATTCCGCGGCTCATCAGGTAGAACAGCTGCTCGTCGCTCACGCGCGAAACGGTGGCCTCGTGACCCATCGATACGTCGTCCTCGCGAACGTCCACGGTTGGGTAGGTGTCGCTTCGGCTGATGGTGTCAACCAGCAGGGCATCGCAGCGCACGGTGTTAGCCGAGTGGTGCGCGCCGGCAGCAACGCGAACCTCGCCGCGGTAGCTGGTGCGGCCACCGCCACGGGCGATGGACTTGCTGATGATGCTGGAGGAAGTGTATGGGGCCAGGTGGATCATCTTGGCGCCAGCATCCTGGTGCTGTCCGGCACCGGCAAAGGCAACCGAAAGGGTCTCGCCCTTGGCGTGCTCGCCGGCCAGAATCACGGCAGGGTACTTCATGGTGACCTTGGATCCGATGTTGCCGTCAACCCACTCCATGGTTGCGCCTTCGTATGCGATGGCACGCTTGGTCACTAGGTTGTAAACGTTGGTGGACCAGTTCTGGATGGTGGTGTAGCGAACGCGCGCGTTCTTCTTGACGATGATCTCAACCACGGCCGAGTGCAGCGAGTCCGAGTTGTAGATAGGGGCGGTGCAACCCTCGATGTAGTGCACGTAACTGTCTTCATCGGCGATGATGAGCGTGCGCTCAAACTGGCCCATGTTCTCGGTGTTGATGCGGAAGTAGGCCTGCAGCGGAATCTCAACGTGAACGCCCTTAGGAACGTAAACGAAGGATCCACCAGACCAAACGGCGGTGTTCAGGGCCGCAAACTTGTTGTCGCCGGCAGGGATTACGGTACCGAAGTACTCCTTGAACAGCTCCGGGTGCTCCTTGAGAGCGGTGTCGGTGTCAAGGAAGATGACACCCTGGGCCTCTAGGTCCTCGCGAATCTGGTGGTAAACCACCTCGGACTCATACTGGGCGGCAACGCCGGCAACCAGGCGCTTGCGCTCGGCCTCAGGAATTCCCAGACGCTCGTAGGTGTTCTTGATGTCCTCTGGCAGGTCTTCCCAGCTGGAAGCCTGCTTCTCGGTGGAGCGCACAAAGTACTTGATGTTGTCGAAGTCGATGCCCGAGAGGTCTGAACCCCAAGATGGCATTGGCTTCTGGGTGAAGTACTTGTAGCCCTTGAGGCGAAGCTGAGTCATCCACTCCGGCTCGCTCTTCTTGCCCGAGATATCGGTGACTACGTCTTCGTTGATTCCGCGCTTGGCGGTGTTACCGGCTGCGTCGGGGTCTGACCAGCCGAATTCGTAGATGCCGAGACTGTCTAGTTCGGGTCTCTCGATGATGGTGTCTGACATGCAGAAACTCCTCTTACGAATGACGGGCACGCCGAATTGCGCTGGTTACGTGGTTTAGAACCTTGTCGGTTTGATAAACATTCCGTAACAACCGGGATTTCTTTCCCGGCGTTTTTCGCCTTCTTTGGCGTGCGAAACTTAGAAGTGCAACCGCGGCAAATGGCCTTGGGTAACCTCTCGATTTTACCCGCCGTTTGCTTGGATGCGAAAGTGCACTCTCAAGAAAGAGAAACAAATTGCTTACTGGCATTACCCGCCGTGCAGATCGATTCCTTGGTCCCCAGTCCGCAGTTTTTTGGGCCTGGGCCTCACTAATCTCTCAGATCCTGATTGTGGCCACCGGCGGCCTGGTTCGCCTAACCGGTTCGGGACTTGGCTGCCCAACTTGGCCAAAGTGCACCGATGCATCGCTGGTTACGGTGCCCGCCCAGGGCTACCACGGCGTTATTGAGTTTGCCAACCGTCTTCTCACCTTTGTTCTGTTTGTGATTGCCGTTGCAATGCTCATCACCGCCGCACGCAAGCGCGGTGCTCCGCGCGAACTGCGCATTCTCTGGCCTAGCATCGTGCTCTTCCTTGGCATTCCAGCCCAGGCCGTTCTGGGTGGCTTCACCGTGTGGAGCAAGCTCAACCCCTGGTTTGTTGGAGCACACTTCATCCTCAGCGGAATCATGATTGTTGTTGCCACCATCCTTGTCTGGCGCGTTTACCGCCCGGAGCCACAAGTCGTGCCCGCGCTCGCCTACTCGCTTTCGCCGGCCATCTGGGGTCTTGGCGTGGTTGCGGTTGTCATCGGCGTGATGGTGACCGGTGCCGGCCCGCACGCCGGCGATGCCCAGAGTGTGCGCAACGGCCTAGACCTGGCCGTCTGGGAGCACTACCACTCCTACCCCGCCTACCTGCTGCTGCTGGTGACCCTGGTTCAGAACGTGGTTCTGTATCGCGCCGACCGCGCAGAGAACGGTGAGCGCGGCCGCAGTCTGCCCGCCCGAATCGCCCGCTGGCTGCTGCTGGTACTGATTGCCCAGGCCGCTGTTGGTGTTGCCCAGGCCCGCCTGGGTGTGCCGGCCACCCTGGTCGAGATCCACATGCTGCTGGCATCGTGCCTGATCTCGCTAATCACCTTTGACTACCTGGCAAACCGCGTAAAGTAGCCGGCCGTGACAGTACTGTTTTGGTTCACCCGCGACCTGCGCCTGCAGGATAACCCCGCGTTGAACGCCGCCGTGCGAAACGGAGGTGGCTCGGTTGCCGCCGTCTATCAGTTGGACGCGCCAGGGTACGAGCGCCTGGAGGGAATACGGCAGCACTCGCTCACCGAAAGCCTGCGTGCGCTGAGCGCATCGATGGGCGACGCCCTGAACGTGGTCACCGATTTGGTTGCTACCGCGCGCGCTACCGCGGCCAACCGCGTTTTTGCCACCCGGCTCTTTGACCCGCAGGGAAAACGCGAGCAGCTTCGGGTTGGTAGGGCGCTCGCCGAGTTTGGGGTTGACCTGTTCCTGCTGGACAGCCCATATGCGGTTGCTCCCGGAAGCGTTCAGAAGCCGGACGGCACGCCCTACCGGGTTTACACGCCGTTCTATAAGGCATGGTCAGCCATCGGATGGGGCGCGCCGCAACCGCTGCCCGAGGGAAAGATTTCCTGGGTGACGCTGCCGGGTGGGGTTGGTCTGCCGCAGCCAACCAAGCCGGCGCCTTTTGCAGTGAAGGCCGGCGAGGCCTTTGCCCTGCGTACCTTTGAGCGATTCAAGAACCGCGCCCTGGACCAGTACGACGAGCTTCGCAACCGCGCAGACCTCTCCGGTACCAGCCACCTCTCCCACGCGCTCGCCTTTGGCGAGATTCATCCGCGCACTCTGCTTGCCCAGTTGAACGACTCCAAGGCTCACACCGTGTTTGCCAAGGAGATTGCCTGGCGCGAGTTCTACGCCGATGTTTTGTGGCACAATCCGCACAGCCTCACCGACTACTACGAGCCGCGCTTCGCCAAGATGCGCTACGACACCGGGGCAACGGCTGAGGCCCGCCTAGAGGCCTGGAAGCAGGGCAATACGGGTTACCCAATGGTGGATGCCGGAATGCGCCAGCTTTTGGCAACCGGTTGGATGCACAATCGCGTGCGCATGATTGTGGCAAGCTTCCTGGTTAAGGACCTCCACCTGGAGTGGCAGCAGGGCGCCGAGTGGTTTGAGGCCAACCTGAGCGACTTCGACCCCGCCTCCAATGCGCACGGCTGGCAGTGGACCGCGGGTTGCGGAACCGATGCAAGCCCCTACTATCGCGTGTTCAACCCGGTGCTGCAGGGCCTCAAGTTTGACCCGGACGGCAACTACGTGCGCAAATACATTCCGGAACTGGCACATATTCGTGGCAAGGATGCGCACACGCCCTGGGAGTCCCACAACGGCTATGACAACGGCTATGCTGAGCGCATTGTTGACCACGACGCGGAGCGCAACGAGTCTCTCGCCCGTCTCGAGGAGATCAAGATCAACCTGGCCGGCCACAAGGATGGATAAATGAACGCATACTGGGCGGGTCTGGCCGCGAGCCTCGGCCTCATCATCGCCATAGGAGCTCAAAACGCATTCGTGATTCGCTCCGGCCTGGCTCGCAACCACACCCTTTGGGTGGTTCTGATCTGCGCTTTCAGCGACACGGCGCTCATCTTCGCCGGTGTTGGCGGCCTGGGTGCCGTGGTTCAGGCGGTTCCGCTTCTGCTGGTAATCCTGCGATGGGGCGGCGTTGCCTACCTCACCTGGTTTGGCGTGAAGACCGCAATTTCGGTGCTGAAGAGCCAACACCTGGATGCCGATGGCTCGCCCGCCCGGTTGAGCCTGAAGCAGTCCATCCTCACCTGCCTCATGATGACCTACCTCAACCCGCACGTCTATCTGGACACGGTTATCTTCCTGGGGTCCATCGGCAACCAGTTTGGCGCGGGCCGTTGGCTCTTTGCGGCCGGTGGCGCAACGGCATCGTGGGTTTGGTTTAGCGGCATTGGATTTGGCGCACGCGCTGCCAGCAAACTTTTGGCAAAGCCGGTGTTCTGGAAGGTTCTAGACACCGTGATTGCGCTCATGATGTTCAGTCTGGCGGGAATCCTGGCCTTCGCCAAGCTCTGACAAGCGGTTTATGCAGGCGGGCGAAACAGCCTAGAGCTTGATGTAGATGAGTGGGTCAACCGCAATCGCGATGAACAGCACCGTCAAGTAGGTGATGCTGCCGTGGAACAGGCGCATCGGGTTCTTCACGGTGCCCTTGAATCCTTGGCGGTAGAGAACATAGCTCTCGTACATGAACCAGCCGCCGGTGAGCACGGCTGTGGCGGTGTAGATCCAGCCCATCGCTGCGGCTGGAATGAGAATGAGCGTGCTGATGAAAAGCGCCCACGAGTAAAGAATGATCTGCACGGCAACGGTGCGGTCTCCCCTCACAACCGGAAGCATTGGCACACCGGCTGTGGCGTAGTCCTCGCGGTAGCGCATGGATAGCGGCCAGTAGTGCGGCGGAGTCCACAGGAAGATGATGAGGAACAGCACCCAGGCGGCAACGCTGAGGCTGTCTGTTACGGCAGCCCAACCGATGAGCACTGGCATGGAGCCGGCGGCCCCTCCCCAGACGATGTTCTGCGGGGTGCGGCGCTTGAGCAGCAGGGTGTAAACCAGCACGTAGAACATGATGGCGCCAACGGAGAGCAGTGCGGCCGACCAGTGGGTGGTGAGGCCCAGCCAAAGCACCGATGCCAGCCCGATTGCCCAGGCAAAGACCAGGGCCTCGCGCTTGGTGAGCTCGCCGGTAACCAGCGGGCGGCCCTTGGTGCGGTTCATCACCTTGTCAATATCGGCATCGATGTAGCAGTTGAAGGCGTTGGCGCTGCCAGCGCTCAGTGCACCGCCGATGAGCGTGTTGAGAACCAGAAGTAGGTCTGGCATGCCCTGCTTTGCCAGGATCATGGTTGGCACGGTAGTTATTAGCAGGAGCTCAATCACGCGGGGCTTTGTGAGAGCAATGTATGCCTTGAGTTTGCCAACGAAGCCGCCCGATTTTGGCGCGCTAACTGGAGGCATTGTGTTTGACATTTCTCCAATTCTACGACCTCGGCCCGCTTTGGCGAAGTCGCGTTTGGTGCTCCCCCGCATCGAAGTGAATTTTCTGAACATCTGGGAAAAAGTAAACCCCGCCTTTACTTAGAGAGTAGTGTTGTGAAATACCGCGCCACCGCTAAGGCAAATCACCCAAGCGCGGGTATAAACTTAGGAGTTAAGTCATGTGGTTTAGGGGCAACTTGTTCGCAAAACGTGACTGCTACGGCGACGGCGCCTCAAGCAAATGGACTTCCGCAAATTTCGTTCATTTCATCCGATAGAAAAAGGAGCTGTCTTGTCAGCATTCCAGTGGACCGAACTCGACCAGAAGGCGGTTGACACCGCCCGCGTACTAGCTGCCGATGCAGTGGAGAAGGTTGGCAACGGCCACCCTGGAACCGCAATCAGCCTTGCGCCAGTCGCCTACCTGCTGTTCAACAAGGTGATGCGCCACGACCCACGCGAAGACCGCTGGCTTGGCCGCGACCGCTTCATTCTCTCGGTTGGTCACTCCTCGCTAACCATCTACAACCAGCTGTACCTGCACGGTTACGGCCTAGAGCTAGACGACATCAAGTCGCTCCGCACCTGGGGTTCGGCAACCCCTGGCCACCCGGAGTACGGCCACACCAAGGGTGTTGAGATCACCACCGGCCCTCTCGGTCAGGGTCTGGCATCGGCCACCGGCTTTGCCTACGCCGCCCGCTTCGAGCGCGGCCTCTACGACCCAGCCGCACCAGCCGGCACCAGCCCGTTCGACCACTTTGTCTACGTGATTGCCGGCGATGGCGACATGCAGGAGGGTGTCACCGCCGAGGCCGCATCGCTGGCCGGCCACCAGAAGCTTGGCAACCTGGTTGTCATCTACGACAGCAACCAGATCTCCATCGAGGACGACACCAACATCGCCTTCACCGAGGACCTCTCGGCCCGCTACCAGAGCTACGGCTGGCACACCCAGGTTGTTGACTGGAAGAAG
>Ga0213920_1001498_pt1 | contig 12762 bp, 14 predicted proteins | sample McNCre1117MG_FD_161054 | JGI IMG/M metagenome (GOLD analysis project Ga0213920, IMG submission 161054) | Freshwater microbial communities from McNutts Creek, Athens, Georgia, United States - 11-17 MG | ecosystem: Environmental > Aquatic > Freshwater > Creek | place: USA: Georgia | collected...
GATTTCTTGGATTCAATTTAATTGCATTTATTTGCAAAAGCAATTCGGCTGTTTTTTCGGCTGTTTCTTTATTAAAAATCATAGTGCAAATGTATAAAGTTTTTGTGAACGACAAACCACTTTTTTTGACAAATCATATCTCTAAGGAGACCGATTTTCAATTGTTTTTGTTAGAAAGTATTGACATCGAACAGCTTATTGTAAAAATTTTCCAAAATAAAATTCAAAAAGCCTATCTCTATCATCCTGATGAAAAAGAAATTTTGAAGACTTTGAAAGAGAAAATCCCAGTAAATAAAGCTGGTGGTGGCTTGGTTTACAATAAAAAAGGGGAGGTGCTTTTTATTTTTAGAAATGGGAAATGGGATTTACCTAAAGGCGGAACGAATAAAGGCGAAGAGATTGAAGATACCGCCATGCGCGAAGTGGAAGAAGAAACGGGTGTGGGCAAATTAAAAGTGACTAAAAAACTCCAAAAAACCTATCATATTTTTAAACGTAATGGTAAGTACCGACTTAAAATTACGCATTGGTTTGAAATGACTTCGGATTACGATGGCACATTGGTGGGTCAAGCCGAGGAAGGAATTGAGAAAGTAGCTTGGCTGAGTCCATTGCAAATCAAAGAAGCCTTGAAAAATTCGTATGAAAATATCAAATTATTATTTGAAGAAGAGGTTCTCTAAATCTACAAAATTTGTCATTCCGAATTTATTTCGGAATCTAAAATAAACATAATTTTAATTAGAAGCTGAAACAAGTTCAGCTTGACACGATAAATTTTTCAGACCTATTTTTTATTTTTTAATTCGATATACAGGATATTGTAAATGCGCCTTTTCATAGTACACGGACTGTTTGTAAATCCAATCCAATTGCACTTTAGGATTGTTTAGAAACTCCGATTCCTTTTGTTTTTTAGCTTCTAAATCTCGTTTTAATTTTGGATTGTCTTTCAGCAATTGCGCTGCAGTATCTTCAAAAACATAATCCGAATAACCTTCTTTTTGTTGTAAAATAGCATCGAAAAAATTCCAATTAAAAAACGAATCAATAGCTTCGGGTTCTAGCGTTTCTAAAATGTATTTGATGCTTTTTTGTTGTGTTTGAATAATGTAATCCCCTTTGGCAAAAGCTAGTTTTTCAGTTTTTGATTGCACCACTGTATTGCGGTGATTGTAATGTCCTTCGTAAGCAGAATTAGCAGTTTTGAAATCTGTAATTCGGTAGCTTTCTACTTCAATCAGAGTATCTTTTTGAATAGTTTGACAGGCAACTCCATTGCTTTTTAAGAGTTCGATTACATGCCCAAAACCACGCGGAATGACATACGCTTTAGGAATGGTTACTTCTTTTATGGATTTGTATTGTGGAAAGAACGGCACTTCTTTTTTGAACTGATGAGTTCGGTCGTAATACAAACGTTGTCCTGTGGTGGCGTCACTTTTTTTGTAACCTGCTTCATAGCCCAAAAAAGTAAAGGGTTCTTTTACACTATTGTCCACTTCCCATTGCAAAGTGTAGTTTTTGTTGGGTTGAAATTGTACTTCGTTGTCCTTTCTAACTTGCTTGATTTTGGAATAATTAGCATCGGTGAATTCTAAAGTAGATTTCATGAACTCATACGTTACTTTTACCCTGTCGGCATATTTTTTTAGCATATGAGTTTCCACCACAAATCCAATCGTGTTGAACAGCGAAGTGTAACCTGTTGTATAGCGTGGACTATCAAAAAACTGTGCAAATCCTTGGTCCGGGGTTTCATGGAAGGTGTTTACATAAGGTGTGCTTTCAATTTTTTTCTTTTGTAAATCTTTTACCAGGCTGGGCATCATTTCTTTTCTTAAATACGAACCTAAAACAGCTCCTAATTTACTCGGTTCGGTCATGATGTAGGTTAGTTTGTATTGGTAATCAGAACCATTACTCACGTGGTTGTCAATAAAAACATCGGGATTGATCTTGTGAAAAATTTCCACAAAACTTTTTGTATTTCGGGTGTCCGATTTAATGAAATCTCGATTCAAATCATAATTACGAGCATTACCTCTAAATCCATACTCTTCTGGACCATTTTGATTGGCTCTTGTCGAACTATTTCGGTTTAAGGCACCACCAATATTATAAACAGGAATACAGACGATTACAGTGTTTTTAGGTGCTTTTAATTTGCCTAAAGCCAAATCTCTAAAGAACTGCATCGAAGCGTCAATACCATCAGGTTCTCCTGCGTGGATACCGTTATTGATTAAGAATACGGCTTTGTTTTTTTGAATGGCCTCAAAGTCAAAAGCGGCATCTGCGTTAAACGTCACGATATGTAAAGGTTCACCACTATCTGTCAGTCCCATTTCTTGAATATTAATGGTCTTAAAATCGTGTGCGAGTAGCTTGTAATAAGCAATAGTTTCTTGATAAGTAGCCGATTGATTGCCGTTTCCTTTTTCGAAATAGGTGTCGTATTTAGTATTGTTTTGTGCCAAAATAGTCAAGGAACACAAGAATAAAAGCGTCGTTAAAAATCTCATTTTTGGTAGTTTTTATAAATATCAAATGTAGCTTTTTTACAATTAGCAACGAAAAACAATCAAATAAAGACTTGGGTTTTCTTATTCGCAAAGCAATGCACTATCTTTGCGCCATGAATACAAAACACCATTCCAACAATATTCTTTTGAATTTAGGCATTGAAAGTCTAAATGAAATGCAAGAAGTAGCTCAAGATGCCATTCTAAACGATAACAATGTTTTATTGCTTTCGCCAACAGGTTCTGGAAAAACATTGGCTTTTTTATTGCCTATTTTTGAATTATTACAACCCGAAATACTTTCAGTTCAATGTTTAATTTTAGTTCCTTCTCGTGAGTTGGGATTGCAAATCGAACAGGTTTGGAAAAAAATGGGAACCGATTACAAAGTAAATACCTGTTATGGCGGTCACTCTATAGATACTGAAATTAAAAATTTAAGTAATCCACCAGCTGTTTTGATTGGAACTCCCGGTAGAATCGCTGATCATATTGACCGAGGCACTTTCCGATTGGATAAAATTCAAACCTTGATTTTAGATGAATTCGATAAATCCTTACAATTAGGTTTCCACGAACAGATGTCTTTTATCATTGGCAAACTAACCAAACTGAACAAACGCGTTTTAGTGTCGGCGACTTCAGATATTGAAATCCCAAAATACACTCGTGTGGTTAATCCTACAGTTTTGGATTTTATTCCTGAAACACAGGAAGAGACTAATTTGAGCATGAAGATGGTAGTTTCTAAAGAGAAAGATAAAATCAACACCTTGTTTCAGTTGATTTGTTCGTTGAAATCGCAAGCGGCTATTATTTTTTGTAATCATCGTGATGCGGCTGAGCGTATTAGCGACACCTTGAATACTAAAGGAATCTATGCGACTTACTATCATGGCGGAATGGATCAAGACGAACGTGAACGTGCTTTGATTCAATTCAGAAATGGAAGTGTGAGCTATTTAATCACGACTGATTTAGCAGCACGTGGATTGGATATTCCCGAAATGAAACACGTAATTCATTATCATTTGCCTTTAAAAGAAGATGAATTTACGCATCGAAATGGTCGTACGGCTCGTATGCAAGCTTCGGGAACGGCCTATATCGTGGCACATGAATCAGAGAAAAAACTCGATTATTTGGATTATGGCATGGATGTGTTGAAAGTAGATTCGGCAACAACTTTACCCAAACCTCCTGAATTTCAAACGATTTATATCAGTGGTGGAAAGAAAAATAAACTGAATAAAATTGATATTGTAGGCTTCTTTTCTCAAAAAGGAAAATTAGAAAAAGGGGACTTAGGTTTGATTGAAGTCAAAGATTTTATTTCGTTTGCAGCAGTCAAATTCAATAAAGTAAAAGACTTACTTCAAAATGTAAGAGATGAAAAAATGAAAGGGAAGAAGTTTAAAATTGAAGTCGCTCGAAAAGTGATTAAGAAAGAAGAATAATTCAATATACGATTTACGATATTGGATATACGATGTATGATTGTAAATAAAAAACGTCTTGAGGAATCAAGACGTTTTTTGTTTTAGTTGTAACTGAAAATTATATTTTCTTCACGTATTGTGTGATGATTACAATTTGTTGTCCATCGACTTTTCCTTCAATGTATTCGGCATTTTCATGATCCAAACGGATGTTACGCACCGCAGTTCCTTGTTTAGCTACCATACTTGATCCTTTTACTTTCAAGTCTTTGATTAGCACTACAGAATCGCCGTGTTCCAAAATAACCCCATTACTATCGCGGTGAATGATTTTGTTTTCGTCGTCTTCTCCTTCGCCAGTGGCTTGCGCCCAGGCTAAAGTATCTTCATCAAGGTACATCATGTCTAATAATTCTTGTGGCCAACCCGCAGCACGCATTCGGCTTAACATTCTCCAAGCCACTACTTGAACAGCTGTTTGTTCGCTCCACATACTATCGTTCAAACAACGCCAGTGGTTCAAATCTACGTTATCTGGATTTTCAATTTGGTCAATACACGTAGCACAAGCAAAAACGCTTTCGTCAATTCCACCTTTTTGAGTGGGTAAAACGGTATATACTTTTAAGTTTTCAGTAGCGGCGCACAATTCACATTGACCTCCACTGCGTTTGTTTAATTCTCTATCTAAACTCATTGTTGATTTTTTTTTTGGCGAAAGTAAGGCTAAATAGCGCTTTTCGCAAATTTTGATGCTACTACTATTGTACTCTTACAGCTTCAGGCACTAATAGTTCGTATTCGCCTTGATTTCGAATGACATCACGCACAATACTCGAACTGATGTACGAAGTTTTAGCAGCAGTTAATAAAAAGACGGTTTCTATTTTAGACAAACGTCTGTTAGTGTGCGCAATGGCTTTTTCAAATTCGAAGTCGGCAGGGTTGCGCAAACCACGTAAAATGAAGTTGGCATTGATTTTATGACACAAATCGATTGTCAAACCTTCGTAGGTGATTACCGAAATTTTAGGTTCATTTTGGAAGGTTTCTTCGATGAATCGTTTTCGTTCTTCCAAAGAGAACATGTATTTTTTATCGGCATTGATACCAATTGCAATCACGATTTCGTCAAACAAAGGTAAAGCTCTGTTGATGATGTCTTGATGACCTAAAGTAATGGGGTCAAAGGAACCTGGAAATATGGCTTTTCTCATGGTGTACGTTTTAGGCTAAAGCCAATTCAATTGCATTAGAAAATAAGTCTTCCAATGAAATTCCTGCTTCTTTAGCTTGTTGCGGTAGTAAACTTTCCGTGGTTAAACCGGGAATGGTATTCATTTCTAGCATGTGTGGCTCGCCATCCACAATGATGAATTCCGAACGAGAGAATCCTTTCATTTTTAATGCTTTGTAGGCACGTTTGGCAATTTCGCCCACTTTTTGAGTCATTTCGTCTGAAATTCTAGCCGGAGTAATCTCTTGCGATTTGCCTAAATATTTGGCTTCGTAGTCAAAGAAATCATTTTCAGACACAATTTCAGTGATTGGTAAAACGGTAATTTCGCCTTTGTAATTGATGACTCCCACCGAAACTTCGGTACCATCCAAGAAACTCTCGATGATGATTTCGTTATCTTCTTTGTAGGCTACTTCAATGGCAATAGGCAATTCGGCAGCGGTTTTTACTTTAGAAATTCCGAAACTAGAACCCGCTTTGTTGGGTTTTACAAAACAAGGCAGACCTACTTTGGCCACAATAGCTCCAGTATCGATTAGATCGCCTTTGTTCAAGTAATACGAAGTGGCTGTTTTGATACCATAGGGTTTTAAAACCGAAAGTAAATCACGTTTATTGAAAGTCAAGGCTGCTTGGTAATAATCGCAAGCCGTTTGTGGTATGTTGAGTAATTCGAAATAGGCTTGCATTAAACCGTCTTCGCCGGGTGTACCGTGAATAGCATTGAAAACACAATCAAAAGTGATTTTCTTCCCGTCAACGGTTACTGAAAAATCATTTCTATCGATAGGGAATTCGGCATCATTGGCATCAACATAGACCCATTTTTCTTTGAAAATATGGATTCTAAATCCGTTGAATTTAGTTTTGTCTAAGAATTGGTATACGACGTTTCCGCTAATTAGTGAAATTTTATATTCGCTAGAATAGCCGCCCATGATGATGGCAATGTTTTTCATTTAAAATGGTTTAAGTCTTTTTTTAATTTCAATAGCTGTTGAACGTTTACCCTAGCCCCGATAAAAGCGGTATCCTTTTTAGGGTGTGGTATTGACTTCGAGAACCTCAGTCAATATTTGTAACACAGCCTAAAAAGATATAGCGGATAGCGGGAAATAGCTCCAACCAACTATTAAACAAAATTATCATTTTTTTTGAAACGAAATAGGTTTATCTTTGTGTCCTACTAAAAATAAATTTATGAGTTTACGTAAGTATCTAACAAGTCGTGTGTTTTTCGGTCAGGTTTTGGCTGCTATTGCTATTATTGCGGTTTTAGGTTATTTGTTTATGCATTGGTTGACTTTTACTACCGATCACGGACACGAAATTGCAGTGCCGAATTTGAGTAAATTGACTGAAGAGCAAGTGGAAGACAAGTTGGACGAGTTGGATTTGGATTACGTACTCTTGGATAGTGTTGATTTTAGAGGCGATTATCCAAAATTTACTGTGGTTGAACAAGACCCTTTGCCAGGAACGAAAGTGAAAGTAGGTCGAAAAGTATATATCAAAATTAATGCATCGGGTTATTCTTCAGTGAAATTACCTGATTTGATTGATAAAACCTACCGTGAGGCAGTACCTACTTTAAAAGCCATTGGTTTAGAAGAAGGAACGATTACGTATGAGCCTAACATGGGAAAAGATATGGTATTAGCCATGCGCTACAAAGGACGTAATTTAAAACCTGGTGAACGTGTGTTGAAATCGTCTAAAATAGACTTAGTTTTAGGAGATGGAAAAATGAGTTACGAAGAACAAACTCAAAAAGATAGTTCAGCGACGCCAACCATAGACGCACCTGTAAATGAGCAATAATACCGAATCCTTCGACTTAGAAGACGAATTATTTGAGCATTTTAAGTTTGAAGTCCCAAAAGGGCAAGCGTTCCTGCGTATTGATAAATACCTGATGGGATTGATTCCCAATGCGACCCGCAATAAAATTCAGAATGCAGCGAATAGCGGCAACATTTTTGTCAATGACGAAATTGTAAAATCCAATTACAAAGTGAAGCCGTTTGACGTGATTAAGGTAATGTTGTCGCATCCACCTTTTGAAAATCATGTATTGCCTGAGAATATTCCGTTGAATATTGTGTACGAAGATGAGGCCTTATTGCTGGTTAACAAAGAGCCTGGTTTAGTTGTGCATCCTGGTCACGGAAATTATACCGGAACTTTAGTGAATGCTTTGGCGTTTCATTTTGACAATTTACCCATGAACAGCAGCGAACGTCCAGGATTGGTACATCGCATTGATAAAGATACTTCGGGCTTGTTAGTGATTGCCAAAACGGAAGCGGCTATGACGCATTTAGCCAAACAGTTTGAAGCCAAAACGACCGAAAGAGAATACATGGCTTTGGTTTGGGGAAATGTAGCCAATGATGCCGGAACCATTGAAGGTAATTTAGCGCGACACCTGAAAGATCGTATGCAAATGGCGGTTTTTGATGACCCCGAAATTGGTAAACCTGCGATTACGCATTACAAAGTGTTGGAACGTTTTGGGTATGTGACTTTGATTTCGTGCCAACTGGAAACGGGACGTACGCATCAGATTCGTGCGCACATGAAACACATTGGACACCCGCTGTTTAATGACGAACGCTACGGCGGTCATTTGATTTTGAAAGGAACTACCTTTACCAAATACAAACAATTTATAGACAACTGTTTTAAAGCCTTACCAAGACAAGCCTTACACGCAAAGACTTTAGGCTTTATCCACCCGAATACGGGCGAAATGATGCGTTTTGATACCGAATTGCCAGACGACTTTACCGATTGTTTGGAACGTTGGAGAAATTACTCTAAATCGCATACTGCGGAAGAAGAATAAAAAAAGACCCGATTGGGGCTTTTTTTTATTAAAGATTTCCAAAATAATAAATTACTGGGAATAGTTAAAAATTATTTTTAATTGATTCTTCAAAGTCTTCTTTTATAAACTCCCAATATTTTCCTTTGTAGCAAATGGGATCGAAATCATCATCTGCCAAGTCAAAATTTGTGAAATTTTTAATAATTAAATCTTTATCGTGCGTATATGGGTAGCGTTGCTCGTGAAATGCTATCATTTGAATGATGTTATAAGTGTCCAATAAACAGTGTAAATCCCAAAAGTCTTTTTTACGACCACCCCTTTGAATGACATCCACTTTCATAGCTATAATTTCCTCAATACTTGCCATTCTGATGCCATCTATTTCTATATAAGGTTGAATATAAGTATCCGTGTAAAACACATCTAATTTAATGGTGTTGTCTCTGTTTTCTCCAATAAAATAAGCCTTTCCTATTGCAGATGGAATTTCTAAAAAATCAACATACTTAAAATTGCTTTTCAAAAAATCTTCAATCTCCTTAAAATTTAACGTACCATATTCAATATCACTAAATAAATCAATATCAATGGATTCTCTATGTCCTAATTGTAAACTTAAAGCAGTTCCGCCCACTAATCTAAATGGAGAGAATTCTGGAGCCTTCATTAATTTTAATAAACTATCTTTAAGTAGTTTATTTACGGTGTTATAATATAACATGTTATTTAGCGTAGATAGTGTAAGGTTGGTTTTTTTGATGTAAAGCTTTTTTGATTTTTTCTTGACCGTAGAAGCGAATAATTTCTTCTCTCTCTATATCGTTACCTCTTTCAAATACACGTTGAATAACGGCTTTGTATTGTTTTGACCAGTCGATTTTGTTGCTATCAGTATCCCAAAATAATGATTTTCTCAATATGGATAGGTTAGGAGCGATTTGTTTTATTTTACTTTTCTCCTCATTGATATCAAAATAGGTTTGAAGTAATGCCAAAGTTCCTTCTTCAAGACCTAGTTTTTTTTCAATCTTTAAAGCTAATGAGGTGTTTAATTTCCTTTTTCCCTTGGTTATAGCATTCAATGTTTGCGGATGTTCTCCTATAGACAAGGCAAATGGGCGCTGGTGTAGCGCTCTTTTCTTAAATTCTCGCTCCAATAGAATGCCCGGATGTATTCCTTTGTATTTTTCTATATAGGTTTTCATAATACAAATGTAAACAAATTTGTTTATATATTATAGTTAAAAAATATACATTTTGTAATATATGAGCATCGATTATTTAGAACTTTGGCGGAATTACTCTAAATCGCATACTACAGAAGAAGAATAACAAAAGCCCCGATTGGGGCTTTTTTATGTTTATAACACTCGGAAAGGATTAGCAACGGGTCGACATAATTACAAATTTTGTGATGCTCTGTGATGCTCTCCCGACCTCGCAGCAAAAATATAAATTCCATATAATAATCATTACACTACATCGAAGTCAGGAGACTTCGGAGAGCGGGGAGCAGTGAATAGTATTTTAATTTTTTTCCAGAAATAAATTTTGGTTATTGTTATTTATAGTCCAAGTTTTAAATTTAGCAAAAAATGAATTTCCAAGAAGTAAATCAAATCCAGTTTTCCTAACAGACATTATTACATTGTTCACAATAAAATTTCCAATTTTAATATTATTTAATTTAATTCTTTTATATTTTATTATTTTTCCATCTGCAATTGTATAATAACTGTCTGAAATGTAATTCCCCTTTTTTAATATACCGCTTGATATCAGTTCTTTTTCAAATTTTAATGAAATTGACGTGTCTGAAGCACCACTGTCTATTATAAAGTATTTTGACAGATTACCAATTGAAATTTTAACTTTATTTGACATGTTATTTTGAATAATTGGAATGTTTTCATATTTAACACTTCCTAATACATCATTAGTTAAATTATTAACTTTGTTTGATTTTAAAATTTTAGATTTATTGTAGCAATCTAGTAATATTTCATTTCGTATAACAGAGTTTTCATCATTAATTTCATTAATTGAATTTTTTATTTTTTTTGTATTACCTTCTTTATTAGTACATTCACAAAAAAGATGAAAATCAATTTCAGTACTTAAATCACTATGAAAATTATTATAATATTTTTCGCAATTCTCAGTTTCTAGAAATTTCATATCAAAATCAAGATCTATATTTTTTGCTAATAATTTCGTACATTTCATAAGTTCACTATTCAAGACGAAATCATTTTTTTTTAAAATTTCTTTCTCAAAATCTAATTTACCCTCATTAAAAGCAAATATTTCATCTATTGTGAAATTATTTGCCATAGTTGTTATATAACATTCACAGAATTCATATCTGTTTTTGAATGTGTTAGATTTTTCTGACAATTTAATATTTGCATTATTCTTAAAATAATCATTCGCACAATTTTTAAATATATCAGTTTTTTTTCCAATTAGAATACTGTCTTTAGAATAAAGATTTTCAAATGATTGTGAAAAAAGATTAAGAGAAAAAAAACAAATTATTAAAATAATAAATGATTTTATCATATTTTTTTATTCGATTTAAATTGTTTTTAATTTTTATTTGATTTCAATCCTCTTTTTCTTTTTTCTAAATAGTATAGATAAAACCCTAGTAATATAAAACCAATAGCTAAATTTTTTCCTGAATATGATATTGAATCTTTTTCTTGTGAAGATATATATTGCCCTGCTAAACTCATTGAACCTAAAACAATTAATATCCAAGCCCAATTTTCATTTGATTTTGTTGGTTCATAATGATTCTCTGAATTTTTTTTACTACTAAGTACAACAAAAATTGAAATTATTGGCATTAAAAAAAATCCCAGAATGAAAGACCACCAAAAACCTATTTGCCTTTTATTTCCTAAAAAATAAGCGATTAAAAAATTTAATATTCCTAAAAAAATAACTTGAGTAATGATGTCTGATTTCATATTAACATTTATTAATTATTTTTAATATATCTACTATATTTTATTTAGTAAACTTTTCAGGGGACATCATTAATATAGATGCTTTTATTTGAAAAAAGTTATTGTTAATATTTGTGTCATCATCACTGTTTTCAAGAAGGCTTTTTAATTCCCTTTCAAAATGTGGTCTGGAAATAATTTTACTCTTTTTATATGTTTCAAAGTAAAAATCACTAATAAAATCTTCTTTAGTTAGATTCACATATTTTTTATATATGTCTAAAAAAATATCGTGAACTTTTAGTTTTTCTTTATCACTTAATAATTTTATTTTTTCAAAGGCATTATTTATTTCGACTTGCAAAATTTGAGATTTTGTCATAATATTTTTTTTATGTGGAAAAATTTGTGATTCAAAAAACTAATAAAATTCTAATTGAAAAAAATATAGCATCAAACCAACCCTTAATAGGATTTTTCAGCAATAAACAAATTCAATTTATATCTGTAAGGGAGATTCGATTTGGGGTCAAATGGTAGTTACAGGGCGTTTCAAATGTAAGAATTTATTTTAATTAAACAAATACTCAATTTGAAAATTGTTTAATTTGAAAATTTGAAAATGAATCAATTGGCACAAGGATCAAATCCGTAGTATCTGTGCAATCCGTGGCTAAAATTTATTATACCTGCAAAAGTGCAGTAGGATAGCTAGGAACAATAAGCAAATTAATCTACTAACATTTCTTTAAGAACTTTTTTAGTAGATTGAATTTCTGATTTATTCAATTTACCCAAGATTTTTAGTATTCTTTTTTTATCCACGGTTCTAATTTGGTCAAGTGCAATCATTCCTTTTTTACTATTATGATTAACTGCGACCCTGGTTGGGTATTCTTTCAAACTAGAAGTCATTGGAGCAATGATAATGGTATTTAAGTGTTTGTTCATTTCATTGGGTGAAACAACCACACAAGGTCTGGTTTTTTGAATTTCACTGCCCAATGTTGGGTCTAGATTGACTAGAACTATCGCATATTGTACTATTTCCATTCTTCAAAATCTTCGTCGTCAAAAACATCAGTAAGTAATAAAGTATCATCTCCTTCTTGATGCATTTTCTCAAATGAAACGTCCCAGTTTTTTCTTGGAGTTTCTATAGGTTTAAGAATGATTTGCCCCATTTCAAGTATAATTTCTACTTTGTCTTTGATGTTGTATTTTTCCAAAATAGTTTTGCTTAATCGCAACCCTTTGGAGTTTCCAATTTTGATTATTGCCGTTTCCATAATTTTGAAAATTTAAAAAGTTATTACAAAGTAACTACATTTTAATTGAAATTTAAAATTTTTTTACCAATCTTTTAATGTAACAAATACTCAATTTGAAAATGTACCAATTCGTTAATTGAACAATTAAACAATTGGCACACTGATTTTAAACGGATGTTACTGATTCTAGCGGATCCAATCCGAAGTATCTGTGCAATCCGTGGCAAAAAAACTATTTCTCCTTTTCCAAATTACCCGCCACACGATAGCGTAGTATTTTTTGGAGTAATTCTTCTGGAAGAGGTCTGTCTGTAGTGAATTGTATGGTACCTGCTGAGGTTTTAAAACCAGTTAATTCGTCTTTGAAAACGTCGATGGTTTTAGAATCCCAAGGAAAAAAGCTGCAGTGGTTTTTAAAGGCAGCAAAACCACCAATCATACCATGAAAATGGTAAGCAGGCATTTTATAACTCAAGTATTCTTGTGCTTCGGGAACG
>Ga0213920_1001500_pt1 | contig 12743 bp, 13 predicted proteins | sample McNCre1117MG_FD_161054 | JGI IMG/M metagenome (GOLD analysis project Ga0213920, IMG submission 161054) | Freshwater microbial communities from McNutts Creek, Athens, Georgia, United States - 11-17 MG | ecosystem: Environmental > Aquatic > Freshwater > Creek | place: USA: Georgia | collected...
GCAGCCGGCGAAGAAACGGCTTCGATGGCTTGAAGAGCGCCGACCCCGAATAAAACGGCAAGGGCGAACGAGACCCAACGCATCAAAGGATGCGCAGTAGTCTCTCTGAAGCCGATGGTGAACCAGCCCACTACTTGCAACCGCCTAAAGCCAAAGTCAGCTGAGCGTTCGCTCAACTCCCCCTTTGTAAATCTGTGTAAATCTCCCCTTGTTAAAGTGTAGGGATTTGCGAAATATTCACTAGGTTTTCCTCGGATAAATGAGGTAAATTGCGCACTTTAGCGAGCAAACTAGGGGTTAACCCCTTGTTTTGTAATCTCCACCGTGACAAAAAGTTCAGAGTCGCCGGCACCGGCATAGACACCCCGAAGCGGCGCGACATCGTCATAATCACGACCGCTGCCAACCACGATGTGACGTTCGCCAATTTCGATGTCGTTCGTTGGGTCATATGCAAACCATGAACCGGCCCACCATTCGACCCAGGCATGAGATTCGCCAATCACCGTTTCGCCAGCCGCGGGTGAAATGTGCGGGTGCAAATAACCCGAAACATATCTGGCTGGGATGCCGGCGGCACGCAGCGCGCCGAGTGTGATGTGCGCGTAATCCTGACAGACGCCAATCTTTGCCGACCACGCCTCGGTGGCAATCGAGTGAACACCGGTCACCCCGTGCATGTAGGTCATGGCACCGAAAACCTTTTTACATATCTCAATGGCAGTCTCGTGTGGGCCAAGTTTTTGCGAAGTCTTAATCGCAAACTTGGTTAGCTCAGCTGGCGGCTGGGTACGTCTGGTTTGCGAGCTGGCGTCGGTCAACTCGAGGCTGCTCTCAACCTCGGGCGCGAGGTCATCCCAGTTCAAACCTGGAACGGCACGAATTGAATCACGAATTTCAACCACCGAATTAGCCCTGATGGTGAGCTCGGTGTGTGACTCAAGAATCTCAAACATCACCGCCCGGGTTTTGAAATAGTCGAAGTATTCGTGCGAGGCACTGTGCGGTTCAATCTCGAGCTTGCTTGAAATAACAAACTGGCGGTCATCACGAACCGGCAATAACCTGGCCTCGTTATAAGAAGCGGTCACCTCGCGGCTGTATTTGAAACCGGTGGTGTGAACTATGCGATAACGGCTCATAGAACCTCACCGACCCAGCTCTGCATCACATTCGCCGGGAAATAACGGTTGCGAATCGACTCTGAAATTTCACTCACCCCGTTCTGCAGACCCACCATTTCTTGGGTTAAATTTGCAAGGATGTCTGGCGCCGAACGGAACTCAAGATTGGTTCGAATCTGGCTGGCTAGACGAAGGGCGGCATCGCTGGTGCCAACTCGATCGGCACTTGGCGCCAAGTCACTCAAGCAGCGCTCGGCGCGGCCGAGGGCAAAGGTAACCGAGCGCGGGAAGATGCGGTCAAGCAGCAAGAACTCTGCCGCGTTGGTTGCCGATGGCACCCCGCGATAGGTGCGCAAGTATGCCTCATAGGCACCGCAGCTTCTCAAAATGGTTGTCCAGGATGGGCCGCTGGCCTCGGTAAGTTCTGAGGTTGCCAAAAGCCGAGCCGTCATATCCACGCGCTCAAGTGATCGTCCCAAAGTGAAGAAGGTCCAAGCTTCATCGCGCGAGGTCGAGCTCTCGACAATTCCAACCGCAAGCGCGGTTCGCTCACGAACCCAACCGAAGAAGTCGTGGGCGCGATCAATCGAGACCTTGCGAGGCATCCTTGACCTGGTGGTGTTCAGGCACTCCCACAGCTCGGTCGAAACAATCTCGCGAACCCGGCGCGCGTTCTCTCGGGCGGCCGTCAAAGACGAGGCAATCGAGGCCTGCTCATTGCGATCGACCGACAAAATATTAAGCAGGTCATGCCGGGTCAGGTCGTGCGGGAACACTGATTCTGAGCCGATCACTGATAGCAACGAGCGGCAGGCGGTGTCTTCATCGACCCACGGGTCTTCAAGCAAGAGCTGCAGGTGCACATCAAGCAGACGTGCGGTGCCATCGGCTCGCTCAACATAGCGGCCGATCCAAAACAGTGATTCTGCAATTCGACTGAGCATTAGTTGTTGCCTCCCTGGGCAATTGGCGGCAGCTTTGCCATGGATGGCTTCGGTGCCACTGGTTGCGATTGCTGCTGCTGTTCCTGTTGAATTTGGAATCCGGCACCAGAGTTATCGTGCTGCTGCGAACCGAATCCGGAGTCGGCCGAAGTTTGGCCGGCGACGATTGATGAGACCGTCGAGTTGGTAGGCATGAACTGACGAACACTTGAGCGATCACTGCCCACAATCCAGGTGTCTTTTGAACCGCCACCCTGCGATGAATTGACCACCAGCTCACCCTCGGGCAATGCCACCCGGGTTAGGCCGCCAGGCAAAACCCAGATGTCGCTGCCACTGTTAACCGCAAACGGTCTGAGATCTGCGTGGCGCGGCCGCAGCCCACCCTCAACCAAAGTTGGGATGGTTGAGAACTGAATTACGGGCTGAGCAATCCAACCGCGCGGGTCTTTCACCAGACGCTTGCGCAAGTCATCGAGCTCTTTCTTTGAAGCCGCCGGCCCAACCACCAGACCCTTGCCGCCCGAGCCATCAACCGGCTTAACCACCAGTTCTTCAAGCCGATCAAGCACTTCCTGCAGACTGTCTCTCTCTTCCAGTCTCCAGGTCTTGACGTTCTCAATGATCGGGTTTTCGCCAAGGTAATACTTGGTCAATTCCGGCATGTATGTGTAGACCAGCTTGTCGTCTGCCACACCGTTGCCGATGGCATTTGCCAAGGTGACATTGCCCAGCCTTGCCGCGTTCACCAAACCCGGTGGCCCCAAAACCGAGTCGGCTCTGAAGGCTAGCGGGTCGAGGAACTCGTCATCCACTCGGCGATAAATCACGTCAACCCGGCGTGGGCCGGCAGTGGTGCGCATGTAGACCTTGCCGTTAGAACAGAAAAGGTCACGGCCCTCAACCAGCTCGATGCCCATCAAACGAGCCAGCAAGGTGTGCTCAAAATATGCGCTGTTGTAAACACCCGGCGTCAGCACCACAACGGTTGGGTCTTCAACTCCGGCCGGGGCCGCGGCACGAAGCGCGGCAAGCAGGCGGTTTGGATATTCACCAACCGGTTGAATGCGCATCTGCTGAAATAGCTCGGGCAGAGTCTGCGCCATCACGCGGCGGTTTGAGATCACATAGCTGACCCCCGAAGGCACACGCACGTTGTCTTCAAGCACGCGCCAGGTGCCAACCTCGTCACGGATGAGGTCGATGCCCGAAACCTGAATTCGAACACCATTAGCTGGGTCGATGCCATGGGCCGCCCGATGAAAGTGTTCTGAGGTGGCCACTAGCGATGCCGGGATGACCCCGTCACGGATGGCGTTTTGCTGACCGTAAACATCGGCAAGGAAAGCCTCGAGCACACGAACACGTTGCTTGATTCCGGCCTCGAGCCCGCTCCACTCGGTGCGTTCAATTACACGTGGAACGGCATCCAGTGGGAAGGGCCGCTCTTCGCCGGCAAAGTCAAAGGTGACCCCTTGGGCCAAGTATGAATCGGCCAACGCTGCGGTTCGACCAATCAACTCATTCTGAGTCATCGCCGCGAGAGCTTCATGAATTTTCAGATAGCTTGGCCGCACTTTGCCAGGCGCTGCAAACATTTCATCGAAGGCTGCCATTGCTTCCCCGCGCTTGGGTTTGGCAGCCATCGGATATCGATCGAATAATTCACCCATAAACAGAAATTACGCTCGGGTTGTTGCGAGGTTGTTTCGGCAATGAATCGAATAGGAAAAACAATGGGTAAACGCGAGGCAACCGAAACGACACCAAATGGAACATTTGAAAACGACTAAATGAACTGGCCTGTCGCGCCCTAGTTTGGGGTTTGTTTACTTTCTAAACTCACCTTGTGAAGCTAAAAATTACCGTCATTGGTCTGGGTTATTTGGGTGCAACCACAGCCGTTGCATTCGCAAAATTGGGTCACGAAGTCATCGGCATTGACTCTGATTTGAAGAAGCTTGCATCACTCTCGGCAGGCCAGGTGCCTTTCTATGAACCAGGTCTCGATGAAGCCCTGCTCGAGGTTATCGCCAGCGGAAACCTTCGCTTCAAGACCGAGCACGATGCCGAATCTCGCGACGCGCTAATTCACCTGCTTTGTGTTGGCACCCCGCAGTCAAAGACCGGCCTCGGCGCAGACACCTCATACCTATTCAACGCCTTGGATTCACTAGCCCCGTTCCTCAACGAGGACGCCTTAGTCGCCGGAAAGTCGACTGTCCCGGTTGGAACCGCAGCCGAACTTGCCAAGCACCTGGCCACCAAGGTGAACTTTGAACCACACCTTGCCTGGAACCCAGAGTTCCTTCGCGAGGGAACCGCTTTACAGGACAGCCTGCTGCCTGACCGAGTTGTGATCGGTGTGAACGAAGCGTGGTCTGAGAAGCTGCTTCGCTTGCTCTATGAACCAATCACCAACCAGGGCGTGCCACTGCTAACCGTTGACATCCCAACCGCAGAGTTGGTCAAGGTTGCCGCAAACTCGTTCCTTGCCACCAAGATTTCATTCATCAACGCCATGGCCGAGATTGCCGAAGTTGCCGGTGCAGATGCCGTCAAACTTTCAGAAGCAATCGGCTTGGATGAGCGCATCGGAAACAAGTTCTTGAAGTCGGGCATCGGCTTTGGTGGCGGCTGTCTGCCGAAGGACATCCGTGGATTCGTGGCTCGTGCCGAGGAGCTTGGTGTTGGCCACGCAGTTGGTTTCTTGAAAGAGGTTGAGGCCATCAACCTGCGCCGTCGCTCACGCGTGATTGAACTTGCCCAAGAAGAACTTGGTGACCTAACCGGCCGCCGCGTCACCATTCTGGGCGCCGCCTTCAAACCTGAAACCGATGACATTCGTGACTCACCCGCGATGGCCGTTGCCGAGCAATTCTGGATGGCCGGAGCCAAGGTTGTCATTCACGACCCAAAGGCGCTCGAAAATGTTCGCCGGGTCTACCCACAGCTTGAAACCGAAGACAGCTTGCACGCATCGGTGCGAGGTGCCGAAATTGTGGTGCTGACCACCGAGTGGAAGCAGTACCGCGAGGTTGACCCTGGCCTGCTTGGCCAAAAGGTAACCAACCGTCTGATAATCGATGGCCGCAACGTGCTTGATGTTCAAAAGTGGAACGAAGCCAACTGGCAGGTCATCGCCCTGGGCCGCAACCTAGACCGAATCCCGGCGCTGGTATAAAGGTAAAAATGTCACAGCCTCTGGTTCGCAAGTATGTCGCAATTGGCGACTCACTTTCGGAGGGCCTCGGTGACTGGGGTTTTGAAACCAGCCGCGAGGGTTGCGGTTGGACAGACCGTCTCGCCGGGCTGCTCGGTGAGCAGGCGGCCATGTATGGGCAAGAGCTTGAGTATGCAAACCTTGCCATCCGGGGCAGCAAAATGCTTGAAATTTTAACCGCGCAACTTGAAGATGCGATTGCGCTGAAGCCTGACCTCGTCACCATTATGGCTGGCTCGAATGATCTGATGAAGTCTCGCAAAGAACACCCGGCGCTTCGGGCCCTTTTGCGCGGTGCAATCGAACGTCTTCTTGCTTCTGGCAGCCAGGTTGTTGTGGCCAACACCATCAACCCACTGCACCTTCGCATTTTCAAAAAGCTTGCTCGCCGCGCTGAGAGCATGACCCGCCTGATTGAAGAAACCGCCGCCGAGTATGGTGTGCCGGTGCTTGATGTTTTTCGCATCGAGAAGTTCAATGACCTCTGTTTCTGGGCTGAGGACATGGTTCACTTCTCGGGCTATGGCCACACTCGCATCGCAAATAAGGCGGCCGATCTATTGAACCTTTCGCACCGGTTTGAAGAGGAAGAAGAATTTGAGATGCTCGGCCCAGGCCGCAATTTCTTCGAAACCGTGCGCTGGGTCTGGGTTTATGTTTTGCCATTTATCGGCCGCCGAATTCGCGGGGTTTCTTCAGGCGATGGCCTCGAGCCGAAGTATCCGGTATGGACTAACTATTCAAACGATGAATGGCCGCAGCTGCGGCTAGCCGCCTAGCCTCCTAGCCGCCTAGACGCCTTGGGTCGACAATTTGCCGACCCAACCGAAATGACTACTTAGCTGCCCGGTTGCTCTTGATTCGCTCGCGCAGCAGCTCAAACGGCAACGGCAGCGATGACAAAACCACAAACCCGAGCACAAAGAACTCGACGTGAAGTTTCACAAATGGGATGTATCCCAGCAGGTAACCGGCGGTCATCACGCCAACCACCCACGCGATTCCACCGATGATGTTGAGCTTCAAAAAGCGCTTTGACTCGAAGGCGGTCATCGCCACCAGCATCGGGATCAATGCTCGCAGCACCGGCACAAAACGTGCCATCACAATTGCTCGAGCGCCATACCGGTGGAAGAAAGCCTCGGTTCTCTCGAGGGTCTTGTGATTGAAGATCAGGCCATCCTTGCGCCTGAACAAACGCGGGCCGGTTTTCAAGCCGACGTAGTAACCAACCTGTGAACCGGCAATTGCCGACGCGGTGACCACCAGTGCAGCCAGCGGAAAAGGGAAGGCGGTGAGCCAAGTGCCAAGGGTCAACCCAAGGATGAAAAGCAGCGAGTCGCCCGGCAGAAATGAGCCGAGGATGGTTGCGGTTTCAAAAAAGATTATGAGAGCGACACCGAAAACCGAGAGACTGCCAAGGTTGTCGATGATGGTCTGCGCATCAAACCAGTTCACGCGCGCTTCAGCTTTTGCGCTTCGATGGCGGTGCGATAGTGCTCCATCAACTTGTCGTTGTTGCGCTCCCAGGTTCTGCCAACTACTGACTCACGGGCCTGAACCGCAAGCCTCTGACGAAGCGCCGGGTCGGCAAGAAGCTCAAGCAAACGTTCACGGTATGGGCGAGGTTCATCGGGGTTGACCAAGAAACCGGTCACGCCGTTTTCAATCAGGTGAACCGGGCCACCGCGAGCCGGGGCAATCACCGGCAACTGGCTGGCCTGCGCCTCTTGAATGGTCTGCCCAAAAGTCTCTTCGGTGCCAAAGTGCACAAAGATGTCGAGTGCCGCATAGGCGTTTGCCAAGGCCTCACCCTCGAGGCGGCCGGCGAAGTGCACCGGGCGGCCGGCAAAGCGCTGCTCAAGAGCGGCTCGTTCTGGCCCATCGCCGACGATCAAAAAGTCGACGCCCTGAACGCCAAACAACTCGGCCATGCGCTCAACCTGTTTTTCAGCAGCCAGGCGGCCAACAAACCCAACCAGGAGGTTGCCGGGGCGAACATGCTTGGCTCGAAGCAATGCAACCTCGGCTGTCGCCTTGCGGGCTGGGTCATAAGACTTTAGGTCAATGCCGCGACCCCAAACCTCAACCTTGCCGGCATTCAAAGCCGATAGGTTGGCCGCGGTTTCTGGGGTTGGCGCAAGAGTGATTGAGGCCTGGCGATGAATGTGGGCAACAAATTCATCCACCGCTGGTTTTAGAAGTTCGAGGTTGTAGCGCTGCAGATAACCAGAGATATCGGTCTGATAAATGGCCACGCCAGGGATGCCAAGTTTGCGGGCAACGCGCAGCGCTTGCCGGCCAAGTGCGAAAGGTGCGGCCACATGAACCACGTCTGGTTTGAAGCTGCGAATGATGCTCTTCATCGTGAACATCGGCAGTGCAACGGGGAACTGCTTGAATGAGAAAAAGTTTGATTTGATCACCGGGAAACCAAGGTATTCATCAACCGGCGAGGTTGGTGCAATGATCAAAGCCTCGTGGCCAAGCTCATGCAATGTGTCGAGAATTCGAAGCACCGAGTTGGTCACACCGTTTAGAGACGGCAGAAAAGACTCGGTGACAATTACAACCCGCTTCTTCATAAGTTCACCATAAGAAATTTGGGTAATTAACAAGTTAACTGACCCGAACTACTTGGCAAATAGGTGGATAAACCCATCGGTGGCCGCCATCACACCATCGGCAAAAACAAACAGGGCTTCGATGGTTCTTGCGCCAGTTTGCTCACGGCCAATTTCGGCAATTTTGTTCAGGCGTTCTATGGCTCGCTCGCCCTCGGCAAACGCGGCGGTAGCCCAAACATCCGCGGTGACTAAATCGGTGGCAACCACACTCACCTGAACCAGGCGCTCTGGTTTTCCATCGGCGGCAATCAAGCCACCAAACTTTGGGTTCCAAATATGTGAACCGCGCTCGGCAGAACCGCTGGTTGCCATTGCCCTAAACGGTGTTCCACGAAGATCGATAACGGTCAGAACACCTGCATCTTCGGCGGCAATCGAAACCGGCTTGCTGATGCCCATGCGCCAATCGATGGCATCCGAAACAACATCAGAAATTAACACATCGCCGCCGGCATTGACGGTGAAATCGGTGATGCCCTGCTGGCGCACATACTCGGCAGCGCGCTGAGCAGCCCAGGTTTTCACCAAGCCAGAAGGGTCAAAAGTGTGCTCGGGGGTGAAGGCGCTGAACCAGCCATCGGTGGTTTTTTCCCAGGCCTCGCAGGCATCCCAAACTTCTTCAACCACAGGCGGGCAGTTGGCCACCGATGTCTCGCCGCGCGCCAATTGTGAAAGCGGTGACTCGGGCTTATAGAGACTGAAGATGCGGTCTGCCTCATGCAAGATCGCGCAAGCTTGGTTCAGCACAATTGAGGTGTCGCTATCGCTCAGCGGGCTCTTGCCTTGCAAACGAAAACCGGTGCCCATGCACAATTCAATATGCTCGAAGGGCTTAGGTTGGTGTGGCGCGATGGCCGTTGCAGAGTGCGGCATTAACCCAACTTCGCAATCGCATTATCGAGAGCTTGCTTAAAGGTGTCGGTGGTGAAAGTTGCGCCGCTAAGGTTTGCGAAGTTTGTGCCCTGCGCCTTCAGCGCATACTGCACCAAGTATGGATAGGCCTGCTCGCGGCCGGCCGATGCGGTTGAGGTGCCGATGTCAATCGCAGAGATCTTGCCAGCCTTGCGAGTCACGGTTAGCTCAACGGTTCCATATTGATATGGCACCGGATCACTGGTGACCGTCTTGTCGGGCTTAGTCGTTGCCGCGGTGGAAGTGCCGGTGCTGATTGGCATCGCAGTTGTTGTTGAACTTGGCGCATTTAAGTAGTTGTTGACAGCAAGCCCGCCGGCAATGCTCAACAGGCTGAAAACAGTCGCACCGAACTTCCACTTGCGCTTACTTGGCAAGGTGGCTTCGGTGTATGGGCTGCCGTTAGAACTTTGCAAGTGCTGAATCCAATGCTTGCTTGAATGCGTCGGTGGTGAAAGTTGCTCCGCCTAGGTTACCGAAGCTGGTTCCTTGAGCCGCAACGGCATACTGAACCAGGTATGAAAAGGCGCCCTGGCGGCCACCGGTTGCACCGGCCTGAACCAAACCGATTTTGGTGATTTTGCCGTTGGCTTTGGTCACGCTCAACTGCACGGTTCCATAGCGATAATCGATTGCCCCGCCAGTCTTGGTAGTTGAGGCTGCTGTCGATGTGGTCGCTGCTGGCGCCTCGGTGGTTGCCGCAGGTGCAGGGGCCGTGGTGGTTGAACCCGATGAGCTCGTTGAGCTGGATGCGCTGGATGAACCAGAAGCAGTGGTTGTCTTCTTGGTTGCCGAAGCGGTGGTGTTGCTGCTGGTTTTGCTGGCCGCGGCGGTTGCCGACGGCGTTGCCGAGGCGGCAGCAGTTGCACTTGCCGAAGCCGATGCCGACGGTGTGGCGGCACCGGTTGTTGACGGAGCCGAAGTAGTGGTTGCCGCACCGGTTAGCGGTGAAGCCGCAGCCGAAAAACCGGTGCTGGCGGTGGTCGACTGACCGGCCTGATAGCCGGCGGCGATTAGCCCTAGCGATAGAACGCTTAGGAAAGACTTAGTACCTTTTCTCACCAGGCAAACTCCTCTGCGTGAACTTGGTTGGCCGGGGTTCCGGCGCGAAGCATGCTCTTTTCAACCGAGTGAGTCCAGCCGGTTGGGCCACAAATGAAGACGTCCGAATCAACAACCTTTGGGGCGATTTCGGCCAAGCGAACCTGGTCTGAACGGCCGGTGCCATCGGCATTCATCCATGAAGAGTGATTGGCGCGCGGGCCAGCCATGACCTCAAGCTTGAAACCGCGGTGACGGCAGAGAACCTTGATCTCGTCAAGCAGTGCTGCGTCTTGATCGTTGCGAACTCGGTAGATCACGGTCACATCGCCAGGGCGAGCCGCCATCGATTCGGCAAGTGCACGAATCGGAGGAATGCCGATGCCTGAGGCAACCAAAACTACCTTCTCTTTGGTGCGGCGCTCTTCGGTGAAGACACCGTATGGGCCCTCGAGGAGAACCGGAGTGCCCGGTTTAATGTTTTGCAACCAGCCGGTGTCATCGCCGCGCTTGCCGATGGTGAAACGCACATACTTTGAATTTGGTGCCGCAGAAATTGAGAATGGGTGAGGGCGCCACCACTGCTTAGGGGTGAGCACGCGAATCATATAGAACTGACCAGCCTTGCCGCCAAGCTTGCTCACGTTCTTGCCGGTCAGATAGATCGAAACGCTGTCGCTTGAGGCAGGAACAACTGACTGCACCTTTAGACCAACCACAAAGTGACGAAGAAGCGGTGCAAGAACGCGATACCAAGCCAAGTTGAAGACCACGAAAAGATACAGGGTCACCCAAAACACGGTTTGAACAGGCTTGCCATGGATGTCGCTGCCGGTTGAGAACTGGTGAGGCACGGCGGCAAGAACTGCCAAGTAAGACATGATGTGGACGATGTACCAGGCTTCATAGCTCATCTTGCGACGGGCGAAATTAAGCGAGGTTACAACCACCAGAATCATCAAAACCAGACCAACCGTTGCCGACCACATGTCGTTCACGTTGGTAAAGAGGTTGACCATCTCGGCCACGATGTTCTTGCCGTCAAGGATGGCGAACTGGGTCAGCGAGGCCGCGAAGTGCGCGACGATCATGTAGAGAACGGGCTTGCCAAGTTTTTTGTGCGCCAGGGTTGCGCGGTCGTGACCATAAAACTTGTCGATCCATGGCACACGTGCAATCAAAAGCAGGTGAATCAGAAGCAAGTCGGTTCCGGCAAGAGCCAAAAGTCGGCTGATTGCATTTAGTGCAGAAGGAACATCAACGATGTGGGCTAGGCCGCCATCAACCAAAAACATCACGACAACAGCCAATACGCTGCCCCAGGCGAGGGCCTCGATTACGTCTTGGGCACGTTTTAGCCGCAGGAATTTCTTGTAGCCCAAACGGACCTTGCCCGTTGGCTTCACGAAAGTTACCTGATTTGTCATGCCTTTAGTCTTGCCGAGGAATCTGGGTGAATCCTGAGAACTGACTGCGAGCCCAATGTAAATCTAAAAATTTTTAATATTTAGAGCCAGGTGCTTGGTGCCGGCTCTTTGCCCTTTGGCAGTGCCGAACTGGCAGCCCAGACCTTGATCCACTCTGGCAAAACAGGAATATCTCCATACCAGTCGTGGGTCACATCAAGAACTTCGGCCGGGGTAACGATTCCACGAGAGCGCTTTAGGAATCGCACACGAACGATGCCCTGTGCATAAATCTCGCCATTAACGACCATGCGCTGGTCGAAATAGAAGGCGTGGTCGTCCCAGCCAACGACCTTGCTTTCCATATCGAACTTTTGCCAGGGCATCAGCGACTTTCTGAAAGTCAGGGTCTCAGCCACCACTACCGGATACCAGTCGAGTGCCTTCCAGTGCTTCCAGGTTCCTGACCGCAAGGCCAAGTCATAGCGGCTGATGTCAAACAGCGCAGCGAAGCGGGCGTTGTTCATGTGCATAAAGATGTCTAGGTCGGTTGGCCAAACCCTAAAGGTGCGCTTGCCCACATCAGACCAGTGCAGCTTTGAACGAAAACGCCAAGAGATCAGCTGATATGCCAAGCGAAGCCAGAGGTTCATCGGTTTACCAGATCTTCACGCGGTCGGCAGGGTCAAGCCAAAGTTTGTCGCCCGGCTTTACATCGAAGGCTTCATAGAAGGCATCGATGTTGCGAACGATTTGGTTGCAGCGGAACTCGGCCGGCGAGTGCGGGTCGGTGGCCAAGCGCTGAATGACAATCTCGTCACGACCCTTGGTTCGCCAAGCTTGAGCCCAGCTCAAGAACAGGCGCTGGCGGCCGGTTAGGCCATCGATGACCTTGTCTTCGGCACCGTTCAAACTCATTTCATAGGCCTTGAACGCGATGCCCAGACCACCCAAATCGCCAATGTTTTCACCGATGGTGAGCTCGCCGTTGACCTTGTGTTCTTCGGTCAACTGCGATGGTGAGAGCTGGTTGTATTGGCCGATGAGCGCGCTGGTCAACTGCTCGAAAGCCTCGCGGTCTGCATCCGACCACCAAGACTCAAGCTTGCCGTCACCGTCATACTTGCTGCCCTGGTCATCAAAACCGTGACCAATTTCATGGCCAATCACGCCACCGATGGCGCCAAAGTTCACCGCATCATCGGTGTCAAGCGAGAAGAACGGTGGTTGCAAAATCGCTGCCGGGAACACGATCTCATTGAAGCCCGGATTGTAATAAGCGTTCACTGTCTGCGGGGTCATGAACCACTCATCGCGGTCAATTGGGCTGCCAATTTTCGCCAACTCTTTGGCGGCACCCCAGGCAGAAACTCGGCGCACGTTGCCAACCAAATCATTGCGGCGAATCTCGATTGAGCTGTAGTCCTTCCACTTGACCGGGAAGCCGATCTTCGGGGTGAACTTGT
>Ga0213920_1001502_pt1 | contig 12738 bp, 10 predicted proteins | sample McNCre1117MG_FD_161054 | JGI IMG/M metagenome (GOLD analysis project Ga0213920, IMG submission 161054) | Freshwater microbial communities from McNutts Creek, Athens, Georgia, United States - 11-17 MG | ecosystem: Environmental > Aquatic > Freshwater > Creek | place: USA: Georgia | collected...
CAACAAGATCGAACTGTGTGACGCGTTGGATGAGTTTTTTGCCAAAGGTAATTTGCCACTGGGCAAGTCCGACGACGCGGCTGAAATTTCAACGCCTGAGTTGTTGGAAGACCGCGTGCAACAAGCCCGCTCTCTCATTGGTGAAGTGCGTGGCCTGTGGCAACAGTGGCTCAACGAATGCGATGCCTTGTTCCCACAGTTGCAAGACCACAGCTTGCGCGCGAGCTGGAAAACGCAAATTCGTGCGGTGTTGCAAAACATCTTCACGGGTGCGCAACTCGCGCCCATCGTCGACGAGTGCAATGCCATTCACCAACGTGTGCTCAAAGGCCGCGTCTGGGTCGCTCTGCACATGCACGCCGGTGACGGCAACGTGCACACCAACATTCCCGTCAACAGCGACAACTACGCCATGCTGCAAACTGCGCATGAGGCAGTGGCCCGCATCATGGTGTTGGCGCGCTCGTTGGATGGCGTGATTTCAGGTGAACACGGCATTGGCATCACCAAGCTGGAGTTCATGACGGACGCAGAACTGCAGCCGTTTGCTGACTACAAAGCCAAGGTCGACCCAGAAGGGCGCTTCAACAAAGGCAAGTTACTGCGCAACCAAGACGCTGATGTGTCTTTGCGTCACGCTGATTTGAGCCAAGCTTACACACCAAGCTTTGGCTTGATGGGCCATGAATCGTTGATCATGCAGCAGTCCGACATTGGCGCGATTGCGGCCAGCGTGAAAGACTGTTTGCGTTGCGGCAAGTGCAAGCCCGTGTGCTCGACGCATGTGCCACGCGCCAACTTGCTCTACAGCCCACGCAATAAAATTTTGGCCACCTCGTTGTTGGTTGAAGCCTTCTTGTACGAAGAGCAAACCCGCCGTGGTGTATCCATCAAACACTGGCAAGAGTTTGAAGACGTAGCCGACCATTGCACGGTTTGCCACAAGTGCTTGTCGCCTTGTCCCGTCAAGATTGACTTTGGTGATGTGTCCATGAACATGCGCAACCTGTTGCGCAAGATGGGCCAAAAGAGCTTCCGTCCAGGCAACGCTGCAGCGATGTTCATGCTCAACGCCACCAACCCTGAGACCATCAAATTTGCACGTCGTGCCATGGTGGATGTGGGGATGAAGGTGCAACGCATCGCCCACAATCTTTTGAGTGGACTTGCACGTAAGCAAACCAACGCACCCCCTGCATCTGTGGGGACGGCGCCTATCAAACAGCAGGTGATTCATTTCATCAACAAAAAAATGCCCGGCGGCTTGCCCAAGAAAACTGCGCGTGCTTTGTTGGACATTGAAAACAAAGATTACGTGCCAATCATCCGTGACCCGAAAACCACGACCGCTGAAACAGAAGCCGTGTTCTATTTCCCAGGTTGCGGCTCAGAGCGTTTGTTCAGCCAAGTGGGCCTCGCCACGCAAGCCATGTTGTGGCATGCCGGTGTGCAAACCGTGTTGCCTCCTGGCTATCTGTGCTGTGGCTACCCGCAAAAGGGATCGGGCCAGTTCGACACGGCTGAAAAGATCATCACGGACAACCGTGTGCTGTTCCATCGCGTGGCCAACACACTCAATTACCTCGACATCAAAACCGTGGTGGTGAGTTGCGGCACTTGCTTTGACCAGTTGCAAAGCTACCAGTTCGACAAGATCTTCCCTGGCTGTCGCATCATGGATATCCATGAATACTTGCTTGAGAAGGACATCAAACTCAACGCCGAACAGCAAGCGGGCTACTTGTTCCATGACCCGTGCCACAGCCCCATGAAGCAACAAGACCCGATGAAAACGGTCAAGGCTCTGGTGGGCGACCAAGTGCGCAAGAGCGACCGTTGCTGCGGCGAGTCGGGCACCTTGGGCGTGACCCGCCCCGACATTGCCACCCAAGTGCGCTTCCGCAAAGAAGAAGAGCTGCGCAAAGACGAAACCGCCTTGCGTGCCATGACCGGTAATGAAACAGGTGACCTAAAAATCCTCACCAGCTGCCCAAGCTGCATGCAAGGTTTGATGCGCTATGGCGACGATTTGCAAAATGGCTTGCTCGAAGCCGATTACATCGTGGTCGAAATGGCCCGAAAGATCTTGGGCGAACAGTGGATGCCTGACTACGTGGCCCAAGCCAATGCCGGTGGCATTGAGCGCGTATTGGTTTAAACAAGAAAGACCTAATGGCTGGATTGCAAAAAAATACCCCCGCGCCCCAAGACATCACGGTGCATGGCGCATCGCGTGTGTTGGAAGTCAGCTTTGCCGACGGCGCGAGTTTTCGCATTCCGTTTGAGCTGATGCGCGTCTACAGCCCCTCCGCTGAAGTGCAGGGCCACGGCCCAGGCCAAGAGGTGTTGCAAACTGGTAAGCGCTTGGTGGATCTAGAAGGTCTTGAGCCCGTGGGCAACTACGCCATCAAGCCCACCTTCAGCGATGGTCACGACAGCGGCTTATTTACTTGGGAATACCTGTATTTCTTAGGTTCAGAGCAAGACCAGCTGTGGGCCGATTACGAGCGTCGCCTCAAAGAAGCTGGCACCGACCGCGACGCCCCCATGCCTGAAAAAGGTGGCGCTGGCTGTAGTAGTCACGCGCATTGATAAAATTGACAAAATTATGAGCAGCACCCATTTCGGTTTCAAAACTGTCGACGAAAATGAAAAAGCCAAACACGTGCGTGGCGTGTTTGACTCCGTCGCCTCCAAATACGACGTGATGAACGACCTCATGTCCGCTGGCCTACATCGTCTGTGGAAGCGTTACACCGTCATGGTGGCCGATTTGCGCGAAGGCTCGCAAGTGCTCGACATCGCGGGCGGCACGGGTGATTTGGCCATGGCCTTTGCTAAGAAGGTCGGCAGAACTGGCCGCGTGGTGCACACAGACATCAACGAAGCCATGTTGCGCACAGGCCGTGACCGCTTGCTCGACCATGGTTTGGTCTTGCCTACCTTGGTGTGCGATGCCGAAAAACTACCGTTCCCCGACAACCACTTTGACGTGGTCAGCGTGGCCTTTGGCTTGCGCAACATGACGCACAAAGATGTGGCCCTCAAAGAAATGTGCCGTGTGCTCAAGCCCAATGGCAAGTTGCTGGTGTTGGAGTTCTCTAAGGTGGCCAAGCCGCTAGAGAAAGCCTACGACTGGTACTCCTTCAACATCTTGCCCAAGTTAGGCCAGATGATTGCGGGCGACGATGCCAGCTACCGCTATTTGGCAGAGTCCATTCGCATGCACCCTGGTCAAGAAGAGCTCAAAGCGCTGATGAAGCAAAGTGGTTTTGGCCACGTAGATTTTCACAACATGAGCGCCGGAGTTGTTGCGCTGCATGTGGGCATCAAGTGTTAAGCAGACAAAGATAAAGATAAACAGGAGACAGACGGTATGAAAGTTTGGACAACGATTTTGGTGGTGGCGATGGCCTTCACTTGTCTGCAAGCTGAGGCCAAGCGATTGGGCGGTGGCAGGCCGATGGGTCAGCAGTCCAACAATGTGACGCAACGCGAAGCTGTTAGACCTGCACCTGCAGCTGCGCCCGCACCGACCGCAGCGCCTGCCGCAGCGCCCGCTGCGCCGCATGCTCCGGCCCCTGCCCAACCTTCTAGGTTTGGTGGCATGGGCGGCATGCTCGGCGGCTTAGCAGCTGGTTTGGGTTTGGCTTGGTTGGCGCACTCGCTCGGCTTTGGCGCTGAGTTTGGTCAGTTCTTGATGTTTGGTGCTTTGGCCTTGGTGCTCATGATGGTGGTGGGCGCCTTCATGCGCCGCCGCGAGCCTGAGGTGTCTAACAACAGCCCTTACGCCTTTGAAGGCGCTGGTGCACCTGCCAACCCCAGCACCTTGCCGCAATACAACCCCAAGAATGTGGGGAATGACTCATCAGCCCGTCCTGTGGACACCCAGCCTGATTACGCGACAGGCGGCTCCATGATTGGCTCCGCTTTGGGCGGCAACCAAACTTGGGGGATCCCTGCGGACTTTGACACAGCGGGCTTTGTCAACGCGGCCAAGCAAAACTTCATGACCTTGCAGCAAGCGTGGGACCGCTCCGATATTTCCTCTCTGCGCATGATGATGACCGATGGCATGTTGGACGAAATCAAAGCCCAATTGGCTGAGCGCGAGGCTGCAGCCAACGGCCAAGTCAATCACACCGAAGTGGTCATGCTCGACGCCCATTTGCTGGGCATTGAAGATGTCGGCAACAACTACATGGCCAGCGTAGAGTTCTCGGGTTTGATCCGCGAAGAGCCATCTTCTGGCCCCACACCGTTCCGCGAAGTTTGGAACATGACCAAGCCCAAAGACGGCAGCTTGGGCTGGTTGGTAGCAGGCGTCCAAGCCTTGCAATAAACCGGTTAAATCAGGGCGAGCCGAGAAGCGCGTCCAAACAAGGAATAATTGGGGACTATGGCAACACAGTCCCCTTTTTCTTGGTTGGCCGATGCAGCAGATACGCTGCGCGCCAAACTCCCCGCAGATTTCCCGCAATCGTTCACACCTCCCGCATGGGCGGTGTCTGAAGTTCAGCAACGCGTGGTGCTCTTTTTGAACCATGTGCTCATGCATGAGCCCGCCGCGTGCGAACGTTTGAAACGTCAAAAAGGTCGTCAAGTGCAAGTGTGTTGGCGCGACCAGGTGTTTCAATGCACCTTCACGCCCGCGGGCTTGGTCGAGTTCATTGCGCCTGAGACCAGTGGCAAAGCTGCTGACCTTGTACTGCGCGTGAACGAGCCTTCGCCGTTTGAGCTTGCCAAAACCGTGCTGCAAGGTGACAAGCCCGCCATTCGCATCGAAGGCGATGTGCAATTGGCCGCCGAAGTGAATTGGCTGATCGACCATGTGCGTTGGGACCCAGAAGAAGACTTGGCCCGCCTCGTTGGGGATGCCGCGGCCCACACCCTGGCACAAACTGGCCAACGTGCCGTTGATGCGCTGCGTCACTTTGTACAACAACAAAGCAAGAAAGCCGCGCCATGATGACCCGTTTGCTGCGCGGTATTTACATCGTTCTCATCGTTCTACGTTTTGGTTTGGACGAACTGGTACTGACCAGTTTCCAAAAACCAGGCTTGCGTTTACTGGCGCGCATTGTGTCAATTGGTCGCGATTTGTCTGCGCCACGTGGCCAGCGTTTGCGCGAGGCCTTAGAGCACCTCGGCCCCATCTTTGTGAAGTTTGGCCAAGTGCTGTCGACACGTCGCGACTTGCTGCCACCAGATTTGGCTGATGAGTTGGCCAAGCTGCAAGATCGCGTGCCACCGTTTCCATCCGATGCCGCTGTGAGAATCATCGAACGCTCGTTTGGTCGTCCGCTGAGTGAGATTTTTGTCGACTTCACGCACCAACCTGTGGCCAGCGCGTCTATCGCGCAAGTGCACTTTGCGGTCATCAAAGACCGTACGGGTGCGACCCGTGAAGTGGCCGTCAAAGTGCTGCGCCCCGGCATGTTGACCGTGATCGACAAAGACCTCAGCCTCATGCGCATGATGGCGGGTTGGGTGGATCGCCTCAGTGCAGACGGCAAACGCCTCAAACCTCGCGAAGTGGTGGCCGAGTTTGACAAGTACCTGCACGACGAACTTGACTTCGTGCGCGAAGCCGCCAACGCCGCGCAACTGCGCCGCAACATGGAAGGCCTCAACCTCGTGTTGATTCCTGAAATGATTTGGGACTTCTGTCACAGCGATGTCATCGTGATGGAGCGTATGAAGGGCGTGCCCATTAGCCAAACCGACCGTTTGCGCGAAGCGGGTGTGGACATCCCCAAACTCGCACGCGATGGCGTGACCATCTTCTTCACCCAAGTGTTTCGCGATGGTTTCTTTCACGCCGACATGCACCCCGGCAACATCCAAGTCAGTCTCGACCCCGCCACGTTTGGCCGCTACATCTCGCTCGACTTTGGCATCGTGGGCACGCTCACCGAATACGACAAAGAGTACTTGGCGCAAAACTTCACAGCCTTCTTCAGACGCGACTACAAGCGCGTGGCCGAGTTGCATGTGGAGTCAGGCTGGGTGCCAGCGGACACACGCGTGGATGAGTTGGAGTCAGCCATTCGCGCGGTGTGCGAGCCTTACTTTGATCGTCCGTTGAAAGAAATATCACTCGGCATGGTGTTGATGCGCTTGTTCCAAACTTCGCGCCGTTTCAATGTCGAAATTCAGCCGCAACTGGTGTTGCTGCAAAAAACACTTCTCAACATCGAAGGCTTGGGTCGTCAACTTGACCCCAACCTAGATCTGTGGAGTACCGCCAAACCGTTTTTGGAAAAATGGATGATCGACCAAGTCGGTCCCAAAAAATTGTGGAACCAATTGGTTGCCGAAGCCCCACGCTACGCTAAGTTTTTGCCCGAGTTGCCACGTTTGGTGCATGACTTTTTGAAGCACCGTCAAAACGACGGCAGCGCTCAATTGCAACTGCTCATCGAAGAACAACGCCGTACCAATCGCATGCTGCAACGCTTGATGTGGATTGGTGGTGGTTTCTTGGTTGGTATGTTTGTCATGCAAATATTCGTGCGTTTGCACCACTTCTTCTAAATACCTTGCGGAGTTGACCCGTGCTGCTCACACTCGTCATCGTTTATTTACTGGTCACCATTGCCATTGGTTTGATGGCGGCCAAGCGTGTTCAAAACTCATCAGACTTCGCCATTGCTGGCCGTCATTTGCCGATGGCCATGATCGTCACCACCACGTTTGCGACGTGGTTTGGTTCTGAGACGGTGCTGGGCATTCCCGCCAAGTTTGTGAATGGCGGTTTGCACGGCGTGGTGGAAGACCCGTTTGGCGCTGGCTTTTGTCTCATCTTTGTGGGCTTGTTCTTCGCGGGCAAGCTCTACCGCATGACGCTGCTCACCATCAGCGACTACTTCCGCGAGCGCTATGGCCGCGTGGTGGAAGTGGTGTGCTCGCTCATCATCATGGTCAGCTACCTCGGGTGGGTGTCGGCTCAGGTCACGGCTTTGGGGTTGGTGTTTAACCTGTTGTCGGATGGTGTGGTCAGCCTAGAGCTGGGCATGGTCATTGGTGTGGTGTCTATCTTGGCCTACACCTTGTTTGGCGGTATGTGGTCGGTGGCGATCACCGATTTCATTCAGATGATCATCTTGGTGGTGGGGCTGTCCATCTTGGCTGTGTTTGCCGCAGACCAAGCGGGTGGGGCAGACAAAGTGTTGGCCTTGGCCATCAGCAAAGACATGTTCAAGTTTTGGCCCGAGCCCAATACCAAAGACGTGTTGTTCTTCTTTGCTTCCGCCATCACCATCATGCTGGGATCAATTCCACAACAAGACGTGTTTCAGCGCGTCATGTCGGCCAATAGCATCAAAGCGGCCACGCATGGCCCCGTGATTGGTGGCATTTGTTACATCTTGTTTGCGTTTGTGCCCATGTTTTTGGTGGTCAGTGCCATGCTCATCATGCCCGAACAAGCCGCCGCACTGATGGCCGATGACCCGCAAAAAGTGCTACCGACTTTGGTGATGACGCAGATGCCGTTTGTCATGCAGGTGTTGTTCTTTGGCGCGTTGCTGTCGGCCATCAAGTCATGTGCTTCGGCCACCTTGCTGGCGCCTAGCGTGACCTTCACCGAAAACATTTGGCGTCAATTCAACCCCCACCAAAGCGACAAACAAGAGTTGCGAGCCATGCGCGTGACCGTGTTGGTGTTCAGCCTGTTGGTGTTGGGTTATGCCATTCGTATGCAGGGCAGCTCGATTTACGAGATGGTCTCTGGTGCGTACCAAGTGCCGCTGGTGGGTGCTTTTGTGCCGTTGACCTTTGGTTTGTATTGGAAGCGTGCCAGCACCCAAGGTGCCATCTTTGCCTTGGTGATGGGGTTGTTGACGTGGGGCTTGTTCTTGCTCACGCCAGCGGGTGATGAGTTTCCTGCTCAGCTGGCCGGCGTGTTGGCCAGTTTGGTCGGCATGGTGGTGGGGTCTGTTGGCCCGCAAGCCATTCGCAATGCCCATGGCAGCCATCACAAACTGATAGGCGCGGCCTAAAGAGACCGGCTCGATGGCGCAAGCGTCAACTCGCCCTTGAAATAGGGGCTGGGCGCCTATAATTCAGGGTTTTACCGAACCCTCCTAGCCATGCCCATTTATGCCTACAAATGCGGGTCCTGCGGCCATGCCAAGGACGTCCTGCAAAAGATTGCCGATGCCCCACTGACCGAATGTCCGGCCTGTGGCAAACCCACCTTCTCCAAACAACTCACTGCCGCTGGCTTTCAGCTCAAAGGCTCGGGTTGGTACGCCACTGATTTCAAAGGTGGCTCGGGCGGTACATCTGCGCCTGCTGCTACGCCTGCGTCTTCAAGCACTAGCTCAGAATCGGCTGCTCCTGCGGCCAGCACTGACAGTGCTGCAGCTTCCTCATCGGCGCCAACTGCCTCAGGCGGTTGTGCCTCGGGTTGCGCGTGCCACTGATTTTTCACAACCACAAAGTCTTCAATGCCGATTAAAAAATACCTGCTCGCTGGCCTTTTGGTCTGGACGCCGCTGGCCATCACGGTCTGGGTGTTGACTTGGCTCGTGGGGGTGATGGACGGCATCTTCATCGACACCATCTCCAAGTTCCGTCCCTTGGTGTCTCAAACCACGGTCACTTCCCTGCGCGACATGACTGGGTTGGGCGTGGTCTTGGTGCTGCTGACCTTGTTGCTCACCGGCGCTTTGGCCTCCAACGTGATGGGCAATTGGCTGGTGCGCCAGTGGGACAAGTTGTTCACCAACATCCCCATCGTCAAGTCGATTTACGCCAGTGTCAAAAAAGTATCTGACACTTTGTTCTCAAGCAATGGCAATGCATTTCGCAAAGCCTTGTTGGTGCAATACCCGCATGCAGGCATGTGGACCATCGCCTTTCAAACCGGCACGCCCGTGGGCGAAGTGGCCGATAAATTGGGTGCAGATCATTTGAGCGTCTACGTGCCCACCACCCCCAACCCCACCAGCGGATTTTTCTTGCTGGTGCCACGCAGCGATGTCATCGAGCTCGATTTGAGCGTCGACGAAGCGCTGACGTATGTCATCTCCATGGGCGCTGTGTCTCCTAGCGCTCCAGCTATCAACGAAAAGAGAAATTAAAAATGGCAATGCGTTCCCACTATTGCGGTCTGGTGACCGAAGCCCTCAATGGCCAAACCGTGAGCCTGTGCGGTTGGGTCAACCGTCGTCGTGACCACGGTGGCGTGATCTTCATTGACTTGCGTGACCGCGAAGGTTACGTGCAAGTCGTGTGTGACCCAGATCGCCCCGATATGTTCAAAGTGGCTGAGAACGTGCGCAACGAGTTTTGCATCCAAGTCAAAGGTTTGGTGCGCGCCCGTCCAGATGGCACAACGAACGAAGGCTTGAAGAGCGGCAAGATCGAAGTGCTCTGCCACGAGTTGATCGTGTTGAACGAGTCGGTTACCCCCCCGTTCCAAATTGATGACGACAACTTGTCTGAGACCACACGCCTCACACACCGCGTGCTCGACCTGCGTCGCCCGTACATGCAAAACAACCTGATGCTGCGCTACAAAGTGTCCATGGAAGTGCGCAAATATTTGGATGAAAACGGCTTTGTCGACATCGAGACACCGATGCTGACCAAGAGCACGCCCGAAGGCGCGCGCGACTACCTCGTGCCCAGCCGCGTGCACGATGGCCACTTCTTTGCCTTGCCTCAGTCGCCTCAGTTGTTCAAGCAGTTGTTGATGGTGGCGGGCTATGACCGTTACTACCAAATCACCAAGTGCTTCCGCGACGAAGACTTGCGCGCAGACCGTCAACCTGAATTCACCCAGATTGATATTGAAACCTCGTTCTTGAGCGAGGAAGAAATCCGCGACATGTTCCAAGGCATGATCAAACGCGTGTTCACCCACACCATCGGCGTAGACCTCGGCGAGTTCCCCGTCATGACCTACCAAGATGCCATGCACATCTACGGCTCTGACAAGCCTGACCTGCGCGTGAAATTGCAGTTCACCGAACTGACCGACGTCATGGGCGATGTGGACTTCAAAGTGTTCTCAGGCGCTGCCAACATGAAGGGCGGCCGTGTGGTGGCCTTGCGCGTGCCTAATGGTTCTGTTGAAGGCGGCGGCATCAGCCGTGGCGAGATCGATGCCTACACCGAGTTCGTCAAGATCTACGGTGCCAAAGGTTTGGCCTACATCCGCGTGAATGAGTTGGCTAAGGGCCGTGACGGCTTGCAGTCACCCATCGTGAAAAACATCCACGACGCAGCCTTGGCCGCAGTGCTGGAGCGCACAGGTGCACAAGACGGCGACTTGATTTTCTTCGGCGCTGACAAAGCCAAGATCGTCAACGACGCCATCGGCGCGTTGCGCATCAAGATTGGTCACAGCGAATTCGGCAAGAAGAACGATTTGTTCGAAGACCGTTGGGCGCCTATGTGGGTGGTCGACTTCCCGATGTTTGAGTTTGACGACGAAAGCCAACGCTACACCGCCGTGCACCACCCCTTCACCGCGCCCAAAGACGGCCACGAAGATTGGATGGTCACCGCGCCCGAGAAGTGCATCTCCAAGGGCTACGACATGGTGTTGAACGGCTGGGAAATGGGCGGCGGCTCGGTGCGTATCCACCGCGCGGACGTGCAACAAAAAGTGTTTGATGCGTTGAAGATCACGCCCGAAGAAGCCCAGCTCAAGTTTGGCTTCTTGCTCGACGCGCTGCAATACGGCGCACCGCCACACGGCGGCTTGGCCTTCGGTTTGGACCGCATCGTCACCTTGATGACCGGCGCTGAATCCATCCGCGACGTGATTGCTTTCCCCAAGACCCAACGCGCTCAGTGTTTGCTCACCCAAGCCCCAAGCCCTGTGGACGAAAAGCAGTTGCGCGAATTGCACATTCGCTTGCGCAATTTGGATGCAGCCAAGGCTTAAGGCGTTGGCTCAACGGCACTTCGGTGCCAACGAAAAAGGCGCTGTTCACAGCGCCTTTTTTTCTACTCATGATTTATCGCGGGGCGTCTAAGTTCAGCACACAGGCCAACGGCAAATCACGAGGCGCTTCGTAGTCCGCCACGATCCATGCGCGGCTGGGGTGCTCTGCCGCTTCGCGTAAAAAGTCTTGAATGATGCGAATCGACGCCAAGTCGAGCGCTGCAAACGGTTGGTCTAGCAGCGTTACCGTGGCGCCCGATGCCAAGGCCGCCACCACCATCACCTTGCGGCGGCTGCCTGCCGACAGCATGTGCAACTGCTTTTCGCGGTGAGGGTTCATGTGGAGGGCTTCGGCCAAGTCTTGCAGCAGTGCGTCATTCCAATTGGGCCAGCGCGCTTGCAGGGCATCCCAACAGGCTTGCACCGTGGTGGCATCGTGTTCGGGGTTTTGAAGATCAGCCCAAAACATGCCGCCTTCAGGCGCCACTACTGCGCCTGCCGTGGGCTGCACATCGCCAGCCAGTAAACGCAGCAGCGTGGTTTTACCCTTGCCTTCGTCACCGCATACCCAGCTCACCCCCGTGGGCCAGGTGAAGGTGAGGTTTTGAATGGGGCCTTGGGTCAAGCCTTGGACTTGTAGAAGGAATGAGGGTGTCGTGGCCATGGCGTCATCGTATGTAGCGCGAGCGCGTTATCTTTAGAGTATCGACTAGGATGACGCCAGTTATGACCCTCTCGAAATTTCCCAATCGCCAATATCAGTTGGCTTCAGCTGACCGCCACTTGTCTTACAGCGAAGTGGGGGATGCCAATGGTGCGCATGTGTTGCTGTGCTTGCCAGGCTTGTTAGAGACCCGTGCCACGTTTGACCCGTTGCTGCAAGCGGCTGAAGGTGCACGCGGTTTGCGCATCATCAGCCTAGACTTGTGTGGACGCGGTACCTCTAGCCTATTGCCGGGTGACGAGGGTTACACCATGCAGGTGTATTTGGATGACACGATAGAGTTCATTCAGCAAGTGGTGATGCAGGCGGCTGTTCCCGTGAAACGCCTTGAGGTGATGGGCACGAGCATGGGTGGCATCTTGGCAATGTATTTGGTACATGAGGTGCGCAACCACATTGCGGGTTTGTTTTTGAATGACATCGGCTTGAATTTGCCGTGGATGTCGATTTACGGTTTGTACGATGGCATGAAGGTGGATGGCCGTTTGCCGACGCCTGAAGACATGGCCGCACAGTTCAATGTGAGTTTGGGCGCGGTCCTGGCTGTGCAGTCCCCCTCGCACTTTGATTTGCCGTACCGCAAAGATTGGAAGGGCATGAACTTTGGTCACTTGCTGAACCATTTCAAAGGTCCTGTGCGTTTGATTCACGGCAGCGAATCTGGCGTGTGCCCACCCGAGCAAGTGCGTTTGATGAAAAGCGAGTTTGCTCAGTGCCAAGTGTTCGAAGTGCCGGGTGCGCACCACCCCGCGCCGCTCACCCCCGAGGTGTGTGCCTTTGTGCTGAAGGCGCTCAGCGAAATGCCGGTGGCTGCTGAGACGAGTGCAGCCAAAGAGCGCCGCGAAGAGAAAGAGCGTGGCTTTTGGCCGTGGCTCAAGCAGCGCTACCGAGGCGCCAAAGAGACGTAACCTCTTTGGCCCGTGCGGCGTGCAGTGGGTCCGTTTCGTCGGTGGCTTTGCCGTGACGGGGTTTGATGTCGTGGCGGCCCAGCACTTGCAAGCCTGCTTCTTTGATCCAAGCCAACAACTCGTCACGGCTACGCAGCCCCAAGTGTTCGGCCAAGTCCGACAAGATGAGCCAGCCTTCGCCATCAGGCGTCAAGTGCGCACGC
>Ga0213920_1001504_pt1 | contig 12735 bp, 13 predicted proteins | sample McNCre1117MG_FD_161054 | JGI IMG/M metagenome (GOLD analysis project Ga0213920, IMG submission 161054) | Freshwater microbial communities from McNutts Creek, Athens, Georgia, United States - 11-17 MG | ecosystem: Environmental > Aquatic > Freshwater > Creek | place: USA: Georgia | collected...
ACCGAGCGTGGGTGCACCATCTTGATGAACTGCTTGAGCATTTGCTCGGTCACGGTGAAGTCGGCGATCACGCCGTCTTTCATCGGACGAATGGCTTCGATGTTGCCGGGCACTTTGCCCAACATGGCCTTGGCTTCGTGACCGACGGCTTGAATTGTCTTCTTGCCTTGGGGGCCGCCTTCGTGGCGAATTGACACAACCGAGGGCTCGTCCAACACGATGCCTTTGTCGCGCACATAAATCAGGGTGTTGGCGGTACCCAGGTCAATCGCCAAATCGGTGGAGAAATACCGACGAAAAGATCCAAACATGTCTGTCCTCAAAGCTTGCCCGCGGGCGCGGACACAAAGGCGAGATAATACCGCATCGCCCGTAAATCGCGGGTTTTTCCCCTTATAAAAGTATGTCCCTGAATGACCAAGACATCAGCCGCATTGCCAACTTGGCTCGGCTAGAGCTGCAGCCTGACGAACAGGCCCGCATGCTCAGCAAAATCAACGATTTCTTCGGCATCGTCGAACAAATTCGTGCCGTCGACACGACCGGCGTGGTGCCCATGGCTCACCCCGTGGATGCCATGCAAGGTGCCAACATCGAACTGCGCCTGCGCCCAGACGTGGCCAGCGAGCCCAACCAACGCGACATGAATCAACGCAGCGCCCCCGCGGTGGAGCGTGGTTTGTTCTTGGTCCCCAAAGTGATTGAGTGAGGCCTTTCGCATGACAAATTTGCATGACATGAGCGTGGCCCAACTGGCCAAGACCCTCCAAACCAAACAGGCCAGCGCAGTCGAAGTGGCCACTGCCTTTTTGGCCCGCACCGGCGGCAACCCACACAACACGTTTTTGGACATCGATAGCGAAGTCACGCTGGCTCAGGCCCAAGCCAGCGACGCCCGCATCGCCGCGGGCACAGCAGGTGCGCTGGAAGGCGTGCCGATTGCCCACAAAGACGTGTTCGTCACCCGTGATTTCGCCACCACCGCAGGCTCCAAAATTTTGAGCGGCTACCGCTCGCCATTTGACGCCACCGTGGTGCAAAAACTCAGCGCCGCAGGCATGGTGACGTTGGGCAAGGTCAATTGCGACGAGTTCGCCATGGGCTCTGCCAACGAAAACTCTGCCTATGGCGCGGTCACCAACCCGTGGGACACCTCGCGCATTCCCGGCGGCTCGTCTGGCGGCAGTGCTGCTGCTGTGGCAGCGCGTTTGGCGCCCGCTGCCACCGGCACCGACACCGGCGGCTCCATCCGCCAACCCGCCAGCTTTTGCGGTATCACCGGCATCAAGCCCACCTATGGCCGCGCCTCACGCTACGGCATGATTGCCTACGCATCGAGTTTGGACCAAGCCGGCCCCATGGCCCGCAGCGCCGAAGACTGCGCCTTGATGCTGAGCGCCATGTGCGGCCCCGACCTGGATCGCGACTCCACCTCACTGGACGTGCCTGTTGAAAACTTCTCGGCCAAGCTGGGCGACAGTTTGGCAGGCCTGCGCATTGGCATCCCAAAAGAGTTCTTTGGCGAAGGCCTCGCCTCAGACGTGCGCACCGCGATTGACGCCGCGCTCAAAACCTTAGAGACCCAAGGTGCCAAGCTCGTCCCCATCACACTACCTCGCACCGAGCTGGCCATTCCTGTGTACTACATCATCGCGCCCGCAGAAGCCAGCTCGAACTTGAGCCGCTTTGATGGCGTGAAGTTTGGCCACCGCGCCAAGGACTACACCGACTTGGTCAGCATGTACAAAAAGACCCGAGCGGAAGGCTTTGGCGAAGAGGTCAAGCGCCGCATCATGACCGGCGCATATGTGCTGAGCCACGGTTACTACGACGCGTACTACCTGCAAGCCCAAAAAATTCGCCGCATGATTGCGGACGACTTTCAACGCGCATTCGCCGAGTGCGACGTGATTGCAGGCCCCGTGGCCCCGACCGTCGCGTGGAAGCTGGGCCGCAGCGCCAGCGACCAAAAAGAAGCCAGTCTTGCCGACTACTTGGCCGACATCTTTACCCTACCCGCATCGCTCGCTGGCTTGCCCGGCATGAGCGTGCCGGTTGGTTTTGGCGAAAGCAAGATGCCCGTGGGCATGCAGCTCATTGGCAACTACTTGCAAGAAGCACGTTTGCTCAACGTGGCTCATCAGTTCCAACTGAACACCGATTTCCATAACGCCAAGCCGGAGGGCGCGCAATGATGCCCCCACGTTCTTCACTTCGTGTAATCACTGCCCCCCGTGGGGGCGCTGGCCTCCTTTGGGGCGGCCCGGCAGGAGTCCAATATGTCTAAGCTAGTACAAGGCTACGAAGTCGTCATCGGCTTTGAAACACACGCCCAACTCTCGACGAAGAGCAAAATTTTCAGCCGCGCTTCGGTGGCGTTTGGTGCCGAGCCCAACACACAAGCCTGTGCCGTGGACATGGCCCTGCCCGGCACACTGCCCGTGATGAACATCGGGGCCGTCGAGCGTGCCATTGAGTTCGGCTTGGCCGTCAACGCACACATTGCCGAGCGCAGCATCTTTGCGCGCAAAAACTATTTCTACCCCGATTTGCCCAAGGGCTACCAAATCAGCCAATTTGAAATTCCGGTGGTGCAAGGCGGTGAGGTGTCGTTCTTTTTGGAAGAAGGCAAAGAGACGGTGCGCAAAACCGTCCGCCTAGAGCGTGCCCACCTCGAAGAAGACGCGGGCAAGTCGCTGCATGAGGATTTCATTGGACAGAGTGGCATTGACCTGAACCGTGCTGGCACACCGTTGCTCGAGATCGTGACCCAACCCGACATGCGCAGCAGCGACGAAGCTGTGGCCTACGCCAAAGAGCTGCACAAGATCGTGACCTGGGTCGGCATCTGCGACGGCAACATGCAAGAAGGCTCGTTCCGTTGCGATGCCAACGTGTCGGTGCGCAAGCCCGGCGCCCCCTTGGGCACACGACGCGAAATCAAGAACTTGAACAGCTTCAAGTTCATGCAACAAGCCATCGACTATGAAGTACGCTGGCAAATCGACCAAATCGAAGACGGCCACGCCATCGAACAAGCCACCGTGTTGTTCGACCCCGACACGGGCGAAACCCGTGCCATGCGCACCAAGGAAGACGCTGCCGACTACCGCTACTTCCCCGACCCCGACCTGCCGCCTTTGGTGATTGGTCGCGATTGGGTGGCGCGCGTCAGAAGTGAAATGGCCGAGCTGCCCCGCGTCATGGCCGAGCGCTTCGTCAAAGATTACGCGCTGCCTGAATACGATGCGACCTTGCTCACACAAAGCAAAGCCGCCGCCACTTACTTTGAAGCCACGGCCAAAGCTTGTGGCCAACCCAAGCTGGCGAGCAACTGGATCATGGGTGAAGTGTCACGCCGCCTCAACTCTGGCGAAGTGACGTTTGACAACCTGCCCGTCAGCGCTGCACAGCTAGGCGCGTTGATCCGCCGCATCACCGACAACACCATCAGCAACAGCGCGGCGCGCCAAGTGTTTGAGGGTCTGTGGAATAAGGAAGGCCCCTCCGGTAGCGAAGGTGATGTCGACGCCCTCATCGAAGCCAAAGGCCTCAAACAAATCAACGACACCGGCGCGTTGGAAGCCATCATTGACGAAGTGCTGGCCGCCAACCCCAAGAACGTGGAAGAGTTCAAGGCTGGCAATGCCAAAGCCTTGAACGGTTTGGTCGGCCCCATCATGAAGGCCAGCAAAGGCAAAGCCAACCCTGCGCAAGTCAATGAACTGTTGATGAAGAAGCTGAGCTAAAACAGCCACCATCTAGGAGACAAACAATGAACACATCCCCCTTGCTTCGCCGCACCGTGTTGGGCTTGGCCGCAGTCTCTGCGCTGATGGCCACAAACGCAACCACGGCCTTGGCGCAAACCAAAACCCTGTTGCGCATCTCCAGCCCCGCAGTGGCTGACGACTGGCACGGCAAGATGTGGGAGGTGTTCAAAGAGTCACTGAACAAATCAGCCCCCAACGCCTACGACGTGCAAATCAACCTCAATGGGTCTTTGTTCAAGCAAGGCACCGAACCCGCCGCGATGGCACGCGGCAATTTGGAGTTGGCCTCTATCTCGGCGTTTGACATTGCCAAGCTGGTGCCAGAGTTTTCAGTGTTCACTGCGGGGTACGTGATTCGCGACCCCAAGCATCAGCAAAAGGTGTTCAACGGCCCCATCGGCGACGAGCTGTTCAAACTCGCCTCTGAGAAAATGGATGTCACGATTTTGGCCACCGCCTATTTGGGCACACGCCAACTCAACTTGCGAGACACACGCAAGGTCAACACCCCCGCCGATTTGAAAGGCGTCAAGCTGCGCATGCCCGGCTCGAAAGAGTGGTTGTTCTTAGGCGACTCACTGGGTGCCACCGCCACACCCCTGGCATTTGGCGAGGTGTACATGGGCCTGAAAACCGGCACCATCGACGGCCAAGACAATCCACTGCCCACCGTGCGTGCAGCCAAGTTCTACGAAGTGACGCAACAAATTGTGCTGACCAACCATTTGGTCGATAGCTTGTTCATCGCGGTATCCAACAAGACATGGAACAGCCTTTCTGCTGCTGAACAAAAAAGCCTGAAAGCTGCTGCACAAGCAGCCGCCAAGTTCAACAACGACAACCGCATCCAAGAAGAAGCGCAAATCTTGGACTTCTTCAAGAAGCAAGGTTTGCAAGTGAACAAGCCCAACGAAGCAGCCTTCCGCAAAGCGGTACAGGCGGCTTACGACAAATCTGAGATGGCGCACAACTGGCCCAAGGGTTTGATTGAGCGCATCAACGCAACCAAATAAAAATGTTCTTGCGCAAAATCGCGAACGCGGTTGGGGGCTTGCTGTTCCTCGCCTTGTTCCTCACTTTTCTCGTGCAAATCGTGGCGCGTTTTGTCTTTGACCAGCCGCTGCCGTGGAGCGATGAATTGGCAGTCATCTTGTACCTGTGGGTCATCTTGTGGGCCTGTGCATTTGTGGTGCCAGAAAAAGAACATGTGATGTTTGACTTGGTGTGGAACAGCGTCAGCCCCACCACACGTCGTCTCATGCGCATGGTGGGCCACACCCTCATCGGCGGCTTGGCGATTGCCGCCATTCCTGCGAGTTGGGAATACGTGCACTTCATGGCGCGTGAAAAAACCGCCGTGTTGGGCCTGTCCTTTGAATGGGTGTTTTTGCCGTTTGTCTTGCTGCTGGTGTCACTGGCCGCGCGCAGTTGGCACGGTTTGGTACAAGCCATGAACAACCACGGCCTTGAAGCACACGAGGTCACCCCATGACCTTGTTGTCCCCCCTCACCGCCCTCGCCGCCGTGTTGGTGCTAGGCATGCTGCTGCGCATGCCGATTGGCTTTGCCATGCTCATGTCGGGCGTGGCTTACCTCATCACCAAAGGCCAAGACTTAGGGCTGGTTGCCGAACAAGTGAGCAACGGCCTGTACAACAGCTATGTGCTGCTGGCCGTGCCACTGTTTGTGTTTGCCGCCAACTTGATGAACGCAGGCACGGTGAGCGAACGCATTTTTGATTTCTGCCGCATTCTGGTGGGCCGCATGCGTGGCGGCTTGGCGCAGGTCGATATTTTGGTGAGCGTCATCTTCTCGGGCATGAGCGGCAGCGCGATTGCCGATGCCGCAGGCCCCGGCCTCGTGACGATTCGCCAAATGCTCAAAAAGCCCGAGTACTCTCGCGGCTTTGCCGGTGCCGTGGTGGTGGCCAGCGCCACGCTTGGCCCCATCATCCCACCCTCCATTCCGATGGTGATTTACGCCCTCGTCTCGGGCGCTTCGGTGGGTGCGTTGTTCTTAGGCGGCGTGGTGCCCGGTTTGTTGATGACGGTGCTGATGATGGGCGTGGTGCACGTCATCGCCACCAAGCGCAACATGCCGCGTGAAGACCCCATTCCCATGCATGAATGGCCTGGCATTTTGTTTCGCGGTGCGTTGCCGTTGTCCATGCCCATTGTGCTGCTGGGCGGCATTTACTCAGGTGCGTTCACGCCGACAGAAGCCGCTGCGGTAGCCGCGCTGCACGCCTTGATTTTGTCCACCGTGGTGTACCGCGCCCTGACGTGGCGCAGCTTTTGGGATGTGGTGATGGAGTCGACCCGCGCCAGTGCCGTGATCACCATCATCTTGGCGGGCTCGTTCATCTTGAACTACGCCTTCACCGCCGAACAAGTGCCGCAACACATGGCCGCTTGGGTGGACAGCATGCATCTGAGTCGCATCCAGTTCTTGTTGATGGTCAACGTGATGTTCTTGGTGCTGGGCTGCTTCTTGGATGTGTCGGTGCTGCTGCTGGTCTTTGTGCCCATGCTGCTGCCCGCAGTCAACGCCTTGGGTATTGACCTGGTGCACTTCGGCGTGCTGGTGGTGCTCAACATGATGATTGGGCTGATTCACCCGCCATTTGGCATGTTGCTGTTTGTGACCAAGGCCCTCACGGGCATCCCGATTGGCGAGATGATGCGCGAGGGTTGGTTGTTTTTGGTCATGCTGTTGGGCTTGCTGTTGGCCCTGACCTTTTTCCCACAACTGGTGCTGTGGCTGCCGCAGACCATGGGCTACGCAGGCGTGGCGGCGTAGCCTTTCCTCATTGATCTAACTTGATGCCTGCCGACTTCACCACGCTTGCGTAGCGGGTGAGATCGCGCTGCATCTCTTGCGCAAACTTATCTGCGCTGCTGGGTGCCGCGGCAATGCCCATGCCACTCAAACGTTCGCGCACGGTAGGGTCTGACAACACCGCATTCAACTCGGCATTGAGTTTGTCCACGATCGCTTTGGGTGTTTTTGCAGGTGCCAATAAGCCAACCCAAGAGGTGATATCGAAATCTGGCAAACCCGATTCAATGAACGTCGGCACTTCGGGCAATGAATTGGCGCGTTGCGCACTCGACACAGCCACAGGGTGTAACTTACCCGTCTTGATGTGTTGAATCGCCCCCGCAATCGCGGTGTACACCAGCGGAATGTTGCCGCCCAACACATCGGTCATGGCTTGCCCGCCGCCCTTGTAGGGGATGTGCACCAAATTTGCACCGGTGCGCTCTTTCAACAGCTCACCCGCAATGTGCGGCGTGCCGCCCGTGCCTGAGGTGCCGTATGACAAACCACCCGATTGGGATTTCGAAAGGTTGATCACATCCTTCAAGGTTTTGATGGGCGCACCGGGATAGGCGACCAAAATCAGCACGGCATCGCCAATTTTTCCGACGGGTGCAAAGTCTTTGGCCGTGTCAAAACCGACTTTAGGAAACACATGTGGGTTGATCACCAGCGTGCCATCAAACCCCAGCAGCAAGGTATAGCCATCGGGCTCCGCAGAGGCCACCATTTGCGTGCCAATATTGCCCGAGGCACCGGGCTTGTTATCGACCACCACCTGTTGACCCAGGCGTTTAGAGAGCTGTTCAGCAATCAATCGCCCACTGGTATCTGTCACGCCGCCTGGCGTGAAAGGCACCACCAAACGAATCGGTTTGCTGGGATAGCTTTGCGCCACAGCTTGCGTGGCACACAACACCGCCCCGACAACGCTCGCCCCCGCAAGCTTGAGCCAATGGCGTTTGTCGATAAATCGTGAGCACAAAGAAGTTTTCATTGGGTTCCCTTTAGACGATGACATCAGTCTTCTGCGTAACGTTTCTCAAACGCCCATACATCTTCAAAACCCATGAGCTTGGTCAAATCACCAAAGTCATACAAGGCGGTTTTGCTGTTGGCGGATGAGCCCGTGTCTTTGAATTGCTGATAGACCTGCGTCATCGCGTGCACGCTGGCCAACAAAGCTGTCACGGGGAAAATCGCAATCTTGTAACCGATCGCAGACAGCTCGTCGTGCGTCAGCACGGGCGTGCGGCCTTTCTCCACCATGTTGGCCACGAGTGGCACGTCAAAGCTTTGGCCAATGCGTCGCATTTCTTCTTCCGACTCGGGGGACTCGACAAACAAAATATCGGCACCCGCCTTGGCATAAGCCTCGGCGCGTCGCAAAGCTTCGTCTAAACCTAAGGTGGTTCTGGCATCGGTTCGCGCAATGATCAAAAAATCGGGCGACGACCGCGCGTCAACCGCCACACGTATTTTGCGCACCATGTCTTCCATGGGAATCACACGACGCCCGGGCGTGTGGCCACACTTCTTTGGAAACTCTTGGTCTTCCAGTTGAATGGCGACCGCGCCTGCCGCTTCATAGCCACGCACCGTATGACGCATGTTCAACAAACCGCCGTAGCCGGTGTCGCCGTCCGCAATCAAGGGCGTGCGTGCCATGCCGGCCATGGCTGTGACGCGGCCCACCATGTCGGTGTAAGTGGCCAAGCCCGCATCAGGCAAACCCATGTGGGAGGCAACGGTGCCGTAGCCTGTCATGTACAAAGCATCAAAGCCAAAGCTGTCGGCAAGGCGCAAAGACACCATGTCAAAGACCCCCGGTGCGACGATCAAGCCGGGGTGTCGCAAACGTTCACGAAAGGCAGCGGGATTGGTTTTCATGCAGAACAATAGATGTGAATTCAGACCTAAATCATCTTAGCCAAAGTCTGCAGATTGCAGCATCGGAGGAACCCATGGACTTACAACTTCAGGGCAAACATGTATGCATCACCGGAGGCAGCAAAGGCATTGGCCTCGCGTGTGCACGCGGCTTTTTACAAGAGGGTGCGCGTGTCTCCTTGGTGTCACGCCAAATCACCCATTTACAAAAAGCACAACAAGCTTTGCAGGCCGAGTTTCCTGAAAGCCAAGTCTTTGTCTTTGCCGCTGATTTGACGCAAGCCCAGCTCGCACTCGATGCGTTGAATGCGGCCGAAAACGCACTGGGGGCCGTCGATATCTTGGTGAATTCCGCCGGCGCAGCCAAACGTACCCCTGTGGATGAACTGACCCCGCAAGCTTGGGCCGATGCCATGCAAGCGAAATACTTCACGTATATCAACATCATCGACCCCACCATCAAACGCATGGCGCAACGCCGCTCAGGTGCGGTGGTCAACATCGTCGGTAACGGCGGTAAAGTGGCCAGCCCTATTCATTTGCCAGGCGGCTCAGCCAACGCAGCGTTGATGTTGGCGAGCGTGGGATTGGCCAACGCCTATGGGCCCCATGGCGTCCGTGTGAACGCCATCAACCCAGGTCTCACTTTGACCGACCGTTTGCAAGAGGGCTTCGCCGCCGATGCGCGCATGCGCGGCGTGAGGACGGAAGAGGTGTTGAACCAATCCATTGCCAAGCTGCCTCTCGGGCGCATTGCGACCCCCGAGGAAATTGCCAATGCCGCAGTATTTTTGGCCTCGTCAAAAGCTAGCTACATCACGGGCATTTGCATGAGCATGGACGGGGCGTTGAACCCCATCGTGGTGTAAGCGCCGCGCTTACTTCACGCCGTAACGTTCGCGGTACGCCTGTGTGCGCGCCAAGTGCTCGCCCATGGCGTTGCCGTCTTGCGCGTTCAGGTAGGTAAGCAAATCGCTCAACTCTGCGATGGCACACACCTGCAAGCCCACTTGCTCACGCACATATTGCACGGCGCTGTAGGGCACGTCCTTTGTCGTGCCATTGGCTTGTTTTTCAGTCGCCATTTCTTGGCGATCTAAGGCAATCGCCACGGCGTGGGGCGTGGCGCCCGCAGCTTTGATCAGAGCGATGGATTCGCGTGCCGCTGTACCCGCACTCATCACATCATCGACGATCAACACGCGGCCTTTGAGCGGGGCCCCCACCAAGCTGCCGCCTTCGCCATGGTCTTTGGCTTCTTTGCGGTTGTAGGCAAATGGCACGTTCTTGCCCAAACGGGCCAACTCAATCGCCACGGCAGCGCCCAAAGGAATGCCTTTGTAAGCGGGGCCAAAAATCATGTCGAACTCGATGCCACTTTGCATCAACCGCTGTGCATAAAAGCTAGCCAGCTTGCCCAGCTTGGCGCCGTCATCAAACAAACCGGCGTTAAAAAAGTAAGGCGACAGGCGGCCCGCCTTGGTTTTGAACTCCCCAAATTTCAGCACGCCACAATCCAGCGAAAATTGCACAAACTCTTGCGCCAACGCGTCGTTGGCAGCCACACTCTGACTCATGGGGAAATTCCTTGTTCAAACTAACCAGCCTCAACCTCAACGGCATTCGTTCGGCCGCCCGCAAGGGCGTGGAAGCTTGGCTCGAAAAAGCCAACCCTGATTGTATTTGCGTCCAAGAAATCAAAGCCCAAGCCCCAGACATCGAAGGCAACTTCGAGACCTTGGCTGGTTTGAAAGGTCACTTTCACTATGCCGAGAAGAAAGGCTACTCAGGCGTGGGCGTGTACACCAAACACGAACCGAGCGACGTGATCGTGGGTTTTGACGGTGGCGAATTCGATGCCGAAGGGCGTTACGTGGAACTGCGTTTTGACACACCCACACACAAGCTGTCCATCATCAGCAGCTACTTCCCCAGCGGCTCTTCGGGCCCTGAACGACAAGATGCCAAGTTTCGTTTCTTGGCCGCGATGTACCCACACCTCAATGCCTTGAAACAAGAGCGCGAATTTGTGCTGTGCGGCGACATCAACATCGCGCACAAGGAAGCCGATTTGAAAAACTGGAAAGGCAACAAAAAGAACAGCGGTTTCTTGCCCGAAGAGCGCGCATGGATGACGCAGCTCACAACGCAAGGCGGCATCGTCGACGTGTACCGCCAACTGCAACCCGACACCACCGACGCTTGCTACACCTGGTGGAGCAACCGCGGCCAAGCCTATGCCAACAACGTGGGTTGGCGTTTGGACTACCACTTGGCCACGCCAGCTGTGGCTGTCAAAGCACGTAGCGAAGCAATCTACAAAGATGAAAAATTTTCAGACCATGCGCCCATCACCATCGCGTATGAAGGATTGATATGACTTGGCTCATCACCAAGTATCTGATCACAGCAGCCTTGGTTGTCGCCATTTCTGAAGTCACCAAGCGCAGCGATAAGCTGGGTGGTTTGCTTGCATCTCTGCCGTTGGTCACTTTTTTGGCGTTGATTTGGCTTTACGTTGAAAAGCAGCCCGGTGAAAAAATCGCCAACCACGCTTGGTACACCTTTTGGTATGTGGTGCCCACTTTGCCGATGTTTTTAACGTTTCCTTTTTTGTTGGAACGTTTTGGTTTTTGGCCAACTCTTGGTGCATCAGCACTCATCACAGTTGTCTGCTTCGCACTCTTTGCACTGCTTGTGCGCCAATTTGGCATTGAACTACTTTAAGCAACGAACAGCCGCCGCCTACACTTAGCCGGTGACTACAAATACAAACCAACAAATCGCCATCATTGGCGCAGGCCCCGCAGGCCTGATGGCCGCTGAAGTACTCAGCGCTGCAGGCGTTCACGTGCATGTGTATGACGCCATGCCGTCAGTGGGCCGCAAATTTTTGCTGGCGGGCTTGGGTGGACTGAATCTCACGCACGCCGAGCCGTTTGAGATCTTCACCACCCGCTACGCCGAGCGCAGCGAAGCCTGTGCCACATGGCTCAAGTCGTTTGATGCTGCCGCCATTTGCGAATGGGTCAAAGGCTTAGGCCTAGACACATTTGTGGGTAGCTCACAGCGCATCTTCCCCACCGACATGAAAGCCGCGCCGTTGCTGCGCGCCTGGTTGCATCGTTTGCGCCATCCCGCACAGGGCGTGCCAGTGACCTTTCATATGCGCCACCGTTGGAACGGTGCCTTGCAACACAAGGATCACACATTCACTTTGGGTTTTGACACGCCACAAGGCTCGCACACCGCACACGCCGATGCCGTGTTGTTGGCACTGGGCGGCGGCAGCTGGGCCAAGTTGGGGTCAGACGGTGCGTGGCAACCGTGGGTGAGCGCATTGGGCATTGATGTGTCGCCACTGCACCCTGCCAACTGCGGTTTTGATGTGCAAGGGCGCGATGGCCGTGTAGGTTGGAGCAGCCACTTGTCAGGACAGTTTGCAGGCAAGCCACTTAAGTCTGTGGCCTTGTCATTCACCGACAGTGTGGGTCAGCGCTTTGACCGTCGTGGCGAGTTTGTGGTGACGGCCATGGGCGTGGAAGGCAGCTTGGTTTACGCAGCCTCTGCTTTGTTGCGCGACGAAATCGCACGCAACGGCAACGCCACTTTGCACCTTGATCTCAAGCCCGACTTCACACCCGAGCGCGTGTTAGCCGAGGTGTCGCACCCACGCGGTAGTCGTTCGCTCAGCAGCCATTTGAAGAGCCGCCTCAACCTCACGGCGTTGCATTTGGCACTGCTGCACGAAGTGCTGAGCAAAGAAGCCATGAACGACCCTGCGCAACTGGCCGCTGCCATCAAACACTTAGCGCTCACGCTGGCTGCGACGCGCCCGATGGATGAAGCCATCAGCAGCGCAGGCGGTGTGCGCCTAGAAGCGTTGGACGCGCATCTGATGGCGCGCAACCTGCCCGGCCTGTTTGCGGCCGGAGAGATGCTGGACTGGGAAGCCCCCACCGGTGGCTACCTGCTGAGCGCTTGCTTGGCCAGTGGCCGCGTGGCAGGCCAAGGCGCAGCGCAGCTTCTACAGAAATAAGTCAATTTGGGTCTTGTTAGGCAAGGCTCAGCTTGGGGCTCTATGATCTGAGCATCGCTTAGTTTTAGACCATTTTTAGTCATGTTCCGCACCCTCCTGAAATCGAAGATCCACCGCGTTGCAACAACCCAGTGCGAATTGCACTATGAAGGCTCCTGCGCCATCGACGAAAACCTGCTCGACGCCGCCAACATTTGTGAGAACGAACAAGTC
>Ga0213920_1001506_pt1 | contig 12709 bp, 11 predicted proteins | sample McNCre1117MG_FD_161054 | JGI IMG/M metagenome (GOLD analysis project Ga0213920, IMG submission 161054) | Freshwater microbial communities from McNutts Creek, Athens, Georgia, United States - 11-17 MG | ecosystem: Environmental > Aquatic > Freshwater > Creek | place: USA: Georgia | collected...
AGTAATTCAAGGAAAAGGAGTAGTAAATTCGATTTCGTTAAAAGAAGGAGAAGAAAAATTCATTGAATACGCTAAAAAAATTAAACGTTACGGAGCTGCAGTAATTGTAATGGCATTTGACGAAAAGGGTCAAGCCGATACCTACGAGAGACGTATCGAAATTTGTAAAAGAAGTTACGATGTATTAGTCGATAAAGTAGGGTTTCCTGCTCAAGACATTATATTCGACCCGAATATTTTTCCAGTTGCCACAGGAATGGAAGAGCATAAATTGAATGCTTTGGACTTTTTCCGTGCGACCAAATGGATTAGAGAAAACTTGCCGTATGCCCATATTTCGGGAGGAGTAAGTAATGTTTCTTTTTCGTTCAGAGGGAATGACAAAGTGCGCGAGGCGATGCACTCGGCATTTTTATACCATGCCATCAAAAACGGAATGACGATGGGTATCGTGAATCCTGAAATGCTAGAGATTTACGACGAAATTGATCCTGTTTTGTTAGAACACGTAGAAGACGTTTTGTTGAATAGAAGAGAAGATGCGACAGAACGTTTATTGGATTTGGCAGAAAGTTTCAAAGGCGATTTCAAGGCCAATGAAAAAGCGATTGCTGAATGGCGAAATGGTTCGGTTCAAGAACGATTAACTCATTCGTTAGTAAAAGGAATTGACGAATTTATAGAAATAGATGTAGAAGAAGCAAGACAGGCGGCTTCAAAACCTATTGAAGTCATCGAAATCAATTTGATGGCAGGAATGAATGTAGTAGGAGATTTATTCGGAAGCGGAAAAATGTTCTTGCCACAGGTAGTTAAATCGGCTCGTGTAATGAAAAAAGCAGTGGCGTATTTATTGCCTTACATCGAAGCAGAAAAAGATGGTGTTTCGCAAAGTGCAGGAAAAGTCTTGATGGCTACTGTAAAAGGAGATGTTCACGATATTGGAAAAAATATTGTTTCGGTGGTTTTGGCTTGTAACAATTATGAAATTGTTGATTTAGGTGTTATGGTAGCGCCTGAGAAAATTATTGCGGCCGCTATTGAACATAATGTAGATATTATTGGATTGAGTGGATTAATTACGCCTTCGCTAGACGAAATGGTGTATTTAGCCAAAGAATTAGACAAACTAAATGTTCAAATTCCAATTATGATTGGCGGAGCAACAACGTCTCGTGCGCATACTGCCGTGAAAATTGCGCCGCAATACAAAGCGACTGTAGTCCACGTTAACGATGCGTCTAGAGCGGTAACTGTTGCTGGAAACTTGCTGAATTCAGAAACCAAAGAAAAATATACACAAGACATTCGTACTGAATACGACGCGCTTCGTGAAGGCTATTTGAATCGCAGTAGAGATAAAAATTTCTTAACGATTGAACAAGCCAGAGCCAATAAATTACAATTGGATTGGAGTAAGTACACACCAACAAAACCGAATTTCATTGGAACAAAAACAGTTGATGTTGCCATTGCTGATTTAGTTGATTTTATCGATTGGACTCCCTTTTTCAATTCTTGGGAATTGTACGGAAAATACCCCGCCATTTTAACAGATGAGGTAGTTGGAGAACAAGCAACATCATTATTTGCCGATGCGCAAAAAATGTTACATCAATTAATCAATGAAAATTGGTTGACTGCCAAAGGTATTTTAGGAATTTTTCCTGCCAATACCATAAACGATGATGATATTCAACTGACAACTGATAACCAACAACAGACAACTTTTTTAACCCTACGCCAACAATCTCAAAAAACAGCCGGAGCGCCTAATATTGCGTTAGCCGATTTTATTGCGCCAAAAGATTCAGGAGTACAAGATTATATGGGTTGTTTTTGTGTAACCACCGGTTTTGGAGTGGAAGAAAAAGCCAAAGCATTTGAAAAAGAGCTAGACGATTACAATTCGATTTTGGTCAAAGCCCTAGGCGATCGTTTGGCGGAAGCCTTTGCTGAATATTTACACTTACAAGTGCGTAAGGAAATTTGGGGTTATGCTTCTGACGAAAATTTATCGAATCAAGATTTGATTGCTGAAAATTATAAAGGAATTCGTCCTGCACCAGGATATCCTGCTTGTCCAGACCATTTAGAAAAACCAACGATTTGGAAATTATTAAATGTCGAACAAGAAATCGGTGTAACTTTGACCGAAAGTATGGCCATGTGGCCTGCTTCGTCCGTGTCAGGCTATTATTTTGCCAACCCAGAAAGTAAATATTTTGGTTTGGGTAAAATTAAGCAAGACCAAGTTGAAGATTATTCTAAGCGAAGAAATACCACTATGGAGCAAGCACAAAAATGGTTGGCTCCTAATATTGCAGATTAAAAATAGTTGTTAGTTTTTGGTTACTAGTTGATAGTATTGAATTCAACCAACAACCAACAACCAACAACCAACAACAGATAGTATGAAAGTAACAGACCATATAGCAGCAGCCAAAGGAGAAACTTTATTCTCTTTTGAAATTGTACCGCCTCAAAAAGGAAAGAGTATCCAGGAATTATATGATAATATAGATCCGTTAATGGAGTTCAAACCGCCATTTATTGATGTAACGACTTCGCGTGAGGAGTATATTTATGTCAATAAAGGAAATGGTTTATTGGAGAAAAAATTAACTAGAATGCGTCCGGGAACTTTGGGAATTTGTGCTTCTATCAAACACAAGTACAATGTAGATACCGTGCCTCACGTATTGTGTGGTGGATTTACCAAAGAAGAAACGGAATACCTTTTGGTAGATTGCCATTATTTAGGAATTGACAATGTGATGGCCTTGCGTGGTGATGCGATGAAAGATGAACAGTCTTTTATACCTAAAGAAGGAGGGAATCATTATGCGGCTGATTTGGTAAGCCAAATTCACCAATTGAATCAAGGGAATTATTTGCATGGAGTTACCGATATTGATCATAAATCCGATTTTTGTATTGGAGTAGCAGGTTATCCAGAAAAGCATTTGGAGTCGCCATCTTTGATTTCTGATTTGAAACGATTGAAAGAAAAAGTAGATGCAGGTGCGGATTATGTGGTAACTCAAATGTTTTTTGACAATGCTAAATATTTTGAATTTGTTGAAAAAGCGAGAGAAATTGGTATAAACGTGCCTATTATTCCGGGAATTAAACCGATTGCAGTACATAGACATTTGCAAATCTTGCCTCAAATTTTTAGAATTGACTTACCAGAAGATTTAATCAATGCAGTAGAACAATGTAAAACGGCTGCCGATATCCGTCAAGTGGGTGTGGAATGGGCGATTCAACAGTCTTTGGAATTGAAAGCTGCAGGAGTGCCGTTGTTGCATTATTACTCTATGGGTAAATCAGAAAATATCCGACAAATAGCAAGTAAAGTTTTTTAAAAGAAACGTATAGATATTTAAAGCTTCCAGCCTTTCAAGGCTGGAAGCTTTTTTATTTAAGGCTTTTTTGAAATATCGATTCCCTTGAAAAACTCTTCTAAACTAATATCTAATAAACGACATATTTTGATAAGAGTTTTTAGTTCAAAATTAACTCCGGTCTCTAACCTCCAATATGCAGATCTACTCATCCCTAGTTCAAAAGCAATATGTTCATAATTTGAATATCCTTTTGATTTTCTTAGTTCTTTTAATCGTATTGCTATTGCTTGCAATTCAGGTAATTTGAGATTGTCTAAAGATTTTTCCATACCTCAAATCTCAAAATTTTATCTATTTTTAGGTACTCTATAATAAAGTACACTATATATTAGAATTATTTTTAATATATTTGAATTATAAAATAAATCTTATAGAAATGAAAAAATTATTATTAAAGTCGTTATTAGCAATTTTGTGTACTATAGCTATGAATGCTCAGAAGAAAACCATGGATGTTTCCTCAATTAAAATCGGTCAGATTTCAGCAAAATATAGTAAAGTAATTGATTTAGAAAAGAAAGATACGCTTTCATATGTGTATTTAGGCTTTCAAAATTTTAAATATAGAACGATTTCAGATATCAGATCTGTATTTTTCCCAAAGCAAGAAGATTTGAAATCTTTTGTGGAGGATTTGAAAACCGCATTACCAGAGATGGGTTCAAAACAAAATATTGATTGGAAAAGACAACTATATAGTATTTCGGTATTTGACTTTTCAAATAACTTATATCTTTCTGAAAGACCATCAAAAGGCGATGGATATACTATTATTAGTAAAAAAGAATTAGAAAGATTGATAGAATGGTTAGATACTATTCAGATAGGTAAATGATAAATTGAAAATTCACTTAAATATATTTAGACGTTTTACAAAGCTTCCAGCCTTCAAAAGGCTGAAAGCTTTTTTAATTTACTTCGTAACCTCTCTAAATACCGTTTCCAAGTTTTTATTCTTTTGATTCAGCTGTAACGTTTTCAATCCATTGGCGGTAGCAAAATCAAAAACGCTAGGGCGCATGTCTTTGTCGGTTGCAAAAGTCAATTCCCAAATCGTTCCATTAGTAGTAGTGTAGGAACTGATGTTTTCAATGGTGGCGATTTGAGTTTCTTTAACTTCTTGGTCAAACTCCACTTCTATAATTTGGGTGGCGGTTTCCGAGATTAATTTTTCTAATTTTTTATCGGCTACAATTTTTCCTTTGTCTATAATAATCACACGATCACAAATGGCTTCGACTTCTTGCATGATGTGTGTAGAAAGGAAAATAGTTTTGTCTTTGCCAGCGTTTTTAATCACATTTCGAATCTCAATCAATTGATTCGGGTCTAAACCCGTAGTGGGTTCATCCAGAATTAAAACATCGGGGTTGTGTAACAAAGCATTGGCTAGACCCACACGTTGGCGGTATCCCTTAGACAATTGACCAATTTTTTTATGACTTTCGGCAGTCAGTCCTGTCAGTTGGATGACTTCGTCAATTCGGGATTGGGCTACTTTATAAACATCAGCATTGAAGGCTAAATATTCCCGAACGTATAAATCCAGGTACAACGGATTGTGTTCTGGCAAATAGCCAATTGAAAGTTGGACGTCTTTTTGTTGGGTAGTAACATCAAAGTCATTGACTTTGGCACTACCTTCATCAGCAGTTAAATAAGTAGTTAGAATTTTCATTAAGGTCGATTTTCCAGCTCCGTTAGGACCTAGGAAACCAACAATTTCTCCCTTGTTGATAGAAAATGAAATTGCATCAAGGGCTTTTTGTGTTCCGTAACTTTTAGATATGTTCTGAATTGCTATTGACATCGCTTTGTATTTGCTACAAAAGTAAACAGAAAAAGCATTTATTTGTTGTTTCAACCGATTTGAATTTTTTGACTATTTTCAAATTCATAAAAAATAGGGTTTAAATAATCGATTCATTAGGCAATAGTTATAAAAAAATGGTTTTAACAAAGAATTTCATTTTTGTTGTATAAAAGCGTTTCTTTTTTTTGGATGAATTGAAATAAATGCTAATATTTGCACCGTAATTAAATACAAAACAAGCAGGTCATGTGCAATAACCGTTTTTATTTTAGCAATACTTATTACTTCTTTTTTAAGAAGTAAGGATTGTTATAGGGTTATTTGAAAAATAAAAAAGCAAATTAAAACAATATACAATCCTGATGAAAATCAGGATTTTTTTTTGAATTTATGGCAACAAAAATCGCAATACAAGGAATAAAAGGTTCGTTCCATCATCAAGTGGCTCAGGAGTACTTTGGGAAAGAAGTAGTTGTGGATGAGTGTTTGTCATTTGAAGAATTGGTGTCGAGCGTATTGTCTGGTAAATCAGACCAAGCGGTTATGGCTATCGAAAATTCAATCGCAGGGCCTATTATTCCAAATTATGCGTTGATTGACAAGAATAATTTGCACATTATTGGCGAACATTATTTGGATATTCATCAAAATTTAATGGCTTTAAAAGGTCAGAAAATGGAAGATATCTTGGAGGTACATTCGCATCCCATGGCATTGTTGCAGTGTATGGAGTTTTTAAAACAATATCCACACATTAAAATTGTTGAAGATAAAGATACGGCCGAAACGGCTCGAAGAATTCACGAAAAGCAATTGAAAGGCATTGCCGCAATTGCGAGTAAGGTGGCGGCCGAAATGTATGATTTGGAAATTATAGCTCCCGAGATTCAGACGATTAATAATAACATGACTCGTTTTGTAATTATTAATAAAGAACAATCGTTTGTTCCAGAAAATGAAATTAACAGAGCTTCTATCAAATTCGAATTAGATCATAAAAGAGGGAGTTTGGCAGCAGTGTTGAATGTAATGAGTGATTGTAAATTGAATTTGACTAAGATACAGTCGTTGCCTAAAATTGAAACACCTTGGAAATATTCGTTTTTTGTGGATGTAACATTCGATAAATACGAAGAGTATGCTAAGGCAAAAGCGTTGATAGGCATTATGGCCGAGTATTTCAAAGTTTTGGGAGAATACAAAAATGCGAAACGTTAAGAATTAAAATACCATTTACGAAAGTAAAATAAGATAGTAGAACAAAGATGATTGCAACAGCAAAACGTTTAGAGATAGTGGAAGAATATTATTTCTCTTCAAAATTGAGAGAAGTAAGACAATTGGCTGCTGAAGGAAAACCAATTATCAATATGGGAATTGGAAGTCCTGATTTGAAGCCTTCGCAAGCGGTGATTGATGCGGTGGTTTTGGCAATGCAAGAAGAAAATGCGCACCAATACCAAAGTTATCAAGGCGTGCCTGAATTGCGTCAAAGTATGGCTGATTTTTATCAGAATAACTTTGGTGTTGCGATGAATCCAACTACTGAAATTTTGCCTTTGATGGGCTCTAAAGAAGGAATTATGCATATTTCTTTGGCATTCTTAAATGAAGGAGACCAAGTGTTGATTCCTAATCCTGGCTATCCAACCTATACTTCGGTGACGAATTTAGTAGGGGCAGTTCCTGTATACTATGATTTAAAAGAAAGTACAAATTGGGAACCGGATTTTGAAGCCTTGGAACAATTGGATTTATCCAAAGTGAAGATCATGTGGGTGGGTTATCCACATATGCCAACGGGAGCAAGAGGTAGTTTGGCTTTGTTTGAAAAATTAGTGGCTTTCGCTAAAAAACATAGCATTTTGTTAGTCAATGACAATCCGTACAGTTTTGTTTTGAATGACAATCCGATGAGTTTGCTGCAAGTTGAAGGAGCGAAAGAAGTAGCTTTAGAATTGAATTCATTGAGTAAAACCTTCAATATGGCCGGATGGCGCGTTGGAATGGTTTTAGGGAATGCCGCTTGTATTGATGCGGTACTGAAGGTGAAAAGTAATATGGATAGCGGAATGTTTTACGGTATCCAAAAAGGAGCAATTGCTGCTTTGAAAAGCGATGCTTCTTGGTTTGAATCGATGAACGCCATCTATAGAAAGCGTCGTGTTTTAACAGAACAATTGGCAGAAAAATTAGGATGTGAAGTATATAAAGAAGGAGTAGGTTTGTTTGTTTGGGCAAAATTGCCTGCAGGAATTACATCTGCAGAACAATTCATCGACCAAATTTTATATGAGAAACACATTTTCATTACGCCGGGAACTATTTTTGGAAGTAATGGCGAAGGGTATATTCGTTTTGCACTTTGTGTAAAAGAAGAAAAGGTGCAAGAAGCAATAGATAGATTTTAAAAAATGAAAGTAGTTGTAGTAGGAATAGGATTGATAGGTGGTTCAATGGTTTTGGACATCAAAGGATTGCATCCAGAAGCGACTATTTTGGGGATGGATGCCAATGAAAACCATTTGCAACAAGCCATTGATTTAGGAGTAGTTGAAAAAGCAGGTACCACCGACGACTTAGCCGATGCTGATTTTGTGATTGTTTCGGTTCCAGTAGACATTGCTTTGGTAGTTTTACCTCAAGTATTGGATGCTGTTGGCGAGAATACTATTGTTTTTGAAGTTGGCTCTACTAAGTTGCCTATTTGCGAAGCGGTAGCCAATCACCCAAAACGACGCAATTATATTGCAACACATCCTATTGCAGGAACGGAGTTTTCAGGACCTTCGGCAGCCATAAAAGGATTGTTTCAAGGAAAGACGAATATTATTTGCGAGGTGGAAAAAACAACTTTCAAGTTGCAAGAAAAAGCCTTGCAATTGTTTACGGCTATGGGAATGAGAATTCGCTATATGGATCCGCAATCGCATGATAAACATATTGCTTACGTATCGCATTTGTCTCATATTAGTTCGTTCATGTTAGGAAAAACAGTAATTGACAAAGAGACCGAAGAGCAAGATATCTTTGATATGGCGGGTAGTGGATTTGAAAGTACGGTGCGTTTAGCAAAAAGTTCCCCAGCCATGTGGACGCCAATTTTTAAACAAAATAAAAAACAAGTGGTCAATACATTAGAAGAATACATCTCTAATTTGTCAAAATTTAAAGCATTATTAGAAAATGATGATTTTGATGCGATTTACCACGAAATGCAAAGTGTGAATAAAATAAAAGAAATATTAAACGGAATAAACATTAAAAAGTAATTTTAGAAAAGATGGAGAATAGTAAAGAAATGAGAAATTGGTTGGATGCATTCAAATTAGATCATCCATTAGTAATTGCAGGACCATGTAGTGCTGAAACAGAAGAGCAAGTATTAAAAATTGCTCACGAATTGAAAGATTCTGATGTAAGTGTATTTAGAGCAGGAATCTGGAAACCAAGAACACGTCCAGGAGGATTTGAGGGTGTAGGTGAAATTGGATTGAAATGGTTGAAAAAAGCTAAAGAAGAAACAGGTTTGCTAATGGGTACAGAAGTAGCTACTGCAGCACACTGTAAATTAGCGTTAGAATATGATATTGATGTTTTATGGGTGGGAGCTCGTACAACAGCAAATCCATTTGCAGTTCAAGAAATTGCAGATACTTTAAAGGGGACTGATAAAATTGTTTTGATCAAAAACCCAGTAAATCCAGATATGGCTTTGTGGTTAGGTGGTGTAGAGCGTTTGTATGCTGCTGGAATCAAAAAATTAGGAGTAATTCATAGAGGTTTCTCTACCTACCAAAAAACAAAATACAGAAACATTCCAGAATGGCAAATTGCTATCGAATTGCAAAACAAATTCCCTGATTTGCCTTTGATCATTGATCCATCACACATCACAGGAAACCGTGATATGATTTTGGAAGTGACTCAAGAAGCATTGGATTTGAACTACGATGGTATGATCATCGAAACGCATAACGATCCTGAAAATGCTTGGAGTGATGCTGCTCAACAAGTAACACCGGCTGCTTTGAAACAAATTTTCAAAGATTTGAAAATCAGAAAACAAAGTGGAGATACAGCTGATTTTGACAACAAAATGACAAAATTAAGAGCTAATATTGATGTATTAGATGCTAATTTATTAGAATTACTTGGAAAACGTATGCAAGTTGCTTCTGAAATTGGTCAAGTAAAAAAAGACGCTAACGTTGCCGTTTTACAAAACAGCCGTTGGAATGAAATCCAAGCAAAAATGGTAGCTGAAGGTGCTAAAAAAGGATTGTCAGAAGAATTTATTATTAAATTGTTCAAAGGAATTCACCAAGAAAGTATCGAACAACAAGAAAAAATATTGAATTCATAATTCCTATTTTTCATTACTCTAAATCCTCACAGTTGAATCAATTGTGAGGATTTTTTATTTTGGAGTTCAATGTAAAAACTTTGTACTTCGAACTTGAAACTTGAAACAAAATTTTACCTTTGTAACATGACAGGAATCGTTTATAAATCTACAGGGAGTTGGTACACCGTAAAATCAGAAACAGGCGATTTTATGGAATGTCGTATGAAAGGGAAGTTCCGAATGAAAGGGATTAAAAGTACCAATCCAATTGCTGTTGGAGATGTGGTAGATTTTGAATTGGATGAAAATTCAGATGCCGTAACAGGAACCATTCATAACATCCATGATCGAAAAAATTATATCGTTCGAAAATCGGTGAATTTATCTAAGCAAATTCATATCATTGCGTCTAATATTGATCAAGTTTTTTTATTAATTACAATTGATAATCCGCCTACCACCACTAGTTTTATTGATCGATTTTTAGTTACCGCTGAGGCTTACGGCATTGAAACGGTTTTGGTTTTTAATAAAATTGACACGTTGAATGACGCTACTTTAGATGAACAATTGTACATGCAACACGTGTATCAAGAAATTGGCTATCGTTGTTTACGTGTCTCCTCTACAGAAGGAAAAGGGGTAGAAGAATTAAAACAACTCATGTTAGGTAAAGTGAGTATGTTTTCGGGTCATTCTGGTGTGGGAAAATCGACCTTGGTCAATGCGTTAGAACCTGCTTTGCATTTGAAAACAAAAAACATATCCGAACAAAGTAAACAAGGACAGCATACAACCACCTTTGCTGAAATGTATGATTTAAGTTTTGGTGCCAAGATTATCGATACACCAGGTATCAAGGGATTTGGAATTGTGGATATGGAGAAAGAAGAAATTGGCGGATACTTTCCGGAATTTTTCAAATTAAAAGACCAATGTAAATTCAACAATTGTTTGCACAAAGAAGAACCACATTGTGCGATTAAAGCAGCTTTGGAAAACGATGAAATCGCTTGGTCGCGTTACAATAGTTATTTGAAAATATTGGAAGGCGATGAGGAACATTACCGTACTGATGTGTACAATGAAGACCGAATGGCTAGCGATAAAACTAGAGAATAATGAGAGTGGTTTTGCAAAGAGTTGCTTCAGCTTCTGTAACTATTGAAGAGAAAATGGTTGCTGAAATTCAGAAAGGGGTATTAGCCTTAGTAGGAATTGAAGATGCCGATACGCAAGAAGATATTGATTGGCTGGTTACCAAAATTACCCAACTACGAATCTTTGGAAGCCCCACCCCAGCCCTCCCCGAAGGAGAGGGAGTAAAAAATGATGTTATGAATTTTTCGGTTATTGATGTTGGAGGTGATGTACTCGTAGTGAGTCAGTTTACTTTACATGCAGCTACTAAAAAAGGCAACCGACCTTCCTATATCAAAGCGGCTAGACCTGAAATTGCAATTCCGCTTTATGAAAAATTCGTAAGTACATTGGAAAATAAATTAGGTAAAAAAGTATCTACTGGTGTTTTTGGTGCTGATATGAAAGTGGCTTTACTGAATGATGGCCCTGTGACGATAATTATTGATAGTAAAAACAAGGAATAATGGATTTAAAAAACGCACAACTAGACGTAGATACGTGGATAAAAGAACATGGAGTTCGCTACTTTAACGAGTTGACCAATATGGCGCAACTGACAGAAGAAGTGGGAGAGGTGGCTCGTATTATAGCGCGTCGTTACGGAGAACAGTCTGAAAAAGAATCCGATAAAAACAAAGATTTAGGCGAAGAACTAGCCGATGTGGTTTTTGTAGTATTGTGTTTGGCTAACCAAACCGGAATTGATTTACAAGCTGCTTTTGATAAAAAAATGGATTTAAAATCCGTTCGAGATAAAGATCGTCACAAAAATAACGAGAAATTGAAATAATATATTTAATGGTGGTTTGCAAATAAACTGCCACGGATACCACGGATAAAACTGATTTTTACAGATCTCTGGTCATTCACAATTAATAAATAATATGCGAATCTGCGGTAAAAAAAGGTTCGTTTTCCACTTTTTTGGAATAAATTTGCGCCCAATTACAGACCAACACACAACAGAATGAATTTACTGCTACAATCTGCACTATCTGAAATCAATGCAGCAATCAAAATCACGGGTTCCAAAAGCGAAACCAATCGTTTGTTATTGCTGAAAGCCTTGTTCCCTAACATAACTTTAGCTAATACTTCCAATTCGGATGATAGCGAAGTAATGCAAAAAGCATTGACGGGTACAGATACAATTGTGGATATTCACCATGCTGGAACGGCAATGCGTTTTCTTACGGCATATTTTGCAGTCAATGCAGGTCGTGAAGTGGTGCTGACAGGTTCTAGCCGAATGCAAGAGCGTCCGATTAAAATTTTGGCGGAAGCATTGGAACAATTAGGTGCTGTAATTACGTATGAAAAAGAAGTGGGTTATCCACCCATCCGAATCAAAGGACAAAAAATTACGGCTTCCAAAGTAAACTTAGCTGCTAATGTGAGCAGTCAATACATTTCAGCTTTATTATTAGTAGCGTCCAAATTAGAAAATGGTTTAGAGTTGACTTTAGAAGGAGAAATTACTTCTATTCCCTATATCAAAATGACTTTGGCTTTGTTGAATGATTTGGATATTCAGACCAGTTTTGAAGGAAACGTAATTAAAGTAGCGCCAAAATCAGCAGTAGCAACAAAAGAAATGACTGTGGAATCGGATTGGAGTTCGGCTTCGTATTATTTTAGTATTGCCGCTTTAGCAGATGCTGCTACTATCACCATTTCAAGTTATAAAGAAAATAGTTTACAAGGCGATTCGGCTTTGGTCAAACTATACAAAGCCATGGGAGTCGAGTCGACTTTTAACGGAAATCAGCTGACTTTAACCAAACAAGCTAATTTCAATTACCAAGACGTCACTTTCGATTTGAACAACACACCGGATATTGCACAAACTATTGTAGTGACCTGTTTAGGCTTAGGCATTGGTTGTCATCTAACTGGGTTGCATACCTTGAAAATCAAAGAGACGGATCGTTTAGAAGCACTTCGAATCGAATTAACTAAGTTAGGAGCCACTATTTCCGTGACTAATGATAG